>Ga0210245_101696_pt1 | contig 16551 bp, 18 predicted proteins | sample ChrtobMetaP3_4mM_FD_155450 | JGI IMG/M metagenome (GOLD analysis project Ga0210245, IMG submission 155450) | Chrysochromulina tobin associated microbial communities from unialgal haptophyte culture, Seattle, Washington, United States - P3_4mM | ecosystem: Host-associated > Algae > Haptophytes >...
CAGCAGGCGGAAGCCTATGGCGCCAAAGGCAGCCTGGCAGGAAGTGGCGCGCGCGCGTTCAAACGCCTGCGGCGCACGCGCAGCCGGGCTGGCATCGGCGCCTCGCTCCGCGCTCCGCGCGTCGCTCGGACGCCTCAGACGCAGCCGGGCGGTCGGCGGGCGGAGGCCGACGGCGCCATTGGCAGACTGGCAGGCTGCGGCGCGCGCGTTCAAACGCAGCCTGGCAGTGGTCGTCAGCGAAAGAACCTGCGGCGGACGCACGCACGCGCGCGCGCTGCCGCGCTCGTACGATCGTGCGTGGGCGCGACGCGCCGGCGCGACCGCGCCATTCCGCCTGCGGCGCCCACCTTGGGCCGCGACCGCCCAAACAGCCCGTTTGGCGTTCGCGCACGCCGCCGAGGATGGGCGAGCACGCTCCGAGCCGGAGAGCGCTTGACCACCCTCACCAGCCCACCGCTCGACCAAAATGTCCGAGCGCACGCCCCGCCTCGCGCCCTCCCCGCCTCGCACTTGACGTACGGCCGGCGTATGGCCGCGAAAGCCCCGCGAGGAGCCATGTAAATCCTATGTCGCGCGCTCAGCGGTAGTTAAAGTGCGGAGCCCCCGGAGCGCGGGGGGGGCGCGCCCTCGCTCCGCGTCGCTGCGCTCCGCGTCGCTCGGACGCCCCCCCCCCCCGCGCTCCGCGCGGGACTCCGCAATAATTCCAGGTCTCTGGAATGACATGCGCATGCGTCCCGCACACGGAGCTTGACTTGACCTGACTTGACCTGACTTGGCTGGACTTGACTTAGGAAATGTAACCGAACTTGGGTCACACTTTGTCGACCATTCACACTTTCAGCTTCTCCTCCTGACCCTGCCCCCTCTGCCCCACCCGCAACGCACCGCATCGCTCGCTCGATCGCCCGCTCAATGCCGTCGCGAACGCAGTCGAGCAAGTACGTCTCATCAACTGACAAGGACTCACTTCGTGCGGCCGGCCGAGACTCCTTTGCCCAGGACGACGACGAACGCCACGGCCCACCGCTGCCGCTTTCTGCGCTGCTCGACATATTCGATCAGCTCCAAGGCATGGACCGCGCCGTGCAGTATTCGGAGTTGGTCACGCACGCCGCGCGCGATGACCAGCGCGAATTGCTAACATACGCGCTCTCTCTTCCCGCCGAGCGCAGCGAGCCGCTCGCCTCGCTGCTGCGCGTGCTCGACGACCGGCGCGAGAGGAGCCAGCCGAGTGCTCCAGAGGTGTCCTCTGACGAGTTCGAGACGCTGCACAGCGCCTTCAACGCGACGCCCGCGCAGCTGCACCCGACCTTGCTCGGCTCGCTCGATGCTACGCGCGCCGCCGCCGCGCTCGCGCTCTGTCAGATGCCGACAGAGACAGCCGGCGCTCTGTGGCCGACGCTTCGACCGATCCTTTTGTGTGACGACGTGGCGGAGGCGAAGCGGGAGGCGGAGGCGCTGCTCGAGCAGCCCGAGGCGCTCGCGCCGCTGCTAATCGCGTTCCGTGCGCTCCCTCTCTCGGCGCACGCCGCGGTCACCTTGGAGCTCGACGGCGCGACGAGCTGCCTGTGCCTCCTCGCTGCCGGTACGCGCCGGCCTTTGAACCCCAGCATGCACGTGCTCACCGCGGCGCCGGCCTTTGAACCCCAGCATGCACGTGCTCACCACGGCGCGCCAAGCGGCCGGTGCCTCCTCGCCGCGGGGACGCGCCCGCCGACCGGGCACGCATGCACGTGCTCACCACGGCGCCCGCTCCTCTCGGCGCAGGACGCGCGGAGCTTGAGCCAACGATGATCGGAACGCTGTGGAAGACATTGGCGGCGCTGGCGGCGGGAGAATGCCCCGAGGTTTCGTCACTGAAGAGCCTGCATGCACGCCTGCTCGCGCTCACTCCGCTCGAGCAGGCGCGTCTCGCGCGGCAGATCGGCGAGGTTGATTGCCTCTTGATTGCGACTGATGAGCGCTGATTGCACTCCGCTCGAGCAGGCGCGTCTCGCGCGGCAGATCGGCGAGGTTGATTGCCTCTTGATTGCGACTGATGAGCGCTGATTGCACTCCGCTCGAGCAGGCGCGTCTCGCGCGGCAGATCGGCGAGGTTGATTGCCTCTTGATTGCGACTGATGAGCGCTGATTGCACTCCGCTCGAGCAGGCGCGTCTCGCGCGGCAGATCGGCGAGGTTGATTGCCTCTTGATTGCGACTGATGAGCGCTGATTGCACTCCGCTCGAGCAGGCGCGTCTCGCGCGGCAGATCGGCGAGGTTGGGCCGCTGCTAGAGGCCGCGGCCTACCTCGAGGCGGCGACGTGGGTCGAGCTCGCAATCTCGATGCGCCAGCTCAACGGTCGGCTGAGTCTCACCCCGTCTCGTATCTCGTTGGCCCTCGTGCGCCATGAGGCGAAGACAGTGCGCTGATTGCATTCGGATTGCATATGGATTGCATTCGGATTGCATTCGGATTGCATACGGATTGCCTTCGGATTGCCTTCGGATTGCATACGGATTGCATTCGGATTGCATACTGATTGCATTCGGATTGCATATGGATTGCATTCGGATTGCCTTCGGATTGCCTGCGGATTGCATGCTGATTGTGTCCCTCATTGCATGCAGGTGCGCCGCGCGTATGCCGCCAACCCAGAGGACCGATCCATGGTCGGCTTTCTCGTCGGCTGGTTCCTGCTCCTCGTCACCTTCGTCGGGCTGATACAGATCCTGTCGGTCTTGTGGACGCGCGTCCCCGAGTGCTACACGGAGCTCGGCACATATTGCGATCCCGAAACGGCCGACTGGGCGCGATGGGCATCGACCCCCCACCTCCTGCCGCTCGTGCTCGACGTGTACCTCTGCGTGTGCGCCTTCATCATGTGTGCGCTCGAGCTCGAGATCAACTCGAGATTGCTCCGAGATCACATGGCACGCCCGATCGAGCAGTCGCTCGCCTTTCTGCGCGTCGCCTCGGGACGAGGCGTCTTCTATTGCATGACCGGCCTGCTCGCCTTCGACCTGCGGTAGGCTGATTGCATGCTGATTGCGTCCCTCATTGCATGACCGGCCTGCTCGCCTTCGACCTGCGGTGCACACGATGGAGGGCCACTGATGACCCTTGATTGCACTTCTGAGTGCCTCTTGATTGCCGCTGATTGCATGTCACTTGCATGCTGCTCAGGGTGGGCCCCGCCTCCACGCACCTCACCTCCCACATGCTCGCGGGCATCGCGATGCTCATCTTCGGAGCGTACAACGTCGCAATCGGCTCGTACGTCGCTCTAAAGCTCAAATGGCTCCGGCGAAGACTGATTGCATCTTAATTGCATGCTGATTGCCGTCCCTCATTGCTTGCAGGTACGTCGCTCTGAAGCTCAAACGGCTCCGGCGAAGACTGATTGCATCTCATCTCGTCGAAGCGTATCGCAAGCGTGCCGAGCCGGACGGGCTGGCGGAGGTAGGCTGATTGCATGCTGATTGCATGCTGATTGCATGCTGATTACATGTTGATTGCATGTTGATTGCATGTTGATTGCGACCCTCATCGCATGCGCCACGCGGCCGCTCGCCTCCTCTTTGAGAGGCTGATTGCATGCTGATTACATTATGATTGCATGATGATTGCATGCTGATTGCGTCCCTCGTTGCTCGCAGGTGGGGCTGCATCACGCGGCCGCTCGCCTCCTGTTTCAAGACCTGGGCGTGAATTTCACGAACATGCAGCTGCAATGTGTGTTCCTCGAGATCGACGTGGCGCGCTGCGGCCGGCTCGATGAAGGTGTGTGGCTGAGTGCAGGCTGAGTGCAGGCTGAGTGCAGGCTGATTGCAGGCTGATGGCTCGATGAAGGTGTGAGGCTGAGTGCATGCTGAGTGCAGGCTGAGTGCCTCCTGATTGCCTCCTGATTGCGTCCCTCGAGATCGACGTGGCGCACTGTGTTCCTCTTTTGGGACTACGGCCTCTCAGTGCCCTGATGAGCTCTAATTGCCTCTGATTGCCTCTGATTGCAGGTGCGCTCCTCTTCTGGTACTACGGCCACATCGGGCGGCAGCTCAAGCGGCATGCTAACCGTCGCTCAGCCAGGCCGCTCTCACTCCAAGACTGGGTGCGTTGATTGCCTTGATTGCCGTTGATCACCTATCAATTGCCACTCGAGCTTCGTCACACGAGCTTCGTCACACGAGCTTCGTCACTCGAGCTTCGTCACACGAGCTTCGTCACACGAGCTTCGTCACTCGAGCTTCGTCACACGAGCTTCGTCACACGAGCTTCGTCACACGAGCTTCGTCACACGAGCTTCGTCACATGAGCTTCGTCACATGAGCTTCGTCACATGAGCTTCGTCACATGAGCTTCGTCACTCGGCAGGTGCGCATGTCTTGGGTGATGCGGCACGACCTCGGCCGATACGCCGTGCTGGTGAACGTGCTCTTGTTCCCGCTCATCATCGTGAGCATCATCGTAGACTCGTCATACTTACAGCTGCCCTCCCTCGTGATCCACGTGTACATGCTCGTCACGGCGCTCCTGATGCTCATCATCGGTGCGTGATGGCGTGATGGCGTGATGGCGCCCGCATTCGCGCCCAAGACGACGCGGACAGAGTGGCGCCTGCAATGGCCACTGATGACCATTGATTGCCACTGATGAACACACTGATGGCCTCTGATCACCACTGATTGCGATCGGTATGCGTCTCTGTGCCTGCCGCAGAATTGCGAATCGAAGTGACGAGGCGCACAGCGCTTCACCTGCTGCGCTATGCGTCCGCGATGATGCACCCTACGGCGCGCGGTGTGGTGTACTTGGTGATGGCGCTCACACTCCTCTCGAGTTGGTCTGACTCTGGCTACCTGCTCGAGGTGCGCTCGAGATTGGATTGAGGAGTGTCCTTGATGACCACTGATTGCGACTGCTCGAGGTGCGCTCGAGATTGGATTGAGGAGTGTCCTTGATGACCTCTGATTGCGACTGCTCGAGGTGCGCTCGAGATTGGATTGAGGAGTGTCCTTGATGACCACTGATTGCGACTGCTCGAGGTGCGCTCGAGATTGGATTGAGGAGTGTCTTTGATGACCACTGATTGCGACTGCTCGAGGTGCGCTCGAGATTGGATTGAGGAGTGTCCTTGATGGCCACTGATTGCGACTGATGGTCACTGATGGTCACTGATGACCATTGATTGCGACTGATGGTCACTGATGGTCACGAATGGTCGTCGTCCAGGTGCTCGCCTTCCTCCACCTTCTCGTTGGCTATCGCGTCTCCTCCAAACTGAGCGCGCTGCGGCGGGCGCTACCCGACCAGACGAGTCTCCTCGCCGCCTTCCGGCACGCGGCGACGGATGGCGAACCTCTCTCCCGATTTGGGCTGAAGATGATGTTGCAGGTAATCAGGCGTCATCAGCTCTGATTGCCTCTGATGTCAAAAGTCATGGCCGCTGATGGCCGCTGATGACGACTGATTGCCTCTCCATTGCCACGGATGGCCACTGATGGCCGCTGATGACCACCGAGTGCCGTTGAGTATTGCTGAGTGCCACCGATGGCCATGTGAACCTCAAGTGCCCTTTGCATGCATTCATGCATGCCACCGATGGCCATGTGAACCTCACGTGCGCTTTGCATGCAGGCCGCGGGCGTACCCGTACGCTTCCACTTCGATCTCACGGCCCTTATGATCACGCTCGATCTCGATCGGGACGGGTGCGTCTCTGAGGATGATCTCCTCTATTGGCTCGGTACGTCTGATGACCTCTGATGACCTCTGATGACCTCTGATGGCCTCTGATGACCTCTGATGAGCTCTATTGCCTCGATACGTCTGATGACCTCTGATTGCGTCTGATGGCCTCTGATGGCCTCAAATGACACCCTTGATGGCATTCCTCATCAGGTACAGACACCCCTGACGTGTCGCCGCGCGTCGATGCTTCGGATGAAGAAGAGATGAAAGACTCCATCACGGCGCCGGACTTCGATTCCACAGAAGGTAGAGTCGCGCCGCCCTCGTTTCGCGAGCAATTGGGCGAGGCCTTTGGCGTCGAGACCCCCGGAGCCTTCCTTGGCAGTGAAATCGAGACCCCGGGAGCCTTCCCCGGCAGCATGCCCCCGGGCGGCGCCCAGGGCGGCGCTCAGGGCGGCGCTCGATCCATGAGCCACATCGATCAGCTGCTCGCCGCTCGTGATCGGGAAGTGGCCGGGCAGAGGAGGAAGGAGCCGGCGATCGCGACGCCCAGTACGGCGCCGCCCAAAACGGCGCCCGATGAGGACGATGGCATCGAGCTTGCAGCGCTGTCGAGGAGCCACGGCGGACACGCCGTCCCGGGCGCCGTATCGGGCGCCGTATCGGGCGCGACGCCACGGCCCGTACGAACGACAGCGCCGGCCACACCCGCAAAGGACCTTACTGATGAGGACTGGGAGGCTGTCTGAGCTCGAGAGTGAGCTCGTACAGTGCAGGGGTATGGGCTTTGGGGTTTGGGGGTGGGCGGTGTTCCCGGATCGGAAAGGAGGTCGCCGGACGCCGGGGCCGAAGAGGCTGATGTGCGAAGAGCCGGGCGGGCACTTTTTACGCGACGCTTTTTCGGGCCTGAAGGAGGAACAGAAGGGGCTGGTACGTGTGGTACGCACCACGAGCGGGACGTTTCACCGTTTCATACCGGTAACGAGATTGAGACTCGGCTGTTCGGAAGACTCCCCGCCCCGAAGTCGGTCTTCAAAGTCCGATCCGTCCCCGAGGTGGGCAAGGATCATGCCCTTCCAGCTCGTCACTTACGACCAGCTCAAAGCGCTGACCGTTGCCGAGGTCTCGCGCGACCCTGAGCTCAGGGCGGCTCTTCGTTCACTCAAGCAAACCATTGAGGCGGCATGCACCCTCAGAGCAGCACCGATGCTATCACCTCGGCCTCCTCCAACACCACGTGTGGCTGATGGGCCACCATGGCTACCACGGGCGGTACCATCGATGCTATCACCTCGGCCTCCTCCAACACCACGTGTGGCTGATGGGCCACCATGGCTACCACGGGCGGTACCATCGATGCTGACACCTCGGCCTCCTTCAACACCACGCGCGGCAGATGCGCCACCACGACCGGCTTCAGCGCGGCAATACCGACCGGCGCCGTCACAACCGGTGCCAACACGACCGGCTTCAGCAGGGCCTTGGAGGCCGATGACATCGCGAGGGCCGGTCATCGTCGAGCAGCACTACATGCTGATAGGACCAATGGAACTACGATGCATTGGCAAGACCCAGAGCGTGATGCACGATTGGGGCCAGCGTGGCCGTCCGCTGACTCGACGGCACAGGAAGCCATCGGTGTACACGGAGCCGCCTCTTGTACGACAGGCGCCGCGCGGTTCGTGGCAAATGTCCCCGCGGAGGGGGGTGCCGATGGGTACGTGGCGGTCTACTGGGCCAGAAAGCGTCGACACCGAGCACGAGCGCAGTTTCAGCTGGAAACGACCGATGAGCGCAGACGAGGATGCCGCGGGACAGCCGACACTGGTGCGTTCATGTGACGCCATCCTGATTCCTATCCGTGGCGCACCATTAGGGCTCTTGCTCACCCTTCGTGTTGCACATTCTGCGCACAGATACATATGAATACCCATGCCGCTCACGTTGCGAATGCATCGTTATGCCGCCCATGTGGATCGTGATCGGCCCGATGCGGACATGCTTTGATGCGGTATGCGGATGGCGATGCCGGCCCCGCTGTGCCGTGCTTGGCTGGCCGGCGCGGGGCAGTGTGCGCTCCCGGATCGGATAGCCGACGATAGGTACCACGCCCGCTCGATCGGGCGTCCCCCGGAGCCCCCGCCGTCTACGTAATCTGAAATCTGCAGACGAGATCGTGAAACGACAAACGTGACCGTGAGCCACGACGAGTCGACGACGCGCGACGAATCGGTAGCTACGATCGCGTTTTAGATAATATTCGGATATATACGCACCTGTACATACATAGAACCGTGGCGCGCGCAACACTCGCGCGACAAGCTCTGTGAGTACAGAGATCTACTCTGTATACCTGACCCGCCCATGCATTGCCCGAGCGCCGCCGGCGAGGTCTAGTAACGGTAGCGGCTAGCGCCATGGCAGCGTGGCTGCACACGTCTACTTCTCCTCCGTGCGCGTGTTCATAGGTTGTATCATCTGGATCATCATCCGCCACAGCTGCGTGCACGCGCGTCTCCTCGTCGTCGCTGGCGTACGCCTGCTGCGCCACGGCAGGGTCGCGCTCGCGACGACGCGTCGCACTCTGGAGCGTTCAAGGGAGGTCGAGCTGTGGCCCATCAACCCTCGTTTTCGAGCAGCTCGACGCCCTCGACGCCTCGGATGAGCACCTCGACCTCGCGGGCGTCGGAACCCGTGGCCGGCTCCGAGGCCGGATGCAGCGCCGAAGGACCGCGCGCGCGCGTCGACTTGGCCTTCAGCGCGAAGGCGATGTGGCGCTGCTGCACGCGGGGCATCGGAGGACTGACGGTCCAGTTCGACTCCGCGCTCAGCGCAGAGGAGCGGTTCACGAGCGCGCGCTCTCCATCGCCAATTTTCTGCTGCTTTGCCGGGCGCGCCTGCGCCGGCGAAATAGGACGGTGAGAGGACTCGCCCTCGGTCGCCGCCGGTTTGGCAGCCACCGCTGCCAGCTTCTTCGCAACCGCCTTGCTGCTGCTGCCTGCGGCGCCCTTGACGCGCCGCACTTTCTTGCTATGGTCTACCCCCAGCTCCATCCCATTCGGCGCGAAGTTCTCCTGCGCAGCGCGATCGGGCATTCAAATTTGAGTTGGGTGCGCAGCGTTCGAGCAAATGGCGTGTGCGCGCTCGCCATCCAGGGGCTTTGCGGCGCACCTTGTTCTCCACTCGCCATTTCCTGCCGCCGCACGCCCGCAAGGCCGCATCCTGAGCATCGCGCTCCAGCAGGTCGGGGATGACAAACATACTGCGGGTGGCGGCGGCAGGCTAGTCGATGTCGATCAAGTGACGCCGCGATGCTTTTCAAGGAGGAGCGCGAGTCCACCACGACGGCGCGATTCTATTTCTGCAAAAACCGCCCCGAAAATGGATCGGATCCCAGACTCATGTTCACCGAGAGAGCATCACGTGTGGGGCCGCCATCACAGAAAGTACTCGCACCCTGCACACCCAAGTAAGGAACCACTCTCGCCTATCGTATGTGGAGGGACCCTCGCAGCAGCTCGCTGTCGCTCGCTCACGCGCTCACACAGCGCGCACGCGCGAGACGCCCTGCCGATGGAGGCGCGGCGGGATGTGTACTGCCCGCTCCCCAAGCGCGCGCACCACTGCTGACCTCCCCCTGTCCCCCTTTTCCATAGGGCTCCCGCTCTCTTCATAGGGCTCCCGCTCTCTTCATAGGGCTCCCGCTCTCTTCATAGGGCTCCCGCTCTCTTCATAGGGCTCCCGCTCTCTTCATAGGGCTCTCAACGGCTCTCGACGGCTCTCAACGGGCCGGTGGCGTCACCGCCGTCAGCTGCTTCACGGCGGCCTCGAGCTTCTCGGTGAGCGCGACGATCTGCGGGCGCTGAGGCGGGCGCATCCGCAGCCTGTCGTGGGCCAGCCTCTCGCCCTCTGGCGCGAAGAGAAGGACCCGCTGCACCAGCTGCGCGCGCAGCATCTGCGCGGTGAGCTCGCCGTCGATCAGCGACGCCTGACGAAGCAGCCGCGCCTCGAGGGCCGACGGTACCGGTAGATTTGACGAATCGGCCGCGTGGAAGAGGAAACGTAGCTGTTTCGTCACAAAGCCGACCCACTCGTCGAGCGCCGCGTCGGGCGGTCCGCCCGCGACTGTCGCGTCGGCGACCGCCTCCGCCCCCGCCCCCGCCGCTGCGGTCGGCGACCCTTCTCCCCCCTCGACTGCGCCGCCCGCCGCGCTCGCTTTCTTGCCAGCCTGGTACCATCGGAGCGCGATGGGTTGTTCGGCGGCGGCGAGCAGCTCGGCGAGCTGCTGGAACGTCGCCTCCTTTTGGGAGACGGTGATGCCGGGCAAGAGCTCGGGCACGGCAGAGACGAGCTCGCGCAACTTCTCTTGCTTCTCGCGTAGCTCGGAGAGCACCTGCCATTCAAGGGCCAATCAAGATCCAATCAAGATCCAATCGAGATCCAATCAAGAGCCAAACAAGGGGCCATGAGTGAAGCCCTCAGAAGGGCAATCATCATTCATCAGTGTGCCAGTCTTCGAGGCGAGCCCAATTACGAGCCCAATCAGGGCGAGCCCAATTACGAGCCCAATCAGGGCGAGTCCAATTACGAGCCCAATTAGGGCGAGCCCAATTACGAGCCCAATCAGGGCGAGCCCAATTACGAGCCCAATCAGGGCGAGCCCAATTACCTTGCGCAGCTGGCGCACGTTAGCCAAGCGCATCTTGGCACCCGGCCCGAGGTTCGCTTCCGGATTCGGTTGATTCTCCTCCTCCGCCTGCCGCTTGGCTTCCTCCTGCGCACGTCGCTTGGCCTCGGCCTCCGCCGCCTGCGCCTTGGCGGCCTTGGTGGCCTTCTTGACGTCATCATCCTCATCAGAATCGGATGATGAGGAGGACGAGCCTTCCGAGTCCGCCTGATGAGGGAGGCAATCCGCACGCACTCAGACCACGCACTCAGGCGCACTCAGGTGCATCACGTGCAGCCAGGCGCCATGTCGAGCACCTCCGCCCCCTTTTTCAGCGTCGCATTCTCGGCCGCCATGCGCACTGCCGCCGCCTGTCGGTGCATCGCCTCGACCGCGACGGCTGTCGACATGGCGCGCTCGGCTGCCTCACCAACCGCCGTCGCCATCTCGGAGAGCACGTCGGCGACACGGCACATGAGGGAGCCGAGTGCATCTGCGATGGTGGTCATCAGGGGTCATCAGTGGTCATCAGTGGTCATCAGTGGTCATCAGTGGTCATCAGGGGCCATCAGTGGTCACATGAGGGAGCCCAGTGCATCTGCGATGGTGGTCATCAGGGGTCATCAGTGGTCATCAGTGGTCATCAGGGGCCATCAGGGGTCACATGAGGGAGCCCAGTGCATCTGCGATGGTGGTCGCAATCATTCGCACCCATTCGCACTCAGTGGCACTCATTGGCACTCAGTCGCATTCACCTGCCCCAACGGCCGAGGCGAGGCGTTCGGGATGGTCATCAGGAGTCATCAGTGGCACTCACCTGCCCCAACGGCCGAGGCGAGGCGTTCCGGATTGGGCGGCAGCCGGATGAGGGACAGCACGATCTGCGCGCCGTCGGCCGCCTTGCTGTTGCACTCCTTTGCGCGCGCAGCCGCCTGGCGCCCCTCGCGAACCGAGCTCAGGATGGCCTCCATCAGTTGACGAATCTCGCGCTCGCCTTTTCGGTCCATGACGTGTCCAGTGGCCGTGTCGAGCGTGTCCGTCACCTGATGAGGGAAGGACTCAGTGGCACTCAGTGGGCCTCAGTCGCACTCGGTGGGCCTCAGTGGCACTCAGTAGCATTCAGTTGCCATCATAGGCCATCATCACCTCGGAGGGCGTCTTCATCGCCGCGTGCCCCACTCGAAGCACCGCGCCCGCGCACGCACGGCTCGTCCGGAGCACCGTCTGCGCGCAATCGCAGAGCACACCCCAACCTCCCGAGCCGAGCTCACAAACACGCTTCCCGATGCGGGCCGAGGCTGCGCATGCACGCGCCGCCTCGGCGGCCTGCTCCCGAGAGCCGAACGCGCCGTGGTGAGCACTTGCATGCAAGGCAGGTCCTCAGAGGCAATCAGCGTGCCTGCTCCGCCACGTTGCACATCTCCTCGCAGGGCATCTCCTCGATGAGATCGTCCGTGGCGGCGAGGGCAGCCCTCGCTTCACGCTGTGCCGCGGCAGCAGCCTCTGCGGACTTTGGTGAGAGGATCTCGCCCTCGTCGAGCTCGCCCTCCTCTGCCTCGGCCGCCTCGTCGTCGCTGTCCTCATCCACCAGACCCTCCCGCCGCTCCTCGCGCCGTCTCGAGCGCGCCTCGCGCTGCTGTCGGAGCTGTTCCTGCGCCTCCCGGATCGCCTCCGTCGCGTCGTCCGCCTCGCCCTCGCTCACGTCCTCGCCCTCACTCTTCACACCATCGCCCTCGCTCTTCACACCATCGCCCTCAGCTCCCTCTCCGGCGGCCGCGTCGTCGTGGGCGCCACCCCCCTGCCCCGCGTCGGCGCCCTTGGGCTTCGTGCTCGCGTTCGTCGCGGCATTCTCCTTGCCTTCGTCCTCGTCGTCCTCGTCGAGGCTCTGCCCCCGTGCCTTCGCCTTCGCTGTCGACCCATCCTGGTTCTCCGCCTCCGCCGCCTCCTCCTCCTCCACCGCTTCTTCCGACGCATCACGCGTCCGCTTCGGATGGGAAACGTCATCAGCCTCATCATCAGCCTCACCACCATTTGAATCGGGCTGGCTCTCGCCCGCGCCCGGCTCGGCGCCCGCCTCAGCCGCGCCGGCCGACTTTGCTGCCTGACGCTTCTCCTCCGCCGCCACGGCAGCATCAGCCTCCTCCTTGTCCGCCTTGGCTGCTGCGCGGGCTGCCCGTCGTGCCTCTTTGCGTTCGCGTCTGGTCTTATGCCGATCACCCTCGCCGCCGCCCGCGCCTGCCTCGCCACCGCCCTCGCCGCCGCCAGCGTGGCCGCCTCCGCCTCCGCCAGCGCCGCCGCCTGCTCTGCCTCCGCCTCCGCCTCCGCCAGCGCCGCCGCCGCCGCCGCCGCCGCCACCCCCGCCGCCGCCTCGGCCTGACTGTTTACCAGCCGCCTTGCGCGCCTTTGTCACCTCCTCGTAGGCCTGCTGCAGCTTCTGGAACGCGACCTTGTCGCCGCCGCGGTCGGGGTGCTTACGCCGCGCCGCGTCGCGGTACGCCGCCGCGAGCTCCTTATCAGTCGCATCCGGCGAGCACCTGTGGGGAGCGCGAGACGGGGCGCCGTGCTGAGCACTGGCATGCTGGGCAGAGCTGTGGGAAAGGCGAGTCGTTCGAGCCGCGCCGTGCTGAGCACCCGATGATCGAGTACGCGCCCACCGCTTGCATCCCCTCCAGCTGCACCTCAAGCAGATCTCGCACCCTTCCCAGGTAGCTCGCCCTCGCCGCCATACTCTCATTGAGCGCCTCGAGCACGGACGGATCGAGCCGCTCGGCGCCGAGTGCGAGCTCCGCATCGGCAGATTCGATCTCGCGGAGCAGCGCCGCATCTTCTAAGGGCGCCGCCGCCGCCGCCGCCGCGCCACTGAGGGCCGCTCCCTTGCTGCCGTCCTTCTCGGCTTCGTCAGATCGGCCGAGATCAGAGCGGTGGCGCAATCCCGTCCACGTGAGGCACACGAGCTCAAAGTGGAGATGGACGCACAGCAGCGAGCCGAGCGAACCGGACTCGCCTGATGAGGGACGCAATCGGACGCACTCAGACGCACTCATATGCAATCAGACGCACTCAGCCACCCGATGAGGGACGCAATCAGAAGCAATCAGAGGGTCATCAGCGGTCCTCACGATGCGGGTGGTGCTTCAGGCACGCGCGCCGGAAGGCAAGATTGAGCTCCTCCGCCGAGAGCTTCGCCAAGTCGACTGTGAGCGAATGGCGCTCCACAGACCCTTCGGACTCGGCGCTAGTGAGCAACTGACGCGTGAACTGGCGCAGGGCATCGCAGCAAACTGCCTCGGGCTCGCGAAGCAGCAGCGCGTGCAGCGGCGCGAGATTTGATGAGCTCGCTTGGCCTACCGCCGTGATCAGCTTGGCGTCTGGCAGACCACCCACAAGGGCGCCTACGAAGCGCAGCCAGTCGCATTCAGCCGCACTCAGTTGCGTATGGCACTCAGCGGCACTCAGCGGCACTCAGCGGCACTCGTCATGTCACTCACCGAGTGGCCCGCCGAGGGAGAGCATCCCGTCCGCTGTGAAGGACTGCGTCATCGCGGCAAGCTCGCGCTCCTCGGGCGAGGCGTCGCGGCCCGAGCGCACGCGGCACACGGCGTCGAGGATCTCGCGCAGCGCGAGATCGCCCGAGATCGAGCCCGCATGCCACCGCTGCACTAGAGACGTCGGGATGCCCGAAGGCAACAGGCCACCCCGCAGGCGGTCAGCGCCCGGAAAGTGGGAGCGCGCGCCGAAGCGCGTCGAGGGCGCGGGCCGGTAATGCGTGCGCCCCTCGGGCTGCAGCCTGCCAAGCGGCCGCGTGTTCTGACCGGCCACCTCGACGTTGACCAGCGAAGACGACATGCGGCGCAGCATGGGTGGCTCTGTGGGATGCTCATCGGCCGCATCTCCAGCCGAAGCGTCGGCCTCGTCGTGTCGCGAGGGCGACGACGGCGATCGCAGCCGCGCCTCACGAAGCTTCGCCTCCTCGAGCCGCGCCTCCTTGAGTGCGATCATCGCCTTCGCAGGAGAGAGAGAGTAGGAGTGCAACGTGGGGTGAGCGGCAGGAGATGGGAGCGCGCCAATACGTGGGTGACGCGCACCTGCAGGCGGGCGCAGCGCAGCTCCTTGAGCTGCAGCAGCAGGTTGTACGTCTCCTCGTCAGTCGCATCCTCCATCGGTTCAAGGTCAAGCGCGTCAAAGACTCTCGCGCCACCCGCGATGCCGTTGACTGCTCACCAAAAAGGGGAAGTCACCGGGTACAAAGGACGCGCTCAAAACGCCGCGTTCGCGAGCGACGACAGCGCGCAGTCGTCGACATGTACTGTGTGTACTCATCACCTTCAAATATGCTCGCCGCGGCCACCCCAACAGCAAGAATACAGAAGCCTCGTTTGCAGAGATTCAGATTGCTGCTGCTCAGCCATGTGCTCACGGCCCGGAGCTCTCACAGCTGCTGTCATCATAGTCATCATCATAGATCATCTCTGAAGCTGCAAGTCGTCAGCGTGTCTCAGAGTCAGCCTTGGAGTCAGCACATTTGTTACGGTTAACGAATTCCGCACCCATCACTTATGTAGCCCCGCGAGTCTAACCATACCTCTAAACCTCTGAGCGACCTCGAGACTATCACGTATCTAACGTATCGCATACAGCACGCAATTGCATCATGGCTGCCGCCGCTCCCGTTCCCATGCCTCGGCCACCTTCCTCGCCCCTTCAGGGTTGAACCAATCGGGGTCCGTCACCAGCTGCACACGCGAGCCTATCGGCCACTCGCCGTCGGCCGTGGTCGTCAGGCCCTCGTGCAAGTACGGCGGGTCGCAGCGCAGGCCCTCGGGTAGCACGATGCCGCCGCCATCCTCCGGCGGCTCCGTGTCGATGCATGCGCGTGCGCGCCAGCTAAGGATGCGCAGCGGGTTGCGCTTGTCGAACGTCCAGATGAGCCGCGGCCGCTGCACGAGCGCGTCTGCGCCCGTCTCGGCGCTCACCACTGGGCGCGCCGGCAACGGCTCACGTGATTTGACGTCCACGTGCTTCGGCTCGCCGATGGTCGAGGCGCTCTCTTCGTGGAGGAAGCGGATCGTGACGCGACTCGGCGGCCCATCGGGGCTTCCCGGTGCGACGCTGCCCTCGGGAGCCCGGGTCATCTCGGTCAGCAGCCCGAGCACGCGCCGGACTGTCGAGCAGTCGTTCTCGGCCGAGGCAACGTCGCTCATAACCTGACGCACTCGGGAAGCATCAGGTGAGAGGACCCGTCCAGTGGGATCGCCGGCGCCGTGATGGAAGCAGCGCCCCAGCTCGCTCGTAAGTTGCTGCGCCTCCTCAACCGAGCGGCACAGCGGCGGCAGATACCGGAGCTCGCGCACGATGCGTAACATGTCCTCCAAGGCAACTTCGGCGCACGCAGGGACATCCACCGCCTCAGCGGCGGCGCGACCCCAGCTGTCCAGGACCGTGGAGCGCAGATTCGCTCGCGCCGCGTCCGTGAGCGAGGTGATCGGGCGAAGCGTCATGTGCGCTGGCAGGCTGCGTTGGAGCTCGCGAACAGCCTCAGAGTCCCAATCGAGACCTGTCGCGCTGGCGTCGGACGGTGCTGCCTTTGGAGCCGAGCCCACGAATTCACTCTGAGGAGGTTCGTTGCGCACGAAGAAGGCTCGGTAGGCGCCTACGTCCTCCATCGTGCTCGCGTCGCGGCAGCCGCGGATCCCGACACAGCGTCGATGGTCGTCACATGGAGGTTACATATGCACGTCATGCGAGACCGCAACTTATGAACCGGGAAAGCGCGCCTTTTCCAACCCTAAAGAAGAGCGCTAAAGAGCAAGCGCTCCGTGTCGCTCACCGGGGCCCACTCAGCACGCGCTGGGGCCCAAAGGGACGATGTTGACGACGCACGACGGCGAGGCGTGTCTATGCCGTGTACGCCAAGTCGGGCCGTCGGGTGTCCGCGCCGTTGGGGTGCGGGGGGGTTTCCTATACAAATTGGGGGGGGTTTCCTATACAATACGTATCCTGATGTATCCTGCATGTATCCTGCATGTATCCTGCATGTATTCTGAAGGATACATGTATCCCGAATGTATCCTGATGTATCTCAAATGTATCTTACATGCTCTGTTACATTCCAAGAGAATACATGTATCTTGACATTTTGCATGTATTTCACACGTATCCCAAACGAGTCCAAGATACATTTTGGGATACACATCAGATACATCAAGATACATGTATC
>Ga0210245_101698_pt1 | contig 16535 bp, 10 predicted proteins | sample ChrtobMetaP3_4mM_FD_155450 | JGI IMG/M metagenome (GOLD analysis project Ga0210245, IMG submission 155450) | Chrysochromulina tobin associated microbial communities from unialgal haptophyte culture, Seattle, Washington, United States - P3_4mM | ecosystem: Host-associated > Algae > Haptophytes >...
GGGTATGATTTCTTAGTCCATGAATTTACGCGCATGATTCTCATTGTGACGAGCTCTTCTGCATTTATGACTTCCATGATGTTATGGTTCAAATCCATGATTTCTCACTAAGACCCAATTGCTGATGTCACAAACGCGCGTCTCGACTGGTCCGCCTAACGAGTAACGAGTGCGTGTCACGTGTCGGAAACCCGCCTTATTTGTTATTACCCTTATCGTGTGCGAGCGTATCTCTTATAATGCTTTATAGGCGATCCGTCCCGGCTCATGCTGACACGACACCCGCCCTTCCGAAGCCTCATCGACCGTTACAATGCTTCATCAATCCACCCAAGCCTTGGGTCCCACTGCTTCCCCTTGGGAGCACGCCCCTTGGGCCGCTTGAGTAAGAGCGCCCCGGCCGCGCCCGCGCCCGACGGGGCCGCGCCGGCGCTAGACGCCGCCTTGGCCTTGCTATGAGCCAGCTTCGCGCGCTGCACAGCCTTTCCGGGCTCCGACTCCCCCAGCTCCTCCGGCTCCGTGTCTCCCAGCTCGTCTTTGGGGGCGTCGTCGCCCTCGTCCTCGTCCTCGAGGGGGCTCGATGCGGCGCTCGATGCGCCAGGAGCGAGCGGCTCATCGTCCGTAACCTCGAAGCCGACATCTGAGGACGAAATCTTTTGCGATGTCGGCAGATGCGTGAGGACGAGCAGGCCCGATGCGCCGCCGCATGCAATCCATTCGTGGTGCGCCGGATTCGGGTTCCATTGTAACGAACGCAGCGATATGACAGAAGGCGGCACCGGTGTGCCATTCGGCGCGAGAGGCGGCGGCGCGGCCGCGGCGCCGAGCGCAACCACAAGTATCGGACCGGCCGCAGGCGGTGCGGCGTCCGTATCTGCCGCCGCAGCCGCGGCCGCCGCAGCCGCGGCCGCCGCCCCCTCTTCGTGGTCATTCTCCGCCAACAGCACCTCGTCCTCCGTGCCGTTCGCTGGACTGCCAGAAGCTGCTGCCGCCGGCGTCGCCGCCGCTGCTTTCGGCGCCACGGTCCTCGGTTTAGCGGGCGCCGTCTTGCCGTCGCTCCATCCCAGCTGCACGTGACCACGCACCTGCGCCACCACCTTCTTCGACCCGCGGAGACGGCACTCGGAGTGCACCTCGAGCCTACCTGCACTCGTGGCTGCGGCGAGGCGGTCACCTGGCGCAGACAGCGCGAGAGCCCACACGGCCGCATTCGAGGCGGCGTCACTCAATGGTAGAACCTTGGCGATCTCGCGGCGTCGCACAGCGGCCTCGACGTCATCGCGCAGTGGCTGCAGGCGCAGCACGGGCTCGTCAACGGCCACCCAGATGAGTGGGAGAACGGCCGACCAAGCACAGTCGAGTGCCCACATGTACGGCGCCACTTCGTGCCGTCGCACAATGGGCACCCGCAGCCGATGATCCCACAGCACCAAGAGCCCGTCGTGCCCCACGCTCGCAAGATACTCGTGTGGCGCGGGTGCCCAGCGTACCGAGCGTACCGGTCCTGCGTGCCCGATGGCCTGGGTAGAGGCGGCGCTGCCTTTGGCGTATGCAGGGTGCAAGCCACCGTGCGGCGCGCCTCCCAACCGTGTCGAGACCCCAAGCACGCAAAAGGGGACCGTCAGAAGCCCAAGAGGCGTGCCGGGTGGCAGCGGCAAGGCCGTTGGGGCTGAGGCGCCGCGGTCGCTGCCACCAACCGTCGTTGCCACGGCGGCCTTTCCTATCCGCACGTTAGACGGCGCAGCGACGCCATCCACCTCAATTGCAACGTCGGCGCTGTCGCCGCCCTCCTCGCCCTCCTCGCCTTCCTCATCCTCCTCGTTGGGGCCGGCCTGAGGATCCCCACGCGCCTGGGGATCCACGGCCTGAGGGCCCACGCGCCCAAGGGACTGCACGTTGATCCCAAAGACTTCCCACGGTGTCTTCTCACCCGCCCGAGTGGGAGTCTCGAGCAGATGCCAAACCTTGACCGTGCCATCACTGTGGCCAGTCGCGAGCAAATGCGGTGAGCCGGCGCACCAGCTCAGCGTGAGCGGCAGTATCAGCTCGCGCGGTTCGAGCTGCAGCACTGGAGGCAGCCACAGCTCGGGCGGCGGCGACGGCTGCTCCCCAATTTGTGGCGCGGAAGCGGCGGCGGTGGTGGCGGTGGGGGCGGTGGGAGCGGCGGTGGCGGCGGTGGGAGCGGCGGTGGTGGCGGCGGTGGAGGCAAGAGACCGGACGCCCGCGGGAGTTGGGATGGCGAAGATACGGACGCGCCCATCTGCACATGCCGCGGCGAGCAGTCCCAAACGATCGACCGGAGTGGCCGCGCCATCCGCGCCATCCGCGCCTGCGACGACCATCGCAGTGCTGATGCTGCTGTTTCCGGCGCCACCGCCGCCCGGGGCGCATCCTGTCGTACCCGCGCCGCTGCTGCTGCGGCCAACACCGCCGCCGGTGCCGCCGCTGGCGGAGCTCGTACCGTCTCTCTTGTCGCTCGGCCGTTGGGCGGTGCATGCATTGCCGTTCGGGCACCAGCAGAGCGCAGTCACGCCTCCGCCGTTGTGAAGCACGTGCAGCCACGGCCGTGCGCTCGGCTCGGGATTGGCGAGATTGGCGAGATTGGCGGTGTCCGCTGGCACCCTCCAGAATTGAATCGCATTGACACCACTGGTGAGCGCATGTGAAGCGCCGTCCCGGTACGTGCCGACAGCGAGCAGCATCGCGTCTCGACGGCCGTCCACCGCCGCGCCGTTGTGAGCACTAGCCGCGCCGCTGGCAGCCGCACCGGCAGCAGGCTCGGGCAGCCACGCGACGCCCCAAACAGACGCGCCGCAGTTGCAGAGGTGCGTGGTCTCGGCCGCATGCGCCACCCTACGCGCCGTGTACGCACCGATGCTCAGAGGTTCTAACGGTGGCGCGGTGGCGCGGCTCGTGCTCACACAGACTCTGAGGGTGGGCGCGGCCGGCAAGGACGGCAGTGACGGTGCCGGAGGAATCGTCGACACGGGCAAGATCGGCATGAGGTCAGGCAGCGAGGGCAGCGCGCTCAGGGCCTCCGCGATGGTCACTCGTCGCCACTTGGCGACCGCCTCAGCTTGGGCGAGCGTCGGCAGGGCATATGCCTTCCTTTCGGCTGACTTTGCAGCGGCCTTGGCCGCGGCCTTTGACGCACTGCGTCCACGGGATCGCCCGTGGGACGATGATGCGCCTCGACCACCGCCGCGGCCTCGCGATCCTCGGCCGGCCGTGACTGCCCCAGCACGCTCCTCGTCGTCCTCGTCCTCGTCCTCGTCCTCGTCCTCGTCCTCGTCCTCGTCCTCCTCCTCCTCCTCGTCGTCCTCGTCGTCGTCGTCTTCCTCGTCAGAAGACTGCCGGCGTCTTCTTTTGGCCGGCGGCGGCCTTGCAACCTTGGCAAGCGAATCATGTACCTTGGCCGAGGATTCGCCGTGCTTGCGAATACCCTCCTCCTCCTCCTCCTCCTCCTCCTCCTCCTCCTCCTCCTCCTCCTCCTCCTCGTCCTCGTCGTCGTCGTCGTCGCCTTCCTTATCGGCGCCGTCCCGCAACCATGCCGCCTCAGCTTCGGCGTATGCTGCTGCCACGCGGGTGGCATGCTCGGCAGGCGCTCGGCGCCATTCCTTCCCCTCATCTTCAGGCCCAAACGTTTCCAAGAAATCTAATTCACCGTTGACGCACACCCGAAAACGCTGCGAGGAGAGGAGCTGAAGGACCTTGGCGGGTTGCCACTGGATGCCTCTGTCGTCACCCAATTGGACCTCAACCTCGACGAGCTCACCCACTGAAACGAGAGCGGACATCACGGAAAGTGGCTCTCGTGAAGAAGACCAATCGTTCATGTTAATACACACAACACGTAAGCAGCACCGTTCACACCCAACGAGATGCTGCACAAGACCAAAGAAATGAGACACATGCAAGTGGAGAGCGGAGTGACAAAGGCCATTCATGCAGTTTCCGTTTCTGCGCGAGTCTGCCCATGAAAACTACCGGGTATGTGCTCACGTTTGTATGGATCATCCAACGGCAGCACCGCCTCCACAGGGTGCTGGCCAAGTGCCGTCACCACAGTGGATCGCCTGTGGCAAATTCGGCGAACGGTGCTGCAGTTTCGGTGGCGCATGCCCAAACAGATCGTGTGACTTTGCGCATCCTACAACGTGGCAGCACCTGCGGCCGCCAAAGCCGTCACTGACCGTCAGCGGAGGCGCGCCGAAAGCTATTGCGCCACACGCATTCAAGCTTGACCCCACGAAGGCGTGGGACATTGTGCGTACGGCTCGGGGCGACGCAAGGAAGCTGCTACTCTCTGACTTTGACGGAGCTCGGCCCAAGCGTGAGGGCACCGTCCGCTTCGTGTGCATCAGCGACACGCATTCGTGCGAATCGAAGACAATGGCCGCGACTACGTCGCTCGAAACGATTCCTGATGGCGACGTGCTGCTCCACTGCGGCGACTTTTCCAACGTCGGCCGCCCCGAGGAAATCGCCACATTCGCCAAGTGGCTTGCCAAGCTGCCGCATGCGCGCAAGATCATCATCGCCGGCAACCACGACTTGAGCTTGGACGTCGACTCGTACGCGTCGACAGCACAGCGCTTCGGGCACGGCCAGGTCGACGACGTGGCTGGCACGTGCGCCCGTGTGCGCGCGCTCATCGAGGCCATCCCAAACTGCACGTACCTGCAAGACAGCCACACCGAGGTTGAGGGTATTCGAATCTGGGGTTCGCCGTGGCAGCCTGAGTTCTGCGCCTGGGCGTTCAACTTGCCGCGTGGCGAGCCCTGCCGTGCCAAGTGGCGCCTCATCCCACAGGACACCGACGTGGTGCTGACACACGGTCCGCCGCTGGGCCACGGCGATCTCACGAGCAGTGGCGTGCGCGCGGGCTGCCTCGACCTGCTCGACGAGCTGCAGACGCGCGTGCGGCCGCAATTCCACTGCTTTGGGCACATTCACGAGGGGTACGGCGTCTCCACCGACGGCACCACCACGTACGTGAACGCGTCGACGTGCAATCTGCAGTACCGCCCCGTCCAAAAGGCGATCGTCTTTGATGTCGAGATCCCGTCTCGACCTCGAGATACAATCTCCAGGACCATCTCGCCGGAGCCGCCGGTGCCGGCGCAGGGAGGCAAGGGCGAAGAGGCAGCAGGAGCGGTAGAGGACAGCTCCTCGATACAGATACAGGAGCAGATGGATCTTTCTTAGCGGACCAGTCACCGCACGCTACAGCCGCACGGCCAACGCTGAACGCACGGCAGAGTACCGGGCATCGCGGTTACATCGAGGAATATGCGCGGTTACAACTTACTTCGGCTTACCTAGTAAGTAGTTTTTATAACCGGAATAGGGTCGAGAGCACGGCGCGCTGCCGCTTGGGATGAGGGCGAACCCACACGAGATTTCAAGAGATCATATAGTGTACGGTAGAAGTACGAGGCGTAGAGTTCCAATGTGTATACGGAATTCGTGATCGCGGCGATACCGGCGGCGGCGTTCCGTTTCCGATTTCCGTTCCAGCTTCCACCGGAGCCGCGTCGTAGAGGTAGACGCTCTTCGTTCGAGCGCGGGTAGGCGGTAAGGCACATTAGCCGCCATCAGCCGCGGCGCAGCGCCGGGTCGTAAGCGAGGGCATGCCCGGCCGCTAAACCCTCAGGAGAGGTGGCGCCAGGACTACAGCTGTAATTCCAGGGCCACACCGACGTGGTGGATCCACTCACGCCATCCCCCGCGCCCACGCGCCTCACACATCTCACCAGTCAACGACGACAGTGTAGCGCCGGCACAGAGTGGGGCCCCGATCTTCTTCGCTCAGCTTCCACTCGCCGGGCTCGTCCACGCTCTCGAGCGTGATGCATGCAAGCGGTGGCAGCGCATACCGGTCGCTGCCAACTTCCACCAAGGAGCGAATGGCCCCGCCCGCCATGGCGCGTTGCCTAAATTGGACGATGCCGGGCCCGGCCGCATGACCCGTCGGCTGGCCGGACCACACGACGCCTTGACGCGCGCTGGCCGCCAGCGCGACTGCATTCGTCCGGAACCAGACGGGCTTCGAGATGGGGACCGCCGCGTCGGCTGCTGTCCCCGTCGTGCATGCAGTGGGGAGCAATACGTTCCAAGCTGGATCGTCGGTTGAGAGCCCGCCACGGCCCGCGAGCTTGGCGTACACCGGGCCCACCGGGCGCTGGAATCGCTGCCGGATCGCTTGCTGCGCGAGCGCATCACACAGCACCCACGTGGACGCTGCATACGTGGAAGAACGCTCGCGGACGCCACGAGCGATTGCACCGTTGGCCCATGTGTGCAGGAGCGGGAGCGCCTCGGCGTGCTCGCGCGGCCACGCGAGCTCGAGCAGCTCGAGCGCCCACGCGAACTTGCACAATTTCCGGGCGATGGCGCCTGGTTGCGAAAGCGTGTTGGTATGGACATCGGTCGTGCCCGCTCGTCGGCTCGCTTGCTCCCAGTCCGTTCGCCAGCCACGTTCTGGCCGAACGCCAACGCGATCTTCAATGATCTCGCACCAGCCTAGTGCGCACAGCCAGGCGGTGGGCGGCGCCAGCGGTTGCAGCGTGCGCGCATGCACAATCGGCAGGGCCGCCATGCCCTGCCTCAGCGCCCGTCGCTGCGCCGCCTCACTAACAAGTGTTGGCCAACGTCGCTGAGTCGAAGCGAGCTGCCCAAGCTTCACGGCGGGAATTGTCTCTAGGATGCTCAAAAGGATATCGTCCGGAAGGATATCGAAACGTGCACCCTGACGTTTGCTACCCTGATGCGCAGGGCTAGGGCCCTGCATGTGACAACTCATGTGAAGCCAAAAGTACCCGGTAGACAACTTGACGCAACTTGGGGAAGTTTGGGGACATCTGCTATGGACTAAACTTTCACTCGAGTCAACCCTCGGCTCGGGTGGAACCCCACTGGCGGGGGTGTGTTGCGTTGAGTTCCACAAAAAACTCGAAAGCGAGCGCGATAATGGCGGAGCCGCACGAGCCGCAGCCGCAGCTTGCAAACTGGGAGAGCCGCATAGATCCCGTTAGTGGGCGGACCTTTTACGTCAACACGATCCTGAAGACGACCTCGTGGCAACTTCCTACCGTGACGACCGCATGCGGAGGCATCGGCAGGCCGCCTCCCTCGGAGCCGCAGCCGCAGCCGCAGCTACCTGCAAACTGGGAGAGCCGCATAGATCCCGTTAGTGGGCGGACCTTTTACGTGAACACGATCCTGAAAACGACTTCGTGGCAACTGCCTGCCGTGACGACCGCATGCGGTGGCATCGGTGGCGGCGGCGGCGGCAGTAGCAGCAGCAGCGATGGCAGCGTCGGCGGTGGAGACGGCGTCGTTGTCGCCACCATCAGCATGGGTATGCCCGTACACGCAGCAACCATGGACAGCTGGGCGTTCGAAGAGCCAATGGGCACACCGGTGTCCAAGGACTTGATGGCGGAGGCAGAGCGGCTGGCCGCCTTGGCTGTGCAACCGGATGCTGAGGCGACAAGCGCTGCAGCGGCGCTAGACGAAATGTGGACGCGCATGGGGGTACGTCAAGCCGAGTGGCAAGCCGAGTGGCAAGCCGAGTGGCAAGACGAGGGCGGCGGTGCCGCCAGCGGCTGCGCCAACGGCGGCGCGTCGAGCACGCAAGCAGCCGTGCTGCTCGTACCGCCATCGGAAGATGCGTCACGCGAGGAGAAGCGAGCGTACCGAGCCGCGATCCGCAAGGTGGCGGTCGCCAACATCCGAAGTCAAGTGGCCGAGATCGATGCGATCCACAATGATGCGAGACGGCAGCTTCAATCCAGGCGCCAAGCTGATTCCAGCGGCCCGTGAAGAACGTCCACGCTGGGATGTGTGACGCATCCACTCCGTGCGTGAGGTGTGTCTAACCTCAGACCTGTCTGTCTATGGGCATTCGCCGCCAAAATGGGTAGGCGAATCGATACGTTATGGGTCCCACCTTCGGTCGGGTGCAATGGGTCTCAGCGACGTATCCAGATGGCGCGACTTTCCCGTCCCGACTCCCCCCGGGTAGCTCCCGCGGGCCGGGCGGAGCGGGGCGGCCGGGGGGCGCGGGCGGGGGCCGGGGGGCCCGCGGCGGCGGCGCAGGCCGCCGGCGGCGTCTCGTCGCGCGCGACCGCGCGCGCTAACGCGGCGCGTTAATGTGACAAATCCTACTCACTTTCCCACGCCCCTGTGCCGGGCACTGGACGACGCTCAGGTAAACGCACACGTTGTCACGCACAAACGAAAGTGATAACTGATAAGAGCAGTCAGCAACAGCATCCGCGCACCGCGGCTCGACGTTCGAACGTTACGTAGTCGGTGCGTGGCGCGACCTCTGCGGGGGCCGTATTTCCCTTCACCCATCCCTTCCGCAAAGCTTTGTCGTTCTTTACGCGCCTACTGGCCACTGATGGCTTGCTGCACCGCGGCAGCCCACTGTGCTGCCTCCTCATCCGTGGCTGCCTTGAACGGGATTGAGATCTCGACAGAGGTGTAGCTCTGGGTGATAGTCTCCTGAGCCACCGAAGTCTTCTCATCCCGCGCGCGCACGATGAACTTGGGCCCTTCCGTCGTGACGGAGGCTCGCTCATCCAGGAGCAGCCGTGAGCCCTTGAGCTCGGTGAATTCTCCACCGCTCGTGGCTGTGGCGCAGCTCGCATCATAGACGGACATGTACGAAACGCCCTCGATACGGTGGATCACGACGAAGCGGTTCGTGAACTTATTCGCGAGCAGCCCACCGCCTGCCTTGCCGCAAACGCCGCTGTGCAGGATCTCACCCTTCGGCGAGTAGTCCCCGTCTGTATACGAGGACGCCGTCTTGGGCAAGGCCGGCGTCGGATCCAGTGGCGGAGGCGCTGCCAGTGGCGGAGGCGCTGCCAGCGGCGGCGCTGCCAGCGGCGGCGCTGGCGCAACGGGCTCAGGTGCTCGTGTCTCCACCGCAGGCGTCTCAGCAGGCGGGATCACTGCCGCCTCCGCCTCGGCCGCCGCCGCAGTCGCCGCCGCCGCCGTCTCGGCCGCCGCCGCCTTCTCGGCCGCGGCAACCTCGGCCTCGGCCGCCGCCTCGGCCGCCGCAATCGCTACTGCTGCCTTTTCGGCCGCCTCCTTCTCTGCCGCCGCAATAGCTGCTGCCGCCCTGTGAGCAACCGCCACCTTCTCGGCCTCCGCCGCTTTCTCGGCCGCCGCCGCCTTCTCGGCTGCTGCCTTCTCGTCCGCCGCCGCCGCCTTCTCGGCCGCCGCCTTCTCGGCCGCCGCCTTCTCGGCCGCCGCCTTCTCGGCCGCGGTAGAGCCCGCGGGCTCCGTGGATATCTTGACGGGCACAACCGGCGTCGTCGCGGCCGTCTTCCCGTCCTTAGTACGTGCCGCAAGGGCAGCTAGACGCTCTTTCTCCACCAACGCGTCCTTCTCCGCCTGCGCCGCGGTTTTCTCATCGCGGATGACCGTGTTCGCCTTGGCCTGCGTCGGCGGCGCGACCGTCGGCCGGCCGCCCAGGTCGATCGGCGTCACGTAGTCCTTGGGCTTGGCTGGCCCCTTGTCGAAGACCACGGGCCCGATGTTTGACGTCTTCTCGAGCTCGCGGTACTTGGCCGCCGCGCTCGCGCCGATGCTCTTCGCGTTGGACTCGTACGCGCCGCCCGCGTTCGAGCCGAGGTCGTAGTTGGCACCCGAGGCCTTCTTGAGCTTGGCCGTGATATTGGCCTCGGTTAGATCGGCCTTGTCGTCCGCCTGGATGTCCACGTGGGACTGTCCGACCATCGCCTTCACGTCGCCCTTGTGGCCGTTGACGCGGCCCTTTTGCATGCCACCGACCGAAGGGCCGACGTAGCAGATGAACACGAACTTGACAGTCTTGCTCTCTTGGTCGCGCGTGCCGGTGACGCGAAGGAGCGCGTAGCTCACTGAGCCCTCGTCCATGTCATCAATGCACTCATAGCAGCTGCCGGTGCCGATGTCCTTCAGCACGATCTTCGAGTTTCCCTCGTAACCGAAAACGCAATATGTCTCGGGCGAGGCATCCGAACGAACCTTTAGGATTGCGTCCGCCAGAGCTTTGTCGGAGAGGTCGAGGCGTGAGGTGTTCATTGGAGCGGGCTTCGGCACTTCCGACTCACTAGAAAACTTGTGGTGTGAACAGACTGCGAATAGGCGTGTTGACTACGTGAGTGTACCAGTATACTTACAGTACCGAGAATACGTTCAGGATTCCTACACCGCAAGTTGCAACATGAGGGATTGTACGACGAACAACTGCATGAGGGATTGTAATTTGTACGATCAGCACAAGGTGAAGCCGAAGACCGCGTGACCTTGGTTTCAGTGGTAGCCAGTTCACATGCTGTTGGCAGCACCATCCACTGGGCTGCAACTGCTACCACAAGGGGTTGTGATCTCAGGCCTGCCGCGTCTCGAGATCATATCGAGGTCAGCCGCTCCTCCTCGCTCCTCAGCCATCTCAGGATCCGAGGTCATCTTCCTCCTCCTCCTCCTCCTCCTCCTCCTCGGCGAGCGTGCCGAGCGCGCCGAGGGGTGACTGGGCGAGCGAGAGTTCGCTCTCGGCCCTCGGATCCTCCTCCTCAAGCTGCTGCTCGAACAAGGCTTCCTCCTCCTCAAGCTCGAGAACTTCCTCCTCGGCGTCGAGCTCTTCGATCTCGAGCAGCACGGTCTCTTCGTCGAGGAGCTTCTCCTCGTCCTCCTCGAGCTCCTCCTGCAACAGCTCCTCCTCCTCCTCGGCAAGCGCGCTCAGCACGGGCGCGTGGAGGCCGTCTTCATCCTCATCCTCGGAGGGCAGCTGCACGTCGGGATTCTGGGCCACGAGCTCATCGACGACGTACGCATGCAGATTCTCGGGCTGCGCGGAGATGGCGCGCTCGATGATGCCCTCGAGGACGGTCGTCGCATTCGAGCTCTCGAGGTACTCCATCAGCGCCTCCTGCGTGGGCTCGATGTCGTCACGCGGAGACCACATGCATCGGCACTCGGCGGAAGCGGCCTGGCTCGCCTCCTCAGGAAAGTTGGTGCGCATCCACTCCGTCGCGTAGTCGAGGAGCCGGTCGGGCTTGTCGATGCACACGGAGCCGAGAAGGGCTTCAAGGAGCGGCCTGAGCCGCTGCGAGTTGCGCTCCAGAATGACCTTGGTGAGCCAGCGCTCGCGGATCAGGCGCGCCGCCTTGCGCTCGCGTGTGGCGAGGAGCAAGATGAGACGGCGCATCGTCTGCAGATAGCGCACCATCCGGCGCTCGAGCCACGCGCGCGTGTAGTGCTGGATGGTGAGCGCGGCGCGCTCCTCCGGGTCCTCGGAGAAGAAGAGGAAGACGGTGGGCATGGGGCACTCATCGGGAGTCTGCATGAGCAGAGAGAGGCCGGAGACTTGCGCCTGCACCTTCGCCTGCGTTTCGGCACGCGGCGAGAAGTGGAGGGACGGCACCACCAGGGACGAGCCATCTGCCAGCTTGGGCCCGCCTTTGTCCAACGGCTCCGGGCCTCGAAGGCTGCCCATGCGCGGCACTTTCATAGGGCTACCCGAGGGTGCCTGTGCGGCACCGGCGTGGCCTCCTGGCACAATCGAACTGGCGGACCTGGTGGACGACGGGGAAGCGGCTGATGGCGCACTGCCGCCCTTGCGGCCCTGCTCTTTCTTCGGCTCCTTGCCACTGCCCTCCTTAAGACCCTGTTTGAGGCTGCTGTCCTTCGTGGCGCCATCCTGGGCGCCCTCCTGAGACGCGCGTTCCGTCCGAGCACGAGAGCGCTCTTGCTTCGCCTCATCGATGCGCGCCACTGCCGCCTTCTTGACCTCGTCCACCTCGTCCTTGGGCGCGGGCAGCCGCGACGTCGAGGGCACGCGCTTTGAATCTTTGAACCAGCTGCCTAAAAGGGGAGAGGCGCCGCTGCGGGGGACGGCAGCAAGGGAGGCCGCCTGCAGTGCCGCCACATTGGGGCTGTCTGCGACGCTCACGAGTGGTGGCGGCGGCACGGCAGGCTTCTCGGTGCGCACCTTGCTGAGGTCGAGACCGACGGCGCCCGCGCCGCTGTTGCTGCTGCTGCTGCTGTTTTGGGGCGGGGCGGGCGGTCCCCACAGGGGTTCGTCGCTTTCACCAGGCGCACACGCGCCGCTCCGCGCCGTGCTTCCGCCGCTGCCATCGCCGTTCGCGCCGGCACCGCTCGTGCTCGCGCGGCCGGCGCCGGCACAGGCGCTGCCTACAACGATGCTCGCGCTTCCATCGGCGAGGCTGCTTGGGCTCGGTTCAGCGCCACCTAGGCCGAAGAGGGAACTGATACCCCACCAGGCGCCGCCGTTCGCAGCGACGGGAGCCCCGCTGGGTCGGCCGGGCACCGGGTCGGGCGAGCCCTCGAATCTGGCACTTGCCCGTGGCGAATCGAGGCGAGCGGATGGGAGATCGAGGCGAGCGGATGGGAGATCGAGGCGAGCGGATGGGAGATCGAGGCGAGCGGATGGGAGATCGAGGCGAGCGGATGGGAGATCGAGGCGAGCGGATGGGAGATCGAGGCGAGCGGTTGGCTGCGGCTCGCCTGGCTCGCTTGGCACCCAAGCCTTTCGGCTGCTCGACGACACGTCGCTTGTGAGGCGCTGCAGATCTCGCGTCCTGCTCAGGTCTAGAGGCAACGGATTTAGCCCGGTGCGCCGTGGCGCGGGCGTGGCGGCAGGTAGCTGTTGAAACTCGTCCGCATCCACGTCAAGGTCCGCAACACCAGCTTCGAGCCCATCGGCCACGTTGGGCAGACGGCCTCCGGTACTGGCACCGGCGCCGCTGCTGTGCGCGCTGCTGCTGTCCACCGCGCCGCCGGGGCCGCGCGCACTGACGGCGCCAGTGACCCAGGAAGCGCCCCACTCGAACCACGAGCTGTTGCTGCTGCTCTCGGCGGCGTCTCCTCCCCCGGTGGGCGACGCGTCAGATGCTGGAGACGTGAAACCGCTGCTTCCGCGCGCGCTCCTCCCCCCGCCAGTAGCTATACTGCCGCTGCCGGCGCTGCGCGCGCTCAGCGGCACCGCGCCCAAGACGACGCCTTTCGGCCCGAGATGCATGCTTTGTCTCGCGCTGGCGCTACCGCTCGCTCCGAGGATGTGGCCGCTGCCACCGCCGCCGCCGCCGCCACTGCCGCCGCCGCCGCCGCCGCCGCCGCCGCCGCCGCCGCTGCCGCCGCTGCCGCCGCCACCGCTGCCAATCCCGCTGGCGCCGCTGCGCGCCGCCGCCACATCAATCTGCAGTCGGAAGGGGTTGACGGCCAAGCCTGCTTGGGCTTGCGCGTCGTCGTCGGCGGACGCGACCCTCGGAGGAGCGCCCACGACAGCGCACGAGGGCGGTGCCGACTGGCTCATCGAGCTCGGTGGAGCGCCCACGACAGCGCCATTCGAGGGCGTCGCTGTGAGCTTCGCGGCCTGGAGACGCTGCGCTGGTGCGAGCGCCGATTGGCTGGCGCTCTGGCTGCTACCGCCCGGTACGGCGCTCTGGCTGCTACCGCCCGGTACGGCGCTCTGGCTGCTACCGGCCGGGGTGCCCGGTAGGCTCTGAGGCAATCGTACCGGCGGTGGCCGGCCGGGCACGTCCGCGTTCAGAGCCGCTGACGGAACTGACGGGCTGTCCATCCATCGAGGGTGACCGTTCCCGGAGGGCGTTCCCGGGAGGGCCACCTCTGCAGGGCGGCTTGTCACGGGACCCTTGGCCGAGAGTACCCCGACGGGCACCGCTATCCTCGGCGGCATGTTGCCGCTGGCCGCGGGACCCGCGCTGCTGCTGCCTCCGGTCACGAGCGGCGAGTCAGAAGGCGCGCCGACCCACACGCTGCTGCTGCTGCTGCTGCTGCTGCTACGCAGCGACGACGAGGGCGGCGGCTGCGAGGGCCGCGGCTGCGAGGGCCGCGGCTGCGAGGGCGGCGGCTGTTCTCTGCTCGAGGTCTCCTCTGCGCTGCTGCTCATCAGCCGCTGGATCCAAAACGGTCGTCGCCATTCAGGCGCAAAGAGGATCTGATCATCGGGCGCAGCGTTGCCCCCCCCCGCGCGCATCGGCGACTGCCCCTCGAGGTCGTCGACACCGCCGACACCCGGCTTCCATCTGTCGTCGTCCTCATCGTCATAATCGCCTAGGTACTCATCCTCATCGGCAAAGCGGGGCTCGGCTGTTGGCCCCATCGGCGTCTGCGCCTCTACGGCATCGTCGTCGGATGCTCGCCGCCTCCCTTTGCTGCGTCCAACGACTGCGGGCGACGCCGCCGCCGCCGATGAGTTGATGTAACCGCCGCCGCCGCCGCCGCTGCCGACAGTCAGCACCTCGATGCGGTCGCAGTACACCTGCGAGAATTCGAGGAGCTGCGCCGTATCGAGCGGTTCCGCGCCGTCCGCCTCCTCCTCGTCCTGCAACGCCAGACCGAAGGAGATCAGATCCACCGACTCCTGGTAGAGCTGCACAGCGCCCTCCGCGTCGCCACGCTGATCTGCTTGCACAGCTTCGCCAGCAAGCGCGATCGCGCGCGCGACGACCTGCTGCGCACTCTCGGTGTCGTCCGGCATGGCTCCCTATATTACTGGCGCAGAGATTCAGCGGGGGGCATCCCCGGCATAGAAACAAGCCGGGAAGTTGCTCGATGCTCCATTGCAGGCCTCCAAAACTTACATGGAACTGTGGGAAAATCCACAGAACTTCACACGCACGATCGATCCTTACCTCCGGGATTTACATCGGTTTCAGTTTCGCGTATCTTCCATGTGAAGACTTGTCTTTACTTCACTCTTCTTTGGATGATGGCGGTCGGCGGCCGGCTGCGTGTGGCGTATGTGGGATACCCGGACGATCAAGAGGAGTGGCCGATTGCGGTGGACGCTCCGCAGCGCCGTAAGGCGGCACGGCCGCGGCTGCAGCAGCCTTCGTACTGCTTCCGGCGCCTCCGGGCGCAGCCATTTTGGAAGCCAACCGAGGCTGGCTCAGAGATCGCTGCACTGTGCGCATCACTGGAGGGTGCCTTCGACGCGATCGTGCGCGATGTGCTCCCGCTCCTCGCGCCACTCTTAGGCGATGACGCAAGCGGCAGCGACGATGGCGATCACGACGCCAGCCGCTGGACGCCTCAAGGTGAAAATCTCCACCAGGGAGTTTGGCTACGCGCCGAGATATGGTCGCGCGGCGTGCGCGACGCAAAGCTTTGTGAGCAGTTGCCGTCTCTCGCGCGCATTCTGGATTCGTCGGCCGCGCTCATGAAGGACCCTCCCGGGCGCACCTACCTGAGCCTCATGATGGGCGGCACAGAGGTTTCGGCGCATTGCGGTCCGACGAACCACCGGCTGCGGGTGCATTTGCCGCTGCTCCTGCCGCCACCGCCGCGGGCCGGGGATCGACTTCTCGGCATCTGTGTGGGCGGCGAGCGGCGCGCGTGGCAGCTCGGCAATTGCCTCGTCCTCGACGACTCATTTGAGCACTCTCTGTCGCTGCCGAGCGAGCTATCGTCGCCACGCGTGTTGCTCGTGGCGGATTGTTGGCACCCTGACGCAGGTTGGCTGGTGCCGAGGGAGGAGAGAAAGTAGGCGCATCTCTGGGTGATCGTCACACACACACTGAGCGATCCGACGACACGCACAAGTCTTGCACAGTACAGCGCCGTTTCACAAGGCGTAGCTCGTACGGTACAACGGTAGCGCAGCCGGGGGGCACGCTCGCCTCTCGCTGCTGTCCAGCTCCACACTGAGTGGTGAGTCAGCTCACTCTCTGAGAGTCGGACTCTCTCGCGCGAGGCCAGCTGGCCACTCTGCCCTTTTAGAAAAGTTATCTTTTGACTCACCGGACCGTACCTAACGACGGCGGGCGACCATCGGGCCGCGCTAGAACCCCCCCTTGGCAAGGGGGCGGATCGTTTGTGACCCCCCTACGAGCGGCCCCCACAAGTATAACGGCCTATACGGCCCGGGGTTCATCAGTGTGATGACACCCGGTGACCCCTTACCCCCCCCCTCCATGCCCCTCCCGACACAATCATCGAACCCCCCTTTTCCGTAGGGCAAGTTCGGGAGGTTGTGGTTTTATGTGGAAAAACCATCCACCCTGGGGAGGATTTTCCGGTGCGTTTCACGGCCCGCCCCCGGATGGGGGGGCGTCGCGCCGTGTAGGGCGACGGTGTCGTGGTGGTGCTCGTCGTGACCGACCCCTTATAGGGAGCCGGCCGCGCCCACCCGCTGGGGGGGAGGGCGGTGACGAGATTGAGTTCTCCAGGGATTTGTGTGTGTGTATTTGTAAGAAAGTGGTGTGTGTCAGACTGTCAGTATTGACTTGACTTGTTTTTGTTGGGGGGTGTTTTGGGGATGGACTTTCGTCTTTTGTTTCTTCTTTTGGGAACTTTCTTTCTCTTTCGATCTTCTTCGTTTTTTTGTGAGGACGGTTGATAAGAATGGAGCTCCGGCGTGCGCTGGTGGGAGTCCCTGAGGAGAGTCGCAGAGCGGCGAGCGTCATTGGGAATCTGCTGAGAGAGGTCGTTTGAGGTCTATAGCCGGAAGGAGCGAGGCTCCCACGCAGCATCTTCAGGGAGCGCCGAGG
>Ga0210245_101700_pt1 | contig 16528 bp, 12 predicted proteins | sample ChrtobMetaP3_4mM_FD_155450 | JGI IMG/M metagenome (GOLD analysis project Ga0210245, IMG submission 155450) | Chrysochromulina tobin associated microbial communities from unialgal haptophyte culture, Seattle, Washington, United States - P3_4mM | ecosystem: Host-associated > Algae > Haptophytes >...
AAACGGTTTGATGCGCATCCCGATTTAATTCCAACGGCTGGCACGGACTGGGTGCTTACACCTCGTTGAGGAGATCCTCGAACGATGGTCGCATTCTCGTCTGGCTCTCTGATGAGAGCGGAGTGGTCCCGCCCACCCACCGCGATGTAAGCCTGGTCTAGCTTTAGCAGGGACCGGGTTGTCGCGCTCACCAGGCTGCTTGTGTAGCTCTGATGAACAGCAATTCAAGTCAAACACGCGACCAAGTTTACTTCATGTCTGAAACTTCTTCAGCTGCGGATTGCAAAGGTCCCCATGCGACTGACCGCTAAAACATGCCCTCCTCCTCGGCCGCCCTGCTGCTCACCCGCTGATACGCCCGTTTGCCTGAACGCACAGTTCCTATCGCTCGACAGGATGTCGATCAGCGCCGCCCAACGGGCAGCGCTCCACAGCGCTAGCCGCCCGCCTGGCCCGCCAGCACTCTGGTACGCCGTGGGCACTGCGCTGCGCTCCTTTGGCGCAACGATCGACGTCTTCGGCGCGTCTCTGCAGGGCGAAAGCGCTACCGACGAGAAACGTGCGCCGCGACCCGGCGCAATGCCCTCCCTCCGATGCCCTTGCGGCCACCCGCTCTGCTGACGCTAAGCTCTCCCACTGCCCTTCGGCAGTGCCAATGCCGACGACGGCTGTCAAGATCGGCGGCAAATCGCCCGTGATGAGCGGCGCGAGCTTCGTCGCTCCGAGCGCCAACCTCGTCGGCGCTGTGCACATAGGGGAAGGCGCTTCGGCATGGTATTCGTCGCTGCTCAAGGGAGGCGCAAAGGCTGTGGAGATCGGGGAGATGTCGAGCGTGGGTGACCGTGCCGTCATCGTCGAGTCGGTCGTGGGCAAGTACGTGCACGTGGGCGCTGGCGCGATCATTCAGTCAGCGACGCTCGCGGACGAAAGCTCGGTCGGCATGGGCTGCAAGATCGGCAAGGGCGCCTCGCTCGGCAAGGGCGCCGCGCTCGCTTCGGGCTCGGTGCTGCCCGCCGGCAAGGCTGTGCCCGCGGGAGAGCTGTGGGGCGGCAACCCGGCCGTTTTCATCGGCAAACTTGGCCCTGAGGCAACAGCCGGCGCGGTACGCGTGGCGGAAGTGACCTCCGAGCTCGCCAAGCTCCACATGGACGAGGCGTGGAAGGACCTGAGCCTCGTCAACCAGGAGCACGAGGACTACAAGCGCGAGGCGTACCGTACGCCCGACTTCATCGCCTCGCTGCGTGCTGACCCCAAGTGGGTGCCGCTGCCCACGCTGGGCGAGAACCTCACCAAGATCGGGGTCCACGCGAACGCCTACACGCCTCCATGAGCAGCGGAGGGGATGCGGGCGTCCCCACGGCGTCCCCGTGGCGTCCCCAAGCGGGTGTGAGTCCCCGCGGCGTCCCCACGCGGGTGTCCCCACGGCGTCCCACGCGGGAGTCCCCGCGGCCGGCGCACAGTGTTCGTTTGACTCTGTTGTTCGGCATCAGGGACAGTGCTGGCTGCGTGGCTGGAGGGTAAGTCGGGTGGGGCGACGAGGGGGTCGAGCGCGCAAACACGCACCGGGGCCCACGAGAATAACGTGCGGCATGCGGGGTTCGCTGGTGCCCGGGGCGTCGTCGTCTCTTAGTCTCTCCGCGTTCCGGACCGTGACTATTCCGCCTCGAGTTCCGCCCTTCCGCGTATTGGCCGGGCGCGGCCGGCCGACGCCGCGCATCGCGCACCCGGTCGCGGCCAGGTGCGACGGCTGGCCCAGCCAGCCGAAGCGGCGACGCCGTGTGGTTGCCGTGCGTGAACTCTCCGAATTCCATGTCCCCCCCGCCCGGCGCGAAACGTAGGAAAACCTAACGTTTTCAAGAAACGTACCCGGGGCAACAAGAATCACGGCGATCGTGTGCTCACGATATCTCCGGCCCGCCGGCCGCCTATCGCGATGTAACCCGCCACGGCGGCCCGCACGACCGGCGGGGTGCATGCACCATAGGGGTGCTTCATAGGCAATAGGGGTGCTTCATAGGCCATCGCGCCCCACATGCCGCGTCGTACAGCTGAGAGCTGTACCCCGCGAGAGCCGCGTAACGTACTGTGCTTTGATTCGCCGACATCAATTCATCAAAACTGATCCATGAGAAAATTGGCCGCGAGCGTCTGGTTGCGATCACATGCCAGATACGCCTCTGCTGCCTGCTCGCGCGCAAAGCCGAGCGCCGCGAGCTGCTGCACCGCTGCCTCGTCCTCCTCCGCTAGGCTGCCAACGGCGGTCCGCATCTGGTCGAGCGAGGGCTCCTGCGCGCCACCAAGCCGCAGACGACCAAGCGTTTGAAGCATACGGGCGTGGAAAAACTGGCCTACTTCCTCTGTGGAGAGCTCCAAGCGCGCCGCTTCTTGCGCGGCACTTTGGCCGGCGGGCGCGTGCAGCCACTGCTGCATGACCGCCTCCATGAGCTCTGAGTGCATCTCAGGCATGCTCGCCATCTCAGCGCCGCCCAGGCCGCTCTCGGCCGCGTGCGCGTGGTGGTGATGGTGGTGCACGTCGTGTGCATCGAGGCCGTCGTCGTACGCATGCGGGTCGTCGTATCCGTCGTCCTCGTCATCATCGGGGCCGTTAAACTCAGCGCTGTCGCCCCCCCCGCGCGTGAGGCCGTGTAGGTCGTCGTCGTCGTCGTCGTCACCGCCTCCATCATCGCCGTACCCGTCCAGCCGTCGCCGCAGCCGGCTGTGTAGCCCATCGACGGAGCCCTCAGCATTGCCTGTGCGGCCGTCAGCGCCTGAGGCACTCCCAAGGACGGCTGCAGCGCCGTGGCCCAGGCAGGTGTGAGGCTGCAGGTGATGGCCGAGCTGGTGCAGCTGCAGGTGGCTGTCAGGATGGCGCATGGGCGGCACAAGGGAGGAGCCATGCAAGTCGAGCCTCAGGTCGCCCGGCTCGCCGTCCTCACCCAGAGGCAGCAACGGATCCGACTCCGCGGCATTGAGGAGCACGACGAAGTCATTCGGGCGGGCGGCTATGGCGTCGCGAAGGGTGGGATCCGACTCTAGCAGCTGCGCGAGGTGCGAGTTCGCCATGTCGAGCTTGATGGCCTCGAGCACCTCGAAGCCCGTCCGGAAGAAGCGCAGGAGGAGTATCGGTAGCTCCGCGTGCGCTGCCCCCGCAGCTGCAGCCGGAGTGGGCGCGGGCTTCCCCGCCGTCGTGGCGCTCAAGGCGGTGCTCTGAACATCTGCCCGGGGCGGCGCTGCGCCCCCCTCCGCTGCCGCTGCGCCCCCACTCACGGCGCAGGACGAGGAGGCCGCGGCCAAAGAGGCGTCGACTTCAGACGTGGCCGCCGAGCTTGCCGTCCCGATCGTGGCGCTCTTCGCGCTCGGCAGCTGCTCGGGCACCTCGAGGCGCGAGAGCGTAGCTGAGAGCCACCGATCCATATCGGCGACACGCGCGTCCGAGCAGAGCATGCGGACCTGATCGCTCACCGCGCGCATGTAGGGCACGACGAGCAAATCAGTGAGGCCGGTGCCGTATGAACGCGCCGTCACGACGCCTGCGCGTATCTGCTCGGCGTACTCGGAAGCAAGGAGAATCTGCTCCTCCCAATGTGCGGGCATGAGCGAGCAGAGGGTGTCTTGCACCTCCTGCACGAGCTGCAGCGTGCGCTCGTACACGGGTGGCGCACTGGTGAGCTCGAGCGTGCACGCGTCCCAAAAAGCTTTCTCGACCGCTTCGCGCTCTTGCGACACCTCGGCGGAGACGGAGTCGGCCGCCGCCTCTCCAAGCAGGGGCTCTGCCTTGGGGTCCTCAAAGCGCATGGCCTCGGTGTTAAGCACGAGCATTATCTGTGGATCGACGCGCACGACTTGCTGCAGCGAGTGGAAGGCCGGCAGCGAGCGCAGCCGGTCTTGCAGCACGCGTACCGCCTCGTCGCTCAAGGCCGATGCGTGGATCGACGCAGCCGAGAGCTCGTCGCGCCCCGAGCGCAGCAGCGCGAGCGCGCGGCGCGGGTCGTTGCAGCTGAGCCGCAGCGCCTGTTCGGCCTCGAGCGCGCCATACCCCATATCGACGAATCTCGAGACCTCATCGTCGATGCCATCGCACCCGTCCATCCGCGGCGTGTCGCCCTCGTCGCACTCTCCGTCACCCTCGTCGCACGGGCATCCGTCATCTTCCTCGTCGTCGCCCTCATCGAACGTGTCGCCCCCGTCGTCGGCGCCATCGGCGCCGTCATCGTCTACTCCCGTGACGTGCAGCGAGTGCAGGTGCGACTGGTACGATGAGGGGAGCGGCGGACCGGTCGAGACGAGGCTGGGTGGCCGTGGCTTGGCGGTGACGAGCACGAGGAAGTCACGTTCCGTGATGCCGCACAACTCGGGAGTTGACTCGTCCTGCAAAAGCTTGCCCGCGCAGATGAGCTTCTGCATGATGACGTCAATTCCGCGCGCGCTCATGATCGACTGCTTGATCGATCCGATCGTCGCCGCGGCCTCAGTCTCGATCCAAAAAACGGCACCATCGATGGCACGGACCTGGAGGTGGAGCGGTAGGAACGTGAAATAAATTTGCGCTGAGGGGTCTCATGTGGAGAGCACGCATGGTCGGCGAGCGCGGGCGTTCGCACGCACTTGCAACTGCATTGTGACGGCCATCGTGTTCTCCAACTTTTGGTGTGAAGCCAAAGGCCGCCCGCGCTAGCTAAGAATTGGGAAAACAGGATTGTGTTCCGTTCCGTGTCTTTCCCGCCATACTCTGTATCGTTGTGAGCTGCAGCAGGCGGGCAGCTGCGTCTTTTGCTCTTGCAATTGGCATTTATGTCGGAGTCTTTCCCGACCTTAAGTGCAGCAGCGGATTGCGCCGAAGTTCGTCGGCTGCAGCATGAGCTGAAGGCAGCAAAGCATGAGATCGGTAAGCTGCATCGGCAGATGAATGCTCTCCAAAGACATGTGCAGAAGGAGTTAGAGGCAATTCGTCGAGATGCTCTCGCTGCTGCCGCTGCTGCCGCTGCTGCGCGCCCATCAGAAGCTGCCGTTGGCCCCCCCGGCGTGCATACGTTGAAGCCGATTGGACGCATCGAGTCATGCTTCAGCCAGCGCAACGGCACGCCGCGTCAAGCAGGCGTGGCGCCAGCTGCAAGGTCGCGGTTGCGGATGGAGTGGGGTGTGCCAGCCCACACGTTGGACGGGTTGGCTGCTTTCTCTCACGTGTGGCTCATTTTCCTCTTCGACCAAAATCGCGGCGACGAGGTCGTCAAGTCGAAGGTCCATCCCCCATGCCTCGACGGGGCAGCGACAGGGGTGTTTGCGTGTCGCTCGCCACACCGCCCAAACCCAATCGGCCTCTCGCTCGTAGAGCTCGATCGCATCGAAGGTGACACCTTGTATCTTTCCGGTGCCGATCTCATTGACGGGACGCCGGTCGTCGACGTGAAGCCTTTCGTCCCGTATGCTGATCTACCTCTGGCGATGGGCAAGGTGCGTGCACCAGAATGGGTGCATGCAGGTGGCTCGCCGCGCCTCTGCGTAGAGGTCACGCCGAACGCTCGTGCCTGCATCCAAAAGGCGTGCGCGGCACGCGTGCCGCCAGACGGCAGTGTGGCTCTCCGATTCTTTGCTGGTGCTCCGGATGCAGCTGAGGCGGCGCTCGTCCAGGTGCTTCAAGCGGACCCGCGCTCTGTGTATCGACGGCACAAGTGTAGTGGCCAGCAGTATCGGGTGTGCATTGATGGACTCGTCGCAGAGTGCCGCTTCGCTGACGATGCTGCGATGGTGACGGTGGACTCAGTGCGTTTCCGCAGCGTTGCCGATGCCGAAGTATACGACAGCGAACCGTATGTTGCGGCCGGGTCGACAGCGGAGGACGATACCGAGGGTCCTCGAGATCTTCGAGATCCATCTTCTTGAGATGCCAAGCTCGATTTTCAATATCAGGCGCGCCGCTCTCGTCCTCCGCCTGGCGGACCACCCAAATTCGCGCGTGCTCGATCGCACCCATTGACATCTCTTGATTGTGGACCACACGCGAGACACGACACAGCAACACGTCCGGTCTCCGGACATGCTTACACATCTATCGAAGTAAAACTAAGTTCTAGATCTAGTGTTATCCTGAGCCCTATTACGTTCGCGACTACTTGTTGCGTGTGCCGTTTCATTTTCCCTCCCGCTGGGTTTCGGAAGACAATCACAATGTAGAATGTTTGTCACTCGGTTCCAATTCATCTGTGCGTATTCTCTGTGCGCTCCATGTCATCGAATGCATCCCTCTGATCCTTCTCTGATCCCACAGTGATCCCACAGCACAGGTCACAGGTGTGTCTGCCCGGGGGTTTCACATCAGTCCGTTCACACTCGTTGCAAGTTTCATACAAGTTTCGCGTCGCGGGTTCTTGCGTCTTCGCCCTCTCGCAGCCCGCTTTACGCTTTACTCTGATCACTCATGTCGCGTCCCGAGAGAACGTTCACGTTGCAAACGGGACAGTACGCGGCTGGGCATACGCCCTTTACGGGCTCGTGGTCGGCAACGCTCGCACGCAGCGGCCAAGTGCACACTTGGCGAGCTCAAACGACCCTCGCCTCGCCTGGGCGGAAGATGCAGTCGCGGCCAATGTGGGATGAACGCATCCCTGTATGGGAACAGCGCATCCCCGAATATGCTTCTTCGCAGCGTTCACCATTCCCGAGTCCGATGAAGCGAAGCTCGGCGAGCCTTGTTCCCTTCACAACACTCCTTTCAGAGGCGAAGAGCTCCTCCACAGTGCCTCGTGACTGGTCGCTCTTGCTCGCGCCCGGTTCCGGCAAGGGAATCCGTCGCCCGTGGCCCGAGTACGAGCCGGAGAGTTCGGCCGCGGTGGGTCGCCGTTGGAACGGCGCCAACGTCGGCCGACTCTACGAGCATGTGCGGCCGTCAGATCTGCCTATCTCCAATTCAGTCTATTCTTCCTAGTTGGATCGCAGCTCTTCGAACATGGTTCGGGGGGCGCCTGCAGGCCTAGCCAAGCCTTACCAAACTATTTAAGAATAGTCTCTTTTGGCTTGGCGCCTGCAAGCAACGACGACTGCGACGGTGCATACTCAAAGACTCAATGACGAGTACCCCGCCACGTGTGTGATCGAGAACAGGTGCTCATCGAGTGCGCGAGGTTGTTCTCTGCTTCTCTCTCGTCCGCGGGGCGCGGAGCCGCGGCCGGTCTTGCCGGCGCCGTGCGGTGCTGGATGTGGGTCCGCGGCGCCGCGCGCGGCTCCGCCGGGCACCAGGGGGCGGATCTCTTTTAATTTATCCGCCGTGATCACTGCCGTGCGGTCGCGGCCTCGCGGGCCGGCTCGCTGCGCGGTCCGCGCGACGCGTCTTCGAGACGCGTCTCACCGTCTCTGTCGGCCCGACTCCGAGGTACGTAATATTTTTATTTCGTGTTGAAACCGCCGTGCGCCACCCAATGCGCCACCGGAGACGCCGTGCACGCTCCCGGGGACGCGAACCTGAGAATCGAGATTACGAGAACCCGGCCCGCCGCGGGAGCCGGGACCCCCGGCCGGCGCGCGCTCGCCCGCGGCCGCGCGGGTCGATATACGATAACGACTGGCCCTGCATCCTCGTATACTCCGCCGGAACTCGATAAACCGAGGGGAGGCAGGGGACGCTATTCCCGTACCAACCGTACCGCGACGCACCGCCCGCCCGACTGGCGGCTATTACGCGCGGGTTGCGCGCGCGGCGCGCGCGGCGTCGCCGCCGGCCGCGCCCCGGCCGCCCGAAGGCGCGAAGCGCACCGGACGCATCCCGAACGCGAAGCAACTCCGAACTCGAATCACTCCGAACTCCGTATGGGAGCACACGTGTCACGACGGGGGTTTTGTGAAGAGAACGTACCGTCCCAATGGCGACTGGTTTACCGGTTGTTTACCGGCGTGCTGCCGGTCGGCACTTCAAGACTTCGGCAACGGTCACCATCCACCGACACTTCACTCTTCACACAAGCAGTCAAGCACCGACACTTCACAAGCACCGCGATAGAGACACACATGCCGTGCGCTGCACCCGGTCACCACCGAGGCGCGCACGTGGTCGGACGCGTGTCTGTCGCTGTCCGGCCTGAGAGTATTGCCCATACATACCCACCCACTCCCAAGCAAGAAACAGTGCACACAACGCGGATATGCTTGTCGGCGTTGGGGCGGAGCTAAGCTGACTGACTGGAGGGCTCATGACGGAGGGAAGACGTGCACCATTTTATGCCGCTGGAAGTCGTGCGTCGGGTGGCGCATTCGACGCGCCTGCTCCAGTAGCGCGGGAGCACCCTGCCTCAGGTAAGCCGCGCCTGCGCACACGATGCAAAGGTCGAACAGGCCGCCCTGCTCCTCGCGGCACTCGGCACAGTGATAGTATCGGTTGACAACGTCGCCGCACATGTCGCAGGCAGCGGTGCTCCCGGGCAGCGGATACTCGAAGTCTGATTCATGACCTCCTGTCGGGCCGCCTTCAAACAACCTCGGCTGCTGCTGCTGCTGCGACTTGCTGTCCCACACAAGGTGGTCCTGCCCGAGGATTCCCTTCATGCTATCGGCAGACATATTCTTGCTGAAGTTCGTACCCTGTAGCTTATTGTCGGACGAGCCCCGAGGCGTCGACCGACTCGGCGACGCATAAAATTTCATGGTCGCTGGCATTTTTCGGATTGCGTGCAGAAAGCGCTCGGGTTCTCTAAAAAGGGGTTCCTCACTACAGCAAATGTTCCTCACTACAGCAAATCAGAACGACTCAAGTCCTTCGTCAGGTGCATGCAGGTGGTGATATCTGGGCCCGCCGCTGGCACGCCCGGAGAAGGCGCAAGTGCAGTGTGGGCTTCGTAAGATCGTGACGCACACTGTTGAAACACCATTGGGTAACTACCAGTGGAGTCTGAAACCCTCCCGTGGCCAAAATCGTCAAATTCAATCGCTACGACGCATCCGTAATAGGTGTAGTTTCACAGCTAGTCGGACGAAGTGTAACTTGCCAAGTGTTAGCACCTTATCCATGCAGACCCCGGAGGTCGTCCTCTTCGTAGCCGCCTTTCTACTTCAAGTGAGAGGCTATAGAAGGGAGGACCCTACTATAGATGGGGGTTGTTCGGGCACAGGCTGTAGCGGCCACGGCCGCTGTGTCGCAAACGCGTGCATCTGCGATCGAGGCTACAGCGGATCCACGTGCTCCCGTGTTGAGTCCGCATGCCCTGGCTTCTGCTCAGGTCACGGTCACTGTGACGGCGATGGCTGTTTGTGCGATGTTGGCTATGCGGGCTATGATTGTGGGCGTGCTCTGCCTCATCTCTGCCCACTCTCGTGCAGCGGCCACGGAAAATGCTCCCATGGTAAGTGCGAGTGCGACCCCGGCTTCCTAGGGATCAGGTGTGATCAAATCGATATCCGCAACCCTGGTTGTCCATTCATGTGCTCGGGCCGAGGCACGTGTCTTGGCGGCGCTTGCCGTTGCAGGGAGGGCTTCGCTGGAGTGGCGTGCGAGCACGTTGCACCGCCCTCGTGCCCTTTTAACTGCTCGGGACATGGCAGGTGTCAAACACTCTCATCCACAGGCGCCAAGTGCATCTGCGAGGCGGGCTGGTCTGGCGACGCATGTAGTGTCTTCGACGCGCTCCGTCAGGGATGCGCATTCAACTGCTCCGGCCACGGCATCTGCTTCAACGGCTCCTGCCTCTGCGATGACGGCTACGTCGGCGAGGCCTGCGCGCTGCTGCAGCGCTTGCCTGGCTGCCTGCACGGCTGCTCCGGACTCGGTGAGTGTCGCATTGGTCTGCTGATTGCAGGCCCGCTACCTGGGGTGAGGAGACAGCCGCCGCCCTCGCAAGGCCTATGCGTGTGCGTGGAGGGATCAGGCGGCGCCGACTGCGGTGTGGCCCAGGCGCAGGCGCCCTCCTGCCCTGCTGCCTGCTCAGGCCACGGGCTATGTCGTACAAACGGATGCGCATGCGAGGCGGGCTTCGGCGGCGACGACTGCGCGGTCGTATGCCCCAGCCGGTGCTCATCGCACGGCCGCTGCACCGAGGACGGTACGTGCATATGTGAGGCAGGATGGGCAGGCCCAACTTGTGCGCAGCCCTCCGCTTGCCCCCGAGCCTGTTCCGGTCGCGGAGACTGCCTTCTCCGCGCTGCTGATGCTGACGAAAAAGCGGCGAGCGCACTTGCTTCAGCCGAGGAGGCACGGTACGCCGCCGTCGCGGCAGCGACTGCCACCACCGCCGTCGACGAGGCCAGAGCTTTCGCAACTGCTGCGGCGGCCGTGGCAGCCGCGCTCGCCACCGCAGCGACTGCAGCGGCTGCCCCACAATGCGTCTGCCGGCGCGGCTGGACTGGCGCCGACTGCAGCGAGCCGGACGGGCGTTGCCCGATGAGCTGCGCAGGCCACGGCCGCTGTGTTCGCGGCGAATGCCGCTGCGACGTCGGCTGGAGCGGGCCGTTTTGTGCGACCTCGGACCTGCTTGCACGTCAAGCAGCTCTTCAGGCGCAGCAGCCGTGGCGTCTCAGCCGCGCCGTGCCACGCTGCCCAAAGGATTGCTCGGGCCACGGCAGCGCGTGTTTGAACGGCACGTGCGTGTGCGCGCCGGGATTCGGGGGAGTCGACTGTCAGGCGCAAGTGCTGTAGCCGTGCAGTCCCAGCCGACGGGCGGCGCCGCTCCGCCCGACGCGGCGCCTGTGGGGCGGCGGCATCCGCGTGCATCGGCATCCCCGAGGAGACCGCCGTGCCGTAGCTCACACAGTCCGAGACAGTATATACATACCAGACAGGTCCGGTTGGCTCGCATCGCACGTGCACGCCCGATCGCGGTGCCAGATCAACATTCGCCCCGACCGCCGAGGCTGCGCCCCCGACCGCCGTCGGGTTTTATCGCATTCCTCTCGTCGGTCCGTTAACACCGTACACGCTTAGTATGCTTGGGGGAGATCACAAGTAACAGATCGTACACTAGGCGCGCGGCGACCGGCGTGGAGTGCGCTGCGCTACACGCGACGCCGCCCCCCCGGCCCCCGGCTTCACTATCAACTCGGTAACGCACCGTTTCGGACGCGAGTCGCGACTTGACCGTGCACTGTCAGCGGCGCGGCGGAGTGTACCGGGTTCGAACGCCGGCGGCGGGTTGTCAGGTGGGTTCGGCGAAACAAAGATCAAAGCTGTCGGAACTTAACGTTGAATTCCACTGGTGAGCCTTTGACGTCCACGCCATCGAGCATGACGTGCAGCACGTGAAGGCCCTTCCGCTTGAGCTCATAGCGAAAGTCATGAACCCATCCACCGTTTGGAGTTGCCTGTGGCGCGACTCGCAACTGCTCCAGCCCGTATGATTGGCTTTTCATTGTCACGGTGAACTGATCTTCGGGAGCTGTGGTTGAGTTACCGAATGCGTCGTTCACCTCAGGTCTGAATCGGATCGTATCGCCGATCTGCAAAATTTCCTCGTCAGCCTTGGCCTCCCCCTCATTGAGCGCGGCGCGCAGCACCTGATCGCTCACTCTCTCCCAGTGCCCATGCACATTCTGCATGATGCCGTTGAGGAAGGAGTGACTCACGCTATAAGTGGCGGAAGTCACTGACAAGGAGAACGGGCTGCCTGGCAGTACGGTGCGCGAGGCATTTGTATCGCCAAGTACCTGCGGTTTGAGCGGTTTGGGCGGCGACTTTGCGTTCGGCGACACTGGTGTGGCCGCATTGCCGGCTGGATAGTCAACCGCATCCCCGTCTGCTGCAAGACCGTCGCCCGACGGCATAGATTTCTTCGCTCGTGCCGTGGCAACCTCTATAGCAAAAAGGTATGCCCTAAAATCGCCCGCCTGCGAGCAGGTGAAACGCAACTCGAGCTCCTCTCCAATGATCGTGTGCGCAAGAACGGTGACCTTTGCTTGCTTCCACGCTAAAGGGTCCTTCTCTAAACTCGGGACTGTCGCGAGGCCGAATCGAAGATCGCGACCTGGCAAAGCAGGATTCTTGTACTGGTCCTTGCACTTCAATCGTGTCTTGCACGACTTCCCAGCGTCGGCACGTTGCGGGAATGAGATGACCTCTGTCTTAGAAATATCGGGCGTGCCAGAGGTCAATAGCATGTAAGTGGGGGATCCGAGGACGTGCAGGCCGTCAATCTTGATGTAGATCTCATAGGCACCACTTGAAACGGACCACCATTCCAGCAGGTACGTTCCGTCGCCCTGATCAGTCGTCTTCGACTCCACGACAAGTGAACGGGCCTCGGTCGTCTGAGCTTCCATGATCGTCTTGGAGGCAGCGTTCATAGATGAATTAGTAACCCCACACGTGACAACCGAGCCGCCATTTGAGCAGGGATTGCCCATCTTATCGCAAGAGTGCAGCACCATCTTGCAGTAGCAGCGCGCAGTTGAGGTCAACGTGCCCTCATCCGTCACGAGCTCGAACACACCGCGCAGCGGGATCTCCCTCGGATCGAGGCGCGTTGATGGCCCATGTGCTGCTCCTGGCAACACGCGAACTGTGAAAGGCGAGCCAGGCAACGGAGCTGCCTGTTCGGAGTGCCGGAGCATGACATGAAGCAGGTACGTGCCGCAGAGCCCGATCGAATAGTGCACCTTATGTTGCTCAACGAGTTGACCCTTGGCTCGCAAGCGGCCTGGCTCCATGCCACCATAGGCAAAGCCTATCTTTATAGGATCGGCCTCGAGCTCCTACAAAGCGATGGGAAGTTGGGAACCAACCGATTTCGACAACAGATTAGCGATGATGACTTGTCAAGAGGGGTGAACTCCTGTCAGATCCCATCCCAGCGTTCGATGTACCCGTATACCTGCAAGTAAAGATTCGCCGGCAAACTCTGCTTATTGGAGACCACGCCCGCAAGACAGCTCTTGGCATCCCAGGCACGCTGGTCGCGATGTCTGTCCAACTCTTCCTCCCTCATCATCAGCTTGTCTCGCTCACGCTCTGTGTTCATTGCTAGCCGACGCTTCCACTGAGATTCGTAAAGTTGTTTCAGCTGCGCGGCACGCGATGGCACACACATAAAGCACAATCACGCGCGTGTCGAATAGGTCTGGGTGCATGTCAGTTCCAATGCGTTCGGGAAATCTCTCAACGTTGCACATTTGTAGGCAGCTTTTCAAACGGCTTCGAGACTAGCATCTGCCCGTCCTTGACGATTGTGACCCAACCGTACAGCTGTTGCGCGTGTAGAGGCTTGAGATCCTGCCGCTTCTCTGATGTCGAAGGGGAACATGAGTTGCCCGGCCTCGACCCTTGTGTTGAGTCTGGCTTGTATGAAACGTCCCCATCTGGCTCGGGTGGATTGGCAGTTGTCCTTGATTCGTCGGTTGCGCTTGCATCATGACCATCGGTATCGGAGGTTCCAGTGGCTGATGCTGCATCAGACGCCTTCGACTTTGGCTTTAGCTTCGGCTTGGGCTTTTTCTTCGGCGACTGCTTATCGCCCTTCTTTTTGCCATCGTCCTCCGCCTGCCCTTCTTTCTTTGCCTCCCTTGCCCTGAGGCGTGCCTCGAGGCGTGCCTGGAGGCGTGCCTCCTCCCTCGCCCTTTCTTCCTCCTCCGCGGCGATGCGGCGCGCTTCCTCCTCAGCGAGTGCCCTCGCCTTGGCTGCGGCCTCCTCTGCTAGCCTCTGCCGCTCCCGCTCTCGAGCCTCATCCACCTCCAACTGAGCTCTTGCAATCTCACGAATTTGAGCAGCGATGCTTTCCCTCTCGGCCTTTCGCCAGCTTTGTGTCCGCCACGACGGATCCTGCGTATAGATTTCACGCCAGCTGTCGGAGGAGGTCGTGTCGTGGTTGAGCACGATGCAGGCGCAGAGGGTCCCGGTGTCGAACGACTCGACCTTGAGGACTGTCATGCACGCCCCAGGAGACACGTGTCCCAGGCGCTCGGAATCCATGGCCATGGCAGTGCGAATGACGAGGGGCTTGGAGCTGGCGAACAATTTCACAAGCTCATTCTGATGACCCGTCGAGAGTCCGAAAGGCTTCAACAACGCGTCTGGATGCGAGCTATCCGCGCTTGTGTCGCCATGCTCGACCTTGTGCTCGACAAAAACGTCAAGATCCACCGCGTGTGTGACGTCACCATTGGCGTCGCGAAATGACACAAAGAAGTTCTCAGGCCGGCGGGAGACGATGCCATTTGGCGCAACGCCCTCAACGGAGCACTTGGGTGCACATGGTGCGGTGTCATGCACGACGCATGTGCACGGGCTTCCGGGCAAGTCTTCCCCGTTGAGAGTTATGCGAATGGTGATGCGCCCAGATACCAGCGGCTTAAAAAAAACCGTGTAAGATCCGTCCTCGTTGTCGATGATACGCGAACGGATTCGCGTGCCCCCTGTGCTTGATCTCAGCATGACAAAAAAGCTTGCTGCTTGACCGCCCTCGTACTTTGTACTATCGATGGTGAACGACGTTTCACGAAATAGGGCTGCGGCCGTCAGCCCGGAGCCTGATAGGCGGCACTTCAATGCGACTATTGGCTCCAAGGAAGTGGCATGATACCCCTCGTCTGGGCTCTCTTTAATCATATGTATCCGGTCTTCGCCCGAGCCGGATTCCGACGGCCTACCTTGGACTGTCCAGAGCTAGGCACGCGTTGGCCGGCTGCGCAGCAGCTTTGACACGCGCACAGGTCCGTCGGCCTGGAGATGCGTACACTGTGCAGATTTAGAGTGCAGGGACAGGAGCGAATTTGGAATTCACTGTTGGCACGAAGACTTGCACTAGAGTTTGTGAAAGTTGCAAGCAAGCTAATTAGTCGAAGTTCAAGTTCAAGTTCAAGTTCAAGTTCAAGTTCAAGTTCAAGTTCAAGTTTTGGCCTGGCGACCGCCGGCGCCGCGCGTCGAGCGCGCGCGGTCCTTCTCCGACGAGTTTTGGCGTGTTGGGCCTGACAAGGGCACGCCAATCATTCTTGTGGCCAGATTAGAGCGGCTGGCGCGGCGGCGGCAAAGCGATCGAGGACGTGCTCTCCGAGTGCGCGCCACACCCCGCTCACGCACCATATCTCACGCATGCGTGTGCGCGCGCGACACAGGTGCCTGCAATATGCCATAGGTGCAGCAGCGGAGGTGCTTCGCGCAGGAGAGAGAGCAGCCAGCAGCGGAGAGAGGCGTGTCGGCGACGGCGCCGCGGGCGGTAGCAGCAGCAAGGCTGGGCGAGCGCACGTGGGTTCCAGGAGTACATCGGCAAGATGGTAAACGACCGGGAGGGGCACGCGAGGCATGAGGATCCGGTACTGTTCCCTTCGGGGAGCGTGAGCTGAACCCAACTGCGCGCGGGCCTTCTGACCACGAGCTCCTCGGTCGAGCAGGCGCCTATGTCCCCTCTTTCTCTTCCCAATCCCCCCTCTCTATCTATTCTCTTCGATCTCTACCTGTACTCGAGGGCACGCAGGCTAGCACCCTGTGGCGTGTCTCCTCCTGGTCTCCTTCCCGTTCGTGCTCCTTCCGTTGTGTCTCACCATCTCCGACGACTCTCACCCTCACTGCTAGCTTAGAGAGCACATTCGATAGGCTTCCGTTAGGTTGTCTGTTGTTTATGAAGTAACTTGAACTTGAACTTGAACTTGAATTAGTCGACACACACAAGTACCTAAACCAGCGCAACCGAGTACCCCTGTAGCCAACGGGGTAGGAAAGGGTGGGCGGAGAAGGAGAGAGATATGCCCAGAACCGCTAACGCTCACCGAAGCATGCTGCTCATGCTTCCCAACATGAGAGAGCCGCTCGATTGTGAAGCGCGCCTATGGGCCATCCATAGCAGTCTTCATCGCGGCACATCGATCGGCATGTGACCGCTCAGATCACACCAACAGAGGTAAAGCTCGCGACCTGTCACGCTCCACAAGGGAACACAGGCCCGGATGGTTTAGTTGACTTCGACAGCCCTCCGCGGAGTCGTAGGCCCACCGTGGTGCGACTCGCCGAGGCAGAGTGCGGTGGTCCGATCGTAGGAGAAGAGCGGCCGTCCGCTCGACCCAGTGCGGGAATCAAATAGATGCCGAGAGATTTGCTTGGCTCGCTCCTCACCGAAGTGTCGCGAGCGGGCTTCGGCTTTCGCCACCTCGCCCACTCGCGCTCAGGTCGGCCCCAGCTCGGCGCCCCGGCCCAGCCTGCCGCGGTTCTCCGGTCCACACGCGCTCCGAGCACACAGGCTCCTCGCGCGTGGGCGGTGCCTCCCGCGGATACAGTACTGCAGCCCGCGCGCTGGTGGGAAAGAGCTATGCCCCCTCCGCACCACGCGCGGGTCAGGGGACGCCGTAGTGGAAACCGCCGAGGGGCTCCGCCTCGCAGTAGTCGAGCAGCCTCCTGCCAGGGACAAACAGGGAGGGAAGGGGATTGAGCCTGATGCCTGGTCGAGCCCGGTTGAACCGAGCTCCGGATCTTGAACCCGCGCGCACACCGGTCCTGACTCACACCCCACGAGGAGGCAGTGCCGGACTCAGCTGCCTCGCGTGCTCGGATCGCTCGCGTCGAGCTGCAACTTGCCGCTGAATGTGAGATGCAGCGCCCTTCGCCCTTCTTCTCTGCTTCTTCTTCTTGATG
>Ga0210245_101709_pt1 | contig 16459 bp, 10 predicted proteins | sample ChrtobMetaP3_4mM_FD_155450 | JGI IMG/M metagenome (GOLD analysis project Ga0210245, IMG submission 155450) | Chrysochromulina tobin associated microbial communities from unialgal haptophyte culture, Seattle, Washington, United States - P3_4mM | ecosystem: Host-associated > Algae > Haptophytes >...
CGACGGAGCACGCCATTGGGCAAAATGGCGAGGGGATAGGGCCGAGGCAACAGGTCAGCGCGCCCGTCCGAAAGCGGATGGCCAATCTTGTACCCTGGCCACGCCAAGAGGGAGCTCAATTCGCGTCCCCATGGAGAGCTTTGGCCTGGAGGCCTTCTCAAGAGGGGTTTTCGCTTCTGGGAGAGAAACCCGATCTAACAGGTTCTTTTTGGGTCCCCAGTGGTGTCCGACCGAGCTAGGTATTCTCTGGCTAAGTATACTGTAACCACTCCCCACCAGCCTGATTTTGAACTCAGTGCAAAGTCAACCCTTTCTCACGTAGGGGACCGATGCACCTATCGTGCTGTCCGTGTGGCGGGCGCTCATACAGCTTTTCTTCACAGACAAATTCCCCGCGATTCACAGACTTCTAGTCTTCACAGTCATCGAGCGCGGGAGGGTGTGCTGGCGGAGCGCCGGAGGCGTCTAGCGGTCGGCCAAGTCGCTGACGAGAGATTCGCCAGCATCAGAAGAAGCAGCAAGCCACCGGCGATGGTGGTCCAATCGCCGAGCGGCATACGATTTCGGAGCTGGGTGCCGCGGATTCGTAGCTTTCGCACTAGCACGGCAAGCAGCAGCGGCACGAAGCCACCACTGGCTGCACAAGCATCCACCAAGCTCATGGTCAACACGATGACAAGTGAGATCGCAGATGCCGTGCACGCCGCAGCGCAAGCCGCTGCGGACCTCGCTCTTGAGCTCGGGATGTCGGACGATAAATGCGTCCAGTTCTACAATGCCGTGGTTCTAGCAGCGTCGCGGGTTCTCGACCCGGCAGGTGCGCTGCCGATCGAAAGTGATGAGGGCTCGGGCGTCGCCCCGTCGGCAACGAACGCCACGCGCAATCAAAAGGCGGTCGCCCGCGCACGCAGGGCAAGCGGTACGTCGTCGGTTGAGGCGGCCGAGGCTGCCAGTGGTGGTGGAGGCGGTGAGGGCGGGCGGTCGATGAGGAATGTGGTGACGAAGGCTGTTGTTGCCGCCCACGCTAGGGCACGAATTCACTCCACGACGGCCTCGAGCATTCCTGCGATCGCTGCTGTCGTCGAGATCGAGTCAGATGATGACGATGCCGACGAGGAGAACTCGAAGCCTGCACAGGGCAGCCCTTTGAAGAACCCAGATACACTCCAAGGCACTCATTTCGCCAAGGAGACGCCGAGGAGCATGGGGGTGGACGTGGGGGTGGACGTGGGGGCGGGCATGGAGGCGGACATGGAGGCGGCTATCTCGGAGCACTTTTTAGTGACGTGCCCCCAACGTGATATGGGGCTGGTTGATAATGCTGTGGCCGAGAAGGCGGCGGCCGAGGCGGCGGCGGCCGAGAAGGCGGCGGCGGCCGAGAAGGCGGCGGCGGCCGAGAAGGCGGCGGCGGCCGAGAAGGCGGCGGCCGAGAAGGCGGCGGCCGAGAAGGTGGCGGCGGCCGAGAAGGCGGCGGCCGAGAAGGTGGCGGCGGCCGAGAAGGCGGCGGAGGCCGCGGCCGCATACAGCCCGAAGCTCGTGCAGCAGCGAATGAAGGAGAAGGAGGCGGCGAAGGCGGCCGAGGCGACGCGCAAGCAGCGCGAGGAATCGACATCTTCCTCACCGACGAAAGCGGCACTCGAGCTGTATGAGCGGGTTGAGCGTGACAGGCGGGTGCGGGAAGCGGCGGCGCCAAAGGCCAAGCCCGTTTTAGGCAACCCTCCAGAGGCGGATGCATGCAGCGATCCGCCGGCTGGACGCGTCAGTACGACTGTGCAGCGATCACTGGTGACCCTTGGCAAGAGAGCGGCCAAGGCCGTTGCAGCCGCGCTCACTCCGAAGCCAACTGAAGAGCATAGTAACGACTTCCTCGCCGCGATTCGTCAAAGGGAAGAGAGGGAGAAGGAGCATCGTGTGCAACACTTGGCCGATATGTTTGCTCGGCGCATCATGAAGAAGGATCTGTCTCGAGGCTGGACCGCATGGCTCAGTTGGTGGGAGGAGAAGATCTCTTTGCGGCCCATAGCTTTGCGCATGCGGAGCCCAATGGAGCAAGCTGCTGCGGAGAAGGCCGCTGCGGAGAAGGCCGCTGCAGAGAAGGCCGCTGCAGAAGCGGCGGAGGCCTACCGGCGGAGTCATTCCGGCGGAGGCGTACCGGCGGAAGCCTTCCTGCGAGCTGCCCGCGAGCGTGAAAGGCGTGTGCAAGCGACGCCGGTGCAAGCGTCACCGGTCGCGGTGCAAGCGTCGCCGGTCATTGTTGTCGAGTTCTGAGCGCGCTTAAGTGATCACTTAAGAAGTGATCACTTAAGTCTAGGATCAGATCCTAGACTTTACCTGGTATACGTACGGTACTGTATGTGCACGTTAAGTATTAGTACAACCGTCGCACAGTAGAACAACTGGCAATGTACTGTGGCCGTGTTCGCTGCACTGCCTACTCCTGGTGCCGCTGGCGGTGGCGCTGCCCCCGGCGCCCGCGCATGCCCGCGCGTGGAGCTGCGCCCGCGGGCGCTTGCGCGTGCCCCGCGTGCATCCTCAAATTAGACTTGTGCATGAGTGCCGCGTGATCGAATGGAAGGGCCTATTTCGCTACCCATTTGCTGTCGGCCCGCACTCGAGCACATTGAGCACGCCGTCGAGCGAGAGGCCCGCGAGGTCCTTGTTGGGGTAGCGCGCATGCCTCGCCCACAGGCGCGCCGCATCGCTCGGGAGCTTCGGGGTTTCGAACTCCGCGCGGATGCAGCATCCATCGCGCGTGAGCGTTGGGCAGTGCAAGGCGAGAGTGTCGGCGGCGGCGCGTGCGTCGGGGCCACAGTTGACGAGACGAAGGAAGACGAGGCGTGGCAGGGAGAGGCCGGCAACGCTCTCCGGATCGACGAGCATATCGGACAGGTGGAGTAGGACGAGGCTCTCTGGCAGCGACACGGGGCAAGCGCTCAGGGCCGTGCCCAGGTGAGGGAAGGGCGGCATCTCTTCGGATCGTGCGATGTATTTGCGCCCGTGCCCGAGGCAAAGAGACTCGAGGCGCGGGCACCGTTGTACGAGCAGCTGGAGGAGGCGGCCGAGGCTCTGCGACGAGAGGTGGGGTGAGTACGAGGCGGGGTGATACGACGAGCAGAGATTGTGCACGTGGAGGTTGCGCAGGTTCGGGAGGCAGAGCGGCATGGGCGGTAGCAGCGGGTTGGGTCCTTGCATGTTGAGCGAGTAGATCGATAGTTTAGTCAGCTCGGGAAAGAGGCTCCCGAGCGCACAGAACCCGAAGACGCCCAAGGCGCCATAGAGAGACTTCTCTCGTAACTCTGAAAGAAGTGGCGTGCCTCCGCCCCGCGCCTCACGCATCTGCATTGCGAGACCCTCGAGCATTGTGATGTCGAGCTTTTGTGACGCAAGGCTCTCGAGGTTGGGGCATTGCTTCAGGACGCTCAGCACAGTGCGCACTCCAACCGTGCCCCAATCCATCGTGAGCTGGCGCAGACGAGGCCGAGGCATCGTAGACATGTCCGTGAGCATCGTCTTGACCATGGCCTGGCCGGTCAGCCGCAAGTTTCGTACGTGCCCAAACCGTCGGAGCACAAAGTTGATGTGGTCCGGCGACCAACCCTTGGACACGTGTATGGCCACTTCGGCCACGGCGGCGCCGCCGTTTGGCAGCCACGCGGTCAGGCGCTGCAAGCCTTTGCCGTTGATCCAGGAAACCTCCTGGTAGTAGTCGTGTTCGCGCTCCACGGTCAAGATCCGCGTCCACAGCGCCTCAACCTGGCGAAGAGCCCGCAGGCCCTTGCACACCTCAATGGCAAAGGTAAGCTTGGTCTGCAGAGGCAAGTCCTGCATGATGCACGAGATCACGTCCGTGCAGATCAAGGAAAGGAGCCCGGCGCCCTGCATGCTGACGTCATCTAACACAGGCGCCTTGGGCTGTAGCGCTGCCGCCGCAGCCTCGATCGCGGCCTCGACATCCGCCAGAGCCACAGCCTCCTGGCTCCGGATGGACGTGAGAATGAGCTTTTCGAGCTCCGCCCGGGAGCACTTTGCAACGAGAACGTCGGCCGCCGTCGGCGAAGCAGGCACTCCCGACGAGGCGCCTGCAATAGCGTTGGCCGAAGAACCTCCGGCCATGGCATGGGCCGAACGGCGCTTTGTAGGCGGCATAGAAAACACAAAGAACGCGTTTTCCCAAATAAGGAAGTCGGCCCGCCCTCAAAACTGTATCCGGATACTATCCGGATACAGAGCGTGCACACGAGCCAAGCACACGGGGTCTCGTGAGTTCTTACATGCTACAGGCGAGCTCATAGCTGCGCTTGTCAAGAGAGAGCGTGCAGAGCTCCGGAGGATGTGCACTGCCGAATGGTTCACGAAATTCCAGCCCGCGAGGTCTCTGCTGCATACAACCCTCCAGCGTCTAGCTCTAAGCTCCTCGCCGGCACCAAAGCTACTAGGGTCTGCAGGTTCGTTATTGGTTATCGGCGAGTACGCAGCGTAGGGTGTGTACACGCAGGAAGATGCGTTTGTACGCACAGTGCGGGTTTACGCACCCGCCCAGGGCAGCGTTGACGCGACGTAGGTGCGTTAAGACGAGCGCTGTGTGTGCTGTGTGTTCACCAGCGGGTGCGTGTCGACGCAGGACGCACCCAGTCACGTTAGCACAGGTCGCTGGGTTTACGCACCCCCCCGACGCCAATTGGAATTGCCATCGTCGTAAACCCAAAACCGTCAGGAAACGCCGGAACCCGCGGTCCGCACATGCGACTTGGGTCCGCACGAAGCAACCCGCCGCGCGTACGGTTAACGGTATCGGTAATAATCCATGCGACTGAACAAGGGGGACAAGCGCCCCGCCGCACAACTTTAGTGCATCCCCCACCGGACGCACAACTGTGGCAGTGACCAGTGTGACAAAGACATTGCACGGAATACCATCACCAAGGAAGCACACGCCGGGGAACACTAGGCCACACGCTGCGACAGGACACGCACACGGGTCCATCTTCAGGCCAACACGCCCAGACCACCTCCCAAAAACCGACCCTCCCCCTCCCCCTCCCCCTCCCCCTCCCCGCACAATCACACAATGGATTCCCCCCCATATTATGCACAACCAGCACGCATTTCCTTCCTCGGCTTCGTCTTCGCCCGCCCAACCGTCGCCTCGAAGGCCGCACATTCGTAAGGAGTGTACTCGCCTCGCTCATGGGCGGGTGGCCCGGTGCGTATGCAGTCAGAAGAAGGACTTTCCCGTCATCTCCTTTGGGATCTCGATGCCCATCCACATGAGCATTGACGGGGCTACGTCAGCGACGCCACCCTCCTTGCGCGAGAACTTGAGGGGTGAGTCGGCCGGGAGCATCGCGATGAACGGGACGGCCGAGGTCGAGTGGGACGTGATGGGCTTCCCCTCCGGAGTGAGCATCGTCTCACTGTTGCCGTGATCAGCCACAATGAAGAGGCCAACGCCCGCCTTCTTGCATGCCTCGACCACTTTGCCGATGCACATGTCGGTGTGCGAGACGGCCTCCATCGTCTTGTCCATCATGCCGGTGTGCCCCACCATATCGGGCGGCGCCAGGTTGCAGACGAGGAGCGCGTGCGTGCCTGCCTCGATCTCGCGCACCATCGCGTCCGCCACCGGCTCGGCCGCCATCTTCGGCTCCAGATCGTACGTCGCGACTTTGGGCGAGTCCTTGAGCTCGCGCACCTGGTGAGGGAGGCAATAAAGAGGTCATCAGCGGTCATCAGCGGCCATCAGTGGCCATCAGTGGGCGAGTCAATGACCTCGCGCATTGAGCTCGCGCACCTCGCCTTCGAAAGCCTCCTCCTTGCCGCCGTTGAAGAAGAAGGTGACGTGCGCGTACTTTTCAGTCTCGGCGACGTGGAACTGGGTGAGGCCCTGCTTGGAAATCGTCTCGGACAGCCCGTTGGTCAGCTGCTGCGGCGGGAAGACGATCGGCGACTCAAAGGCCGATGAGTACTGCGTCATCTGGAGGCACATCGCGAGCTTACGAGCCTTGGCCGTCTCAAACTTGGGCGCGACCGAGAGGCACTCGAACATCTCACGCGCGCGGTCGGAGCGGAAGTTGAACGAGAAGAACACGTCGCCGTCTGCGAGGCCGCCGTCGCTCAGAAGCCCCGTTGGTTTGAGGAACTCATCTGTGATCGGCTCGGGCAGAGCATAGCTCGCCTCGACCACCGCCTTGACGCCGCCAGCCGCGACAGTCTCGCACTCCCCTGGCGCGCGGCACATGACTTCAAACGCCTCCTGCACGCGCTCCCACCGCTTGTCGCGGTCCATCGCGTAGTACCGGCCCGAGATCGTCGAGATCTCGCCGTACCCGAGCTCGGCAAGCTTCTTCTCGAGTGCCTCCATGTAGCTCGCGCCCGACTTGGGCGGCGTGTCACGACCGTCCATGCACACGTGCAGCAGCGTGCGCGGGACGCCTGCCGCCTTGGCCGCCGCCACCAGACAGTACAGGTGTTCCTGATGGCTGTGCACGCCGCCGTCGCTCAGCAGCCCGAACAGGTGCAGACGGCCAGTGCCCGCCTTGGCGCAGGCAAAGGCGTCAACCAGCGATTTCATCTCGGCAATCGAACCATTCTTGACAGCCAGGTTGATGCGCACGAGGTCCTGGTAGTCCACTGCGCCCGCGCCGATGGTCAGGTGGCCCACCTCCGAGTTGCCCATGGTGTCCTCGGGCAGTCCGACCGCGAGGCTCGAGGCCTCGACGACGGCAAAGTTGGCCTCCGCCCTCAAGGAGTCCATGACGGGTGTGGCTGCCTGCTTGATGGCGTTGCCGTACTCCTCATCGCGTTCGCCCCAGCCGTCGATTACAATAAGCGCTGCGCGGTTCACCATGATGTGCACGGATACTCGAAGGTGGGGCGACTTCGCGTAGGAAGATCCAATCTCGCGGTGATCTCGAGGCGTGCACGTTCAAATAACCCACTTTGGCGGGCTCACAGCGTTTCGCGCGGCGGAGTTTTCAACGGAGTTCCCTTCACTGGAACAGGGGGAGCTCGTCCCCCTCCCTCGGTAGTCACCCTCAATGGAGGCGATTGATCTCGCGTCGGTTTGGCCTTTTAAGGCTCGTGATCACTCCTTTCCGGGGGTTGTGAGCCTACTTTCACATTTCGTCTAGAGGGGAGATTCATGGTGATTCGTGTGCTGTGATGGACGGCTCCGTTCGACGCGCCGCCATCTCGCTCGCGCCCATCGAGCGCGAGCGATTGCTGAAGCTCGTCCCGCTGGCCCCGTGTGGCGACAGCGACTGTGCCACCGACGCAACTGTCTCCTCCGCGCGCGACCGGCTTGAGGGCAAGTCGCTGGCCACGACGGCAGGCACCAACTTCGGGCGCGACAAGCACGAGGCAGCGCTCGGCAGCACGGTGACAAGCGTGCAGCTGAGCATCGCGGAGGTGGACCTGTTGCGTGCGCGTCTCGCCGCCTCGGAACTTCCGCTGCGCGACTCGCTCGGTGCCAAGCTCGAGCTGCTGCGCGAGGCCCTCGCGCCGCAGTCGCCACTGCTTGTGCTCAAGGCGCTCGCGGCGTGTGAGCCGCCGTCGATCGTGCCCGTGACGGTGCTCACCGGGTGCCTGGGTGCGGGCAAGACGACCGTCATCCGCTCACTGCTCCGCGGGCTGCCCGCCGGCTACACGTGCGCCTGGTTGAAGAATGAGTACGGCGACGCGGGCGTCGACAGCATGGTGGCTCGGGACGATCGGGTGGCGGTCAAGGAGATTGTGAATGGATGCCTGTGCTGCACACGGGTGGGCGAGCTGGCAGACGCGCTCAAGGCGCTCCACGAGCTCGGCCCGCACCGCATCCTCGTCGAAGCGAGCGGCTCGGCCATGCCAGGGCCTCTGGTGTGGGAGATCGAAAAGGTGAGCGAGATCGTGAGGGTCGACGGGGTGGTCACCGTGGTCGACTGCGCGAACTTTGCACGGATCACGAACTTCTCACGCACGGCGAAGCTGCAGGCCAAGTGCACCGACCTGCTGCTGCTCAACAAGGTCGAGCTCGCGGGCGAGGAGATTATCGAGCGATGATTGCCCTCTGATTGCATGCTGAGTGCGACTGATTGCTGGCCTCATCAGGTCGAGCTCGCGGGCGAGGAGATGATCGAGCGCGTGCTCGACGACTTACATGAGCTCGTGCCTGACGCTCCCAAGGTGCGAACCGTGGGATCCACGGCGGTCGTTGACCCAGCGATCGTCTTTGGACTCGACGCCGCCCTCTGGCGCAGCAGCCGGGGCGAGGGCGAAGGCGAGGGAGGCGGCGGCGGCGGCGTGCTGCGCGCGGCGACAGCGGACGAGGCCACCCACATGGACGCTGAGGCCGAGTGCCATCACGTACTGCCGCGTGGGGTCCCTCCGGGATGGAGCACAAGCCGGGCCGCCCTCGAGGCCCTCCTCAAGGTCGCACCCCCGGATGAGCTCTACCGGACGAAGGGCATTGTGCCCTTCTCCCTCGTCGAGGCGGAGGCTGAGGCGGCGCGTCAGGGGCTGCCTGCGCCCACGGCGGCGCTTCGCACCCAGCTAGGCGACACTTGGTGGCTCTTTAACGGTGTGGCGGGTCGTCTCACGCTCGAGCCGCTTGCACAGGTACGCTGATTGCCACTGATGACCTGCCTTGCATGCAAGTGCTCACCACAGCGGGCCGTCTCACACTCGATCCGATTGCGCAGTGTGCGGGCCCCGCCTCCCTCGTCTTCATGGGCCATTCGCTCGGGCGCGCTGTGCCCCGCATCGAGAAGGCACTCGGGCTGCCTGCGGGCGCCGTGACGAGCGTCTCGGCCGCGAAGCCCATCGTGAGGGTGCAGCTCGGCCAACGGCTCGTCGCGTGCGGCGCCGCACGCGGGCTCAGCGCCCCCGAGGTGCCTACTATGGCGCCCACGCCAATTGATTGATGAGAACGCCAATTGAGTGATGAGCACGCCAACTTGAGGGAGTGATGAGGACAGTGGCAGCTCTGAGACCGAGACTGAGAGAGAAGACTGACTGAGAACTTGAGAGAGAAGTCTCAGAGGACTCATGAGAGAGATCTTCCGGATCTACTGCCTTGTTCGGGCGTGTCGTCCGGGCTGCCCGTTTGCGCTTTTTGCTTTTCCCGGGGAGCACCGGGACCCCGGACGGACGCCGGCTTCGAGGCTCGTCTACTGACACGGTCTTAGGTGGTGGAGTGACGGGCCGGGCCGTGAGCGCGGGGAGGGTACCCGCAAAAATAACTGACGTGACTGACGTGGCTGAGCATGCACCGAGGGGAGCAGGGGCACACACGATCTGACGATCAATAACACACATGCCTTACTGAAGACAAACTTACTCAAGAAGCAAGTGCACCGCAAGACGTACACATGTACCGGTAACATGTGAAGACCTGCACGGAATCACCATTGTGCGGATTCTCCATGTTTGTCCCGACCGACATCCGCCCCCGTGAGGGTTGATTGTATTTTGCTTTTGCGACAAAGCGCCGTTTTGGGCACTTTCTCCCCTAGCAAGCCACACACAACCAATTGGTCTGACCACAAAAGGGCTGCCATGAACTTGAGTGCCTGGACCACCGCAGCCAAGTCAGGCGATGTAGAGCGTATGCGGTTTCTGCTTGCGCAGAACAGTGGCTCGATGCTGCACGCATGTGGCAAGTCTGTCTGCGCCTCCTGTACGACACGCTCACCCGACAATGGTGCGCATTGGCGTTCGTGCCAGCGGCGCGAGTGCGCCAACTACGGATCGTCCTGGGACGGAGCGACAGCGCTGCACACTGCGAGCGCCGCCGGCCATCTCGAGGTGTTACAGCTGCTCGTCGACGGTGGAGCGGACGTGAATGCCACCAATAGCCACGGCAAGACGCCTTTGGACCTCGCCAAGGCGCCAGCGGTCGCGGAGTTGCTGCGGCAGTCAGGCGGCAAGGAGAGTGCGGCCTTGGAGATTGCCCCTCGCCCCTCGTCCTCGGAGCATCACTCCGCGTCTGCGCAGCTCAATTCAGCTACTCTCTCGGGTGCAGTCGACGTGGTCGCAGTACGTCAGCCCGATGGCTCGCTGCGCAGCACGGCGCTGCATGTGCGCTTTGGTCGGCTGCTCGCACCCTTCCCGAGCGGACTGCCGGTGCAGCTCACCGTGAATGAGGCGCACGTCGAGGGCCTCGAGGACGCGTTGCGGCTTGGCCCTGACGGCGCCGCCTCGCACGTACCCACTCCAACCGAGCTGGGTCGCATGGGGCTGATGCCGGGCGTCAACCACCTCGGATTCTCGTGTGGGGGGCGGCCGGTGGTGGCGCGGCTGCACGTACTCGCGGCGACCGATCGGGTCGTCATCTCGGACGTGGACGGCACGATCACCCGATCGGACCTACGCGGTCATGTGCCACGGCCGCTAGCACGCCTGATGCTCGGGGACGCCCAGGTGAGAGGCGTGCCTTGATTGCACCTGATTGCACCTGATTGCACCTGATTTCACCTGATTACATGGGAACGCCCAGGTGAGAGGCGTGCCTTGATTGCACCTGATTGCACCTGATTGCGCCTGATTGCGCCTGATTACATGGGGACGCCCAGGTGAGAGGCGAGCCTTGCCTCTGAGATCGAGTTGAGATCGAGTGCCTCGAAGGACCTCCGATGGCCTCTGCTGACCTCCGAGTGCCTCCCTAATGACCTCCGAGTGCCTCCCTAATGACCTCCGAGTGCCTCCCTAATGACCCTAATGACCAGTTCCACACCGGCGTCGCGCCGCTGCTCGAGCGCATCGCTGCCAACGGGTACGTGATCGTCTACCTTACGTCCCGCCCGATGGGGCTCGCAGCGCCCACCCTCGCCCTGCTCGCCTCCGTACGCGAAGGCACCTCGCGCCTGCCCACTGGCCCCCTCCTACTCTCCCCAAGCCGGACCTTCGAGGCCCTCAGCCGCGAGCTTGTCCACAAGTCAGTGCATGAGTTCAAGGCCGCGTGCCTGTGTGAGCTGGCCGCGCTGTGGCCGCCCGGGAATGACCCCCTTGTGGGGAATGACCCTTTTGTGGGGAATGACCCCCTTGTGGGGAATGGCCCCCTTGTGGGTGGCTTTGGGAACAAGGCGAGCGACACGCGCGCCTACCTGGCCGCCGGCGTGCCGCCCTCGCGCATCTTCATCATCGACACGAGCAGCTGCGTGCGAATGCCCGCGGCCGGGCCGGATGCCGCGATGTCCGCCGCTTCTGCTGCCCCAGCCGCCGCCGCCATGACAGCCGACGCGGACTCGTGGGCCATTGATCTTGCCAATGAGCTCGCGGCCGCGGCCATCGAGGAGGCCATCGCCACAGCCTATGGGCCGGCGCCCACGACGGCGCCGGTGACAAGGTGGTTACTGAGCGCTAAAGTGGCCGACGGCGTCGCGTCGGCGCTGAGGCTCTTTGGGGCGGCGGCAGCGGAGAGCAGCGCAGCCACAGAGGAGAGCTCGGAGGAGAGCTCGGAGGAGAGCTCGGAGGAGATCGAAGACGGAGCGGATGTGGGTGGCGATGGAGCGGAGGGCGGCGGGGCGGACGAGGGTGGCGACGGCATAGTATCTACGCCTTCAGCAGAGGCGCTCTCTCCAGCGCCTGCTGATGTGCCCGCTGCCGCGCTGTTCGTCGCTTCTGCTGCCCCAGCCGCCGCCGTGACAGCCGACGCGGACTCGTGGGCCATTGATCTTGCCAATGAGCTCGCGGCCGCGGCCATCGAGGAAGCCATCGCCACAGCCTATGGGCCGGCGCCCACGACGGCGCCTGTGACAAGGTGGTTACTGAGCGCCAAGGTGGCCGACGGCGTCGCGTCGGCGCTGAGGCTCTTTGGACCACTCTCCTGTCGCTCCTCCACTCCCATGTCGGGGGCTAGCGGCGACGGCGCCGGCGACAGCAGCCGTTGGAGCAGCCTCGATGGCGGTACCGCCGGCGGTAGCACTCGCGACAGCGACGCCGCCGGCGGCAGCAGCAGCCTCACCTATCCTATGATGCTCGAGATGCTACCGACGCTGTTCCCACCACGCGCGGGAGGCTTGCTCTCCATCGCGCCGCGGCCCTGGAGCCTCGACGATAGCGAAGCATGCGGTGCATTGGCCGCGCGGAGTATAATACGCAGTGCACTGCTGGCGGCGGGCGACGACGCGGCTCCGCAAGGCTCGGAGCCCTCGCCGCCGCCGCCAGTACTGATAGAGGAGATGGATTGACACAGCTGTACTTTGGGAGGTGGTGGTGCTGCCGCCATGCTGATGAGCGTTCTGTATCTAGCTTGTGGTTCACGTTCGGATTGCGACTTGCGAGCTCGACCTATCTAGACCCTCCGCGCGTATTCGATGAAGCAACCAGCCGGAACCGGCTGCGGGGCTGGCTTCGGTGAATATTCGGATACTGATCAATGTGAGATCGGATACGGATTCGAACACAACGCTCGCGATTTAAATCGATTAAACCCGCCCATTTCCGCGCCTTCGAGGCCTTCATTTCATTGACGCACAGACCGTGCCGGATGTCACCGCCACAGGCGTAACACAACATCCGATCGGCTGCTCCTCCGTCGCGCCACGACGTCCCTGTGTGCACCTAGCCCCTCGATGCGCGCCGACGTCCGGTGCGGGTCGCTCGCCTCCTACATTGCCTAATATGGACGTCTGGTGCGCGTCACTCGCCTCCCCGGACGACTTCATATGGCTTGCCTCACGCCGGAGTAGCGATCGGCGCGTAATGAGGATTCCAGGAGCGCGGAGCCCCACCCGCAAACACAAACGAGGGGCGCCCATTCCCTTCGAGGGGCACGCAGCCGTGGCCGCAAGCGAGCTCGTAACGCCATACGCGACGTTCGTGCGACCACAACCACTTGGGCCGCAGCCTCTCTTCGCTCACCTGGTGTGTGGCGTTATACAGCACGGCCTTCACATGGAAAAGGCGCGCGCGATTGCTCTTCTTCTTGAGCTTCGCAGCCCGCGTGTCCTCGTCCTCGTCCTCGTCCTTGTCCTCGTCCTCGTCCTCCTCCTCGTCCTCCTCCTCGTCCTCGGAAGCTTCGTCCTCTGGCGTCGCCCCCTTTGCATCCATGTCGCTGTTGACGAATCTAGTCTGGGCTGTACGCTTGCCTGCAGCGGCCTCAGGGGCACCTCCGCCGTCGTGGGCGCCTCCGCCGTCGTGGGCGCCTCCGCCGTCGCCCGCCACGGCGTCTCCGCCGTCAACCGCAGCCACGGCAGCTGTTGCGCTCTTGCGCGCTTTGCCCCGATGCTGTTTGCCGCGTTGCCCACGCTTCAGCCCATTGCTGGCGGCGGGCTCTTCGACAGCTTGAATCACAACCTCCCACCAGCCGTCCTGGTAGTACAGGTCGACCAGGTCGCCGGGTCGTAGCAAGCAGGCAGCGCCCTTCGGGAACGCATTCGGCGGGAGCAGGCGCAAGCGTTGAGGCTCGATGAACTCGCGCAGTGGCACCTTCGCTGTCGCGTGTGCCTCGCTCACCTCGCTCAGCAGCTCATCGAACTCGACGCAAACCTTGCCCGCCTTCACGGCCCTCTCAACAACGGCCGCGTGATGTGGGCTACTCTTGCGCGGGCTGCTGCGGCTCTGGGAGGGTGGCGGCTGCTCCGAGTAGGGGTCCACCACCCGGCCAGCCATCAACCCTAATTCGTACTCCTCTTTCGGAATGTTCACCTCAACCCGCATCCCTGGAAGGAAGTCGAACTGGCCCCAGCCGCTGTCGATGGATGCCTCGAGCCTCACAGATGGAAGCCGCGCATTCGTCCCCGGCATGAAGCCGGTGTGCTTGGCAACCGCTGCTGCTGCACCCGTTGAGTTGCCGAGAGGAACTCGCGTGCCAGCGCGGCGTGCGCTGCCCCAGCGCTCGATGCGCTCGCGCTCGGCCTCGCGCTCCACTCGCCGAGCCTCAGCGAGCCGCTCGTTTTCTTTGGTGATCTCCACGCACGTGCGCTCAATGCAGCTCTTCCGCAGGTTGCCAGTGCCACCGAACTGCGGCATGTCGAGGCAGTAAACGCACCTACCGCAGTTAGTGGCGTTGCAACCGACGCAGACCCCGCAGCGGTGCCGCCTTGTTACACTCATCGCGCTGCTACTGGCCCGCTGCTTATAGTCGCCGTCCTCATCTATGTGGGGGCGTTTGCCCTCCAATTCTGTGTCCTCCACGTGGGGCTCGGTGACGCATGCGCGGAGTCTCTCGCGAGCCTTTAATGCGGCCTCGCGCGGCATCTGCCAAGGTGACCAGGTGTTGTGCGAGAAGTGGACGAAGAATTTGACTTTGGACTTTTGCGTGAGCGCGCGAGACCACAGCGCGCGAAGGGATTCGCGCCGAAATGTGAAGACGAGACTCGAATCAACAGAGGTCTCATTACCTAATTTGACAAGCTCGATTACATCGGTCGTGCCTATTTTAGGCGAAGAGCGCCTCTGCACATGGGCACTTTGACGGCCGACGACAGCGTCCCGACAACTTCATCCTCGTCACCTGCGAGTTTAGAAGCGAACTTCAGCACACGGGTGACAAGTCAGGAAGACTGGTTGGCGGGCCTCCTGGGTATCGTCGGCTGCTGTGGCACTCGCAAGCCTTCTCGATTCCACGAACTCCATTCCGAGTTCCACGTTCCCGGGAGGACGTCGGATTATGAGGACGAACGGGTTCTCGGCAGCAGGAGTATGGATTACCCAAAGGAATCTTCGCCGGCCTTCACGCTACCGACGGAAGGGCTTCTGGCTCGGCCCCCGGCCGAAGAGCTTGGGCCGCTCACGAAACCGATCCTGCAGTCCAGGCCAGCTCCCGTCGTTCAGATAAGGGCCTCCCCGCCAACGCCCCCACCGCCGACGTCGACACTGCCAGCGCCGGTGCCAGCGCCAGCTCCGGTGCCAATGCCAGCACCCCCCTCGCGGCGAGCACCGCCCCAACTAGACAAAGATGGGCTCGAAGCCCGCCCTGCGAAGCAGCCGCCTCCTACCGAGGAGCCAACGCCACTGCGCCAGTCGCAGCGAGGAACCAAAAGCTTCCCGCTTCCGACATCGGTACCGGCCGAGAAGCCAAAAGCTACACGCCCGCTTCCGACATCGATACCGGCTGAGGAACCTAAAGCGGCATGGATGCTTCCGAAATCGGTACCGGCCGAGGAACCAAAAGCGGCACGCCCGCTTCCGACAACCATACTGGCCGAAGAACCTAAAGCAGCACGCCCCTCGCAGCAAACGCCCCCGCAGCCGACGCCTCCGCAGCAAATGCCGGCGCCGAAGCAGATGCCTGCACGCCCCTCACAGCAAACGCCACCGCAGACAGCGCCAGCGGCGGAGCCATTAGCGGCGCGCCCCTTGCAGCGATGGCCACCACAGCCAACGCCAGTGCTGGAACCAGCGCCGGCGCCAAAACCCGTGCCAGCCCCCCCCACGCAGCAAATGGTGCCAATGCCAGCATCCAAGACAAGGCAAGCGCCGGAGCCAGCGCCAGCGACCCCCCCGCAGCCCGTGCCAGCGCCCCAGGCGTCTTCGGCGCCGGAGCCACCGCCCGCGACGGAGGAGAACTGGGCAGAAGCAGCGACAAAAGCAGCATCCGCTGCCGGCGCGGCGATCCAAGCGCGCCTCTCATTCCCCCGCGCCTCGAAGTCAGCGCCGGAGCCAGCGCCAGCGACCCCCCCGCAGCCCGTGCCAGCGCCCCAGGCGTCTTCGGCGCCGGAGCCACCGCCCGCGACGGAGGAGAACTGGGCAGAAGCAGCGACAAAAGCAGCATCCGCTGCCGGCGCGGCGATCCAAGCGCGCCTCTCATTCCCCCGCGCCTCGAAGTCAGCGCCGGAGCCAGCGCTAGAGCCAGTGCTTGTGGAGATGGCGGCGGCCGAGAAGGCGGCGGCGGCCGAGAAGGCGGCGGCCGAGAAGGCGTCGTTCGAGAAGGCCGACAAGGCGGCGGCCGACAAGGCGGCGGCCGACAAGGCGGCGGCCGACAAGGCGGCGGCCGACAAGGCGGCGGCCGACAAGGCGGCGGCCGACAAGGCGGCGGCCGACAAGGCGGTGGCCGAGGCCGAGGCCAAAGCGGTTGCCGACAAGAAGGCGGCGGCACAGGCGGCGGCTAAGGCAGCGGCCGAGAAGGCCGAGAGGGTGGCGGCCGAGAAGGCGGCGGCGGCCGAGAAGGCGGCGGCTGACAAGGCGGCGGCCGAGAAGGCGGCGGCCGAGAAGGCGGCGTTCGAGAAGGCGGCGGCCGACAAGGCGGTGGCCGACAAGGCGGCGGCCGACAAGGCGGCGGCCGACAAGGCGGCGGCCGACAAGGCGGCGGCCGAGAAGGCGGTGGCCGAGGCGGAGGCCAAAGCGGTTGCCGACAAGAAGGCGGCGGCACAGGCGGCGGCTAAGGCAGCGGCCGAGAAGGCCGAGAAGGCGGCGGCGGCCGAGAAGGCGGCGGCGGCCGAGAAGGCGGCGGCGGCCGAGAAGGCGGCGGCCGACAAGGCGGCGGCCGACAAGGCGGCGGCCGAGGCGGAGGCCAAAGCGGTTGCCGACAAGAAGGCGGCGG
>Ga0210245_101722_pt1 | contig 16317 bp, 9 predicted proteins | sample ChrtobMetaP3_4mM_FD_155450 | JGI IMG/M metagenome (GOLD analysis project Ga0210245, IMG submission 155450) | Chrysochromulina tobin associated microbial communities from unialgal haptophyte culture, Seattle, Washington, United States - P3_4mM | ecosystem: Host-associated > Algae > Haptophytes >...
CACTTTATCCGCCGCGGCACCGGCGCTGCCGAGCACTTTATCCGCCGCGGCACCGGCGCTGCCAAGCACTTTATCCGCCGCGGCACCGGCGCTGCCAAGCACTTTATCCGCCGCGGCACCGGCGCTGACCCTCATGCTTCCTGCGGCTTCGACCCCAGCAGCGCCGTGTTGAGCAGCGCCATAGCTCTTCGTGCGTGCGACCGCATCGGCGCCGCCAAGCGCACGGCTCTTGACGATCTTGAGCGGCGCGAGCTTCTCCGAGATCTTCTCAATCGAGTACGGCGCACACGTGGCGGCGGACGTGACGCTGGCCTCGCCGTGCCACGCCCCTGCCGCGTCGCGCGCGAGGACCGCGAGGCATCTGTCGCCCCCCGGACGGTCCCACGTGTACTCGCATGCCTCGCCCGCACCGAGCAGGTCCCAGTGCTCCTGCAGCTGCTCCGAGCCGCGCTGGCAAAAGGCGAGCAGATACGGCGTCCGATTCGTCACGCGGTACGGCAGGCGCAGCTGCCCCTGCACGTTGAGCGCGGGACGGAGGACCAGGAGCCGGCGTGGACCGACCTGCATGCATCGCAATCAGACGCAATCAGACGCAATCAGACGCAATCAGACGCAATCAGACGCACTCAGGCGCAATCAGACGGCGTGGTCCGACCATGGACACGTTGAGGCGCAGGTAGAGGGGCGCACTGCCGTCCTGCCGAGCGCTGCCGCCCGAGGCGCCCGTCGCGTCATTGAGCGCGCGGCACTTGAGGATGATCTCGCCCGTGCTCACGGGGGAGAAAGGCTCGCACCTGTGGGGAAGAGGGTGGGGGGGCGCCGTGGTGAGCACTTGCATGCTCGAGCTCGGAACGCATGCGCTCGGCCTCGCACCTGTGGGGAAGAGGGTGGGGGGGCGCCGTGGTGAGCACTTGCATGCACGAGGACGAGCTGGGCTCGCGCGCACCAGTCATACATCCGAAAGCCCTTGCTACTCCGCAACGCGACGAAGCGACGACCTTCGTCGCCCGAATGCCATTTGATGGGCGCTTGCCCACCGGGCGGCAGCTCGTAGACGCTCGCGGCCGAAGCTTGGCTGTCGCTCTTGACGAAGCCGAGCTTCTCCCGCATCGCTTCGCGTGCTTCGCGCGCCGCGCCGGTGATCGCCTGCTTGATCTCCGCGGCCGTGCTCGATGCGTCGCCCGCCCACTGCATCAGCTCGATGTGCTGCAGCGTCCGGTTATGGATCATGAACCGATCGTGCACCTCCACCACACAAGTGCCCAGAGCGGCGGCGGCGCCCTTGGCCGCATTGACCGACACGACGAGCTCCGCGCGCTGACCTTTTCCCGTGCTCACCTCGAGCTCGCCTTCGTTGCCCGTCACGCTGATCGAGAAGGCCTTGCTCAGCCGTCCATCAGAGATGCGCTCTGTGTAGTCGACCATACCGGTGATCACATCCGTGTCCGATCCCACCCCGATGCGGCACGAGCCGCCCGAGCGGCCGCGCGCCGCCGCCAGCGCCGTCTCGAGCACCCGCCCCTCCTCGAGCGAGAATGGGATCCCTTCGAGCGCCATCGCGGGCGCCTCGACGACGGGCAAAGGGTCCGCACGGAGCGCCGTGTCGTACAGGCGCAACGGCAGCGACGAGCGGTTCAGGATGGCATGGAGCGTGTACACGGCGAGCTCGACGCTGCCCGCGCGTGAGGTTGGCTTGAGCCGGCACTGCAGCCGCAGCGTCTGGCCGCCCGCGGGCCGCGGCTTGCTCGAGCTGAGTGTCACGATGTGGCTCTCCTTGAGACGGTCGTGAGGCCGGGCGAGCTGCAGCACGCCGCTGCATGTCTCGTCAGCGGCGCCGATCTCGATGGCAATCTCAATCGGCCCGAGCACGCACACGTCGTGCGAGCACGCACTCTTGCCCGGCTCGAGTCGCATCTCAACCGGTGGCGGCCCCCCGGGCGCGCCCGGTACGGCGCTCGCATCGCCGTACATCACGCTCGGGAGGACGGGCCACCCGAGCTCGTTCGCCTTCGCCGAGCTCAACGGCAGTGCGCGGATCGTCAGCCGGAGGGCGCACGGCAGCAGATTGGAGACGCTCATCGGCGGCACGAGGCGCAGCGAGTGCGGGAGCCACGCGGCTGCACCCTCCGTGCTCAGGTCCTCACGCGTCCTGGCATGCCAGGCCTGGATCTGACGTAACGACTCGTCGCGGTACTCAAAGCCCGAAAAGGCAAGTCGGACCCCGAGATGGCCGAGATGCAACTCGAGCCCATCCGAGCCGTTGAGCACTCCCGACTGCGCGGCCACCCGAGCCACCTTGCTCGCCAGCAGCACGCCGTCGTGGTGCACTCCGTGCAGCGTATACCAGCAGAAGAAGTGCGTGGTGAGGCACAGCTTGCCGCGCTGTGAGCCACCGACGATCGGCACGACACAGCTCCATTGGTGCAGCAGCAGCTCGGTGGCGGGAAGTCGGAATCTGCGCACAATCTCGACGCTCTGCTGCCGGAGCCGGCCGTCGGCGCCGCGCCCGCGTGAGCCGGCGCTGCCCGCCTTGCCCTTTTTGAACACGCCCCCCCCTGCGCCCTTGCGCGCCCCCGGCGCATCTGCGCGGTGCGTGCCGACACTCTCGTACTCGTACCCGATGACGACGCACGCCGCCCAGGGCGAGCCGGTGCGCTCGATGGGCGGACACACGAGCAATGCGTCGTCGACGGAGGTGACCGACATGTCGCGCGAGAAGAGCGTGGGCGGGAGCAGCGTGGCGGCATGCACCTGTGGACCAGGGAGCAAGGCGCCGTGGTGAGCACTTGCATGCTCAGCATCCTTGGGGGCAGCGTGGCGGCAGTGCACCTCAGTCGCGCCTGGACCTCCCGGCATAGGGCGCAGTCGGATCGACCAGATCGCTGCCTCCGCGCCGCGGCTCGTCAAGAGCAGCGGCACGGCCTGCGCGCAGTTCGGGGCGACGCAATACGTCGACAGCTCGGCGAGCGCGGCCGACTGCGGCTGCGGCGCCGACATCTCGACTGGCACCTGTGGAAAAGGGGAAGGGTGGGGCGCCGTGGTGAGCACTTGCATGCTGGGCGAGCGTCGCGCGCGCGCCGCCATCTCGACTGGCACCTCGGTGCCATTGAGCAGGCTGACTGCCGATCGAATGGACATAGTGCGCACGCCATTGAGCAGCGCGACTTCGACGACGACCCCCAGCGCTGAGCCACGCTTGGCGCCGCGCTTCATCTTGGTGGTCGCGATGGGCTGGAGCAGGTGCAGCGACGTGTGCAGTGCGTGGACGCGTAGCCCCTCCAAAGGTTCGAAGCAGAGTAGGCCCGCCTGTGGGGAAGGGACGGGGCGCCGTGGTGAGCACATGCATGCAAGGCAGGGGCTGCAGTGCGGTCGAAGCAGAGGAGGCCCACCTCGCCAGCCGCCTGCCCGACAGAAGCTTGAGCGTCCTCAGAAGTGGCCTGCGCTGCGGCCTCGCCCACGAAGAGGGTGAGTGACGTCGAGTGCGCCCCCTCGTCCGCGTCCGCCGCTTCCACCTCGTCCGATCCAACGGCCGTCACGCCGTGCGAGGTGTGCTGCCCCTCGTGCACGGGCTCGGTGTCGGTCACGCGGTTCATGATCTTCCTCATCAAGGAGCGGCCGCCCTCCTTGATCCCTCCTTGGCGTGTGAAGCTCGCGCTCGGCGCGGCGCCACCGCTCGCGCTCGCGGCCGCGCTCGCGGCGTGGCTCCGCAGCGAGGCGCTCGACACGGCGCTGGAGACGGAGTCGAAGGGCTCGGGACGGCGCCCAGGGGCTCGCGACGGCGTCGACGCTTCGCTCACCACCGACATCGCATCGAACGCCACAGCCGCGGCGTGGCCCAAGAGGATCTGGAGTCGCGCCACCCAATGGTCGCACATGGCCTTCGAGTCCGCCTTGAAGACGTACACGCGCCCAGAGGCGATGATGTCAAACGAGCGCGGCACGTCCGCCGGCTGCCCACGCGCGACCATCTCGCTATGCGAGGGCGTTCGGATCGCGCTCGGCAGCAGTTGGCGCAGGTCGATGGCGCCGTACAGGCTAGTGAGCTTCTCGTCCGCGAAGTAGCGCAGCTGGAGTTCGTCAGACTTGGCCGTCGGCACGATGCAGAAGCGCCGCTTCCAGCTCAGCCGCTCGCCGCCCAGCTTCGTCAGAAACCCCGAGCACTCGGCCTTGCTGAGGGACGCGCTGCACAGCACCTCGTGCACCGCCGTCGCTTCGCTCGTGCCGACGCCCAGTCGCCAATTGACCATCTCGACGGGCAGGGTGCCCTCGGCCGTGTGCGCGCGCAACGGGTCTGCCTTCGCCTCGATGAGATGCGTGACGAGCCGCTTGGGGCCCGCGCGGGCCGCGCAGTGCAGCGCGGTGGTGCCGCTCGGCGCGATGTCGCTGGCCCGAGCGCCGTGCTCGAGAAGGATCGTGACGAGCTCGTACCTCTGGTTCTCACACGCGCGGCAGAGCGCCGTATGCGAGCCATCGGTCGAGTTTGGCTCGGCGCGCACCTGCATGCATCGCAATCAGACGCAATCAGACGCAATCAGACGAGTTTGGCTCGGCGCGCACCTGCATGCATCGCAATCAGACGCAATCAGACGCACTCAGGCGCACTCAGACGCAATCACACGCACGCGAAGCAGCCGTTGGGCGGTGGCAATCAGACGCACTCAGACGCAATCAGACGCAATCAGACGCACGCGAAGTAGCCGTTGGGCGGTGGCAAGGTCGCCGCGCGCCGCCGCCACGACGAGCGCCGCAGACGGAAATCGGACTCCCGAGCCCTTGGCCTCATCGGCGAGATGCATGTACCTGTGGGGAGGAGAGAGGGCGCCGTGGTGAGCACTCGCATGCAGCTCCCTGACGAAGCGCGGGCGGCGGCGGTGACAGACAGGGCGCCGTGGTGAGCACTCGCATGCAGCTCCCTGACGAAGCGCGGGCGGCGGCGCGTACAGGAGCCGTTGGACCTCGACGTGTCCTGCCGCCACGCCCGCCGTGTTCTCGCCATCCGAGTTGGTGAGGGCGGGGTCTGCGTGTGCCTCGAGCAGCAATCGCGCCATCTCCAGGTTGCCCGACATGGCGGCAAGGTGGAGCGGCGTCGTCATCGCGCCATCGAGCGTTGGCACGTTGACCGACGCGCCGGCGCGCAGCAGCAATCGCACGATCGTATGATGACGGTGCTTGACCGCCGCGTGCAACGCGGTGCGCCGCTTGGCGTCGTACGAGTTCAGGTTTGCATGGCGTTCGAGCAGCTCGATGAAGAGCTCCAGTTGATTGTAGCGCGCCGCGTACCTGTGGGGAGAGGGCGCCGTGGTGAGCACTTGCATGCTCGATGAAGGGCTCCAGTTGATTGTGGCGCGCCGCGTACACAAAGTCGAGGCAATCCATGGTAATTAATGGTAATCAATGGTAATCAATGGTAATCAATGGTAATCAATGGTAATCAATGGTAATCAATGGTAATCAATGGTAATCAAGGGCAGCGCCGCGTACACAAAGTCGAGATTCTCGGTCGTCTCGGCGAACAGGCTTGAGCGCTGACTAAAGGCCTCGTACGCCGGCACCCCTTCGTCGACCAGGGTCACCTCAGCGCCCGGTGCGATGGCGCGCGGCGCCTCGAAGGCCCGTGACGACATGGCGATGGCCATCGGTAGCTCGGTGCAGTTGCGCACGGCGACGCTGTTGGCCGTGACGGTGCCCATCGAGCGACGAAGTGCGAGGAGTGCTGCCTCGCTCTGCGCACTCGTCGCCTCCAACGCGACCGTGACGACATGTAGCAGTGCATGCGCGGAGCTCATGAACGCGGGTGACAAGTTGAGCTCCAACGACTCCTTAGAGCCGATCCTAATATGGAACTCGTCGAGCACTTTCGGGGCGGAACGTACCGGCGCCGTCGTGGGCGGCTTGCCCGAGGCACCCTTATTAGGCGCAGGCGCCGTCGCGAGCGCCGCCTCCTCGTCGAGCTCCTCGGCCACTGCCTGCAGCTTGCTGACCTGGAGCCCGATGTGCCAAGGCTCTAGGACGGGCTCCCACTCTCCTGCCCGCAATGAGGGAGGCCATCAGAGGCCCATCAGAGGCCCATCAGAGGCCCATCAGAGGCCCATCAGAGGCCCATCAGAGGCCATCAGAGGCCATCAGAGGCCATCAGCGGCCATCAGAGGCCATCAGAGGCCATCAGAGGCCATCAGAGGTTCCCACTCACCGTGGCTCGTGTTGAGCAGACTCACTTGCATGCAATGAGGGAGGCAATCAGAGGCCATCAGAGGTTCCCACTCACCGTGGCTCGTATTGAGCAGGGAGGCGTGAGCTCCGAACGTGAGTTGCACGATGGCGTCCTTGAGCGCGACCACCTCGCCGTTGACCATGTCGTTGACGAGCGTCCAGCTGCCCGCGACCTCATCGACTCCGAGCTCGAGGATGGGCATCAAGCTGCCCTGCGAGTCGTCGATCAGCTCCAGCTGCACACCACCAGCGCACTCGATCTTGCCGTTGAAGACCATCTTCGTGACCCCCAAGCTCGGATCGGTGCTCGGGGGCGCCGTCGTGGGCGCCCTCGGCCCGCTGCGGCTGCCGACGTAACGGCCACTCGGCTTCCCACCGACCGCCGCGCTCCCTGCCTCCGCGTCGTCGTCGTCGTCGTCGAGCTGCTCCGCTTCGGTCGCGCCGTCCCGGGCACCGCCACCTCCCGCCGCCTCGCTCGTCGGCGCCGTCCCGAGCGGATCGTTCCTAATATGGGTCGAGGCGCGCTCGAGCTGGTCGGCCCTGTCGGTTTCGTCGGTGTGGGGCTCTGCGTCCACGAAGACGGCCATGGCCTCTTGTGCCAGGAGCGAGGCGAAGGCGCACTCCGAGGTCGCAATCGAGATTTGTATCTCCGAGAGCTCGAGCCCGAGGGTGAGCTCAACCAACGGCTCGGCTCCCTGCGCCGCGCCGCTGGCTGCGCCGTCGTCGCCGCCGCCGCCGATCATTTGCTTCTCGAGCAGGAGAGTCACTTTGAGGTCGTGCACGAGCCAGTGCGGCTGCGGGCCGCTCGCCTCCAGCGCGATCTCCTCGTCGAGATGGCGCTCGAGATCGCTCAACGACGACGCGACGAAGATGGACGTCTTCTCGAGGGAGACGCGCAGCCGCTCGAAGGCCGCTGCTGGCCGGCCCGAGGCCCGAGGCCCGAGGCCCGAGGCCGAGGCGGCGCGGGCGCGCTCGAGGTGGACCGCGCCGTCGGAGGCGTTCGTGAAGAGGATGTCGGCCATTCGCACGACGAGCGCTGTGCCGGGCACCGTCGCCGACGGCAGGATGATGAGTGGGCCGTGCGCCATGATGCGGAGCTTGGCGCCGGACCCCTTTTGCTCCGCGGCCACCTGACGCAACCCCTCGGCCGCCAGCGCCGATGCGGCCACCGCCGCCTGCTCACCGAGCCTGTCAAGGAGCCCTTTGGTCAATGCGTCGAGGACCTTCATGAAGCAGAGTTGCAGCCGGCGCACCACGGGCAACGGACCAAAGATACGCGTGGGCGCGAGCTCGAGCGAGATCTCCGAGTCGTACCTGATGAGGGAGGCAATCAGCATGCAATGAGGGAGGCAATCAGGCGCGAGCTCGAGCGAGATCTCCGAGTCGTACCCGGGATGGCGCTCGCTCTTCTCGTCCCACAGGCTCATCGCAAACGTGAGCAGCTTGTGCTTGGACGCATCTCCGCGCAGCTCGGACGCATCTCCGCGCAGCTCGGACGCATCTCCGCGCAGCTCCGAAGCTTCGCCAACGTTCTCAAGGAGAGAGAGCTCCTCCACGTCCTCCGCCCCCCCGTCCTCATATCCGTACGCATCATCGACTGGCTCATCACCGGGCGCCACCCCCGCGAGGGAGAAGGTGACTGTCGGCACGTCCGCGCCCACCTCGCTCTGCGCACTGGCGATGCTCTCTTGGCGCTGCAGCGAGCGCGTCGATCTCGCCGCGAGCTCGCTCCCTTGCCGTGAGGAGGCGCTCGACACGGCGCTCGCCATGCGGTCCAGTCGGTGCTCGGCACAGCGCCCGTCACGGTGCTCGGCGGTATCCGAGAGGTCGGCGAGCGAGGCCAAGGTGAGACTCACCTCTCGGGGCGGCGGCGACGGATTGGCAGCCTCGCCGGCGGCCCGGACGCCTTTATGCAGCGTGCTGATCACCACCAGCGGCGCCTTACCCAGGCCATCGCGCACCGTCAGCCCGAGGCCATGCACGTGCGCGTCGATCTGCATCGTGTCGAGCTCGAGCAGCAGCGTCGCTTCGAGCCGCTCGAGCTTCAGGTCAGCCAGGCCGGCGACGGCGGCGCCCAACGCGGCGCCCATCGGCCCAAGCCCCGCAATGTGCGCTGGGGGCTCTTCATGGAGCACCACGTACAAGTACCCTACGTAGGCCTCGATCGCCAGGACGGGCTTGGCGCTCGCCACGGCGCTCGCAGCGTGGGCCGCGGCGGAGGCGTCGTCCCGGGCGTCCGCCGCTGCGGGCGCTGCGAGCGAGGCGTCGTCCCGGGCGTCGTCCCGGCTCCTCAACGGCTTCTCGTCCAAGAGCCCAGAGGCCACAGCTGGAGCCGACGCCCGCGGCTCGGTCGAAGCACCCGACGCGGCGCCCAGCGCCGCGGCCACCGAGGGCGCGGGCTTGGGCGTGCGCGGCGACTCGGCCGAGCGCGCCACCGCCGCCGCTGCCCGGTCGATGAGCCCTCGGCTTCGCACGATCAGCTCGCCTACAGCCGAGAGCGAGTCGGCCGCCAGGTGCACTCGCAACCCTCCGAGCTGAGCCGTGAGCTTGAGCTGCGCGGCCACCGACGGGTACTCTGGCGAGCCCTCGGTCGCAAGCAGTAGGTCGAGCTGGACCGCGCCTTCGGCGTCGGTGTCGCCTGATGATGGAGGCACTCAAGAGGGCAACAAAGGATATCAGAGGACATCGGAGGACATCAGAGGACATCAGCACGCCCTCCATGCCGGCGTCACCTCGCCTCTGCGCTGCCACCGCCGCCGCCGAGGGCACGATGTAGATGAGTGGCACGAGGATCGAGGTCGGAGGCCGGTGTGCTGGCGTCGAGACGAGCTGAGGCTCGCGCACGGCGATCTGCAAGTCCGCAGACTCTAGTTGCACAGCGCAGCGCACATCGCGCTTCCGAAGCACGAGGTGCGCGCGCAGCTCACGAAGCGCACACGAGACGAGCGCTGCCGAGCTCGAGCGCGCCGCGCCACCGCCCACGCTGTCGGGCAGCAGCTCGACAAACAAGCCGCCGATACGCGCGTCGAGCACAAGCCGGTTCTGGCGCTCCGCGGCCATGAAGCCGAGAGCATCGGCGGCGCGGGGCTTCTTCTTCTTCTTCTTCTTCACGACCGGCGCCTCGGCCCGCGAGAGAGCTTGCATCGCAGCGCACGCCGACTGGAAGCGCGTCGAGAGCGAGCGCGACTCGGCCACCAGCGTGTACGTCTCGCAGCTGAACACCCCTAAGGCTTGGAAAGTCGAGCAGAGTTGGAAGGACTCGGGCGTCGGCCCACCCCGCACCTCATAGTCCTTGAGCTTGATCTTCGCGATCGAGCTCTCGCCTTCGCGCTGCTGCATCTCGTACACGAGGTAGCCGAGCTCGAGTGACACGTGGCAGTCGCCCAGCAGCTGCGCATCCACGCGCCCCTGCACCTCCTGGCTACGCTGGATTGAGAACCAACCCATGGGCGTCTCCCCGACGGCGCCCAGCCCGCGCTCATCCGCGCGCGCGTTGGGCGTCTCGTCCTCAGAGCCCGGCAACATCATACCGCCCTCGCCAGCAGGATCAAGGGCTTGGCCGCTGCCCACCGCGAGCGTCGTCAGAGCGGCGAGGGACCCCTCGTGCACTCGCAACCGCACCGGATCGATCGCGAGTTGCGCACGAACCCACGGCACCTCCACGCCCATAGGTTGGAGCAGCACCGCCAGCGTGAGCTGTGCATTGAGCGGATGAGTCAGCGGCGTCGCGCACGCCACCGCGCCGACCGGGTCCGCCAGCCATGCCACGCATTGCGCCGCCGGGAGCAAGCTCAGGCGCAGCCCACTTAGCGAGAGGCCAAACGCCTGTTCCGAGTGGACGGGAGCCGCCCCCCCCACAAGGCCGGCATCGGCGTCGTCGTTCCATCTCTTCGGCACGGTGTCCGCGTCGGACCGAACCGCCTCCTCCGAAGAGAGCAAGATGCCCTCGCAGTGCAATTCCAGCCCATGCAGCGCGAGCGCGTCCGACCGCGGCTTCGTCGGCCTCGTCGGCCTCGTCAACTTCGTCAGAGAAGAAGGGCTCGCATCGGCTCGAAGAGGGGGCGGCTGTACCCAGAAGACGGTCAGCGTGCTGATGAACACGCCCAGGTGCACCGGCCGATTGCGCCAGGTGCGCATGGCAATCTCCCGTATCGCGCCCACGAGATTGACCAGCAGGCCGCGCGTCACCTTTTCGAGCTCGATGGCGGCGGACCACTGGGAGGGGGGCACCTGGAACCACGCACCGCACGCGGCGAGCAGTCGCGGGTTGAGGGTCGCATGCAGCGGTTGCATGGCCACCTGTGGGGAGGAGGGCGCCGGGGTGAGCACTTGCATGCGGCGGTTGCATGCTGGAGCACACGTGATGAGGGACGTAATCAGCGGTTGCATGGCCACCTGTAAGTGCATCGCTGCATCCGAATGCAGAGGCTCCGTGTCGAGGCTCAAGACCAGCCAGTCTTGGCCTCCGCGCCGCTCGCCCGTGAGCGCGCACGCTAGCGGCGCACAGGGCGTGAGCCGGTCGATGAGCCGTAATGCGCCCACGCGCGCCTGCAGCCCGAGCCCCTTGCGGTAAGTGCGCTGCTTGAGGCTCACCTTCGGAGATACAATCTCGGCCACCGCGAGCACACTCGTGGAGCTCGCGAGCAGCGTCGCCGAGAGGGCGCCGAGGCTCGCCGCCACCTCGGTCTGGACATAGTCTGCAAAGGCGGCGAGAGGCTTCCCATCGAGGTCGGCCACTGCCAGCGCTTCGCCCTCGATGATCTCATCGAGCAGCTTCTGGAGCGCCGTCTCGGGCAGCTCAGCGCGCTCGCCCAGGCTATAGCGCGCGCGCACCTGACGGCGCAACGCGTCGTCAAGGGCCGCCGAGCCGCCGCCATCTCCGAGATTGTATCTCGCCGAGCCGCCGCCAGTGGCGCCGCTCGAAGCAACGCTCGAAGCGGCGGCGCTGCTCAGAGTTCCCTGAGCTGCCCCCGCGCCGCGCGCGCCACCGCCATCCGCACCCTCCTCGTCCTCAATCGGCTTGAACAGTCCGAACCAGTCAAAGCCGCCCTTCTTCTCCGGTGGTGGCGCGCCCGCACCCGCGCCACTGGCCACCGTGAGCGGCGGGAGCAAGAGCGCCCACGACGACGCCTCCTCGGCGCCCGCTCGCGCCCACGACGGCGCCTCCCACCAGCGCCCAGGCAAGCTCGCCCCCACGACCCGCGTGAGCTCGCGGTAGCGCATGCATAGCTCGAGGCTCATCTTGGACTCGAGCGCCTCGAGCGCCGCCGCCCGGCCGCCGCCGGAGCCCTTTTGCCAGTAGGCGCCGTACGCGCGCACGTACGCGAGGCGCTGCTCACGACGGCGCGTCAGCTCATACCAGGTGACCGCGGTGCTATCCTCACGAGCATTCGAGATGACCGCGCGCACCTGATGAGGGAGGCCATCGGAGGTCATCAGAGGTCATCAGAGGTCATCAGAGGTCATCAGAGGTCATCAGAGGTCATCAGAGGTCATCACAGGTCATCAGAGGTCATCAGAGGTCATCAGAGGTCATCAGAGCGTTTCGAGATGACCGCGCGCACCGCGTACGCCCACCACGCCGCCGCATTGCTCGCTCGCGGCGGCACCACTGGTCGTCTGCAGCGGAGGAAGCGATGGCGACGCTCCATGCGCGCGATGGTCTCGACGAGCTCGAGCAGCCAGCCAAGCTGCGCACGTCGCATGCGCACCGCCAGCGTGCCCTCGACCTCCACCCGCAGCGCGAGCTTCGGCCATGGACGACGCACCGGGTCGAGCGAACCCGCTGGGTCGAACTCCACCTGATGAGGGAGGCCATCAGAGGTCATCAGAGGTCATCAGAGGTCATCAGAGGTCATCAGAGGTCATCAGAGGTCATCAGAGGTCATCAGAGGTCATCAGCTTGGTTGAACTCCACCTCGAGCTTCACGTCGAGCGGCGGCAAGATGTGATCTGGGAGCGTGGTCCTCGCCTCGAGCATGGGCACCATCAGCCGCTCCCACGCCGCGCGGTCTGTGTGCGACGCGCCGCCCGTCGCGCCGCCCGACGCGCCGCCCGATGCGCCGCCCGATGCGCTGCCCGAGAGGTAGACTGCGAGACCTTCGATACGGACCGACTTGCGCACCAGTTGGGCGAGCATGCTGGCCAGGTGCGTGTCGCTACTATGGCGCGCGCTGCCTGCGTCGGCGAGCGCCATGTCGGTCACTTGGATCGAGCGTACGGAAACTCCCGCGGCCACCCCTCCAGCGCCCACGCCCTGCTGTATGCGCACGTGGACGTTCGTAATCGAGACCTGCAGCTTCTGCAGGATGCTGCGAACGAGCTTTTCGACCTGCTCGCCCACGTAAGCGCCGAAGCCTTGCTTTTGCTCCCTCTTGCGCTCCTGCTGCGCCTCCCACCCCTCAAGAAACTCGCGCTTCGCCGCCGCCGCCGCCGCCTCGCGAGCGTCTGCCGAGACCGGGCTCGCGTCCTTGGGCGAAAGCAGCAAGTAGACACGGTCGATGACAATCTTCGTGGGCTCGTTGGTGATGTTTCTCCACGGCACCTTGACCCGCACCTGGCCGAGCGTACCGCCCGCGACATGGAAGGGCAGGTCGAGCGCCTCAAACGTCTCAAGATTGAGCGCCAGAGAGTGCAGCGCGATGTCTCCCATGCCCAGGTCCAGGTCGAGAGCGTCCTTGTCGATGCCGGAGACGAATTTGCCGAGGACTTTGTGAAGCACCTTGTCGGCGACGACGCCTCTGAGCCAGTCCGCCATGGCGAGGGGCTGCTCCTATTCACAGGAAAACAAGCCGAAAATGAACTAAACCCAAACTTTGTCCTTGAGTTACTGCCTGCCACAACCGCCGCGCGCAAACTCGTGTTTTTTTCGCACACCACGCCAGCATGAATGTGCATGACGCCGCGATAACGCCGCGAGAGCATGCGAGAGCATGCGATGTAGAAGAAATCTGAAATGTCCTAATGTGTGTCCTCATGTTGTTATAAAATTGTGTCACATGTTCTGTTCGAGTCTTCGAGACTCACGATCATTACGTGACACGCGCGCAAAAGGAGAGCTGACGAGCTGCCTGCCGAATTCGAGACCCACGATCGTTCGTGACATGCCCGAGAGCCGCGAGGACTGCCGAATCGTGGACACGACAAAGGACACAAGCTAGGGCGGGCCGGCCCCGCTCGCGTCGGGCGCCCACAGTTCCCTAGCGTCCAGCGGCCCAGTCCCAGTCCACATCGGTGACGGTGTTGCTTGCTCACGATCAATCATCATCCACGTCGTCCTCACCCCCCGCCAGAACGCATGGTGGGCACACCCAGGGGGTGTCCTCATCGTCTTCAGCGTCGACCGGTGGTCGCGCGAGGCAGTCGGGGTGGTACCAGCAGTCGCACGCGTCGCAGCCAATCATTAGGCTCCCGTCATCGCGACGGTTGCGAATGCAGCCAGGCACGCAGTATGGGTGGGCTTTCCGTTCGTGCACTCTCAGCGAATCAAGGGTTTTGTACATAATGTCGCAGCGGTTGCAAACAAGGTCGTTGGCCCGGCCGGACTCCAACTCCTTGCGTCTGGCTCGTTGGCGCTTGTTTGCTTCAACCTGGGCACCATGACCAGCCTCCACAAGAAGCGCTCGCTTGTGGGCGAGCGAGTTGGCTGAAGCGGCGTTGAAGACCTCAACTTGCTTCCGCTGCGCCGCTGTCGCGCCCACCAACCCTGGCTTGTGAATCGCTGCCAGCTGCGCCGGTGTGGCGCCCACCATCCCCGGCTTGAACGACGTAGAGGTAAGCCCTGGCTTGGCCCCAAGCGTGGCTACGGAGCCGTAGATCGCGGCCGCCTTGCCCAGGCCGCCGCCGATGGCGACCGCAGCGAGCGTCTCGATTGCCTCCCGTGCAAAGCTACGAGTGCCTTCCAAGTCTGGCTTGCCTCCTGACTTCGAGCCCGCCAGCGACCTCTGTGTGAGAAGAATTGGGATGGCCGTCACCCCGCTCTCGGCTGGGTATCTGACCCGCACCCCATTGCTGGCGTCACCAATCTTGAACCCCCCGTCGCCTACCTGTGCAAGGTAGATGCAGGGCGAGGTTTGGTTCTCGTCAGCCACGAGCTCCAACAGAGGCCGCTGAACTAAGTTTGCGAGTCCTGCCGGCTCGGAACGCAGCGCCGCCAGCCTAGCTGGGTCATCTGTTCTAGCCGCCGTGGAGGCCTCCAGCCGTGACACGTTCAATCGCTCGAAGCGCTCTAGAATGCCAAGATCAGCGCGCAAGCCCTTGGAGATGGCCGCCAGCGTCATTCGTGCGCCTTGTGCCTCCATCTCCACAGCTGTAGAAATGAGCGCCGCCGCGTCTGAATTGCTGAGAATGCCGCTCCACCGCAATACTGCTTCGCCAGCCGCCACGCTCGTGTAGGCCATCTCCAATGTTGCACGTTTGTCACGTCGGTCGCCCGGATCTTGAAGCAGCTCTCGTGCTTTTGCTACCTGCAGACCTGTGTGCATGGCCCGTGCCAGCAGCTGGGCACGGCTGTCCAGCGCGCGGCTGGTGCTGCTAAGCAGGTCAGGTAGGCCTCTGATGGCACTGGCGGGTACATTGGTGCGCACCGCCTCGATCTTGAAGCCGTCGAATGCGCCCTTGCCGCTGCTGTGGAGTCGAATCGGCCCAAGGGTTACGAGTTTGAGGATGCCCACGCGCTCCGCCTCGAGCATAAATGCTGAAACATTCCCCAGCTGCTTGCGGAGGCAGCAAACCGCCAGCACGCCATCCTGGCGGAGGACGCGGCACATGCTGAGCAGCGTGAGGAAGGACGTCCGCAGATCGTAGAAGCAGTTGCGAGCGAGCGCGACATCGGTGGTCCCCTCTGGCTCCCGTGAGCCGTCCGCCGTCAGCGGCTGCCCGTCGTCGTCGATGCCGAATATCCCTGGCGCCTGTCCCGGACGCAGGTCGGTCTGGTAGAGGACGAGGCCAGGGTAGCTCTCGGCGCGAAAGTGGTTGCCGAGCTCGCCGTCCGCGGCGGCGCTGATGCCCACCCGCAGGCACGTGCCACGGACCTTGACAACGTGATCGACGGTCTCCACGAGGCTCGTGTAGGACTCGTTCGTCAACGTCGGGTACTTCGTGAGGTGGTAGATGGCCAGCGCCTCTGAGTGGGCAGCACCGTAGACCTCGGACTGCGCTCGGACTTGTTTGAGAGCTTCCACGCATGCGGCTATAGGCTCGCCGTCTGGGTGCACGGCACGCTCAACCTTGAATGTAGCTAACAGCTTTGCTGCCTGAGCCGGCAGCTTTGGTTTCACCCGCTGCTTGGCACTGCTCGCCGCCGCCCCCACGTCCTCCTCCACGTCCTCCTCCACATCCTCCTCCACGTCCTCCTCCACGTCCTCCTCCACGTCCTCCTTGGCCTCCTCCGCGTTCACCCTAGGTGACGGCGGCGGCGGCGAGGGCGGTGGCCCGGCCTGCTGCGGTGAGAGCGGCGTGAAAGGAGCACGCCGAGCCGGTGGTGGGGCGCTGAGCGCCGCAGAGCAGGCGGCTGTGGCGGCGGGAGTGGCAGCATCGGCTGTCGCCTGCGCCGTCGCCTGAGCGACGCGCCGCCGGGCCTCATCCACGTCCAGGTGAAAGACGAACACAACCTTCAGCTTCTCGGGGCAGATGGCGTGCGGTGGCGTGGGCATCAAGTCCTCCTTGAGCACGATGCGCAGCTCGTCGCCCTCCTTGAGCGCGACGGCCTCGCCACGGACCATGCGTTTGCCATTGAGCTTGGTGCCGTTCGTGCTCGTGTCGCGAGCTGACACCGTCTTGCCGTGTAGCTCGAGGCGCACGTGTCGGCGGCTGACACGTGGGTCGTCAATGATGAAGTCGCTATCTTCGCGGCCGATTGTGAGGCCGTCGGCTTTGAGCTCGACGACCTCTCGAATCGAGCCGTGCGAGACCGATACGCAGAGCCGGCCGCTCATGCGACTCCACGAAGCAGAGCGACAGTCCACTGCGCGTGCGAGTCCACTGCGACACGACTCGTGACGAATGCATGCTTTGAGTACTATGTAACGTTACATTCAGTAGACAACGCCGTTACATGTCATCTACCTCGTAAATCACCGAGAACCCACAATGTTAGTGACGAACCCT
>Ga0210245_101727_pt1 | contig 16261 bp, 9 predicted proteins | sample ChrtobMetaP3_4mM_FD_155450 | JGI IMG/M metagenome (GOLD analysis project Ga0210245, IMG submission 155450) | Chrysochromulina tobin associated microbial communities from unialgal haptophyte culture, Seattle, Washington, United States - P3_4mM | ecosystem: Host-associated > Algae > Haptophytes >...
TGCCGAGTGCCCGCGAGTACGGGCGCTGATTCCAGTGGTCTCGCAGAAAGGCGGGCCAGTCGGGAATGAGATCGGTGATGTGAAGAGCGCCTGCAGCCATCGTCGTGATTAGCGCCTGCAGCTTGGGGATTTAGATGTCCGTGGATACGCGGGCGGTCTGCGTCCAAAAAGAAGGCCTGTGGACACGAGGACCGCGTATCACTCCATCGTTCGTGCCCGCGCGGTTTCGCAGCGGCGTCCAGGATTAGGTGTGAACTGACTGTTAAGCAGCAAGCAAGCAACTCTCCACGGAAAGACTTCCGCTCCGAGTTCGACCACTTGTCACTTGTGTTCCAATGGTCACGAATCACTGAAGAGTATGACCGTGCCGTAGCAAGCAACTCTCCACGGAAAGACTTCCGCTCCGAGTTCGACCACTTGTCACTTGTGTTCCAGGCCTCCAATGGTCACGAATCACTGAAGAGTATGACCGTGCCGTAGCAAGCAACTCTCCACGGAAAGACTTCCGCTCCGAGTTCGACCACTTGTCACTTGTGTTCCAGGCCTCCAATGGTCACGAATCACTGAAGAGTATGACCCTGCCGTGGACGAGTGTGTTCAGATTGTACCGTTTACGTGTCGTGTGTACATGTATAATGAACAGATTGTGAGCGAGGGGTCGGCGCTCATGCAAGCGCGTCACCTGGGGGCGCGTTTTAACAAGGACGAAGAAAGGCCACGGCATCGAGCATCGAGCTTCGAGCAACACGGAATGCGAAGGATTTAACGATTTTGTGGCAGTGTCTTTGTAACTCTGTGACTGAGACTGGGGACCGGCCGGGGGGCGGGCGCGGGTAGCGCCCGCCCGTCGGGTGGTCGGGGCCCCGCGGGACGGAGTCGGCGTACCCACCACGCAGCACCCACCCGCCCACCCGTGTGCGTGCGTGGGTCTCGTACGAGGCCGACCATGGGATGTGTGTCATGTCGGATCCGGCGTCAGAGCCGTGCCACGAGCTGCCAGGAGTGGGCGAAGGGGTATGTGGGTAGCAGCGCGGGAGCGCCGCCGCCCACCCCTGGGACCTGGGGTGACGGGGGGTTTCCTATCCTTTTTGGGGGGGGTTTCCTATCGGATACATATCCTGATGTATTTCGATGTATCCTGCATGTATCCTGATCGTATCTTGATGTGTCCCGTCAAGATACATCAAGATACATCAAGATACAACAAGATACATTTGCAGATACGTACCTCTCTGGATACAACTGAGATACATGTATCTCATTATGTATCCCTCATGTATCCCTCATGTATTCCGCATGTATCCTCCATGTATCCTCGAACCTCTGCAGATACACGTATCTCATATGTATCCCGCATGTATCCCGCATGTATCCCACGTGCACGATACATGTATCTTGATGTATCTCATATGTATCCCAAAATGTATATTGGACTAGTTCGGGATACGTGTAAAATACATGTCGATACATGTATTCTCTTGGAATGTAACAGGGCATTTAAGATACATTTTTGAGATACATCAGGATACATAAGGGATACATGTATCCTTCAGGATACGATCAGGATACATGCAGGATACATCGAAATACATCAGGATATGTATCCGATAGGAAACCCCCCCCAAAAAGGATAGGAAACCCCCCCTAACCCCTGGGACCTGTTCTGTTGTGTCAACCGTGTGGAGGTCATCCCCTCGTAGTGAGGAAGAGCTCAGTGAGCTACCCGTGTGTGTGTTGTGTGAACGCCTGGTACGGCGCGCGGAGTGACAACCGTTGCTTGTTCACACCGGCAGGGAAGCTGCGATTCGCCTATAAAAGGCGAGCTCCTATGAACGCGACTTCCTCGACTTGCTCGGTAAGCGCCTCTGGGACGAAGGGCCGTCGCCGGAGCTAGCTGACTGTAGCCTGCAGCCTCGATCGGGCACTCCTTTTCGATGGAGTCCGGACGTCCGCCGCCTGCACCGCCGGACTCCCCCGGCCCGTGGGCTAGAGCAGATGGTGCACCCGTGCTTGCACGGCTTGCGGCGGCCCACGCCGACTCGCAGCGCCGACTGGAAGTCCAGAAAGCCAATTGGCGCGAGATTGAGGCGCCTGCCATCGAGCGCCAGATGGCCGCCCTCGAAGAGAACATCACGCTTCTTGAGCGAGAAATGCGGACGGCCACAGCAGCGCTCAACAAGGCCGAAAGCGAGGAGCGCAGCGGTGGCCTCAGCTCGAGCGGCACGCCAGCTGACCTCGAGCTCACCTTGGGCGCACTAGAGGACAAGCTTCTATTCACCACACAGGAGCTCGAAGACTTGCGCCGTCAGTCCTACTTCCCGGCCGTCGAGGGCTATCAGCTGCGCTTCTCGTACAAGGACACCTTCGTCGGCTTAAAGGAGCTGCTGCTCGAGCAATTCTCGGCTGCGATCACGCTCACGGTCACTCCAGGCATCGGAAAGGAAGGCCAGGCCGCTCGCGTTCCGACGGTCGTGCTCCGTATCGCCAGTCCGACGCCCACTGTCGCCGCGACCAGCTGCAGCAGCGCTGGTGGCGGCAGCCGAAGCTGCGCATGTAGCAGCGGCCCAGCCAGCGGCGGCGGCGGCGGCGGCGGCGGCGGCGGCGCTTCCGAGGAGGAGGGCGCACTGCTCCGCTTCCGTGGCGAGGGTGTGTCGCTCGTGTCGCGGCGCGAGATGCTCGGTGTGGCGCTCGCTCCGAACGTCCAGCTGCAGCGGCTGGACGTCTCGGTGCGTTTCGCGGCGACGATCCCTCTGATCTACTTCCCACGCCGACGCGCATGGCGGCCGGAGGCTGGTTTCAAGATTGAGCTGCTGCCCGATAAGCGCGCCGGCGGCGCGGACCCCTTTGGCGGTGCTCCGGAGCAGCTACTGCGGGTGCTCCTGCAGACGATCATCGAGGGCCTGATGAAGGCTGTGGTGCATCGGCAGTTCGGGCCGCACCTGGGCGAGTACCTGCGCCACGCGGCGGAGGGCTGCGTCGTCGAGCTCGAGCTGTTCGTGCGCGGGCTGCCAGTGCGAACCTATGACGGCAAGTTGGCGGCTTCTGGCAGGCTCGAGGGCGGCTCCGCGGAAGAGCGTGCCGTCGCCGCCGCCGCCGCCGCGGAGGGCCTAGTGGCGCTCGGGCTCTCGAGTGCGCAGGCATGCGAGCTTGCGGAGGCGGAGGGTCTCGTCTCCTCATTGCCTGCAGGCTGCTTCGGCTCGCTGAGTTCGATGCTCCAATATTTCCAGTCGGCCGGCCTCACGCACGACCAGCCGCGCCGCGCCGCCCTCGCGTCGCTCTGGCAGCAGGCCCTGGCAGCGCGTGTGGGCGTGGCGGAGGCGCCCAAGGCAGCGCGTGTGGGGGTGGCGGAGGCGCCCAAGGCAGCGCTCGTGGAGGCGCTGCCCAATTCCACGTGCGGCGCGCCGATCGACGTGCCGCAGCTCTTCGAGCGCCTTGCGGCGCTTGCGCGCAAGCCCGTCCAGATGAGCTTGCGCTTCCGTCGTGTGCGACTCGGAGTCACCCTCGAGCGTGCGCTGGCGGCCGGCTGCAGCGCCTTAGCCTCCCAGCTCGCGCGCCAAGGGCAGGTGCACTCGTCCGCACGCACATTCACATTCACACGCACGCTGCTCGAGAGCTTCCGCGAGGACTGTACCCACGCTCTCCGTGGGCTCTCGCGCCACCTCGTGCGCGCGAGCGCCGTACTGAGCGCCGCGTTGCGCGGAGGCCCGCAGGGGCGGCTCACCTCCTTTGTGCGCGATGCGAGCGTTGAGGGGACGTGGCGGCTCGCCAGCCTGATCTCGCCGCCCGTGGCCAAACCTTACCAGCTGCTCGTGAGCGTGCTCCCCACGGGGCAGCTGCAGCTCCTTCTCTCATTAAGCCCGGCGCCATCGACGCACACGGCGCCCGAGACGACGCCCGTGGCAGACTCAGATGTGGTCGCCGTGGCGAACGCCGCCGCGGCGGCGGCAGGGGCCAGTGCGGGCGCGGCCGGCGCGCCGCCGCCATCGCTCTCCGCGTTGCAACTGCTCTCTCTGCGCGTCGCCCAGCTGAGCGCGTCGGTGCTCGCCGGCGACTATGAGGTCCTCCGTCTCGATCTCGTGCAGCTCGAGCCGAGCTCGAGCTCGAGATCGAGATCGTCACCTCGGGAAGCACCGGGGCCGCCCGAGCTGCCGCCGCTACCAGGTGCCCAGACGAGAGAGCAGCCTCCGCTCGTGATGGAGCGGCGCGTGGGTATTGCCGGCGCCGTGACGGGCATGGCTGGCGCCGTGGCGGGCATGGCCGGCGCCGCGCGATCGACGCCGAGTGACTCCGGCGTGGCCGAAGGCGCAGGCGCGCGCGCCGTCGTGGGCAATCCGGTCGCTCCCCCCATATTAGGCAAGCCTGCAGCTCCGACCCGAGCTCGAAAGCTCGTCGAGGTGTGGGAAAACCAGCGACGACTCGCTGCCTTCCGACCGTATAGCGCGGCGGACCTGTTGCCGCTCGACCCGGGCGCGTGGACAGACGAGGCCGGCCACCGCAGATTCGCCGAGATTGACCTGGTGCCCTTGCCTAATATGGCGCCCTTGCCAAATGAGGGAGCCCAAACCCAAACTGCATCTTCGATTCGCCCGTCATCGTCGTCGTCGTGGTTGTCGTCGTCGTCGGAGCAGCTGCAGCAGCTGCTGCTGCAACAGCAGGCTGGGGCCAGAGCTGGCACGGCGGCGGCCAAGCCCGCAGCGGGGCAGCTACCCTTGATGCCGTGGCAGTGTGTGGGCGACACGCCGTTGCAGCTGCCCACACTACCGACGATCGCCGATATGAAGCTGCCTCAGATGCCCTCCATCCCATTGCCTCAGCTCCCGTGGCACACCTCGAGCTCGTCTGACGAGCAGAAGCAGCAGCCCTCGCCATTGCGCTCAGGACGGCGCGTTCAGGACGGCGCGTGGTTGCTTCCGACCGACACGGCGCCCTCGCTCGCACGCTCAGTGCCCTCGCTCGCTCCGGCCCTTGGTGCTGCCATGGGCGACGGGAACGGCGGCAGAGGCGCCGCTCTGGTGAGCAGCAGCCTCAGCGTTTCGAGTCGCGCCTTGAGCGGCACCGGCGGCCGGCTCGGCCCACCCACGCCAGCCCCAGCGGGAGCGTCCATCAGTGCTTCGTCAATCGGCCCACCCACGCCAGCCCCAGCGGGAGCGCATCCCGCAAAGGGAGGCGGTCCGTCCATCAGTGCTTCGTCAATCGGTGCGCATCCCGCCAAGGGAGGAGGTGGCGGCGGCGGCGGCGGCGGCGGCGTGTACGGCGGCGGGCAGGGCGGGCTCTGGCGTTGGGCAGGCGAGTGGCGCATCGATGTCGACGGCGCCTCCAAATCGGAGTTGACGAACCTCAAATCGGAGTTGACGAACCCCAAATCAGAGTTGGGTCCGACGAACCCCAAATCGGAGTTGACGAACCCCAAATCGGAGTTGACGAACCCCAAATCGGAGGACGGGTGGCAGTTTGCATGGAATTGGAGCACTGGGTGGCTCTCGACCTCGAATCCCCTCACCCACGTGCGCCGTCGACGCTGGGTACGTTGGGCCGAGTTCGTGCCCAAGCCCTTGCATGCATGCGCTCACCACGGCGCCTCCCTCTTCCCCACAGGTCCGTTGGGCCGAGTTCGTGCCCGAGGCCGAGCTGGCCTCGTGGGCGGTGGGCAAACTCGAAAAGGGCTCTGTAGAGGGTCGTGCCGCCACCGCCACTTCCGCCACCGCCACTGCCGCCACCGCCACTGCCGCCTCCGCCACTGCCGCCACCGCCACTGCCGCCACCGCTACTGCCGCCACCGCTACTGCCGCCACCGCCACTGCCGCCTCCGCCGCCGCTGCTCCGCCGCCGCTTCTGCTGTCCCCAACTGCCGCCGCGCTTCTGTCAGAGCGGGCCGCTGCCGTCGAGAGCTTGCTACAGGATCAGGAAAAGATGAGCGCCGTCCTGAGCGCAGAGGCCACCGCTTGCCTGACGCCCCCGATCGACGCAACGCGCTCAGGACGGCGCGCTCAGGACGGCGCTTGGGTGACTCCGACAGATGCGGAGCGCTCGGCATCGTCGCGGTTTACCTCGCCGTTGAGGGCGCGTGCTTCGTTTCTGCCTCCGCCTCCGCCGCCAGCCCTTGCAGTGCCAACCACGGCACTGCCCTCTGCCCCCACCATCGCTGCCTCCCCGCCGTCGCAACCGCTGGCTACCCCTGAGAGGTGGGGTGGCGATGGCGACGTGGCCATGGCGAGCGGTGTGAATGTGAATGTGAAGGGCGGCGATGGCGACGTGGCCACGGCGAGCGGGATGGCCGGTGCCGCCGCTGCGGTCGGGACCCCTTGGCTCGGCAGCGGCGGCGCGGCGCTGCTGCGCCTGGCGGTTGCCGACGGCGCGTGCGTGCGGCTGCAAGCCCAGCACGTCGAGCTGCGCGCACGTGCGTCGTTGCTCTTCGACCACATGAACGCGTTACTTCAAGAGCAGCTCGAGGCGCATCCTTGGTATGCTGAGCCCCTCCGCGTTGCCGCCGAGCGCGCACGCAAGCACCTGGGTTCCGAGCGGCTCCGCGTGCACGGCGCTCTCAAGATTGAGCTGAGCGTCGATAGCGCTCAGGACGGCGCGCGCGAGAGCCACCTGGTCGTCGAGGGGATGCCGCGCGCTATGTTGGGCATGCCTTGCGCCATCGAGGCGGATGAGCGCGAAGATGACGGTCCCTCCTCGCCGTCGAGGGCCACAAGCAGCGGCGTGTGCGCGACATTCGAGATCGACATCAACCTGCTCGACCTCGTGACGGACGTCCAGGACATCTACCGCTCCTTCCTTGCCAACAACCACACCCTGCTCGACAAGATGGCCAAGGGCGGGGGTGTAACAGCTGCCAAGTAGAGCGCGCGGGAGCGCCGTCAGCTCACACAGCTCATGCTCGCTGCGCCGTGCGTGCTGACTTTGCCAAGAATATAGCTCCGTAGTATACGAGTATAGCTTATTTCTCTTGAGTCTCGTGCGCGGTTGTAGGATAACGTCGCAACTCGCGCGCGCCGCCGCGCGCTCGTCGAGAATCGTTTCGTAGTACAGGCTGTGAGTGGCTCTGACCCTAAGTGTAAGTCCCCATACTTGGATAAATTTAACCATCGGGAACAGACATCCAACTCCCGTCCTACGTCCTACACGTACTCGTACCGGACACGCGCTCGTCCGCGCCGTCCCGCACTTTGCATCCCGTAGTTCCTCACACAGCCGTTAAACCCAAGGGAGAGTGCGGGTCTACTATTTTTCTGTTTATAAGGGCCCGCTCGATAAGGCGAGGGCCCAACCCTACACACCTGTTTGGGAAAATGACGCTCGATCGGATGCTCGAACCACGATGCTCGATCGACGACGGCATCATTAATGCATCGTGCGCCCGTGTTAAACCGTGTCGGACGTCCTCTCCTTTCCCACGTCCGACGCATATCCCAAAAGCAAGCGCCCACCCTCGCCTAATCCCTTTACCCGTCCGGTCGAGCACGCAGCCATTGCTCACGCGTGTGCTCTGACCTGCACCTTACATGTAATGGTCCTCGGAGCAACGGAGGGCAAAGGTCATGTCTATCGCATGACACCGCGCGCGCTGTGCCACACGGTCGTCGCGTCGTCCGCTTCACGACCAGCGAGGACTACCGTGCATTCTCGACGCAAAGAATGTGCCGTTCACATCATGCGTCTTGAATAGGGTCCGACCTTGTGCCGGCAACTTGAGCACCGTCAGGTTCCAAAGAAAGCCGAGTGGGACGCTGCCATGCATACTCTCACCCGCCATCTTGCTCGTACTTCTTTCTATGTGCTTGACGGCCTCCTCTATGAGGCCCGGCACAGCCTTGCCAAAGTTGAGTGGACGGTATTCCTCGTCCTCCACCACCACGTGATGTTCGGGGCGTCCTGAGATACGGCAGCCACGCGTGATCAAATCCCGCAGGCCGAGCCTGAGGGCCACAATGCCCAGCCGCTGCTCTTCGGGCATCGCGTTGAGATGCCACTCCACGCGGAGGTGGCTCAATGTGCACAGGGCTTCCTTGACGAGTAGGTAGGACAGTAGATCGGCCTCACCGCCCTCAATGTCCATCTTCAGGAGAAGAAGCGATGGGACCTCCTCGCGCGCGATGCCGTCGCGAGCGGCGACCAGCGCGTTATGCTCTCGAAGCCTCGCATGTTGGTGCATGAGGAGTCTGGCCAGGTTCACAGTGGGCACCGTGATCCTAGGATGCCCATGACGATGCCCGTACCGATGTGCATTTGTGGCGATCGTGGATGCTGCCTGGCGATTGCTGCCCAGGTGCAGCGTCACGTTACGGCCGTCGTGTGGCCCTGCGACGGCTGCATGAAACACTGCGTTGTAGCTTGGGTTGGCAGCAAGATCCGCCAGATGCTGAGTATACCGAGGCTGCGGCTCGATCATGGTATGCCAAAACGTGATGCTCGGACAGCACCGTGCCATCACATCCATGAGCGACTTGGAGAAGCTCCCGTCATTCGTGCCCACGTCAAAAGCAGCTGCGCTCGCATTGGGCGGCAGTTGCTTGACAAGGTCGAGGAAGCGGCTTGTGGCCGGTGAGCCATCCACCACACCGTTGTGCGTGCTTTTCAATACGTCGGGTCGCATGGGCGGCCAACAGCACAGCCCTCTGGGTGCGAGTCCGTGAGCTTCCTATCGTATCCTTGCGGAAACCACGACAAACTCCACGACATGTCGATCCTGGCAACCAAGAAAGAGGGCCTCGTCACGATCAATGCATGCGCCTGCACGTTCTCGTTCGTTCGTTTCAGGGCCTTACGTTATCGGCCAGACACATATACCCACAAGCCCCTAAAAAGGCGTGCGCGGGAGGCGCTCACGCCACACGCGCGCGCGGCGGCACGTTCGAACATCGAAGCTTCGAACACACCGTTCAGGCGGGCGCCTGCAGTTTCTTGTTTTGCGTACCTACACAGGACTTCACAGGACTTTAGTCGACACACTTTCGCCCGCTGGCCTGCTGCTCATTTGCTGCTCCGTCTGACTCTCTCCTGATCGGGTTTCTCGGGTTGCACCAAGACCATCTGCTCGTGGCGCTTGGCCGACAGTCAGAGTCACTCCATGGCGTGGTATGGCCCCCAGGGGTCGACCCAGGGCGGGGGGTGGACTTGCCTCATTGACCTTTGTCGGCAACGTCTTGCTGTGGCCTGTGGGGGAGCGGGATGCTCTAGCAACCACGCTGGACGCTCTCTAGGAGTCCACAACTACCACTTTCAAAGCAGAGGCAACCAAGGCAGCAAGGGCCTCCATGGTCTGTTGCAGCTTGTCCTCCCGCTGCGTGAGAACAGAAATCGTCGTCCGCAGCTCATGTATCTCATCATGCAAGCTCTTGAACTCCGTTTTCAGCTCCTCGCCGAGCGGTTGAACGGCGCCACCAAGGAGGCCACTGGTTACCGGGATCTCATCGACCTTTCCGCCGGCAACGTTACGTGCACTGGCCTCAGCCGCATCAATGGCACGGTCGAGAAAGTCGCCCTTAAACTTGAGATTTTTGATCGAAGAGTCCGTCAGCCCCTCGCTTTCTTTCACGAGTCGCGCAAGATTGATGAGGTGCCTCCTCATCGCAAGTAAGATCGTGAATCGTCGCACCTGCAAGATGTAGCAAGATGAGGCGCACAGACAAGAGTCACGTGGGGCAGTGCCGAAGCGCGCAGCAGATAAGTGGGGTGATCATCTCAAAGTTGAGTGAGACAGAGAGCGTGCTCACCTTGCTTTGGGCGACCGGGAACTTGCTGATGACAGTAGAGAGGTCCTGCTTGCTAATTTTTTGCGTAGACACGTACGACATGGCGCAGGCCGAGTGCGGCAAAAAATAGCTCTCGTCGTTCAGCAGCACATCGTCACCCCACGACATGCCTGCCGTGAGCACACGTCCGCCAAAAAGGACGATGCCGCGCATGACGACATACAGATAGCCCTTGACGGCCACCTCGCCCGGAGTGAAAGTGCGCGATGTCATCAACATTGCCAGGCGCACGAGGCAAAGCTCCTCGGCGCCTTTCAGAAACGAGATTCTAGACAGCCAGTGCTTGTTACTGCGCACTCATGGTGGCGTGGCAAGGAACGGGGCGTCAGAGTCAGTTCGGGCTGACCATGGTGGCGTGCGGCAAGGAGTTGTGTTGTCAAGGGTCAGCAGAGACACACGGTCGGCCTGAGCGATGCTGCTGCTGCCGTGTAAGGCGGTGCGAAGGGGTGTTGCGTACACATGCATAACCACCTCGATTTGGAGGGCGTCACTAAGCAGAGGCAGGACGGAAGCGGCATGGTACTCCCTCAGATTAACCTCTTGGGTCTGGTGCAGGTACTCGCGCATGCGTCTGGCCATCCCCGCTGGCAAATTATTCGTACGTATGTAGCTGTTCATGCTGTCCAGGCGCTGTCGGAATTCGACCACGCCAGGGTCCGCATTGGTCGCCACGTCGCAAAACATGGCGAGCACTTGCGTCCAGATCAAGGCACCAACCAACACGAGGGTCATCACTATGATAGTCTCGCCCTGGCTTATTGAGGACGGGTAGTAATCGGTGCCTCCGGTGCCGGTGATGACCATCAGCGACCACGAGAAGGCGCCAAGGTACAAAGAGCCCGGGTCCGCACCGCCGCAGCCAGCGATGCTGAGTCCAGCCGAGGTGGTCGGAGTCATGGATGCCGATGGCACTACCGGGTCTTTGCAGTAGCCGTAACGCTCCGAGCCGAGCCACGTTGGCTCAGGCGAGTCGTGTAGAGACGCTTCGAGAGCCATCACGCACGCATACCAGTGCGCTCCTATCAGCGTCATCGAGATCGCGCGGAAGACGGTCTTCGTGGCGTGACTCATGCTAATCTTAGACTTCCAGCGCTCGAAGACCCGCGAGGCGCGGACGAGCCGCACGAGCTTGACGAGCCGGACGGCGCGCAGCACGCGCAGCACAACAACCGCCCCACCGCCTCCGTCACCTGCCCCTTCCTCGGTGGCAGCTATAGCCGGATCGGGTATCACCGTTTGGTAGATGTCGAAGCCGAAGGGCACAAAGATGGTGAAGGAGTCCACCGCGAACCAGCTGCGCAGGTAGTGGCGGATAATGAGCGAGTGGTCTTCGACCCAAATAGAGCCGCCGCGATCGTCCCGAGTCTCGTAAGCGACGAAGAATTGCAGCACCAAGTCGAAAAGAAAGACGAGGTCGAGCACGCGGTTGATCAGGAACCAACTATCGGTCCACGCAGCAGGACCGTAGACGCTTCCCAAGAAACCGGCCTCGAAGGGGGTGATGATTGCAGTGTAGAGCAGTGCCAGCGTCGTGACGACGTCCCAGTAACCGAACCAGGGGGTTTGTCGAGGATGCACAACCAGGCGCTTCGAACGCTCTCGCGATGCCATCAATCGCGCTATGCTCTGGCTTTGATTTCGGTACTTGTTGGCCAACGTCATACCATGCCGCTCTTCGTACAGTTTGCGCCGGAACTGCCGCATCTCGAGTCCAGTTTTGGGTCGCAAATTATTCGGTGAAATGTCCGCTGTCCTTTTGAGTCCGCCTGGTGCTGCGCTCTCCTCTTCCACGCGCGGCATGGGTCGCGTTCGGGCAGAGCGCTGGCTCAGCCATGAGGTCATGAATCCAACTCTTGAACGTCGCCAGGGGTCACTCTCCCCAACGCCATATCGTCGCGCGGGTTCTCGCGGGGAGATTCTCATGGGATTCGCTCTTCAGCTGCGCTCTTCCCCTCTTCGTCTGCACCCCCGGTGTTTTTGAACATGTAAAAAGACAAAGGGGGGCGCCGACGCACGGGACAAAGGGCAAACGGATCACCCCGACCCACCAACGCACACGCACGACCGCGGAGCCGACCCCGGGGCCGAGCACCGAACCCCCTCCCCTCTTGCCCCTCCCCCGGCGGCCGCGGCCGACTCAGAAGAGGCCGCCGCCAGCAAGCCCGCGGCCCTTGCTGGCACGGTTACCGCCGACGATCGCCACCGCCGACGGTTTTTGAAACGGACCCTTGTATTATGTTTAAATCGTGCGGGCGGGGTCTCGAATAACCCCGGGGTGCGGGGACAGCATGTGTGAACGAAAGGCGGCCGCAAAGAGGTGTGGAGCGTACGAGTATGCAGTATCGAGATGTTAGAGATGTTCGGCTAGTGAATTCATGTGCTTCCGGTACGAAACCGCGCGCGTGAATTCTGAATCCGGACCCCAGTCAGTGTGACTCAGTCAGGTTTAGTCAGGCTTGTAGTCAGGTTTCGCGTCGCGGTCCCCGCGACCACGTTGCAACAACGCCGGGTCGCTCCCCGGGACTCGGTCGGGATCCGGGACACAACCGCGGACACGCATTCGCCGTCTCGGCGCGCCGCACACGCTTCGGACCTATGAACGGCCGCCCCGGTAACGGTGTTCGGTGATGGGACATGGGTGCAAACAGGGTGGTGAAACCATGAATATACTCGAGTACGGTTAGTACGCATGGGTGCGATGGCCCGATGCACACATGCGCCATGCCCGCCCGCCTGTCGACCCGCCTGCAGTATATTGTATGGCCCGCAGCTCTCTCCTGTAGTCCTGTTAGCTCTCTCGAGGCCCTTGACTCCGGTCTCAGGGGCTCTTGGACGCCGAACCCGATCGCAGCAAGCGCCGCGGCGCCTCCCCGTCGCTTGAAGCCGCCGCCGGTGACGCTTCGGCACGGGACCTCTTCGCGCCCCTCGACGCGCCTTGCTCGGCCGTCTCCTTGAGCGATCGGCCCAAGGGCGACTTAGCCAGTTTCGACGCTGAGATCACCTCGCGCAGATCCGGTGGCGGCGCTTGAGACGGCGCTTGAGAGAGGGTCGCAGCGCCCTCGACGGCCAGCGGCGCGCGGGCTGCGGCAGCCGGCGCAGCTGCTGCCTGCGCCACCAGGTCTACCTGCCCCTGTCTACCTGCCCCTGGCGCCTCCAGGTCAACCTGCCCCTGCCGCCACTGGCCAAAGGTCTGCGCTCTCATCCCGAGGCTGCTGCCTTGGTCGTTGATCAGTCGCATCTCGCTCGCGCCCATCACGACGCCCTCCGGCAGCACAGCGAAGGCGGAGTGGTCGTCGATCCAACGAATCGAGACGGCAGGCGGCGGCGGAGCTGCACGAGGCGCGGTCGCAGGCGAGTCGGCCGGGTCGACCGGTACGGCGGCGGCGGCGGCGGCGGCGGCGGCGGCGGCGGCGGGTACAGCGGGCATTCCCGCCGCCGCCCAAAGCGTGGCTGATTTCACGAGCGGCTGCATGAGCGCCATCAGATCCGCCGTCGTCGTCAACAGGTTGAAAGAGAGGTGCAGCACGAGACCACTCTCCGTGCTTGGGTCTTCACCTGCTGGATCGAGGTTGAGGATGGAAAGCGAGCGCATCATGTAGCACAGGTTGCACCGCTCGGCCGTCGCGTGGCCGAGCTGCACCAGAGCCGCGTGAGCCACGCCGGTCAGGTAGGCGTCGTACCCGGCCTCATGACACCGCTCAGCGCCCTCGTAGGATTCGAAGCCCGCGGCGAGAGGCACAGCGCTGACTCCCGCAGAGCTGACGAGCGCCTCGTGCAGCTTGGCGAGCATCGTGTCGGCGTACCGGCCGCTCTGCATCGCCACGAGCTTTGTGTCCCACACTCCTGCGGGGAAGAGCTCGTGCAGCGTCGCCTTACACTCTGCCAGCGTGCTCGGCAGGGGGCTTCTGTGGAAATGAGACATGAGGAAGAGTAGGTCGTACGTCAGGTTGTGGCCGACGATCGGCTTGCGCGCGGCGGTCAGGAGGCGCCAGACACGCAGAAAGCCGGCGCGCTCGCGCAGCTTCTCGAGCTTCGCCGCCCGCCGCTCCGCCTTGCGCGCTGCCCGCTCCTCCTCACTAAGCCTCACGATCACGAGCTGCTTCTTCCATTCGGGCGCTTCCGGCAGTGCGCGCGACTCGGCGGTGAGCTCCGGGTATTGCTGCTGCAGCAGCTCGAAGAGCGCCTTGCGTAGGAACGCGTTGCACTCCGGAAGCACGAGCTCGTACATTCCACCCTCGCCTTCGCTGCTCCCGGGGAGCCACGCCGCGATGCTCGCGAGCGCGTTCGCGACGAACTGCTTGTCGGCTGGCCGTGTGAGCTCGATACGGCTCGCTGGCGCCGCCTCATCGGCGTCATCGTCGAGCTTCGATTCGAGAGCATCGAACTCCGCAGAGCTCAGGAAGGGGATCCCCTGACAGAGCCAGGTGTTGAAGTTCAGTCCGTTGGTTTTGTGGAACTCGGCGGTGGACACGTGCATCGTGAGGCGCGCGCAAGCGCTTTTCGCGTCCGGCAGCACGTAAAAATTGAAGGGGCGCGCAACCAGCTTGCCTTCTTCGCGATGGTAGAGGCACATGCCGACCTGAATGAGGTTGAACTCATGGGTCACCCGCTTCATCTTCTGGTAGCGCGTCTCGAGGGTGTCGCCTGCGTGCGGCGCCGTTGATTTGTCGAGCATGATCCCCGTCATCTCCTCATCGATGGCGACGAATTCTGCCGTCGGGAGCAGAGCCTCGAGTGCATCGACCGCAGCCGAGAAGTTTTCGCGGGTGACGTCCATGCGGGACGGCGTGGGCGACCAGCCTCGTCGTCGGAGTGACAAGTATGACGAAACCGTTTCACTTTTCATTTCTTTTTCTTAGTCTCGAGTGTACCTCCCCCGGTGTCTTTTTACCGGTACATGTACGTGTATCTCGCTCGTGAGATCTCCCTCATGCTGCGCTCGGCGCTCTTCAGCAATGGCGCGCTCACGCGCCGTGCGGCCATCGCCGTGACCGGCACCTGCTCCGCGGGCGTCGCCAGCATTGCATTGTGCGAGCCGGCGCCGGCAGCGGTGCCTTCATTCGTGCTTGGTGGCGAACAATACGACCAGACCACCTTCAAGGGACGCTTCACGAAGATTCAGGAGCTGATCGACATGCGGACGCTGCTGATAACGGACGTGGATCTCGCCGCAGCGCAGTCGAAGCTGGCTGAGTACAAGAAGCTTGGGAAGATGCCTCCGGGCTTGAGTGACGCGGACATGTGGGACGCGCAGCGAATTGTGGGTGCTATCATCCATGCACCGACGGGCGAGAAGATGAACATCTTTGGGCGCATGAGCATGTTCGTGCCGGCCAACGTGCCAATCGCTGCGGGGCTGCTGATGAGCAAGAGCACCGCTGCGACGCTCTTCTGGCAGTGGGCCAACCAAACATACAACGTCTTCAACAACTACGTCAACCGCGCGGGCCCGACGGTCGAGATGGGCCCTCTCCTTCAGAGCTACGTGCTTGCCGTGACGTCGGCCTGCGGCATTGGCGCGTTCGTGCTGCCCGCGCTCATGCGCACCTTCCCCGCGCTGGCATCGCTCGGCCCTTTCGTGCCCTACTTTGCCGTGATCACTGCGGGCTCTTGCAATGTCGGCTTCACGCGGATGGATGAGATTCAAAACGGCATCTACGTCTCGGACGCCGACGGCAACGTCCTTGGCCGCTCGATTGCTGCGGGCAAGATCGCCGTCTTCCAGACCATCACCACGCGCTCGTGCTTCCTGCCTATCTTCCCACTCGTCATCCCGCCCATATTGATGAAGATCGTCACTGGCTCCGGCGCTATCGCAGCAGGCTCGTCGCCGGCCCTCATCCTTGAGCTCGTCGTGATCACGGCCTGTATGTCCGTCGGCCTGCCTGCGGCCCTCGCGCTGCAGCCGCTCAAGATGGAGCTCGACGTGGCAGGCCTCGAACCTGAGTTCCAGGGACTAAAGACCAAGGCCGGAAACCCCATCAAGCAGGTTTTCGCGAGCAAAGGCATGTGAGTCCGGGTGCAGAAACTTGCGCTATATGGCATTGAAGCAGGAAGTCTCGAGTGATCGGAAGTGATCGCGCATCGCAACAGTGCATTTTCGTAATTGTCGGCTCTTACTCACAATACAGTCAATTCACAAGACTCACACGAATCGCTCAATCGTCACCAGATCTAAGCCGACCGAAAGGTCCACATCCATCATCCAATTCATCCTGCTTCATCCGGCGTGACCTCTCAGAAATTCTCCGAGGCCAAGAAAACAAACCGAATTAAAGGCCCACGTCACGCTCTGGCGAACGACCCGAAAAAAGGCTCTTTTGCACACGCCTCTCCGCTGCGCGCCCTCGCGCCAGGCCGGGCCATGGAGGGCCATGCGGGCACCGCGAGCGCGCCGGCGCCGCCCCCGCGCCCCGACGGTCCACTCGCTGCCACTGCGTGATGAGAAGCGGCTTCTCGCCGTCGGACGAGGACGAGGGTGGTGGCGCACGCGAGTGCCACGG
>Ga0210245_101742_pt1 | contig 16160 bp, 9 predicted proteins | sample ChrtobMetaP3_4mM_FD_155450 | JGI IMG/M metagenome (GOLD analysis project Ga0210245, IMG submission 155450) | Chrysochromulina tobin associated microbial communities from unialgal haptophyte culture, Seattle, Washington, United States - P3_4mM | ecosystem: Host-associated > Algae > Haptophytes >...
GATACATGTATCTTGATGTATCTGATGTGTATCCCAAAATGTATCTTGGACTCGTTTGGGATACGTGTGAAATACATGCAAAATGTCAAGATACATGTATTCTCTTGGAATGTAACAGAGCATGTAAGATACATTTGAGATACATCAGGATACATTCGGGATACATGTATCCTTCAGAATACATGCAGGATACATGCAGGATACATCAGGATACGTATTGTATAGGAAACCCCCCCAATTTGTATAGGAACCCCCCCCGCACCCACAGGGGGTGACAGGGTGACAAAACCCCAATCTACCCACCCTGCCATCCCCCCATCCGCCCCACCTGATTGCCCATCGCATCACAATCCCGCCCACAGTAGTACAGCTATATAGGGCAGCGAGCACCACCACAGAGACCCATGCAGAGAGAGAGACCACACTGTGTGCTGGAGGAGAGAACGACCTCAGGACCTCACTAGCGAAATTGAGTAGCCCGAGCGAGCGAGTACTCAGTACTTGTGTTGACCGAGGGGAGCGGAGCCGTCCCGTTTGAGACGGTGCGGTGGAGACTGGAGTGAGCAGCGTCGGGGGGACCGCGAAGAAACTGAACTGAACTGGGAACTAAACAGTGTGTAGTCTGTAGAAAGTCTAGACGGACATCCAATCCGACGTTAGCGTGGGAGATACTATCTATATAATAAAACAGTAACAGACTGGAGACTGACGCGGACCGCACACAGCCACACACATACGCTTCACGACGTGAAAGGACCGTACACTTGTATCTAATGAGCATGCTAATGAGAGCGGGAGCGTGTCAGGAAAGGAGACAGGATGCCGAAATCGTGCCCCCCCCCCCCCCGCTGGCGGCCCCCCGGCCGCGCGCACGGCTGTATACGCACCTAGCGCTCGCCCAAACGCACATCCACCCTGTGTATACACACCCTGGTGCGTATACGAACCAAGTTGCGTATACGCACCCAGCGCTCGCGTGTACGCACCCACATGCGTATACGCACCCGACGCTGCAAATATGATGTAGTCAGTAGAGACGCACCATCGACCTGCTTGTCGAGCCTAAACGCCGTGCGAGAGACAGTGTCATTGAATGTCTTCCCACCGTAGAGCTCTAGACTGCAACCGCATAGTGGGCGCCCTCGACAAGCTCCAACACCTCCTCCTCCTAGTCTTTGGTGGCGCGCTTATGGCGCGCTCCTTGTCAACCTTGGCGCACCTTTGGTGGCGCGCAGAGCTGGCAGCCATGACAGCAGCGGCCCGGGCGTCGGCAAAGCGAGCGCGTCGATCGTTATCAACGTTGCCTCAATGTCGACCGGTGACGACTCCGCCGTCTTTAGCACACTCCTGCTGTTGTTGGAGGTGCTGCTGCCGAAGGTGCGCTGCGGCGACGACGGGCCGAGCAGCTCGCCGTGCGGAATGGCGTCGCCGCGGCGCAGCAGGAAATGCGTCTCCATGACACCCTTGCCCTTGATTTCGACGGCGCCGCGCGGCTGCAGGTAGAAGGGGAGGGGGGGCGGCAGCGGCGCGCCAGACGCAGCGGCGGCGGCGGCGGCGGCCTCGTCAGCCGCCTCGGCGGCCACAAACGCGGCCGCGAACTTGTCCGAGACGTGGATACGCCCCGGCAGCGAGTTGGACTCCATGCGTGCCGTCGTGTTGATCGTGTCGCCGAAGATGGAGTAGTGCGGCAGCGTGCGCCCCACGACGCCACCGACGGCGGGCCCGCAGTGGAGGCCGACGCGGATGAGCATGTTGCCCGAGTTGGGTAGCTCGTGGCGCCCGGCGCACTCGACCATTTCGAGCGCGCAGTGCGCTATCTGCAGCGCCTGCGCGCGCGGGTCGCGCTCGCCCGAGATGCCGGCCACGCCGACGAAGGCGTCGCCCACTGTCTCGAGCTTCGTCACGCCGTGCCGCTGCGCGATCTCGTCAAAGTCCGTGAAGAGGTCGTTGAGCATGGCCATCGTCTCGCGGGGTGTGATGGTGCCGACGAGGTCCGTGAAGCGGACAATGTCCGTGAAGAGGAGTGTCAGTGCTCAAAGTGCTCCGCAATGTGCTCATCGCCGGCGCGCAGCATCGAGACGATGCGCCGCGGCAGCATCGAGTACAGGAGGTTCTCGTTCAGTCGCTGCTGCAGCGCGATGAAGACGATGAGCAAGGTAAGGAGCGTCGCGAGGATGACGACGCCCGCGACGGCGCCGTCCTGCAGCACGGGAGACAACGAACCCGTGCGCGGCTCGATGGTGATCACCCAGGCGGACGAGTAGGCGCGCACAACACTCGAAACGGCCCCGGCGTCGTACGCGCTCGTCGGCAGCGAGCCGTCACTCGACGCGACGACGAGCGAAGGCGATGCGTCCGTGCCGTCGGAGGTCTCGTCGGAGCGCGCGATGGACCACTTGTACTCGGCGCCCAGACGCTCGATGCCGGCGAGCTCGAGCAACTGGCTCCACACGACGATGATGGTGAAGAAGCCCCAGAAGCGGCGCCCGTCGCCCGTGGCATTGGTGTCGCAAAGGGACGCGCCCGCCGCGGCGCTCCGCACGGCGTCGCAGCCCGTGACGGCCGTGAACGGTCCCAGCGGCGGGCCACCCGGCGCGGGCGCCCAGCGGTAGCCGAGCGACCACGGGTCCGCAGCGGCCGTCGTCGAAGCGAAGAGAGGGATGCGCGAGAGCAGGGCGCTCTGGCCATACTTGCAGGAGGCGGTGCACGTCGTGAGGGGCGACAGGATGTTCTTGGGCCCCTCGATATGCAGCTGCCGCGTCGTCAACGCGAGGATGGCCGCCTGGCGCCGGTTCGCGATGATCGAGCTCGCATTGAACAAGTCGTGCCCGCCGCCGAGTAGGATGCCCGTCGCGTTGCGCCGCGCCGACACGAGGGGGTAGACGGCCGCGACGTGGCCGCACGGCGCAATCTGGACGTCGTCGATGGCCGGCGACGCCATGACGAGCGCCGGAGCCGCGCGCGTGAACCAGTTCTGCACTGATTCGTGCGTCGGCGGCGGCCCAGACTCGACGAAGGTCGCCACCGCGAGAGACGGGTTGAGTGCGCCGCGCAAATGCGCGCCGAAGGAGACCGCGACGGAGGAAACGAGCGCCTGTGCGCGCACCTGCTGCTCGCTCGCGTATGAGGATGCGAAGTAAGTAACGACGAAGAGGCCCCCGCCGGCGAGCACCGCGAAGAGGAACGCGGCGAGGCCCCAAAAGCGGCACGGGGCCGCGCGCAACTCGCGCCAGCCGCGCCACGCCGACACGCGCGCAATGCGGGCGCGTGCAGTGGGCTTCGCCGCGCCGGTGGCACGCGTCATGCGCGTGGAGGGTGGAGAATCCCGTTCATTTGAGAATCTTTCCGCAGATTACCCTTTCGTTTGCACCTGGATTTCTCATCAGCGGAATCTGCGGAAGCTGACTTCTTAAGGCCCAACGTGCCAACATTTGACGAAACTTGGTCATGTCTAGCAGCAGTGTTATTTGCAGGATTCCTTCCGCTAATGCACGCCGTACAGCCGAATGCCGAGATGAATCGAGTGAGTTGACGAAGCAAGAAGGCGGTACAGTTGTGCAACTTTCCGCGCTGAGCGCTACTACCCACAGCCCCCCCAACGCCGACTCCTGGCACCTCGACGGAACACGACACAATTCCCCCGGCCACAACGCGGGCCAAGAACGTAAAAGTAGGCGTAACGCGACGCGAACCACATGCCCCGTCGCCCGTGCCCCGTCCGCGAGATCCGAGAAGACGCTCGGAGGCCCTTAGCTTATAGCTCATCCGTCCGGGCGGCTCGGTATACTCGGCAAAAGCACTGTCTCGCCGCGGCGTGCCTCGCGTATTCAACCGTCGTCTAGCTCACGGCGCGCTTCCCACTTAGCTTCCCACGGTCTCTTCTGCGTCTTCGCTTCTGACTCGCTCTACCCTGCAAAAGGACTACAAAATCTGCCGATGTAGACACTAGAGCAGCGGCAAATGTCTATGTGCCGAGCCGTCTTGCCGCCACTGCTGTAGCTGCTGCTCGAGCAGCGGGTGTAGGGTGGGGGGCTCCAGTGCCGCGCCGCGCACGGCGACCCCCTCAAAGCGGAGCCTCGTTGGCATCGGGCCACAGCGTGGGCCGCCGCTCGGGGTGGCGTAGACCCGAGATTCGCTCGAGACGTCGAGCAAGACGCCTCGGTCCATTTGCGTACCGGTACGAGTCGCGCGAGCACCGTCGACTGGCGAGGCGTCCGGCGTGGAGCCTCCCAAGGCGGCTCGGCGCTGCGGACGCAACTTGCTGCCAGTGAGTGCTGCGGGCCCTCTAGGTTGCCACCAGCCTGGGGAGGTAGGCGACCTGCCGGCCTCTCCAAGCGTGCGACAGACTAGCCGCGGGGCGGACGGTGAGCTCGGTCCCTCGCACCACTGGCCCGGCTCACAGCTGACATTCCCGCCGGATCCCTCGCACCACTGGCCCGGCGGCTTTCCCATGAAGCTCTCGCCTCCGGTAAGGTTATCCAATGCCTCGCGCGAATCCGGGCGCGGCTGCGGGGGCGGCAGCGGCTGGGGCTGGGGTAGTAGTGACGAGGTAGTGGGAGGGCTCGCGAGCACAGGCCGCGGCGGCTGCAGCTGCTGCGGCTGCGGCGCCTGCAGCTGCAGCTGCGGCGGCTGCGGCGGCTGCGGTGGCTGCGGCGGCGGCTGAGGCGGTCTTGAACGCGGCGAAAGCTGCAGCTGCTGCAGCAGGCTCGCCCACTCAGGCGAAGGTAGCGGCTGCGGCTGCGGCTGCTGCTGCGGCTGCGGCTGCTGCTGCTGCTGCTGCTGCTGCTGCTGGTACAAAGCTGCTGCTCGACTCCACAAAGCTGCTGGTTTCCTCATCCTCCAGGATCTCTCGAGATCCTGCCACACCATGATGAGCTGCAGTACCCACGGCGCCTGCTTCGGGTCATCATGGCACTCGCAGCAGCAGCAGTCCGTGGCAAAGTTGACGGGACCGCCGCAGCACATGTCCTCGTCCGCGTGCTCCAGCTGCAGCCCGCTGTACACGGCGCGCAGCGCGAGGACACGGCACGCGATTGCAAATGACATCATCACCTGTATCAGGCAGAACCCGATGCCGCAGTACGCGGACAGCCTGTCGGTGCGATTGCGTTCGATCGACAATTCGAGTTGGTCCTCGTCCGCCAAGGCTTTCTTATCTGAGTCGAGCGCCTCCACTATCTGCAGGTATCCTATGTACTGGAACAGCACGACCATCACGGGCGCAAAGATAGCCCGGTGCAGGTAGTCCATGCGGCGCAGCCAAACTTCACGCGCGAGAGCGAGATCATGGACGAGCATCACCACGCCGAGCGCCACTGCATACTCGAACGGGATGATGAGCCCGATGGCCACCTGCCCGCAGGACACCAGCGCGGAATGCAGCGTCGCAAAAATGACCTTGCGCTCCTCGATAGTAATCGGCACGACGACGACCGATCCGTCGCCCTTGCCCTTACAGATGACGATCGTCAGAATTTGCCACCAGTTGTGAAGCCTCTGCTGCCACATCGCGAGCTGCGCTCTCCAGCGCCCACTTGTCGATTCGCCTTCCAAAGTGGGCGTGGGCTCAATGCGCTCCCAGTACCGCTGCGTGAAGGGGCGAGCCATGTGCTCGAAGGCGAGATCATCGCGGCGCGAAAACCTCAAGGACGGCGGAATGGCCGAGGAGGGCCTGCAACGGGTGGGAGGCAAATTGGCTGGGCTGCCCAAGACGCTCGGCACCCACGATGTCGCCATCGGTGTATGTAGCGGGGTGTGGCATAGCGGAGAGCACACCTCTCGCGCTTTTGAGTGTCCTCTGTGAAGGAGCGTCCGAGTCCCACTCTATTACGCCAGTGTGTATGTTAATTAAGAAACGGTCCGTGTAATTTCGTAAAACAAAATGATGTGAGAGTGCGGCGCCGCCACCTGGCAGCAGCGCGTCTCGCTGCTCTCGTCCCCTCGGCGGATGGGCAGAAAACACCGCTCCAAGGACCGGAGGCCGAAGAGCTCGTCGCCTCGGAGCACGGACGTGCTCAAGAAGCTCGCGTCCGCCATCGCGAAGGGCGATCGCTCAAAGGCGCGGGAGCTCATTGTGGCATGCGGTGGCAGCTCCACAGGCTTGAACGCAGCACTCTGTGCGCCTCTAGAGGAGCGGCCCCACAGGGGCATAGCCGCTGGCGAGACGGTGCTGCATGTGGCGGCACGCGCCGGCGACGCGATGCTGGTCGAGCTGTTGGTTGCAGCCGGCGCTGATGTGAACCTCAAGGACTTGCAGGAGCGCACGGCCATGCACGTTGCCGGCGGCGCTGTTGCGAGAGCGCTCCTCGAGTCAGCCGAGCGGCACGGGCAGCGGGTGGATCTGGACGTCACAGATGCGACAGGCTGCTCTGTCAACGATGCCGTCTTTCTCGCGCTTCGCGATGACGACGACGTGGCCGACGAGGGCAAGGACGCCTCTGAATGGCGCCAACGTGTCGAGGCGGCGCACTCTGGCGATTACGAGGGCCTGGGGCGGAAGCATCGGCCGCGCAGCTCAGAAGAGGCGTGGCAGTCGCGGCTGCGCGAGGAGAGCTACTTCGAGGAGGCGGAGCTGCCCGGGAGTTCTAGCGGCGCCCTCGGCGGTTGGGGAGATTCTCAGGGAGATTCTCAGGGAGGCGACGAGGCCGGTGGGAGGGACGCCGAAGGCGGCGATTGGTTTAGCGAGATTGCCGCGGCGATGGCCGCGCGCCAGGCGAAGCGCGCACGCGAGGCACGCGAGAAGGCGGAGGCGACAGCGGCCGAGCGTCGGTCTGAGCGCGATCGCGGGCAGCGCGATGCACACGCAGCCTCAGCCGAGCGTCAGAAGCAAGCCGAGGCAGCGTTCGAGCGCTTCGAAGAGGCGCGCAGGCGCGCGGACGCACTCGCGCAAGACGAGGCGCGCGCGGAGGCCCGGGCGCGCTATTTGGCCGCGTGGGTGGCCCTCGCGCCCCGCGCAGACGGCGCCGGCGCCCTGAGCGCCTCAGAGGTGCCGTGGCCCTCGAGGGTCACGCCGAGTGCAGGTAGGCCGCTCGCTCTCGACGAGGTGGCGCTTCATGTGCTCTCGCCGGAGATGGACGCGGCGGCGAGGCGGCGTGCGCTCACGACGGAGCTCCGGCGCTGGCATCCAGACAAGTTCGTGTCACGCTGGGGCGCACGGCTCCTCCACGCGGAGCGCGACGACGTGCTCGTCCACGTCAAGCAAGTATCGCAGTGCTTGACGGAACTGCTCAGCAAGTGATACTGTTGGTATGTTCGTGCTCACTTCAAACTTGACACACGCACACTCTCGACCTGCTGACTTTGGGATCACAGCCCTTTGCATTCACCGTATGAACAATGGTCATGACAGCTCTCCGCGTAGTACGGGAGCATATTGAGCGCATCGCAAGCAGCATGGCACTTTGCCTCCGTGCCCTGGATGCATGACGTCTGCACGCATCCGCCCATGTAGTGGACCATGCACGGGTGAGGTTTCGTGAGCTTATGCGAACCGGCTACCGTGCCGTTCGACCAAACGGCGTCCCAGGAGGTGCCGTCCCTCAAGTTATTGCAATCTTCCATCGGCAAGTCAGACCCACCACACGTCTGTGAGAGCTTGCCGTGCGGCTGGTATTCGAAATAGTTGACAATGTAGCAAGGGAATCCAGGGCATTCCCAGTCGGCCCAGTCGTCGGTCAGGTGAGCAACAGCCGCACTAACGCCGGCGATGAGGGCAAAGAGGGCGGCTGCACGTTGCATCCCCCTGGAAGCCTGGATTGTCGGAGGATCGGAGGTGTTGTCGAAAAGTCGGGGTGTGAAGCAGTGTGAAGTCGCCATTTCATACCCGGAGCTTGACGGTGAGACCTACCATAATTGGTTCCTTTCCGGACGTCTTTCGCGTGTGGACGTCGGAGAGTTCACAGCGACGCTCGCACGCGTTCTTGAGGTGTTCGTGTTGTGGCTGTCGCTGACTGAAGTAGAGCCGTGTGAAATGGTGAAGATATCGCTCGTGTCTTCCAGTGACGGCCATACCTCCTATCTGAACGACGCCGGCCAGTCTGTAGGCGTGCACGAATCTACATCCAGGACTCCTGCTTTGCCCAGCTCTACGCTCAGTCGTCTTGCCTCGCTCGAGGAAGCGTGCGTAAGTCCACCCTCGGCTGAGACGTGGTGGCAATTCGCACGCCATCGGAGCCGTCGCTTGTCCAAACTAACGATTGGCGTATTAGGCAGCAGCACAACGGCCGGCTGTGGAGCGCTCTCGCCCTCGATGCGCTGTTCGATGCCTCTCTCCTGGGGCCGGCACGCCCACGATGCACTCGCTGCTGCAATGCGACCACGAGGCATAGCAATCCAGACCAATATTTACCAGAAGAACGCAGTCGAAGCCTCATTCTTCTTCGATTGCATGAACCAGCTCCTCCCGAAGCACCCTGATGTGGTGATTCTCGAAGTTCTTCAGAACAGGTATTCAATGGATTTGTTCTCATCCTTGAATATGACGACCACAGCTGTCCGCGAAGTGCAACCAACTGCTGCCATCATGTTTGTGGTCTGGCTGAAGCCCCAAGTTGTAGAAGAACAGCCAGCTATGTTGAAGGAATTGAGAGGACTTGCGAGGGCCCTTGGCATCGACTTGATAGATGCACCTTCGGCGATGGCATCTCTTGGCTTTCACGTCAGAGATGTATACGCGAAGACGCCCTCCGGGAGGACTGATCATCACCCCAACGGCATGGGGCACGAGCTTATTGGTGCACTGGCAGCGCAATGCATCACGCGACGTCTTGAGAGGCAGGGGTTTATACGTGATACGGAAGAGCCCAGCGAGGATGTACCTTCGAATCAGGAGGGAAGTGCCAGCAATAGGAGCTCCGGCAAGAGCCACTTTCCAGAGCTCTGCTTCAGCTCGGCAGACGAACTGCCCGTGCGCTCTCAGAGCGGCTTCGTCTTGCAGGATGATGGCAAGGCCAAGGGTGTCAAGAAGCTAGGCTACTCGTCCACGAGAGTCGGTGATCGGCTCACCATCGGACCAATCAATTTGCACGTGGAGAGCGAGGGTCGAGCCCATAGTCGAGCCGGCCTGCCTGCAGGCGTGCCTGTGACGGAACTGCCTGCAGGCGTGAAGGGCTCGTGCTACCAGCACGTGCGCGTGCGGCTGGGTTATCTCGTCTCGACCTCCCAAGGAATGGGCGAGCTCCACGTCAACTGCCGGGGCGGATGCGCGTGCAGGCCTTCGAAATCCAAACTCTTGCGCACCGTGCTGCCATTTCCGAGGCTGGACGGGGATGCACGTCGCCTACCGGAATGGGGTCTTGACTCTCGTGAGACGGTCACAATGACGGCGCACACTCTCTTTATTGCATCCCTCTTCAACTTCTCCAACCACACAAGTGCCACCGTGCTCGCCGGAGAGTCGGCTTGCTACCTCGAGCTGCTACATCGCACCAGCCACGATCGCTCCAGTCGCGTGCGCGTCGATTCCTTAGCCCTGCTCGTGCACGGAGACTCTCCTGTCGTGCCATGCTAGTGGTGTTGCCGTAATGCGTAAACGCGTCAGCTCTGTGAGCTGAAAAGCCACGAAATGAAGGAGCTGCGTGTGGTGAGTTGTAGCGATGTTTGACAGGTTCGAAGTTCAAGTTGGCGGCGTCACTGTAATTTTTACACAAATCACAGCGGCCGTTCTATTCAACTTCATTCGCATCTGCCGTGCCATTTGCATTTCACGCTGACCGTTCGAGATCTGGGACCATCGACGTCACACGGCGCGAATTCGACTCCGGGACATCACAAATTTGCTCCACGCATACTTGTGACTTGCGCATGGGCAATCAGAAAGGTAGCTGGTAGCTGGTAGGCGCTAGCCCATTACCCTACGGCGGCTGCCTCGCTGTTGCTGTCCCACTGTTGCGGTCCCGCCTGCTGCTGTCGAACGTCCTCCGGAAGGCCACAGAGAGTTGCCACGGCGTCTCGGTGATAGCGAGGGCGATGGCGAAGGCAGCCATCGGTGAGAGCGGCGTGGCCCAGTCGACTGTGAAGAGGTGGTCGTTGAGTTTCCCCATTTGGAATGTGGGCGCCGTGTCGGGCGTCGTGTCAACATCGGCCCCAGCGCCGCGCGCACCAGCGCCGCCGCCACCGCCGCCGCCGCTGCTGCTGCTCGTTGCGCCATCGCTCGAGCGTGCGGTGGCACTCTCCGTGGCGGCAGTTGGCGGCGCCACGTGCTCGACGAGCTGAACATTCTTGACCGACGGCTGCGCTGCTCGCCCTTCGTAAGCCAGAGTGAAGGTGTGCAGCTCGGCATTCCACAGGGGCGCTTTGTTCGTGAGCGGCAGGACGTGCGGCAGCTCGTGCCTGCGCCAGCGCTCAAGCAGCGGCCCGTCGGCCTCGCATGCGCCACGGTACACGGCGTAATCGATCTGCTCCATTCCGCTCGTCTCCTCGCTCAAGTCGTCGTCGCAACGCTCGTCGTTCTGGGCGCGTGGCGCCGCACGGCCGCCCGGAATGAGCGCCAGCAGCCGCGGTGGCCCCGAACCCGAGAGCAACCGCGGGAAGGCCGTGCCGTGCTCGAATGAGAGCGCCAGCAGCACGCGTCGAGCGTGCTGCTCTGCGCCGGCGCTATCCCGCCCTGCGACGGCGCTATCCCTCCGCGAGAGTCCGTGATCATAGAGGACCCAATCGACGCCTCCAACGTCGGTCGCTCGCAGCTTGCCGAGGTAGTGCGGCGAGTCGCGCGCCATTGCGTCCAGCTCGTTCTCGAGCGACAGCACGAAGTAGGTCGTCGTTGAGCGCCGGAGTTTGCGAGCAGCCATCAGGAAGAGCAAATAGCCCGGAAGCTCAAGCCAGAATTCTAAGAGGACGGCGCCTTGTCGGCGCACCCGTTTGATCAGCGCCTGCATTGTCGCAGCGTGCCACGGCGGCCGCCGGAGCGCCTGGCGCAGCCCATGGAATGGCCTCGCAAACGGCGAGCACGGCAGCAGAGGAGGCGGGAATGAGAATGTTGCCGTCGTCAGCCGCCTGTGCAACACGGCCGGCAACGGATCACCGCGCTGCTCGTTCCATAGTGACGCGTCTCGCGGGTCAAACACACGTCGGACCACCGATGCTGACTCCACGTACGAGCCCGCGGGCAAAGGAGCGGGTGGAATCGGCAATGAGCTGCTGCTGCCGCCGTTCAGCGCACTGGAGCTGCCGCCGCCCCATGCAAGCATGGGTGATTTCGGTTGCCACGCCGCCACCGGCACCGCTGCCCCGACGGCCCCCGCACCTGAGTCTTCTGAACTCTCTTTCAAGGAGTCGATCTCCACGACTGGCGTCGACGAGCAGCTTTCGCAGCTCCACATGCAATCGAGAACCAGAGAAGTGTGCTGTGCCAGAAGACCCAAACAATTCCGGAAAAGGAACGTAAGTTCCAATGGGCTGACGGTACTGTACCGGTAATAAGACACCGGGGGGAGCCGGTAGGGTTCGCTGGGGGTGGCCTCTTCTGAGTCGGCCGCGGGGAGCGGTCGGCTCCCCCGCGGGCCTGTGGCTGACTGGCTGTTGAGTCGGCCGCGGCTTCGGTCGTCGCGCTGACGTGTGCGGGATGTGTGTTGTTGGTGGGTTTGGATGGTTGTGAGGTTCGTCTGCGTGGTCCGTGTGCCTTTGTGCGACCGCGTGTCCCGTGTGTGTCCCGTGTGTTAGAAGTCACACAGACACACATTCACATTCACATACACACATTAACACCATGGCGGGTACCGCGCGGGGGCGGTTTAGAAGGGCGACATGCCCATGGTGAGCTTGAAGCTCATGGCGGGGGCGGCGAGGAGTATGGTAGTTGCGTCCGCGAGAACGACGGCTGCCGAGATAGCCGCGCGATGGTGCGCAAGGAAGGTGTGGGGGGAGGACCGCGAGAGGCCATACCGGGTGGAATCATGGGTGGTCGGCGCGCGTGCGTGCTTACCAAGTGCTCGCAGCGCGCGGTCGAAGGTGGGGGAGAGCGCACCCGTGGTCTCGGTAACCAGGAGGGTCACCGGGTGACCACGGCGCTGGGCGTCGGCGTAGTCGTGGCAAGGAGTCGTGGTCGCGTGTCTCGCGGATCCAGCCGGTGCCTGTGACGCGGCGCCAAGGGCCATCAGCCTTCGCGCCCCGCTCTGGTACGCCGAGGTTGGCGACGATGAGGGCTTCCTCGGTGTTACCCATGGCGAAGCGCCCGCCGTCCGCCGTGGAGGCGGCGCCGCCCTTGTCCGTCGAGCCGAGGCCGATGGCGGGGGAGACATGGAAGGGGGTGTAGCATTTAAGCTCGTAGCAGTGCGGCTTGACACCAAACCGGATGAAGTCCGGAACGTGGCTAGCGTTGATGTGGGCGTAGCGTTGCCTGGCGGTCTCCTTGCCAGCGGCGGTGCCATCGCCACGGTCGCCAAGGCGCAGCATGCCGGGTGGCTCGTTGGCGATGCTCAGTGAGGTGAAGGTGGTGAAGGTGGCGCGCAGCACGGCGGCGTGGCGGTGGGAATGGTTGGCTGCGTTGATGGCGGCGTCACCGAGGCGGTGGTGCTGGGTGACGTGGTGACCGGCCGCGGCGGCGGTGTCGAGGGTGGTGGCGAGCGCGCTGAGGTGGAGGCCGACACGACGCTGGGCCTGCGAGATGAAAAATTGGGAGGCGACGATGGAGCCTCGCACGCTCGTGTCGGGGAGGCGGCGGAGCCAGTCACCCGCGCCAGGCTGAGAGCAGCTGACGAGGCGGGCAGCCTCCCGGTCGCGGACGGTGGCAAGGGAGGCATTGGCGCGATCGAACGCGTCATGGGCGGCCTTGACCGTGAACCACAGATCGCTGTTGACGACAGCCGAGAGCGACCGCTGAGTGCAGCGGTACGGTGAGGTGCTCTCGGCGCCGCCGAACAGTTCGGCAGGCTCAGGTAAGACAAAGGCGGAGGAAATGCGCGGGTGGAAGGCGCCGTGGGTGGACCCGTCGACCCATACGCGGGTGTCGCGGTCGTATTCGGCGGAGCTCGCGCGCACGCTGCCAAGGAGGGTGCGTAGGAAGACCCATGCTGCATGGAAGGCGGCGACGGTGGGGGCGGGCGAGAAGGCGATGATGGGTATGGTGGCGAGGGCGGGGCAGATGGCGCAACAGGTGGGCCAGACGGTGCAGAATGTGGCGGCGAAGGATGGATGTCGCTGGGCGAGGAGAGGCTGGGTGCCGAGGCCGCCGATGGCGATGGGGAGGCCCGCGGCGAGGAGGGCGAGCTGCCGGCGATCTTCCGGGCTGTCCGCGAAGCGGAGGAGCTCGGCGAGCGCCGTTGCGATGGCCGCGTCGGCCCACGTTGCAGCCTCGGCCGTCTGGGCAGGCGGCATGTTTTGCAGCCAATATCCCGGTATGGCATGGGCGACGAGGCGAACGAGGGTGGTGCCGAGCTGGGCGGCATGGTGGACGCGGTCGGTGTCGCACATGGCGGCGACGTGCTGCAGCGGCTTCTCAAGCCGGAGTTGGACGACAGCGAGTAGGGTAGCCGAACAGGCGTCGTCGTCGCCGACGAAGACACCCGCGACTGGGTAGCAGCGGACGCGAGCGCGGCCGGCGGCTTGGGCGATGAAGTCGGGGTTGGTGAAGTTCGGCGACCCGGGGATGTCGGCGGGGGCAGCGGTGAGATCGCCGGCCGGCGAGTACACGAGCGCCTTGGAGGGCGCGGAGTCGACGTGGCACATCTCGTGGCACAGGCGGCGTTTGGTGGCGAGGGCGGCGAAGACGGGAGGCAAGGTGTCCTCGACGGCGGCGACGGGAGAGCCGTTGCAATAGAAGTCATCCGCCGTGGCCGCCATCTCCACCTCTGGGTGGAGGCGTTGCGCGGCCGAGCAGGCCTCGTGGTAGGCGCCGACGCAGAGGATGGTCGAGCTACCAACACCCTGGCCACCCCCCTCAAAGGAGCGTAAGATGGTGGTGCTACCGGGGCACAGGACGGTGGAGCCGTTGCTGGCGGTGGCGACGGGGATGGTGCAACCTCCGAACCAGATGGCGGCGGCGATGGCGAGGAAGAACCTAAAGATGGGGAGGAGGCGAGGGAGGCGGAGGCGGAGGAAGTCGAATCCTGACTTCCGACAAACGCGTTGGTACATCTCCTTCACATCGTCGGAGGTGGTGGCCGAGTTGGGGTCGCGCTCCGTCCAGCCACGCGCGAGGAACGCGAGCTTGGCGGTGCCCTTTGGCGAGTAGCAGAAGTTCGCCACGAACTTGAGCGGGCGCTTGGAGTCGGCAACCGATGCTTCGGCGGCCGTGACGGCCGCGCGAGCTGCGGCGACGGCGGTGGATCCGGTGCCGAAGGCGGCATCGTGCTCGATGGTGGCGGCGGTGAGGCGCGTCTCCGCCGCCGCGATGCGAAGTTCGCGCGCCCGAACGTCCTCGGGCAGCGGGTGGGTGAGGTGGTGGTCGAGGTCCTTGCGAATTGCAAGATTGACGACGGCCCACACCAGGCACGTCCACTTCTCGCACATGCCCAAGGGGCGGTATCCCTTCCGCTCGCCGGTCACGGCATGGAGCTTGACGAGAAGGGCCGCTCGGATGGCGCCGGCGAGGAGGTCGCGTAGGAGCGAGTGGCCCACGCCGCGGGCGACTGAGTTGATCCACCCTGTGATCGCGGCGGCGCCGCCGTGGCGCACAAGCATCTTGATAAGGCGGTTGTCTTCCGGCAAGGTGCCGGGCGCCTTGAGGTCGTGCAGGCCCTCAGCTGCGCGTGTGACTTGCCGCTCAGTAAACTGGATGGGCGCGGTGCCAGGCTCGTCGGCGACGTCGGCGGCGGCGAGGGGGCGGAACGGTGTCTGCGTCGTGAAGTTGATGACAGCCCGTTTGGCGTCATCCTCCCGCGGGTCGACGGCTGGCGATGGGGAGGCGCAGCCCCAGGCCCCGCGCCAGTCGCCGTAAGAGGCGCGAAAGGCCATCTTGCGCAGTGCGTCTCCCGAGGGCTGCGTCGGGCTCGGCGGTGGGATCGGTAGGCACTCGTAGTCGATCTCCTCTTCGTCGAGCGTGGCTAAGGTGACGTCGGACTCATCGGCGACCGGGTTGAGGAGGCGGAGGGGGGCGATGTAGGCGAGCCATAGGGAGTGTGCCGTGCCAGCGAGCACTGCGCGCACCCACACGGCGGTGCGACGCCGCAGCTGTCCAGTGGTGCGCGGCTCTACCTCCGACCGAGGACGGAAGAAGACGTATGCGACCCCGAGGGTGGCCATCAGGAAGCCGAGGGCGCCGTGCAGGGTGTCCGGGGCGACACTGACGAGGTGGTGGCCGACGATGTGGGGTGCCGATAGCTCGTCGCGCTGTCGGCGGCTGTCTGGCGGGGCTTGGGCGCGGAGGTGCCTCGAGATAGCTCGAACGTCCCGGTCTATATCGATGGAGGCAAGGCAGCTCACGTCGACGTCGGCGGGGAGGGCGGGGATGGGGTAGTTGGCATCGGGTTCATCGTCGTCGCCAGTGAGGGCGGTGGTGGCGCAGGTGGCGGCGGCGGCGGCGCCGATCATCGTGGCGGCGGCCGCTGCCGTAGCTGTGGGGTGGCGTACGGACGGAATGATGGCGAGAGCCGCGCCGACGGAGCCGGGTGGGGCGATGGCGACGGCGGCGCAACGCAGTGCCGTCTCCGCGGCGCCCCACGTACCCGTGGCGACTCCGTGGACGGAGGTGCGTAGAGCCACGTGTGCCGGGCATTCACGGCAGCTGCTGGTGTGGGCGAAGAAGGAGGACCAGCCATTGGAGGTGTCCCGGGGGAGAATGCAGCAGACGGCGGCGCACCCGACCGCTGGGCAGCGAGCGAGGGCGTGGGTGGCGAGGAGCGTCGGTGTCGCCTCACCCACCGAGTGCTTGGTGGCGAGATGCTTGGCGAGGCACGTGCGCGATTTGTAGGAAAGGGAGGTAGCGCAGCCGGGCACTGGGCAGATGAGGGACGAGCCGTGCGCGGCGGCGTGGAGGGGCGCCAGTGGGGATGGTACGGTGGCGACGACGACCGGGGCGGCGGCGACGGCGATAGGGGAGGTGGTGACGGTGGCGGCGGTGGCAATAAAAGCAATGGGGGTGGCGGTGACGGTGGTGGCGGTGACGGCGGCGAGGGAAGTGTTGCCATGCATGGCGTGGAGGGCGGCGGCGAGCTCGCGCTTCGGTCGAAACGGGGGTGGCGCTGGCCAAGGAGCGCCCGGGGTGGGCGAGCAGCCGGGCGTCATCG
>Ga0210245_101743_pt1 | contig 16160 bp, 3 predicted proteins | sample ChrtobMetaP3_4mM_FD_155450 | JGI IMG/M metagenome (GOLD analysis project Ga0210245, IMG submission 155450) | Chrysochromulina tobin associated microbial communities from unialgal haptophyte culture, Seattle, Washington, United States - P3_4mM | ecosystem: Host-associated > Algae > Haptophytes >...
GGACGTGCTTGTGAGCAGCCTGCACTTTGGATGCAGGGGCTGTATCCTGGATGAGGGTTGGGCCGCTTTGGATTCTGCTCGTCACCGAGGCGACCAACGCGAGAGCGATCGTGGCAGCGAACATCGTCTGGAGTCGCGAGCGATCGCAGAAGGTGACAGAAGGACCTTGGACGCGAGGTGCGAGTCGAAAACCTCCCTCGAGTGCAAGTACAGCACTGTAGGAATTTTTACCGGTACCTACCAGCAATAGAAAAATTCAGACTCCGTCGGCCGCGCGTGTTCCATGTACAGTTTCGTCATCGCGGGCCGTCCATCTCTCGTAAAACAGCCAGGGTTTTGTACCTGAAACTTTAGCCAAAAGTGCCAATAGCACACCCACAAGCAAGCAAGCGAGCCACTAAACTTGTCTGGTCGTGGAAATCCAATACACAAGTATCAAGTTCGCTAACCAACAATTAAAAAACAAATAACACAAAATTCTGGTTTCTGCAAAAGCCAGTCTCAAACCTCGCGCTCCTGCGCACCTGAGGCGTGAGGGCAAGTTTCTTCGGCGCCAGCATTAAAACGGGACGGGTCTTTCGTCTTGAAAGGGTCCTCCGAACGCGAACCCCCCCCGGCTAACATGACATTAGACCCGAATGTTCAGTCAGCACGTGATTACTTGCAGCGCTCCCTTTGTTCAAGCCCGCGCGAGCCCATGTGCTCTCGCCTCCGCTCCTCTCAACTCTCACACGGCGACCACGGTCGCGTTGCCGATTCGCCCCGAGCACTGCTGGTACCGGTAGCCTGCCGGGCAGTGCAGGTGGAGGGGCTGCACATCCGAGCCCGCCATGCAAGTCCTCGTCGCAGCACACCAGCCGCACATCTCGTGCGCGAGGCAGTCGTCACAGGTGGAATGGTGCGCACACGGCCAGTCGGCCGAGCAGTAGCCGTACAACCAGTGCTCCTCGCAGCCGCCTCCGCACGCGCCCCGCTCGTCGCCCTGCACGCACGTGCCCGTCACAGCGCACCAGCCGCATCCGGGCTGCGTGGAGCACTCGGTGCACGAGCGCGCGTCGCAGGGGGTGTGACGCAGGTCGCCCCCCCCCACATGGGCCAGAGCCGGTAGCGACGGGCGCTCGCGCGTGAGCCGCAGCACGCAGTAGCGCCCGCTCGCCGGCTCGACACTGAGCAGCAGGTCGGAGCCGAGGTACGTGGCGTCGTGGTAGGCGAATGCGCAGGGGCGCTTGGAAGCGGCCGTTGACGCGGCGGCGGCGGCGGCGGCGGCGGACGGGGCGGCGGCGGTGGCGGCGGCGGCGGCGGCGGCGGTAGCTGGATCATCGAGTGTGACAGCTGGGACGTCGGCGAGGCTCCCCTGTGAAAGCAGACCATATTCTAGCGGAGGCGCGGGCGTACCGAGAGGGCGTGCGCTCGACCCAAAGTCCTCCGTGGCGGGTGGGGGGGAGGGCGAGAGTGGCGTGGCCGCGGCCTTGAAGCCACCGATGCGGCGAAGCGGCGCCGTGGCTGCCGCGGGCGGCGTGGCCACGCTCGGCGCAGCGTCGACCGCGCGTGCGCCTACGAGGGCGGACGAGTCGAGGAGGAGGAGGGAGTACTCACCGGTATTGGGGCGCAGCGCCACCAGCGTCGAGCCGCCCGCGTGATGCAGCGTGCATCCGAGGAGCTCGGCCCACACGCCCGCCGCGAGCGCCCGCTGTCCCGGGCGCGGCATCACGCGAGCTGCGATCTGACGAACCGGCCACACCTCGTACGCGCCACTCAGCGGCGCGAAGAGCAGCACAGCATCGCCGAGCGCGTCGCCGAGCCAGACGGCCTGCTCATGCGAGGCGAGGGGTGGCCACACTCCATTGTCGATGGCCACGCAAGGCACGGACGGGCGTGCCTTGGTCGTGATGGGCGGCGTGATGGGCGCGTCGCCGACCGTCGGCAGGATGGCGGCTGGCAGCGCCCCATCGCACTTCCACACGCGAAAGATGGCGGTGAGGGGATCGACGTCGAGCACCATCGCGCGTCCCAGGCTGTGCAGCCGGTGTGCGGGGAAGGCCCAAGGCGCCGTCAGGTACGGGAGTAACGGGAGCGAGTCGCACGAGGTGCCCGCGGCAGCGCCTCCGAGGGCGCCCGAAGCCAGCGTCGCCCCTGCTGAGGCGGGCACCGCGGGGGGGGGCGCCGAGCCGAGCGTCGCGATGGGCACATCCGACGGCATCGTGAGCTGGCGCAGCCGCACGCCGCCCGTGGTGCTCTCGTACTCGAGAAGCGCATCCCCTCCGATGACGCTTCCATCCCCGTCGAGCCGCAGCCACTGGGTGCGCCCCACGACGCCTCCGCCGTGCGTGCGCGGCGGCAGGACCGCGCTCAGCGGCAGCGGCACGCCGTTGCTCGACGAGCCGCCGAGCGCCGTAACGGGCGCCGCGCCGGCACCATCGGCGACGAGCGCGCCCGAAACGGCGCCCGAAACGGTCGGCCGACGCGCCGCGTTGAGCTCGTCGGGCGGCGTGGCCTTCGCCTCGAGGGACGTGAGCCGTCCGGTCAGGCCCCGCTGTGCCGCCGTCGGCGCGCTCCCGTCCGAGAGGGAGCCGGCGGCTCGCGCCACCTCTCCGGCGCCGACGGACGCGCACTTGACTTCGCCGCCCGTCGGGGCGGCCGGCCCCAGGCAGTCGTCGGCGACACACGGAGACGGAGCACACTCGAACATCTCGTACGCGAATCCTGAGGCGGCGCGAGGCGCGAGGCGCAGGACGCGCCCACCGCCCAGGCCGATGAGCCGACGGCCAGAGGGGAGCTGGCTGCGGGCGCTCGCGGCCGCTGCGCCGGAAGTGAACGTGGAGACGAGGGCGGCGCTGGTGGTGGGGGGCGCCGCAAGCACGGCCCGGAGCGGTGAGCGCCGGGCAGCCACTTCGGAGGCGTTGCGGCACAAGAGGAAAAAGAGGGCATTGCCGCCGCCACTCGCGCCGCCCACTGAAGAGGAGTCGTCATCGAGTGCGAGGAGCAGCTCGTTGCCGAGATACGCGATCTCCCGGCCGGCGAGGGCTGGCAGCGTGCCGCGCAGCCCGGCGCCTTCGGCAGCCTCCAGATCGGCGGCGGGGGCGGCGGCGTTCGCGGCGCTGCCGAGGCTGAGAGTGGCCATCGTCAGGTCGGCCGCAGGCGAGCCGTCGGTGGCGACGGCCGCAGGCGGCGCCACCAACCGTGCAGGCGAGCGCTCGAGCCGAAGGAGGGCATACGCCCCTGTCAGCCGATGGACGGAGAGCAGGGCGTCATGGCCCAGATAGAGGAGAGTGACGTCGCCCGACAGGTCGGAGAGCGTGCCGCATCCCAGGGCGGTCGGGCACAAAGGCGAGCACAGCGGCGGCAGGCCCACACGCCAGCGCTCATGCCCGCACCGATGCAGCCCATACGCGCCATCCGACGGGTCGTACTCGAGCCACCAGTCGAAGCCGAGATAGGCGAATCGGCGGTAGCGCGCGGTCCACGTAGTGGTGGCCAGGGGCGGCGTGAGCACGGGCGAGCCGCCCGCGGCGGCGGCGCCTGCGTCGAGCTGGTGCACGGCCATCGCGGCCGAGGCGGGCACATAGTCCAGGATCGCGTCATAGCCGAGGTAGATGAGCTCGTGAGTGCCGAAGGCGAGCGCGGCCGAGGCGGCGGGGAGCGCGCCGGCGAGAGGCGTGATGCCGCGCCGCGAGGCGGTCGGGTCGAAGGCGGGCGTGGCATAGGCCAAGAAGGCACGCGCATCCAGCTGCAGCGGCGCCATGATGGGCGATTCGAGCGCCTCGACGGGTGGCAACGCGAGAGCGACGTCGCTCGCATTCGAGGGAGCGAGGGAGAGCGCAACTGAGGTCAGCAGCAGCGTGCCGACCTCTGCGCCGCTGCCCTCGTCGTCCGTCTGGTCATCAAATCCCGCCGAGGGCGCGGCAATCACGAGGTGGAGCACTGCGTAAGGCACCGCCGTGGACGCGGCCGCGGCGAGGTCGGCGGTCGAGCCCAGCCGCACCTGAAGGCTGAAGGCGAAGGTCGGAGGCACCTCTTCTTCAGCCTCCGTCGCGTTGGCCGCGCTGCTGCCAGTGCCATTCGTGCCATTCGTCAGCGCGTCCTTCTTCTCCACCTGCGCCGCAGAAGCCACCGGGACGAGCGGCGGCTGAATCGGGGCGGCGGTCGCCGCCTGGAGACGGAAAGCGCTCGAGCCCCCGAGCAACACGCAGCCTGTGGAAAGGACGCGCGCGCAGGCTTCGGTCCGGAGCGTCTGCAGCACGAACTGTGCCAGGTGTGAGAGAAGGCCGTCCTGGCCCAGGGCGTCAGCGGGCAGTATCGCGCCCTGGCCCAGGCTAGCCTGCAGCACCGCACACTCGCCGCACGCCGCCAGCGCCGCCATCGCCCCCCCCCGAAGCTCGGCACCGCCGCCCGAGCATTTGAGGCACGAGGTCTTGTCCATCAGATGAGTGTAGGGCAGCTGAGTGTAGGGCGTGGCGTCGGGGGCGGCGGTGGCTGTGACGTTCTGGAGGGCGGAGGCGGCGTCGACGGCGGCGAGGGCGTGCCCCGGGTCGATTGCGGCCAGCGTGCCGGCGGGTGAGTGCCACACCCCGCACGCTACCGGTCCTCCGACGCACGCACTCCGGCGGCACGGGCCCCACGCGTCGCCGCGCACGCAGCGCCCGTTGGCCTGACACCAGCCGCATGCCTTTCCCTCAAGGGACGCGCGCAGGCACGTGAACGAGTCTGTGTGCTTGCCGCAGCCGGACGTGGCGCTCGAGGGCATCACGCCAGCGTTGAGGACCACGTAACGGAGGGAACCCTCCCGAGTGACCGTCAAGGGAGCTGCCTCCGACTCGGCCGACGACGGCTCCGCCACGCTCGTCGCCTCGGTGGCGGTCTCGACGCCATCTGGCTGCAGGTCGAGGAGGCGGAACGCAGCCGTCTCCTTGTCGTACTCGATCAGCATACCCTCGTGCAGCCCGAGGAGCCGGTGGCGTCGCCCGTCATCCGACCAGCTACCCGCCACCGGCCACGTGCCCGCACTCACCCGCTCCAGTTGGATGCCAACGGCGGCACCGCCGTTGGCGGCACTTGCCGTGCCATTGGCGCGCGCGCCCGTTGGCGATGGCTCGGCTGCGCGCCGAATGCGCAAGACCTCGTAGCTGGCGGCGCCGTGCGGATGGTAAGCGAGCAGCCAACCGCTACCCAGATAGGTGTGCTGCGCACCCGCGGGGAGAGTGCCTCGCGCAAGAGGGGCCGAGAGGGCGCACCGGCGCGGAAGCGCTCCCGTCGCGTTCAGCGCGCAGCCCTCGAAGCGCAACACTGCGTACCGTCCCGAGGTACGATCGTAGTGCAACAGCAGCTCGCGGCCGAGGTAGGTAAGCTCGTGGATAGCAGCGTGGCCGGGCTGCAGGGGCGCGAGTGTATGCTCGAAGAGCGGCGAGCAGCGCAGCGCCTCCCCGTGGCAGCGCGGCAAGAAGGCCGAGTCGTCGCACTCGGTGAGAGTCAGCTTGCCCGTGCTTGGGTCGAGCGCGATGAGCTGCGTGAAGCCAACGAAGACAAACTCGTGGTAGCGCAGGGCGGCCCACCTGCCCGCGCTGAGCGGCGGCCACATGAATGCGTCGCACTTGCTGACCTCATTGCGCTCGAGCGACCACAAAGCGTGCTCGCCCGTCCACTGGTCGAAGGCCAGGACGCGCTCGCGGCCGAGGTACGTGAGCGCCACGTGCGAGAAGTCGGGTCTCAAGCTACCCGCGGCGGAGCTCAGCGAGCCGGAGGATGATGTTATACCCGAGGGTACGAGGAGCGACGAGTCTGTCCCGACGCGTACGCCTTCTGCCGAGAGAACGAGGAAGAGCGAGACGAGCGAGACGTGTGCCGCCATTAGGAATTCTATCCTCACCGCGCAACTCGGGGAGCCGTCTCGGGCGTTCGTGTGCTTACCGTGAACAGCTCGCGAACCCTCCCAAAAGTTCACGTTAGATTGCCCTCTCGGCAAGACGCACAACCACTCCCAAATATCATGAGACATGAGGGCCTGTGTTATTATCATTATCATCGTAGTCTTGTGGAGGCACGCACGTGCGTTGCCGTTGGTGCGGACGGCTCGCCGCGCTACAAAACCCCTCGCAGAAACTAACTCGGTTGAAGTGGGAGAAATATCCCTTGGAATCAAGGGAGATATATGGAAGCCTCTTGGGATGCCTCGGGGCCGCACTCGCCCAACAAGTACGCAACAAGGTCGCCCAATCCAAGCAACTCGCCTCTTGGGACACGCGGACACCTCTGGATGTATTCTCGCCTTTCCCAGTAGACTCAGGGCCTAGACTTGTGGTACGTGTGTCTTCTTCCGACTCTTTCACGCCCGCGAAGACGCGTCTTCACGTGACAGTGGCTGCGGTTGGACGAGTGCAATGGCCAGCTTGCCTCGGCCGCAAACGGCTCCGTCGCTCTGTGGTGACAGGAGTTGTACTATCACTACCTCACGTGGCAATCCTGAAGCGGCTCCAGCGCACGTCCGCGTCGCGCAGGGCGGCGCACGGCCGAGCCCTGCACGGGCCTGGGGCCGCAGTAATTCTCAGGGCCTTCTCACCGGCAGTTTGTACAGGATCGGCTCGGCTGGGCTTCGAGGCAGGTCGGAGGGTGGGGTCGGCAACAGCTGGGCAGCTGAGGCAGCGCGATCAAGGCTGAAGCTCGTCGCTCCCGATGCCACAATGTCCGCCGTGCGTCATGATCCGGCACGCCAGGCGACACTGGGAACCCTGCAGCGCGACCGTGCGACGCTCCTCAGCACGGCGGCCACGCCCGCGGACTTGCTCGTGCGGCCCGATGAGAGCGTGCCGCCGACGCGCATCCCGGAGCACTGGCACATCCGCGTGGCACTGCCCGAGCGGCCTGAGCACTTGGATGGGTACGGCGCGCATCGCTTTGCGTGGGCGCCAGACGCGGAGGCGGCGGCGGCGCGCCGGCTGGCGGGCAGCGAGGCGGATGGCAGCAGCGGCACGGGTGCCGGCACGCTGACCATCTTCCCGATGGCGGAGCCCCAAGGAGCGCTCGACGTGCAGCTGCTCGAACAGTGGCTGCGGGAGACCCTAGCCGCTTGTGGGGAGCCCGCAGAGGAGGCCACCGCCGCCCCCACCGCCGCTGCGAGCGTCGGCGCCTCCGCCTCCGCTGGCGCCCTGCTCGCGTCCGCCTCCACCGTCGCCGCCACCCAGAGGCCGGCCTCGGCCGCACCTGCCGTGCAGAGATTCGGGCCCGCCGCGGCAGCTGCCCACAGGCCCTCGTCGGCGTCGCCCTCGTCGGCGGCGCCCTCGTCGGCGGCGCCCTCGTCGGCGGCGCCCTCGGTCGCGGCACAGCGCGCGCGCGCGCTCGAGATCTCGGCCGCGCAGATGCGAGCTCGCGAGCTCGAGATGGTGGCGCTCGCGGTGCACGAGGTGGGCCGGGCCTCGGGCCGCGCGCGCTGCCGGCTCCTCGAGCGCCTCTGGAATCGTGCAGCGGCCCTGTGGGAAGCGCAGCGAGGGGCCGCCGCCGGCGCGGCGGCCGCCGAGTGCGGCGCGCTCCGGACGGCGCTCGAGGCTCGCCAGCGGCGCGTGGAAGAGCTCGAGCTGCTGCTGAGCGCGGCCTCGGAGCAAACGCGCGACGTGAGCACGGCCCTCGCGGTGGCACAGCGGCGTGAGGGCCGGGCGGCTCGAGCGCTGGAGGAGGAGCTCCATCACGCACGCACCGTGGCCGGCGACGGGCGGCTCGCCCAGGAGAACGCGCGCCGCCACCTGCTCGCCATCGCCGAGGGGCTCGAGAGGCGTGCGGCGGAGGCCTCGAGCGCCGCGGCCGCCATCGCGAATGTGGTGGCTGCGCAAGAGGTGCGTGCGGCCACGGCCCTGCTGCACGAGCCGCCGCCGCCGCGGCCGTCCTCACCGAAGAGCTCGGCGCCCACGATCGAGTCGCTGCTCGCACGGGCGGCGCTGGATGCGCCCGCGGCGGCGCGGGAGGCTGACCGTGACAGCCAGGCGTCGGATGAGATGCGCACGCCGATGGAGGGTCTGAGCAAGGCGCAAGGCTCCCTCAGCCTCCACATGGACGCGGCGGCAGAGAGCTCGGAGAGCCTGCAGGCGGACGCTGCGGACTTTGAGAGAGCGATCGGCAAGGTGGCGCAGCGGCAGGGCGACCGCACAGCCTTGCTCTTGCAGTCCGATCAGCTGCTCACCGCGCTGCAGATTGCCTCGCGCCGCGGCGGCGGGCGTGGCAAGGAGACGGCGGAGGTGGCTTTGCAAACGGAGCACGACACTGACGGGCTGGTGGGGAAGCTGTTTGAGTTGGCCGCCTCGAAGAGTAGCTCGCAAGGAGGCGTTGTTGGAGAGTGGCGGTGGTGCCGGGTCGATGGGGCCGCGCCCAATACAGCGCCCACCTCGGCGGCAGCTCGCGGAGGAGCCGTTACAGGAGCCGTTACAGGAGCCGTTACAGGAGCCGTGACAGGAGCCGTTAGAGGAGCCGTTAGAGGAGCCGAGCGCGCTGCGCCACCTCCACCTCCGGCGGCTGCCCCCCCCCATGAGGCGGACGCTCAGGGCGCGCGCGCGGCGATGCGCGTCCAGGCGCACGCGCGCGGGAGGACGGTGCGCCAGCGGGCGCAACCAGCGTCTGCGGACGGGCCGCCATCGGGGCCACCAACGGGTCGAACGAATGGGGAAGTGGCCGAGCGCTTACGTGAGCTGCTGCTGGTGGCGGGCATCATCGACCCCGCGTGTGCGCCCACGCGCCAGGACGCGAGCTTCCAAGTGAGCCGTGACGACGAGGATCAGGGCCTTGGCTACTGGGCGTCGCCCGTGCCGCTCGCCTGGCGCCCGTGCCTGAGCGCCTTCCCGCCCATGCCCGCGAGCCTCCTCGGGCGAAGGCAGATCCGCGCCCTCATGTGGGCCATCTACGTCGACCGTGTCGCGACGGAACCGGGCTGTGGGCCCATCAGCGTCGGCGCGAGCGGCGGAGCCCATCACGGCGCGAGCCCAGCGGGCGGTGCGGGCGGCGCGGACGCGGCGGAGGAGGCCGTGGAGCGCGTACAGCGGCTCCGAGGCGCAAAGCGCGCCCCCCACGAGATGCCCTTTGCGGACTTTGTGCTCGAGTGGCTGCGCGACGCCTATAGTGGCGGCCGTGCGCATGCGATGAGCCTCCTGAGCGCCATGGTGAGCGCCATGCGCAAGTACGCGAGCGAGGATGCGCGAGTGCGCACCTTTGCGCGCTTCTGCGGCGCGTCGCTCGAGGGCCATGATCTCGATGGAGCCGCGTTGCGCTTCTACATGCGCAGCATGCACCTGCTCTTCACGACGCGTGCCGGCCTCGTCTCCTTCTTCACGCAAGACTCGAGCGTGCTCGTGTCGCTCGAGCGCGCGCACGCGCTCGCGGCAGAGCTCTTTGGCTCGAGTCCCGGCGCGGAGAGGCTGCGCAAGGAGCTCACGAGCCGCTCCGAGGCGTCCAAGCGCGGCGGGCTCGACATGGACGACCTGCTGCTGCTCCTGGTAGGCGAGTACCAGGAGAACGCCGCCGAGCAGGCTGCAGTGCGCCAGGCGAGCAGCGGCGGCAGCGGCGGCAGCGGGGGCAGCGGCGGCGTCGTCGTGGGCGGGAGCGTCCCCCGAGGCCTCAGCCGGCACGATGGAACGCGAGACCTGCTCGGCACGGCGCCTGCCGCGCAGCCGTTGAGGCGCGTCGCGGCCAACTTGTTCACGCTCTTTTGGGCCGCCGATCGTGCCGGGCGCGGCTCGCTGACATTCGGCGAGGTCGAGGCGCTCGTGCTCGACCAGCAGCGCCGTACCCCTTCCTACTGGCGCGAGGTGCTCGCGCAGCTGCAGGGCCTCGTCGGACCCAGAGGACCGGTGGATCCCGTCAGCTTCTTTGAGGCATGCGCCGGGCGCGGCTTCCGGGAGGACCGTGCCAGCACGCCGACGGATCTCGAGGCGCAGTGGACCTTTCGGCAGGCAGGCCTCGCACTGCAGCTTTCGCAGCTGCGCGCGTATGTGGCGGAGACGGGCGGCAACGGAGACGCCCTCGCGAGACGGCCGGTTCGATCCTCGAGCCAGTTCCTCGTGCGCGCGGTGGCCGCAGCCCAGGCACTCGCCAAGGCCATGCAGCATGGCTTTGACGAGGCGCTCGCGCGCGTCGAACTCATGGCGCTCGAGGATGCCCTCCGGCGCGGCGGCGTCGCTATCGAGCTCGAGCGCGCAGGCGGCGGGCTGGCAGTGGCGGGACGGGCTGACGAGTTGCGAGAATCGCCCAAGTACTCGTTTCACGACAGTGTGCAGTAGAATAGTTGGGACGCGCTGGGTTCCCTGGATGGGATTAGTACCGTTCTCTCCAACTGAGAACTGTGTTCCCTATGGGATTAGTACCGTTCTCCAACAAACCAGTGTGTCCGAGCGCTCAAATAAGCCGAGCGTTGATCACATATACGTGGGGAAAAGGGAAAAGAGGCTCTTTAAGAGGATAAGAGGTGGGATGAGCGGGAAGAGAGGGAGGCGAGTGGGTAGAGGGTAGGAAGAATCGTTAACGTAAGGGACGTGGGAATTACAATGCACCGTGCACTGTATTATCAACATTAAGCTCGCACGCCGCTCAATGTGTCGTGTGCGTACACTGTCTCACTCCGTGTTCTCTGCCTCTCTCACTTCCCCCTCGTCTCTCGTCTCTCGTCTCTCGTCTCGCGTCTCGCGTCTGGCTCGGAGTCGCTCTCGAGCTCTGTCACGTCTCACGTCTCTGCTCTCTCGTAGCCCGTCAAAGCAGCCGCCGCTTCCGCCCGCGCCCTTAGTTTCCCTCGCCCTCACCGCCCGCGCCCTTTCCCTCGCCCTCCCCGCCCTCTCACACCCCGCGCTCACCGCCGAGACCGAGCTCGCCATCGCCGCTTCCGCTACCTCCTCTCTCTCGTACTCTGTACTCTCCTCTTCCCCCCTCTGCTCCACTCAGCAGCCACGGATCAAGATGGTGAACTCATCCTCTGCAGGGGGGCTGCCCGCTGCGCGGCCTAGCGCGCCCCCCACACAGGGCGCCCCTCGTACAGAAGCGCGAGCAGCGCGTCGTCCTGGACGGCCCCTGCGACCGCGATCAGCGCGGAGCCGCGCGCGACGACGGCCGCCGTGCGAGGCGGCGGCAGCAGCACGCCGTCGGCCGCGGCCGCGCTCGCGTACACGAGCTCAAAGTCGATGGCCGCCGCCGCCGTCTGCAGCGACGCGTCGGCGAGGCGGCCCGCAGCCGCACGCTCCGACGACGCGCCCCATGGCAGGGCGTGCGCGCGCTGCTCGTACACGACTGCCGTCGGCATGCCCCGGCAGCGGGCCGCGTGCTCTCGGCCGGCGGCGCCGCCCTTGCGAGGCAGCATGCCAGCCGCGAGGCGCCGCAAGCGGGCACCCGAACCCGACCGATCGGCGCGCGAGACGAAGAGGAAGGGCAGCAGCGAGGGCGCAAGGCGCACCGGGCTGGCTCGGAGGCGGCAGCGGATCTGCTCCAGGTAAACGAGCTTCCTGGGCAGCCCGGTGCCGCCTCGGTCGAGGAGCAGCTCGCCGAGCTCGATGCCGAGTGCGCCGGCGATCATCAGGGCGGCGCGCGAGGGGCGCGGCTGGACAGCGGCGGCGCCGCCCGTCACAAGCGCCGCCGCCCGGGCGGCGGCCACCGATGCGCGCGACGCGGCCACGGCGGCGGCAGTGCTCGCAGGCAGTGGCCGCGGCGGCACCGCCCCACCACGCTCAATGGCAGCTATCGCCTCCACTAGGGCTGCTGCCTCGGGCGGGGCCGAGCTCATGGCCGGCGGCACTGCCGGTGCTTCGATGGCACCATCTCGTCGCCACAAGCGGCAGCCGCACGGGTTGCATAGGGTGTACCCGCAGCGCCACTTGCTCGAGCTGGTGGTGCCACACTCCCGGCACCGGGGCGCCTGCCCGTTACCGTGCTGCCACCTCTCGATCACTTTGACCTCGCCACCGCGTGCCAGCGCTTGCAGGCGGGGGAAAACGTGATCGCTCACCAGGGGCAACAACGGAGCTTGGGCTGCGATCAGCTGGTTGAGCTGGTATGGGCTACGCTGCAGGTGCAGAGCGTGCACTAGCGCCCGACGGTCGCTGATGGCGGTGCACAGCGTCGAAAGACGCTCGCTGTCCTGGCGCGTATCAACACGGGCGCGGGCACTGGGCACGATGGCCGACTGGGGGTGCGCTGGCGCTGACGGGGGGTGCACTGGCGCTGACGGGCGGGCGGTACCCAGAGCCCACGCATCCGTGCCGAGCTGGAAAGCACTCTCGCCCAGGGAGTGGGCATCCGTTCTGAGCGCCCGACGCGTCGCGCCCACGATCGCCCGCCGCCCCGCTGTGCCCTCATCGGCCGCTAGCAGGACGCGCAGCTCGTGCACGAGAGGGAGCATCGCCGCACCTCCGGCGAGCCGAGGCGTCACCACAAAGAGGTAGACGTGGCCGGTCGCGCCGACGAGCCACTCGTGGCCCATCACACCCGTGGTGTTCTGGTTGAGCGACCGGCCCGAGGCGATGCCGTACGCATTCGCCTCCGTCTCCGCCGCGAGCAACGACTCCTTGTCCTCCGCGGCCGCGAGGATGTAGGCCGCCGTGAAGAGCTCCCTCGTGTACTGCCGGAAGCGGGCCAGAACGGGCTGCTGCGTGGAGCCCGTGATGAAGAGGGTGTCTGGGGGTAGCTGCTCGAGCACGCAGGCCATCGCCTCGAGCACGCCACCACCGTAGGTGTCATCGTGACCGTTGCTACTGGCGCTGCCGCCGCCGCTGCCGCTGTTGGCGTCGCCTCTGAAGCCGCTGCCGCTATTGTCGCCCTTGCCCTCGCCACCCTTGCCGCCGCCAGGCGCCATCCGTACCGTCGGTGCCCACACTGGTCGCACACTGCCGCAAGGCGTTGGCGGCAGAGCCACCACGTCGGCCTGCGGATTCGCCCGCACCTGCAGGATGCCGTTGCCATCGAAGAAAAAGACAGCCCCCGTACGGCTCCGGTACGGGTGTGAACGCGTGAACAGCTCAACGAGTCTGCGCCGATGCTCGACCAAGTCGGGCGGCCAGCACAATGCTTCGAACGGGGCGGCCATGCTGCTGCAGGCGGCCACCGTGGCGGCGTCGGGCACGGGCACGTCCAGCGGCTCGTGGACCAGGCCGAGGGAGGCGATGCGCGCCGCCTTGGCGAGCCTGCTCCCCTTGGCATTGGCGGCGAGCGGCGTCGCCCCGGCGCACAGGGCGCCGCGCGCCGCGCGGAGGCGAGCGACCGCATTGGACGGCGGTGGTGGCGCTGCAGCCGCTGCCGTGTCCTCGCCCTCGCCCTCGCCGCCCATCGGTGACCCGAAGACGGCCGTCATCCACGCAGCGTCGTCGCCCCCAGTGGCAAGCGGCGACGACTCGCCGCCGTCGGCACTCGGGGAGGCGCTGCACGGTGGTCGCAAGCCCGCGTGGCACGCCTCGGCCTCGGCGACGCGCACCGCGATCAGGTACTCCGCGATGGGTCGCAGCGGCCAGATGGGGAAGGTGGCGAGCAGCGGCTGGTCCGGGTGGACGCCCACGACAGCGCCAAACACGACGCGCACGGCGGGGTTGGCGCGCTCCAGCAGGAGCGCGTACTGCGCCACCTGCAGCGGATACTGCAGGCATTTTGGTACGTGTGCGAGGGGCTCGAGGAGGCGCCGCTCGTACTCGTTCAGGCTGCCGGTGTTGATGCTGCTGCCGCCGGCCAGCGCGCCCTTCCAGTCCGAAAGATCGCGGCCCAGGAAGCGACAATGCTTCAAGTCGGCGACGGCGGCCGCCGCACCACCCTCGTGCGCGACGTGCGCCTCGAGCCTCTCGAGCTCGTCGCGCGCGGCCGCCAGAGCCGGTCTGCCCGCCTCAGCCTCGGCGCCGCCCCCGTCGGCGCTCACCAGCAGCTCGAGTCGGCTCACGGTCGCTCGCACGTACGCCAAGCCGCCATCGGCGAGTGCGTACACCAGGTCGGCCGTGCCGGCGTGCAGCAGGCGCGCCGGCACGTGCTCGGACGCCCAGCCCATGGCGTACTCGGCGGCGGCAAAGCTGCAGCCGTACAACTGGCCAAGGAGCGCCTCGGCGCACTGCAGCACGCCGAGCTGCCAGCGCCACGGGTGGCTCGGCTCGATGGCCGCTCCGCGGGCCGCCGCCGCCGCCGCGTGCACGGCTGTGCCCTGGGCCGCCCACTGCGCCCAGAGGGCGAGCACCTCCCCCTCGCTCTCAGCGTAGCGCTCGGCAACCCGCCAGCTGGCGCGCGCTCGACCATCCGCCGGCTGCATGCGGCGACGCCACTCGTCACGCGAGCGGCCCGACAGGCGAGCGCCCTCGGCGCACGCGACCCGCATGGCCTCGCGCATGGCCACCTCGACGCCGTCGGTGCCGCTGGGCACCTCGGCAGCGCCGAGCACCACCTGACGGCCCCCAGTCGCGGCGGGGTGGGCCAGATACAGCACAATGGAGCCGGCGGCGGCGCACCCAGAGTCGCCGGGCCGCAGCAGCCGCTCGCCGATCACCAGGCTGCGCTGAGCGAGCGGCGACAGCCGGCGCAGCTGCAGCGCCGCGGTGTGCTGGCGCAGCAGGCCGGCCGCGGCCGCCGGGCCGTCGAAGGCGCCCGTGAGGAGCGAAAAGTTGCCCGACACGGACAGCACGTGCTGCTTTATGCCGTGCAGCACGTAGTCGTGCCGCCCGTCGTCCGTGTCGAGGCGCACGCCGCAGTCGGCGAGGGCGAGCGTGGGCGGCGAGGGCGCTGTGGTGAGCGACAGCGGCGGCGGCGGCGGCGGCGGTGGCGGCGGCGGTGGCGGCGGCGGCGGCGGAGGTGTCGGCGGCGGTGGCGGTGGCGGGAGTGAGGGTGGAGGCGGCGGCGGCGATGGCGGTAACGGCGGCAGCAGCAGTGGACGCGGCAGTGGCGATGGTGCCCAACGTTTTGTGCTCATTCGCCGGCGCTTGGCCGCCGGACAGGCTTTAGCTCGCATTACCTTATAAAGAAGAGTCGTCTCGGTGAAGTCGGCGGTCACGAGGAAGTCGATCTCGCCCCTTTCCAGCGCCGCTCTGCATTCTGCTGGTGATCCGGCGGCGACCGCCGCCACGTACCGGCCAACGCCGATCCTTCGGAGGCGTCGGGCTATGAGGCGGACACTCCACCCTCGGTGCCCAAGACGGCGGCAGCCGTCAAGGAGCACCAAGCTCGGGGTCATCCGTCGGATGAGGGTGGTGTCGATGAGCGCCACGTCGACGTCGGCACCCGGGCGATCGTGCAAGACGATACGACCGCCCGGGTGCTGGACGAGCACGTGCGCTATGCGCAGCTCGCCACAATCCGCCTCGGCCTCGACGCTCGGCGCGGCGATGGCGGCGGAATACGCGGCGAGGGGGGCGGGCGCGGCGAGGGCGGCGGGCGCGGCGAGGGCGGTGGATGGCGTGGCGGGCGCGGCGAGGGCGGAGGAAGGCGTGGCGGGCGCGGCGAGGGCGGAGGAAGGCGTGGCGGGCGCAGCGACGCCTCCGCCGTCGTCGTCGCCGCTGCCACCAAGGAGGCGGAGCAGGAGGTGGAGGGTCGATTCACTCCGGATCTTGTAGTCCGAAAGGGTGCGGCCATCCTCGAGCTGCTTGCCCGCAAAGATCAGGCGCTGCTGGTCGGGCGGGATGCCCTCCCTGTCCTGGATCTTGGCCTTCACGTTGTCGATCGAGTCAGACGGCTCGATCTCGAGGGTGATCGTCTTGCCGGTGAGCGTCTTGACGAAGATCTGCATGCCACCGCGGAGGCGGAGCACGAGGTTGGTCGACCCCTTCTGGATCTTGTAGTCCGAGAGGGTGCGGCCGTCCGCGAGCTGCTTGCCCGCGAAGATCGTGGGGACGGCGGCGGCGACAGCGGCGGCGGCGGCGAGGGCGGCGACGAGGGCGAGGGCGAGGGAGGCGGAGGTGAGGGTGGTGGGGACGGCAGCGGCGACGGCGATGGTGAGGGAGGCGGTGGCGAGGGTGGAGGAGGCGAGGGTGGTGGGGGCGACGGCGGAGGCGATGGAGGTGGAGAAGGTGGTGGAGGACTCGGAAGCGGTGGCGAGGGCGGCGGCGGGGACGGCGGAGGTGGTGAGGGCGAGGGCTGGTGCGGGCTCGGCGGGGGTAGAGGGCAAGGTGGAGGCGAAGGAGGGCGGGGATGGAGGCGGTGACGGTGGAGGCGGAGACGGCGGGGGCGGCGTGGGAGGGGGTGAGGGT
>Ga0210245_101745_pt1 | contig 16153 bp, 10 predicted proteins | sample ChrtobMetaP3_4mM_FD_155450 | JGI IMG/M metagenome (GOLD analysis project Ga0210245, IMG submission 155450) | Chrysochromulina tobin associated microbial communities from unialgal haptophyte culture, Seattle, Washington, United States - P3_4mM | ecosystem: Host-associated > Algae > Haptophytes >...
ACGTTTCACAAACATCGCAAAGAGTGCATGAACCTGCTCTGACGGGATGGGCGCATGTACGGGGGCTCGGTACGTGTACTACCGAGCCGGGGGGGTGTAGCGCCATATCGGTGCCTACCCGTCTCCTGAGAGACAGTTGCATGCAAGCCGACACATTAACCCATTAGGGAACACCTAGAATTGTGTGACCCGATTTAGGTTGAATCGAACTGAGACCAAGGCAGATCGTCCTCACCGACTCGTCCCAACTCGGCGCTATTCTCACCGACTCGTCCCAACTCGGCGCTATTGAACGAGAGCCTACTCCGAGAGACAACCCTACCCGACCTCCATACCATCAATCACACCACTCTCCCGCGCCCGCCGAAACTCGCGGTACCCCACCGCCATGCCGTCATCTGACGCCGACCGATAGGGAAAGGTCGGCGGCCGCGCCATCTCTACGTGCAGCCCCAGACTCAGTTCTCTGCACAGCGGGCTCGGTTCTCTGCACAGCGGGCTCGGTTCTCTGCACAGCTCAGAGCCGTACCGTCCATGGTGCACCGCCCATGGTGCACCGCCCGGAGGAGCGTATGTGCGAGCCCGCAGAGCTCGCGCCCAGCGGTTGCAAGCGAGCTGAACTCTCCTCGCGGACGCGCGCCCGCGTGCATCCTCACAGCTTGGCAACTTTGGCGCCAGCCTCTGCGCTAGCCACGCGCGTGCAGAGGGCCCGCATCTCTATGAGCACCTTGGAGAGCATCTCGCGGAAGGCCGCGGCAGACGTCTCCGGGCATGAGCGCCAGGTGGTGATGATGATGTTCATACGGGTCTCGAGCATCGTGTAGCACGCGCCATACCCGTCGGCTGTCATCGGCGCGAAGCCGCCGAAGAGCGGCGTGTAGCCGACGTTACTGGTCGAGAGGCGGTAGTTGCCGCCGCCGCCCGCCCGTTTGTAGGCCGGGTCGTTGAACAGGCTCGGGAGTGGGTCCATCCCCTTGAGGTTCGCGGCGATGTACAGGCCAAGCAGGTGCCGGTCGATGCCCTGTCCGGTGAGCACGCGCTGCAACTGCTCGCCGTGCACCTTGCACGCTTCCCTGAGGGCAGCGACCTTGGCGGAGTCCGTGGCGGTGCCGTCGAGCATCGCGTCGCAGAAGGCGACTGACTCGCACGAGAGCGTGCGCACCACGTCGGTGCGCCCGTGGAAAAAGGCGCGCGTGTGGCCCGTCTCGTATGTCGCGCAGCTGAGGTTATGCAGCTTCCGCATGGTGAGCTGCAGTGCCATCTGCATGAAGAAGTCGGGGTGCATGTTGACACGCTTGATGAAGCCCTTGCCGAAATGAGGGAACTCGAGGTGGCACAGCTCGCAGTCGTCCGCGAGCGCGCGCACCTCCACCGACGCATGCTCGATGGCGGCGAGCGAACGGGGCCCGAGCCGCCACTCGAGCAGGCGCGGCGGCGCCGCAGACAGTGGCGGCGGCGGTGCGAGGCATGCGGCACGATCCTTGGCGAGGCGCGCGCGCATGTCGTCGAGTGAGTTGACGAAGAGCGAGACCATTGCCATCGCGTCCACGGGCGAGTGCTCCGCGTTGATGCCGCACCGGCCATTCTCGAAGATGATCGAGGTGAACGACTTGTCGAACCACTTGTTGCGGCAGCTGCCACCCAAGCACAGCCGCGCGACCTCTTCCTTGGTCGCCGGTGCTTCGCGCTCGAAGGCGACGCAGCAGATGGCACTCTCGACGAGTTTGAGCGCCTCGCCCGAGAGCGGATCGGCAAGCAGTGCCTCGCGCTCCTTGGCCCACACGTCGCGGTTGAGCGCCGTGAGCAGCGACACGTCGGTTCGGCTGCCGACGACGGTGCCATCTTTTGCGATCTTGCCTTGCTCGATGCTCTGGTCCTCGAGCTGCGAGCGGTCCGCCAGCTCGAGGGTCGCATGCAGCAACGCCTTGAGCTGCGGCAGCGGCAGCGGCTGGCCAGCGCCGTCGTAAATGCGCACGATGAGCACCGCACCGTTGCGGAGCACCGCGATGTGCTTCGAGTCCGGCACCTGCACAAGCTCGTCGGCGCCCTCGGCAGGCACGCGCGTCATGCCGAAAATGCGCGTCATCTGGTGCATGTCCAGCGGCTGCCCACGCAGCTTCTCGACTTCGAACTTGCCGGCCTCAATCTTGGAGCGCATGCGCATCATGCCCTCGAGCATGAGCGCACCGGCAGTCACATTGTCCATTGGCATGCCCCATTCGGGCATGACTCCCGTCCAGTTGATGAAGATAGCCATCGTGGTGCGAGTGCGCAGATATGCTAGTTGCTCCCACCACTCCTCCATCCAGTTGCGCTCGCTGTCCGCCTTCTCCTCGAGGAAGGTCTGCAGCGCCATGCCATCGCCGCTCTCACGGCCAAAATCGGCGACGACGGCCCGTGTGTGGGTGTACTCCGTCTCAGTGAGCAAAGGCTTGACCGCTTTCAGGTAGCGAGCCAGCGTGTCCGAGAGTGCGGGCAGCGGCAGAGGCGGCAGCTCCGCCTGGGTCGGGAAGAGGGCTTCCGACGTCAATGCCGACATGTGGTCTCGCAGCCCTCTCTCTCACGTTGATGACAGCGCGCTCGCCTTTCCAGAAGTGGGTCAAGTTTCAATCCCCGGCGGCCGCGCGCGCGCACAAAACCACTTCCGAGAGCTTCCCCCAACAGCAGAGATAATTAATAAGTGATCCTCGATCTTAATTAAATTAGACTTCATGGATTAACGATGCCGCAGCACACATCCCGGAGCGTCCTCGCTGTGCTGCTCGCGTGCTCGACAGGCACCGACGCTGCACGGTCGGTCGCCCGCCCGGCGCTCAAGCTCGGTGGCGAGTGGGCAGGACGTTGCGCCGCCTTTTCAACTTCCGGAAACGCGGATTCACTTTGTGCGCAGCTGATTACGGAATCGTGGTCGTCCAAGGTGCTTCACCGCCGCACAATACAGCCGGCGCCCAATGGCGCACACATCTCCACCTCCGTGCTGCCCAGTGCTTGCAGTGGTTCAACGGTGTTGGCGTACGGTTCAGCCATGTTTGAGCCCGATGTGCTGAACGCTCGCGCTTGGACAATAGATGCAGTCGCAGGCGGCGACGGCGAATGTTGGACTTGCGAGACTGTTTTTGATGGCTGGGGCGAGCGGCCAAGTTTTGTGCCAGGGGCGTTTGACTGCCCCAAGGAGCGCACGCGTGTGCGATGCACCTTCGATCCAGCATCCGGCACGCTCGCGTCGTCCAGCCAGGTGCTCGTATGGCAGGAGCGTTGCTGGAGCGCTTCGCCGCGCCCTAATGAGCTTGATGAAGTTGCTGCACAGCAGCCTGGCGGTCTCGATGGTCAGTGGCTTACAGATTGTGTTGGATTCGACGATTTTGGTGCCACCAGCGGAGCTATCATGCCTGCAAGCAGCAGGCAGGCCCCCAGCTGCGAATCGACGTCGCCGCTTACGATGACCCTCTCTCTCGGCGGAGGCGTTGACCTGCGCGGTCGTCCCGGGTTCTTGGAGATCTCACTCACATCGGGTGGCACGGGCTCGCGCAACTCTTACCAGGCGGTGATTGTCAAGAGAAGCTGGGCTGGCGATGCGACGGGCCGCTCCGTCTTCGCTGAGGTCGAGACGGTCAAAGACATGACGGGCGACAAATGACCCGACGACGTGGCACCGGAGCTCGATGAGCGCTAACGGTGCGTCAACGATGCCGTGCTCCCTTGATCCTGTGGAGAAATGATGCGACCCGCGGCAAAGCTTCTCTTGAACCGAGGAGACTCGCGAGGCTCGTGGAGGCCCTAGGATCAAGGCACGGCCGTAACGGCCGAGAGTTTGCGGCGATTCCAAAATGAGGTGCACACATCGCTGGGTCGCCGTGCCTCATCGCCTCATCGGCCCCGCACCCTTTACAAAATATGGGGGTCCAGGGGTCCCCGAGCTAGTGGCAACCGCATCTGTATGTACGCCGGTCCGGTGTCTTGGGTGTTCGAAATAACTTATTCCACGCACAGATCGCGGCCCTACGGTGCCGGTTTTATGGCGACTGGGTGCCGTCGAAGGCAAACCCTTCCGACGTGCCCACAAGGGCGGAGCGCGCGCTACCGCGAGATACAAGTACCACCATGGCGATGGTGCTCTGTTCACACTAGGGAAGAGTTCCCAGAGGGTGCACATGCAGGGCAGCAAGGCCAGCAAGCTGCCTCCCCAGCATGCGGCTAAGCTGCCGGCCCAACCGAAAATAGAGAAGCCCGGCAGTGACTTTTCAACAGCGCCGGGCCAGACGGCCAAGCTACCGCGGACGCACACGGCCAAGCCGCCGAAGAAAGAGCCATCAACCAAGAATCTGGCTGTGTCGATCGCTATGCAGGCGACGCCGAGGGCGAAGCAAACGAGACCGAGAGCGAAGCAGGCTACACCGAGAGTGAATACAGCTGCGCCGAAAGTGCAGCACGCGGTGCCGAGAGCAAAGCAGGTTGTGCCAAGAGCGCAGCAGGCGATAGCGAAGCAGCCGATGCCTTTAGCGAGGCAGGCGAGGCCGATAGGGAAGCAGGCAGTGCCGATAGCGACGGGCTGTCCTGCACCGCGGACGTGCTTGTTGCTCGACGAGGCGAGTCCATCTCCGGTAGCGACGGGCTGTGTCGGATCGAGCTCTGCGCTCGTCCACAATAGCCCATCTCCCATCGCGATGCTGCTCGATTGTCAAGATGCGCTCGAGACGTGCCTTGCTTTTCTCGACATCGAGGAGCTGTGCGCCGCAAAGGCGGTCTGCTCGACGTTTGCCTACACGGCGCGCGTGCTCTTACGAAGTGTGACCTATCGCGGCACGCACATGCGCTTGCACGAGATCCTCGAGGCGCCCTGGAGTGCGCGATCGTCGCGCGCTGCCATCGTGTCCAGGCTCGCCGTGCTTCCCGAGGGCGAGCTGCTGCGCGCCGATGGGCCGAGCCGACTGCCGCCCCTGCATGCGGCTGTGCAGCGGCACGCACCGGCGCCTGTGATCGAGGTGCTCGCCACGGCGCTGGGTGGCGCGGCGGCGCGACGACGCGTGCATGGCCAACTGCCCGTGCACCTCGCGGCGGAGATCGGGTCCGCCACGGCCTTGTCGGTGCTGCTCGGCGCCTCTCCCGAGGATGCCCGCCAGCGTGATGCCGACGGGAAGCTGCCTCTCCATCACGCGGCCGCCCGGGCACAGGGGGACGGCAGCGCTGACAGCACTGCGGTGGTGGCGCTGCTGCTGAGCGCGCACAGGGCCAGTGCCGCCGAGTGGGATCTGAATGGCATGCTGCCGCTTCACGTGGCATGCCTGCACCGGGCGCCGGTTGCGCTCGTCGAGGCGCTCCTGCGCGCCTACCCCGAGGGCGCCGAGCATGAGAGCGCTCATCACGGCGCTGGGCACGAGAGCCTCGACGGCTGGATCCCGCTGCACCTCGCGCTGATCTCGCAGAGCTCGCGCGCCGTGGTGAGCGCCCTCCTCGCGGCGCACCCGGAGAGCGCCTCGAAGCGCTCGGACTCTTTTGGGTGCGTCGCGCTCCACTTTGCATGCAAGCACTGTGCCGGCGCACCGCGCATCATCGACGACCTTCTCGCCGCCTACCCTGACGCATGCCGGCTGGCTGACGCGGACGGACGGCTGCCGCTGCATTTGGCGGCGGCGCACCAACCAGAAGAATGCACGATCGCCGCGCTGCTCGACGCGCAGCCCGAAGCGACGGCCATCGCGGACGTGGATGACAACCTTCCACTGCACTGCGCTGCGGCCAGCCACGCCTCCGCTGCTGTCGTGCGCCGGCTGGCGAGCGCCTTCCCGAGCGCTCTGCACATCGCAGGTCCAGGCGGCTGTCTACCGGTACACCTCGCGGTCCGGAACGGTGCACCTCTGGACACACTGCTCTCGCTGCTGCAGGCGGCACCCTCCGCTGTCACTCGTCGCGCCGACAACGGTGCACTCCCCCTCCACGAGGCCATCGAGCGTGGCGCCTCTGCCGCCATCATCGACGCCCTCCTTCACTACGACGCCCAGGCAGCCCGCAGCCGCGCGCGATGCGGGCGCCTCCCTCTCGAACTGCTCGCACGCCGCGGCCTCCTTGTCTGCGATGCAGTGGACGTCAGCACCCGCCGCAGCACGCGCGGCTGCTGCGGCGGCTCCGGTGGCCATGCCGCTGGAGACGCTGGCGCGTGCACCCACCGCGCCGTGGGGAGCGCTCCCCACGGCGCGTGTACCCACCGGGCTGAAGAGGTGATCAACCGTGCACTGGAGCGCTGGAGCGTCGTGCGCGCCACCCTCGGGCGCTCGTACCAATACGCTTCCCCATCATCCCCATCCGCCTCGCACCAGCACAGCCTCAGCAGCATGGAGCTCCAGTCCGGGCCAGACGGCCGTGGCCGTGGCCGACGGAGGACCAACTGGTGACTGAGGCGTGTGGCAGGATTCGATTCCTTTCGTTCGCTCGCCGTTCTCGGTGCGCGGCCGATCGGAGTACTAGGTTTTAAGCGCCGCCCGAATTCGGGCGGCGAACACGGGCGGCGAACACCCCACGGGCGGCGGAACCGCGGGGCTCCGTCGCTCGCGCGGTTCGGTCCCCGTGCCGCCGCGTGCGCCGTGGTGTTGCGTGTAGGTGATCCCGCTAATCTCTCTCGGGCTCTGAGTAGGCGCGTGTAGTCGATTTGACAATTAGTTGCTGACAGGTGTCTCCGGGGCGGGAGTCTATACATTGTGTTCGAGCCGCGCGCGAAGGTGCGGTGGAGAAGGACCGAAGTCCGGACCGGGACGAGACGCATGCACAACGCCCCCACGGGCACTCGGCAGCCGGCCTAAGCCTAAAAAGGATGCTGCACGTAGCTGACATGCAGAGTCAAATACGGCGCTCCGGAAGCTGCTGTGGATGCGTAGATGTGGAGCGCCGCACATCGAGCGCCTCTCCCTAACGCATTGAGCGCGCAGCCGTGCCATCAATGCAATAGGCCAGGATGGCACACCGTTCACTCAATCAGCCGCTCTCCCTCGCGGCGGCGCATCGTCGTCCCTCCCCTGATACCTCGTCTTTCCGAGCGAAAAGGGCACGTATCGGTACTTGACCATGTGCTTGATCTGCCTCTTCATCGTCAGGGCGAAGAGCGCAATGAAGTACAGCAGCAAGATTGGCCAGAAGACCGGGATGTTGAAGACGCTGAAAAAGGTCATCACGAAGGCCACGCAAAAGGCCTTGGTCAGCGAGTACCAGAACTTGAACTCGGGCAGCCTGCGGATGAAGGGCCTGAACTCATCGTCCCTGGTCGTTGGCAGCGTCGGACCCTCGGCTTCAGGGTCAACCTGTGGCGACAGGAAGCCGATGAGCAGGTTGAGCACGTAGATGCCGAGACCATAGGTGATGATGTACCAGCCGTGGAGGAAGTACACGCGCAAGCAATAGATAATCACGATCAGCAGCGTGAGGATCCACCGCGGCACCGTGTGCGGTGCCGACTGATCCATCAAGTGCTGCCATTTGCGTGCCACCATCGACTGAAATTTCCCCACCTGGCCTTCCTCCATCTCTACTTCCTCGTACATGGCTGCAGACGACGCCTGCCAGACGTTTGGAGCCGCAGGTGGTGTCAGAAACGTCGCAGTCGCAAGCACAGGCAGGCAGTAGAGCAATGCGCTTTCGCGCAGTCAGCAGCTCGAGAGCGCCTGTTAGGCGTTGGTGCAGCGTGCAGCGTGTGTAGCGTTTGTCGAGTCAGGCGTGCCACGGCGGCACACGGCGACGCAACGCGGTGGTGGTTGGCGGTGAGAGTGCACTGACCTCTGAACGTCGCGCAGTTGGTGCGCGCACGCTCCTCTCGCCAGCGGCTTCGCTGCGGCCAGAACTGCGCAGCACAGAAAGGTTCGCAAACTCGGGCGCCGAAATGAGCGCTCCGCAAGGTTACAACTGCACTTGGTTCACAGTAAACAGAAGCAAACGACATAGACTTGGCAATGTCAAGACTTGACTTGACTGCTTGCTATTGGTCTGATGCGGACAGCTGCGCGGCTCGTAGTCGTCGCCATAGCGCTCCTGCTGTTGCTCGTGTACAACGAGCAGCGCGGCGGTCGAGCCAAGATTACGATCATCGAATCCTCCTCGTTCTCAGCCGTCCTCGCAGCATACAGCTCGCCTGAACTGCTTGGCTCCGCTACACCGCCACCGCCACCAGCATCTCTGTCCTTATCGGAAAGCGGTTCCAACGCGCGTGCCCGGAGTCGAGTAGGCAACCATCACGATGGTGCTGGTGGCGCGACAAAGCACCGCCACGCCGTGACCGACCACGTCGGCAATTGCTCTGGCCACGGCCAAGCCCTTGTCTTGCGCAGTGGGAGTGACAGCTGGGCTCATCGCTGCCTTTGCGCACCTGGTTGGAAGGGGGAGGCGTGCGAGCTCCGCGAAGATTCGCCGTGCAATACCCCGGAGGGTGGCCGCGTGCTGACGCGTTGCGCTGGCACGTGCGACAAGGACGTCAACCGTTGCCTCTGCGGGCCTGGATCACGCTTCCCGCACCGCCCGATGGTGCACTGCAGATACGAAGGCGTCGAGAAAGACATGCCGTGGCAGACACCCGGCTGGGCTGGGTTTGCCTGGGGGCCCAAGCACTTTTTCTGGACCAGCCCCGACGCCACGGCGAATCTCGACGTGCACGGCGCGGCGGTTGCGTGGTGCGATGCTGACCCGGCCCTGTCGCAACGACCCTTGGTCTATTGTGAGTGCTACGAGGGCCAACGCAAGGAGCAGTTGTGTGCGCCCGTCGCCCCACGCAGTGTTGACGCGACCTTCTGCCTCAGTCAGTGCCATGGCCGCGGCGAGTGCCGCTCGGGCTACTGCCACTGCAACGAGGGCTATGGCGGCGCCGACTGCTCGCTATCTCGAAACGGCGAGATTGCGCTGCCGACGCTCACGGCAGAGCGCGCGGCTCTCTCGAGCACGGTGAGCGTGACCGGAGCCGTCGGCGTGTCAGCGGTGCCTCGCCCACGAGTCTACGTGTACGAGCTTCCTGGAGAGTTCAACACCTTCCTTGCGGCGAGGCGGCAAGCTGCTGAGTCTTGTGTGCTACGCGATTACGTGTCCGCAAGTGGTGGCGCCAAGTGGAGCAGCAACCTGTACGGCGCCGAGGTGGCGTTGCACGAGGCGCTGCTCGTGTCGCCGCATCGTGTGAGTGATCCAGAGGAGGCCGACTACTTCTTTGTGCCCTCGTACGGCGGCTGCTTCATCTCGGAATTTAATCGGCCATCGCCATCGCACTGGCTCTGTGATCGATGCCACAAGGGCAAGGCGGCGGACCTGGCGTCCCTTCGGCAGATGCGTTGGAATGAGGCGCTGCTGCAGCATCTCGCGCATGCGTATCCGTACTGGAACCGCTCCAACGGTGCCGACCACCTGTGGCCATTCACCCACGACGAGGGCGCGTGTTACGCGCCGGCGTCACTTCGCCAAGCGATCCTTCTTGTACACTGGGGACGCACCCACTCTCGGCCCAATGGCTCGTCCGAATACCATCTATGGCGCGTGCAGCCGGACGCGAGGCGTATGTACGGCTGGCGGCGCTGCTACGACCCGTGCAAGGATGTGGTCGTGCCCTCATGGCGCAAACCTGAGGCGTTCGCGGCGTCACCCTACCTACGGAAATCCGCCAGCACGCCCGCCGCCGCCGCCACCGATGCGTCCGCGGGTCGCACGCGCCTCTTCTACTTCAACGGCAACCTCGGACTCGAGCCGATCGGCGGCGGACCGCTGAGTAATTACTCCTTTGGGCTGCGGCAGCAGTTGCATGCCCTCTTCGGGCGTATGGATCCGACCGAGGTGGTGGTCACGGATCAGAAGGCTCCCGACTACAGCGCGGCCCTCGCCTCTTCGGTCTTCTGTGGAGTGCTGCCTGGCTGGGGCTGGAGTGGACGCATGGAGGACGCGGTGCTGCACGGCTGCATCCCGGTGATCATGCAGGACGGCATCCACACTCCATGGGAGTCGGTGCTCGACGCGCCCTCGTACTCGGTTCGGGTGCGACGCGAGGACATGCCGAACATGGTACGCACGCTCCGCGCGATGGCCCCCGAGCGAGTGAGGGCGCTCCAGCTCGCGCTCGCCGCCGCGTGGCCACGCTTCAGCTACCTGGCCAACATCAATGCCGAGCAGGCGCGCCGCGGGCGTTCCGTGTCTGCGAGCGCCGCTGCGGCAGCAGGTAACGATGCGACAGCCACACTGCTGCAAATGCTACTTACGCGGCTGCGGCTGCGCGACGCGCGACGGACGGCGGCCGCCAAGCACACGCAAGAGACCTGGCAGGAGATACGATGGCATCTTCTGCCAAGAGATGCGATAGCAGGAGACCTGGCGCCCGCGCCGGGGTGCCAAGTGAGCGTCACGGGAGACGACATCAGCCCTGCAGAGGACGGGAGCGCGCCGGAGGCCACTTTCGAGGGCAGGACGGTGAATGGTTGGGTCATCTGACTGACCGTTCTTGTTGTGCTATCATAGTGACACACTCTGGAAACGCTCTTACTCTCACGATGCATGGCCATATGGCCCAGTATCACATTTCCTGAGAATAGTGTTCGAGTACTATTCATGATCTTTCTCGGTCCACCGTGTCTCTCGCCGATCTATCGGAACGCCTTCCCATGCAGTGTCTTCTTCTTTTCCCTCGCCTCTTCTGTGATGTCTTCGGGGCGCACGCACTGAAAATTGGGATCGATATCGAGGTCACTCGGAACCCAGCTCGCGACCCAGTAGCTCGTCGGGTCAGGCTGGCCTTCATGGCGTTGGATTTTCCTCCCAGGCCACGGGCGAACCCGCGGGTCCCATCCACGCGTCGGGTGCGACGACTCGAGCGGGTTGAACGTTGACGACGAGAAAAACTCGTGCTTCACTGGCACGCGCACCCGCTCGTTGATCAATCGCGAGCCCACGTTGGGCGGCACCAGTCTGTTGTTCACGATTGCCATGCCCTCCTCCTTGAGCGAGGCCACACGGTCGCGAACCCGGCGCATGGCAGCCTTGGCGGCCGGGTCGGCGAGCGCCGCTTTCCAATCGCGCGCATTGAAGGCCTCCGCGAATCCGAGCATCTCGTTGCGGCCCGGCGCGTGCTCTGTGCCTTTCTTCATCGCATAGACGACTGCAGGATTGGCTGCAAGATCCAGGTTGGCCGCATACGAGGCCGCACGCAGCCGGTCCTCGTTCGTGACGGCTTGCTGGTAGTTGAGCATCATGTCGTTTGGCGAGGGTATCCACCGGCCTTCATCCGCGCCGTCGCCCATGATGACACTGAGCACGGCGAGCGCGCGCGCGCCGCCGCTCTGTGCACGGCCAGGGCAAAACAGACGACGCGCGTGAATGTGAACATGAGATCAAAAAAAAGCGGTAAACGTGGTCGCGTTAAAATGGGTGACGAGGTCAGATGTTCGTGGGTCATCGGGTTTAGACGAACCCCAAGTAGGAACTGTCTTCGAGCGCCTTTGGCGACGTGGAGGCGCGGCCCGTCCAGCGCTCCGTCCAGCGCATGGGACGGAAGAAAGGAAAACGGCATGCTCGCTCCTTATCATCACGGAAGCGTTTAAAGGACGTCTCCACCGCGATACCCGATGACTATGGACGATTTGCAAGCGACAAGTTTCTCGCCGATCCGCCAAAGAAGGATATGGACGCGAAGCTGCCGCGCAAGCTCATGATGATGCAGCACGCCATCGCACGCATGCACCAAATCGAGGCTGGCGAGAAGCCGAGGCCGCCCCGCTGGTCTCAGCCAGATGGCCCAAGACCGGAGCAACCGCATACGAAGGTCAAGAAGCAGCAGCGTGGTGCGCTGTCAGCAGCAAAGTCTGAAGGTGCTGGGCCAGCTCGAGAGCCGAGCGTCGAGGATGAGATTTCCGCGTTACCGCGTCTCACGGGCAAGAGTGCGCGCTCAACGCCATCCGCGGTAGCGCAGAATGCGGCTGCCGCCGCGGCCGCTTCCGCGGGCAAGAAGCGCCAGCGCGAGGAGCAGCATGAGTTTGGCGAGAAGCGCCAGCGCGTGCCCAAATTTGGAGAGACGAACGACGCGCCGCCAACGTTGAAGGTGAGCGGGCAGCTGTCCAAGAAGGTGGCGGCGGCGCATGGCGTGGACGCGGCCGCACAGGTGAAGACGGACGCGCTCGCGCGACAGCGCCAGAGTGCCATGGAAGCGTACGCGAAGGCCAAGGCCGCCCGCCGAGCGGAGGCTCAATTGTGACCTACGACGATGTCCTCTCAGCACTGTACAATTATTGTTCAAAGACACCAGAAACTCGTTTATACACGTATTAACAGCCAGTTCATACTTGACTTGACTTGACTTCATACCGTTCATAGTCTTCATATCGAAGGCGGCGAGAGCGCGAGCCGCCATCGCGAAGAATGTCGAGTGATCAGCTCAGCGCGGCCGAGCGTTCGATCCCGCCGTTCCTAATCACCCAAAACCCAGACGCGTTGGCCGACAAGTTGCTGCCGACACTGCAAGAGCCGTGGCCTGCCGGAACGGAGGAGGCGCTCGCGCGCCGCGCCAAGAACACGGCCCAGACCATCATGAACGGCACGCAGCTGCCGCTCCTTCAGTCGCCGCAGGTCGTTCAGTGCCCTACTTGCCATCGCGTGTTGCTACGAGACGTTTTCGAAGCCCACCAACGCACGTGCGCAACTCTTCCCGTCGCGGAGCTGCTCGAGGCGGAGATTAACTTCGAGCTGCACGGCGGCCGCTCTCAGACCAAGTCTCCGCTGCGTGACCAGATGGGCGGAAGATCATCGACAGGCGTCCCCAGGCGCTCTCCCGTCGAGAATGGCGTAGGCAACATCCCCGGCCTTGACCCGGTCGCCTTGACGAATTTCCCACCGGTGGGCGGCGCGTTGCCTGCTGCGAAGCGCAGCCGCTCAGGGCCGTCGTCGGGCTCACGCTCGGGGCAGCGCAAGCCGAACCCGCCGTCCGCTGAGGCGGAGCAGCGCCGCCGGCAGTTCGATAGCGGGCAGCTCACGATGGACAGCGTGTGTGGCGTCAAGGCAGGCGAGAAGATCTGCCTGCGGCCGCTCAATTGCAAGTACCATTCCGTCGCGCTGAAGCGACTCGTCGACGGGCGCACGCGTCAGTTCGACGAGTTGCTCCAAGAGTACAACGCCACCGCACCGGTGGTGCGCAAGGGCACCGGCGCGGCGCGCTCGGGACAGCGCAAAGTCGCGGGTCCCCACCTCGCGGCCGCGGCCGCTACGGCCTACGGCGGCGATTATGGCGGTGACAACGGCGGCGATGGCGGCTACGGCGCCGGAGACATGGAGCTCGGGGACATGGAGATCGAGGGAGGTACGGGCACGGGCGGCGTGGGAGGCGGCATGGTGGTCGGTGGCATCGTTGGCGGCATGGGCGGTGGCATGGGGGACACGGGGGTTGGGATGGGTAGTGGCGGCATGCGAGGCTTAGGCGGTTTGGCTGGCGGCATGGGCGGAGGCATGGGTGGCGGCACGGGCGGCGGCATGGGCATGGGCGGCGGCGGGCTGCCCGGCTATGGCTCGGTGGCGGCCTTACGCCCGGCTGCCATAGTGGACGAGCAGTGGCGCAATGAGTGGCACGCGCTCTACCAGACTGCCAAAGCATCCGCCGCCCGGGCCAACAGCCTGGATCCTCACTCTCACTGGCCCATCCCCTTGGCGCTAGGCCGGCCGATGCGACGCAAGCGCCGGTTGCAGGCGGTGCCGCTGTCCGCGCTGCATCCGACGGCGCAACCACAGGTGCTCGCCGCTGGAGACCCGAACCCCGAGGTAACGCCCGAGATCGAGCCGGAGCCCCGCCCGCTGATGAGCAGTGCCCAAGGCGGCGCTCCTGGCAACCATCCGAGTAGCACAGCGAGCCAGCCACATGGAGGCACGAGCAATGGCGGCGGCCGCGGCGGCGGGCGGGGCGGTGGCCGCGGCAGCCGCGGCGGCCGCGGCGCGGCGGCCGCTATCAAGGACGACGACGCCGCGGAAACGCTCGACTTCGCGCCGCTAACCGCCGGCCATGGCGCCGGCGGTCCCGCTGGGGCGCCGCACGGCGTGTACGCGCAACAGCAGCAGCAGCAGCAGCAGCAGCAGCAGCAGCAGCAGCAGCAGCAGCAGCGGCTTCAGCAGCAGCAGCGGCAGCAGCAGATGTACGCTCAGCAGCAGCAGCAGCAGCAGCAGCAGCAGCAGCAGCAGCAGCAGCAGCAGCAGCAGCAGCAGCAGCAGCAGCAGCAGCAGCAGCAGCATCATCAGCAGCAGCAGCATCAGCAGCAGCAGCGGCGGCAGCAGCAGCAGCACGCTCAGCAGCAGCAGCAGCAGCAGCAGCAGCAGCAGCAGCAGCAGCAGCAGCAGCAGCAGCAGCAGCAGCAGCAGCAGCAGCAGCAGCAGCATTATCATCAGCAGCAGCATTATCAGCAGCAGCAGCAGCAGCAGCAGCATCAGCCTCAGCCTCAGCATCATCATCATCATCATCATCAGCATCAGCAGCAGCAGCAGCAGATGCTGCTACAGCGGCAACAATACCAGCAGCAGCTGGCAGCACAGCAGGCGGCGGCGCAGCAGGCCCAGGGAGGGCCAAATCCCAGTCCGGGAGGGTTCGCAAGATGAGAATGGTGGTATCCATAGCGCCGCATCCGGGGCACGGGGCTGGCGACCCTGGGGCCACCTGCGGCTGCGGTGCGAGGGCGCGCGCGCGGCGACATCCCGAGACAGTAGCGCTCGGGAGACCGACCAAGCGACCGACCTAGCGCCTAGGGAGTCAGAGTCACAGAGGTGATGTTGCTATCGAGCTACTATCGAGAGTTCGATTTGGCGCCCGGCGACGCGGACGTGCGCGAGTCGTTCGCGCGGATTCGCTAGGTATAGCGTCGCTCGCGGTCGGCGGCTCGGCGCGCATATCGCCATCCGATCCCGCGGCCGGTTGCGTACGGCAATTGTGCGTTCGCGGTTCGGCTTCCCGCTTCGTGTTCCGTCTTGTTGAGTTCGAGGCGGTGCACTGGTGGTGCACCGCTGAAAGCCTGAAACATACTCCAGCGTCCAGGCAGTCAAAAGGCTGAGACTCCTGAGAAATGCCCGCTGCGCATGCACAAACTTGATACGGGTCGTGCGCGGAAGGTTTCCAGGTTTTCTTTTCACAGCTAAAAAATCGTCAAGGACGTCCCCCTCCCGGGAAAGATGTTATCGCTGTTGCCTTTTCTCGCCGCCGTGGCGGTTTTGACGGGATGCGGCGATAAGAAGTGCGATGCTGCTGAGGATGCAATTTCGTGCCCAGAAGACTGCCCGGGCGTCACCACCTCTGGCATCTGTGGTGAGGAGCCGCACTCGGACACCGGCGGCTATGCGGTGGTCTTTGGCATTAACCACCGTGCAGCGTCTGCGCAAGACTGCTGCGATCGGTGCCAAGCACACGCGGCAGATCCCCGGAACGCCAAGCGACCATGTAATAGCTGGGTCTTCTGCCCATTGCCGGTATGTTGGGGCCTTGACACTGGCTGGAACCACACGTATGGCGAGTGCTGGCTCAAGAACCAGCATTCCCCGGAGCACGCTGTGTATGGGCAGCGTGGCCGCTACAGTGACGCATTTCGACGAAAGCATCGGCATGTTCGTAAAACGTACTACGGCGCAGACACACCGAGCCACGTGCCGTGGACGGGCGGCGTCATCGGTGGCACTGTCGATCTCAGCGTGCAATGGACGACTGGAATTGAGGGGATGAACTCCAACAAAGGGGCAAGCCTTACGAACTGGCGCGCTTGGGAACAGCCAGGCGTGTACGAGAAGCGGCTGGCTCGAGCAAAAGGCAAAGGTCGAGGGCGCGGTCGTGGCTGGCGGAATAGCATCGATGATGTGGTGCAGGTGGTGGGCGCTGAGCCTGGGTGACGGTCGATCATGGAGTCCCCGATGCGAAGCGTGACCCCCCCGTTACAGAGAGAGTTCGCGAGTTTCAGAGAGACAGTCCCACTGTGACTGTCTGAGAGTTTCCTCAAGAGTGAAGGTGGGGCATGCCCACGAAGACGCCCGATGAAGATGCCAATTGAGTGATGACGCGTGAGCGTGTGTGGGGGCGGCCACTCCTGTCCGTTCGTTTCGAGTGATGGGGATGCGGCGCGTGAGTGTCAGAGTCAATCAGTTACACTGGGGGAGGTTCGAGGAGTGATTCACTTGGGCAGGCACTGTGGAATCTCAT
>Ga0210245_101746_pt1 | contig 16142 bp, 7 predicted proteins | sample ChrtobMetaP3_4mM_FD_155450 | JGI IMG/M metagenome (GOLD analysis project Ga0210245, IMG submission 155450) | Chrysochromulina tobin associated microbial communities from unialgal haptophyte culture, Seattle, Washington, United States - P3_4mM | ecosystem: Host-associated > Algae > Haptophytes >...
AGGAGCTGCAGAGTGCTGGAGTTGACCCACTACTGCTCAAGGACCCAATGGGTGGCCTCACAGGTGTGCTGCACACGATGATGGCATCAAAACATTCCCCCAACCCCCGAGATACGTATCCCGCATGAGTATCCCGCATGTATCTTGCAAGGATCCAGAATGTATCTGGATTGTATCTTGATTGCCACTGAGGATACATGTATCCCGCACGTATCCCGTATGTACATGTATCCTGCATGTATCCCGCATGTCGCCTTCGTATCAGATACATGTATCTTAATTTTGTATCCCGGTGTATCCTGATGTATCATGATGAAGAATCCAAGATACATGTATCCTGATGTATCCTGACATGTATCCAGTGTGACACCAAGGAAGCGCCCAAGATACATGTATCTTGATGTATCTGATGTGTATCCCAAAATGTATCCTGGACTCGTTTGGGATACGTGTAAAATACATGCAAAATATCAAGATACATGTATTCTCTTGGAATGTAACAGGGCATTTAAGATACATTTGGGATACATCAGGATACATGAGAGATACATGTATCCTTCAGGATACACGCAGGATACATCATAATACATCAGGATACGTATCCTGATAACAAACCCCCCCAAACTCGATAACAAACCCCCCCTGACCCCGCTGCATGTACCGGTACCGGTAATGGTTACCGGTGTTTTACCGGTACAGTGAGGTTCGTCTGTGTGGTCCGTGTGCCTTTGTGCGCCCGCGTGTCCCGTGTGTCCCGTGTGTGTCCCGGCTCCCCCGGTGTCTTTTTACCGGTACCCGGTGTCTTTTTACCGGTACACCCGCGCCCTGCGAATGGACGCGGGAGCTCGGCCGTAACGGCGCGCGGTGAGGGCGGATCCAAGTTGCCATGGCCACTCATGAGTCCAAGGTGAGGTCAAAGCTCGGCATCACCACGTACGATGTCCGGATTTCCTTACAGCATCCTGGTGATAAGTCACGCTTCGATGATTTTCAGAGTGGAATAGCACCGAACAACGTCACAAGTGAATGGCTTCGCAGCGCCATGCATGGCACATGCAAACGCAAAGGGCCTGACAAAGCAGGATGTAGCCAACACGCCACAAGTGGCTCGTGGACTCTCAACTATCCAAAAGAATCGAACGCTCGCCACAGCTGGTGGGACGCTGCAAGCCGTTGCCTGGAAAAATGCTCCAAGTGTCCGCGCTGTCGCTTTCTTACAGTATCTGTTCACCGCGGAACTTGCCACTGGCACAAGACGTGCGATGTGCACGCGCTTCATCCAAGGCCAGTCGATGCCGATCGTCGTAATATTATCGCGGCAGATTTGACAGCCGCGGTGAGGCCATTAGGAAGCCCCTTGAATTGCGAGGGTCACTATCCGTCACGTCTACCCTGCGGAAGCACCCCAGCGAGTTGCCGAGAGCTGGAGGAAGAACACTATTCTGGCCAGTGCAAGGTTGTCGATTGTGAGGGTGGGATGCGGATAGACGAAACCTGCATGCAATGTGGCTGTACTTCGCGGCGGTTTCCAGCGGGTCAGGAAGCGTTCGCGCGTCGGGTCGCCCAGTTGGTCGCATCAAGTACACGAGTCAGCGCCAGTCTGCTAGCCAATTTGCCCTGGGGTATTGCGCCTCACGCCGATCCATCGACCCACGATGCGCGGTTGCCGCTGGCGCCGCACCGCCTGCTCGCTGACATGCGAAATCAATGGATTGTGATGATCGGCGATTCGACGCAACGAATGATCTACGATCAGTTTAACGCAATGCTCGACACATATGGCGCCAGTTGTCTGACGATCTTACCGCACGTGGATGGTAACCCCGTGCTCAACAGGGATAGCCAGAAAGACACCGACACCGTGTGCCTGCACCCGACGCTGCCATCGAACAGGACAACAGCTCCTCCATTCTGCCGCGCCGCCCTCGACTGGACAAACCCTCGGTGGCCGAGCACCAGGGTGTCGATGCGCTTCTTGCGCGGCCTCGACCTCGGCAAGCTCGAGTTGAATGCACGCGACTGGACGCAACGCGCCCATTACATTGAGTGGCTTGAGCGTTCCAAGTGGCATCCAGCCAGCGTACTATTCGGCTCCGACCCAGCCGATGCCCATCCTGTCTCACGTGCGCACTTCGTGCGGCGCAACGAGTCTGGCCCAACCGTCGTGTTGCTCCACTCGTGCGCGTGGGACACACCAATGATCAATCGCTCAAAATCCTACTACATGGGCATGGAAAACTGCCCCATGCTTCCAGCTTATATCGACGTCAAGACTCGTACCTCGCGCGGAATCGAGCTGCGTCCGGCTCCCGTGCTCCAGACCCCATGCCGCAAGCGCGGCCACGCATCCATGCCTGACGAGAAGATCTATGCCGAATACCGCCGATCACTCGGCGATGCCATCCAGCTTGTAAGACGCTCGTTTCGGGGGCGTCTCATTCTGAGGAACTGCCATGCGGGCACTCGAGAGCGCGGGAAGAAGGTTCAGCCTCAATACGAGGCGACGAAGCGATTCAATGTCATTATCGACCAGGTCGCCCTTGAGCACTGCGTGGAAGTCCTCGACGTGTTTGCGCTCGATGAGATGGTTGGCTTCGCTCAGCACTCGTTTCCCGAGAACTTCCACGTGCCCCGTCCGATGTCCCTTAGCGCGGCGGTGGCCTTCATGCTGCTGCTGCGATTGGGGGGAATAAAAGCGACGAAGCGAAAACCGCCGTGCGCTACTTGCTCTTCACCACGTCAAAATTTTACTTTTTAGTTGCGCCGTTTACTGCTGATGACTATTAATGGTATCGCGGAAACATAGGTTCCCGTAGCGTAAAAATAGCATGGATCACATGGTGTGGATCACATGGATTCCCCCAGCCCTCATCATCAGGCGCGCGTTGATACTAAGCGCTCATGAAGACCGGATCGTTCTTGTTGACCCCCTGAAAGCCGGCGGCGACTAGCTCGTCGTAAGTGGCATTGAACGCGAAGCTGGCCTCCTTCCACGGGAAGCCGGCCGTGCGCAGCTCACGCAACGCGAAGCCGATGCGTTGCAGCTCTGCCGCACTGTAGCCTGCGGCGCGCAGCGCGGCTGCAGACTTGTTGAGCGCGCCGACCTCGCGCTGTGGAAAGCCGGCGGCGAGCAGCTGCTCGTCCGAAAGGCCATCGTCCTGCGTAAAGCGAAGCATCGCGTCATCCTCGCACTCGTGCAGCTGCTTGATCGTGTACCTGATGAGGGGTGCAATCATGTGAAATCAAATGCAATCCAGACGCAATCCAGACGCAATCAAGGCTGCTTGATCGTGTACCCGATGAGGGGTGCAATCATATGCAATCATATGCAATCATATGCAATCATGTGCAATCCAGACGCAATCAAGGAGGCTGCTTGATTGCGTACCCGCCGCGGCGCAGCTCGTCGACAGTGAAGCCGAGCTGCTCGAGGAGCTCGCCCAGGGTGCAGCCGGTGCTTGCGAGCTGTTTCGGCTCGAAGCCGCACGCCTTGAGCTCGGCGCGCGTGTATCCCACAGCGTACATCTCCGCCGCGTCGTAGCCACCCCGAAACAATTGGTCAGCGTCGAAGCCGACTCGGCGCATCTCGGATGCCGACACGCCGCCCGCTCGGAGTGACGCGGCGATGCCGGGGACACCCGTGACCTCGCGCAGCTCAAGGAGAGCGAACGCGCCCTTGTTGTACATCTCTTTGGCTGTGAAGCCGCACGCGAGGAGCTCGGCGCACCCGAATCCCTTGGCACGCAGCTCCAAGGGAGTCCACCCGCCGGCTCGTAGCTCCGCCGCGCTGTAGCCCGCCTCCTTGAGCTCTGCGCCCGAGTACGGCACACTACCCTCGCGCAGTTCCATGGCTGAGTAGCCCGCATAGACGGCATCCTTGGCCTCCTTGGCCAGAGAATCGCGGAAGCCACGCAGCTCCTTGGCCGTGTAACCCCCGCCCGCGAGCTCCTTGGCTGTGTACCCGTGCTGGCGCAGCTGGACCGCCGTATAGCCCGCCGCTCGCAGCGTGGGCACGGGCGTGTTCGCCTTGCGCAGCTCGACCAGCGAAGTGCCCGCCTGCTTGAGCTCGAGCGCCTCGAAGCCAGCCTGCTGCAGCTCCGCGGGCGAGTACTCGGCACGCCGCAGCTCGTCGAGGGAGATGCCAGCCTCCCGCAGCCCCCGCGCCGCATGCCCGGCCCTGCGAAGTTCGGGGGGTCTGTAGCCCGCCCCGACGAGCTGCGCGAGGGAGTACTGCGCCTTGGTCGCCTCGGTGGCATCATAGCCGGCCTTGAACACTTGCTTGCAATCAAAGCCCGCGCCCTTGAGCTCCAAGGCAGAGTAGCCGCCTTCACGCAAGTTCGCGATCGTGAGCAACTGCGCCGCACCGGCGTCTGCCGCGCTCGCCTTGGCACGCAGAGCATCGACCACAGCGGCTCTGTCGAGCAGCTGGGCCTGCGGGTTGAGGTGGGCCTGTGGAATGAGCTCCATTCTCGGCTCTGGCTTCAGGCAAGCCTTGAGCTCTGAGGCCTCCACACCGACAGCGCGCAGCTGGGCGACCGTGCACCCGCCTGCCCGCAGCAGCTCGGCGGGCGAGTACGCCGCCTGCCGCAGCTCCGCCAGCGGGTACCTCGCCAGCAGGAGCGCCTCGGCGGCATAGTTGGCCCTTTTGAGGGACGAAGCTGAGAAGCCGAGCTCGCGCAGGTCAGATGCGCTCAGCCCGGCGCGCTTGAGGCCACGTGGAGTGTACCCGAGCTCGTACAGCCTCGCGTGCGTGCAGCCGAGTGCGAGCAGCTCGGCTGCCTCGAAGCCGCCGTCGAACAACTCCTCCTCGCAAAAGTCGGCGGCGAGGAGGGACTTGGCACTCATCCCCACAAGGCGGAGCACTCTCGCGACGAGCAGCGCCTTCACGTGCGCCCGGCGCGCCTCTCCCGCCACCATCAGCTGCGTGAGCGTCTCCTCCCACTGCTCGCGTCGGATCTCGCCACGCGCAGCAGCGTCGATGAATTTGGCCACGACGCCCGCCGAGCCCTTTGCTTCCGCCGCAGCGGCGGCCGTCGACGCGGCGCTCGTCCCTCGAGGCTTGCGCAGCAGATCGGCCATCAGCAGAATCTCAAGTCGCCAGGGTCCGCCGGGGCTGAGCATCGCCGTGTCGCGCAGGGCTGCGAGGGCAGAGGCGCCGCCCTTGCGCAGTCGGCCGACGGGGATTTCAAAGCCCGACGGGCCGACGATGAGCGCCTGCAGCTCCGAACATGCGGCCGGGCTGGCGGCCATCGCCTCAATGAGCGCTGCGCCAGAGCGCTCCATCCGCGCCTCTGAGCCGTCCCATTCCAGGCCTGCCCTTGCCAAATGGAGACGCGTCAGGCTCGCATTCTTGATGAGCGCATCCATCAGAGGCGGCACCTCCCCATCGGACAGGATGTACGTGCACGACCACTCAAACAGCGCGCCCTTTTTGAGCGCATCGAGCGGCAGCCCGTGGCCCACGTGCCAAAGCTGCGCCGCCTTGACTCGCACACTGATCCCAGCCTCCCGGGCCGAGTAGACGAGCTCGATCCACGTCTTGAGCATCGTGACGACGGAGATGGTGATGGATCTTGGCAGCAGCTCAGCGAAGGCGATGCCGTTCATGGACGTCATCATCAGCATATGCTCCGATGCGCTCTCGTGCTGCGTGCGCACGTGGCGCATGACCGTCACGAGGATGTAGCTCTGGAGCAAGCACTGGGGCAGCGATTCGATCATGACCTCGGCGATGATGCGCGTGGCCTTGTACGCGGGCACGAACTGGCGCAGGCTGTCGGGCAAGGGCAGCGTGCGCAGCAACCCGAAGGGCTCGAGGAACATGAAAAGGTCGAGTCCGATCATTCCGAAAGGGAAGCCGAGCCAGAGGAAGAGCTGGTACGGGCAGCTCGCGCGACCGAACGTGGCGTGCAGGTACGGGAGTACGCGAAGGTACACGACGAGGAACTGCAGCACCAGCAGACCGCCTGCGATGCACGCATACACGAGCATGCCCGACTCGTACAGCAGCACGGCCACCTCGATGTCGGAGATGACGTCCGCGAAGTACAGCCAGATGACGACCAGACCGTTGAGCGAGCGCTTGGCGGCGCTGACGAAACTCGACTGCATGCACCGCGCGCCGCATGCGCGCTCTGACGAAACGTCCTCGCGCCATTCGACGCTCGCCTTTCGGAGCTCGGGCGAGAGTGCGAGCTCCGGCGCCTGCTGTGAAAGCGCCTGGCGCAGCGCGCCCACGCGCGCCTGCTGCTCCTGGTGGCGCTCGGCCACCCCGGCCTCCCTTCCTGCCATGAGCGCTTGCAGCTCGAGCTCCTCTGTCTGGTCTACGGCACGCTGCAGCTCGTGCTTAAGCGTGCGTTCACGCATCACGCGGAGACGTCGTTCGGGCGCCGCATCGGGCGCCGCGTCGTCCGTCGACGCCGCGCGCTGCACCGCCGAGGAGGCCCACCGCACCCCTTGCGAGGCGCCGGGCGGCGCGGGCGTCTGCGGCTTCTCGAGCGGTTGATAGCCAGCCCAGCGCAGCCGGAGGGCGTTCAGGGATCGGCGCAGGTCTTCCTCGAAGATGACGAGCACCCCGATGGCTACAAGGCCGCCGAGCAGCAGAGCCACAAAGGCGCTCGGGTGCGCCTGAGCATAGACGGAGCTGCTGTGGACCGCGTGATGCAGCACGGAGGGCGGCGGCGGTGCTGCGGATGCTCCCTGGTTGCTGCCCTCAACCGCGTCGCCATCGAACCACTTGGTCCAGAGGGATGCGAAGCCTCCGCTGGCCACGAAGGCTATAGCGCCGCTAATCATCAGGAGCGCTAAGCCCACGATCTGATCTGCGCCACCCTCGATCGCGTCGCCCAAGGTCGCTCCGATGGAGACGATGCAGTCGCACGGGCCGGAGATCCAGCCGCGCCTGCCAGCCTCGTGAACGTCCTCGTCTCGATACAAGCGCGGCGCGACGAAGGACTTTGAATTCTTGAGGACCGCGAGATTCGCTGGCTTTTTAGTCACGAATTCCTTCGCCACCGCATCATCGCCATCGGGTATGCTCGGTGGTACGTCGACAACCAGCACGACCTTCTTCTTGGGTGGCGGCACGTCTGCTGGCGTCTCCGACGCCTCGACGTCCACTGCGACCTTCTTCTTCGGTGGCGGCGCGCCTGCTGGCCGTCGAGGCTGTGGAAGCGATGCGGCCGCACCGCCGAAGGGCCCCACCGAGTGCAAGACGACTGGTTTCTTGCCTGGTGGCATGCTAAAGCGATGGTGGCTGCCAACAAGGGCTCGCTTTCGGGAAATTGGAAGTTTCGAGATGCATGTTTGAAGTTGGCGACAGATTCAACACACATAGTAGAACCTGTGTTCTGGGGACAACCCCTCTTCTGCGAACTTTTTTCCCGTTACAGAAACTCCCACGCATCTTTGGCATCAAATGGGTTGTGGAGCCTCAACGTCGCGGCCCCAGCATCCATCTCCACGACCTCTGGTGCCGCAACTCGGCACCGCTTCGTCCGTCACGCCGCGAGCGCAAATAGAGCAGTGGCCGCAACCAGAAACGGGCCCGAAGGCAGACCTGCGGCCTGGCGATGCAGTCACGTACGAAGGCAGGGCTTACACAATCCAGTACATAACCTCCAAGGGCAAATTGGACTTGCGCGCGGACTGCGGCGACGTGGAGTACGGCATCGACCTTGCTGCGGTGGCGAGGTGCACAAGTGCGCAGGTGGGCAGCGTCGTGCTGCTGGACGGCGTGCGTTGCAAGGTGCAGTACGTGACGTCCAAGGGTCTGCTCGACCTCAAGGCCGTCGAGGGAGGCGACGTGCATTACGGCGTCGACCCGGCGGCCGTCCGAATGCTCGAGGTGGACGCCACGCCCGCCGCAGCGTTTGGAAGGTGCTGGAGCATCGCAGTCTTTCCGGAAATCCAAGCGGCAGTGGCATCCAAGGAGTATGCTCTGAGCCCGGCACGCATCGAGCTGCTCGGTGGGCCGCTCGTCAAAGTGATGGGCAGTGGCGCGCGCCTGTTCAAATGCCACCTCGACGGTGGCTCCGAGGTGCTCGCGGCTAAGCTGCTGCCTGCGACGGCCCATGGGCACAAAGTGACCGAGATGACGGCCGAGATTGCGCTCTGCCGCCATCTCGTGCACCAACCGCACGCGCACATCGTGCGGTTCGAGCTGCTCGCGGAGCGCGTCGAGATTGCGAGCGAGCGCTATCTGGCCATTGTCATGGAGATGGTGCCGGTCACCTTGTTAGACCTCATTCAGACGCGAGCGGCCGCGATGCCGCGACGTCCCTTTGGCAGTGTGCGACTCGCCGCCATCGCCGCCAACCTCGCAGCGGCGCTGGACCACCTGCACAGCGTGTGCCATCCGCCGATGCTGCACCGCGACGTCAAACCGCTCAACATCTGCTTCCCCGCCAACGCCTTCGAGGCCGATTTAGAGTCCGATGCACTCGACACGTCTGCAGGGGTGCCCACTACAGCGCTCGACTCGGGGCTGCGGTTGATCGACGTCGGCGAGGCGGCCTTGAGCGCCGTGCCGATCGTCGACTACGTAGGCACGCCGGTGATCACGCCGCCCGAGATGTTCCTCGGCGAGCCACACCACAGCGCGGCGGACGTGTGGGGATTGGGCATCGTGTTGCTATGGTGCTTGCTCCTTGAGCCCTCCAACGTCGGCCCGATGGGCTCCATGTCGATGCCAGAGTGGGAGGCGTGCGTCACCGCCTCGCCGCACGCGGCGCTCGCCGTCTTCGAGGAGCCCACAGGCGGCGGCCGACCGTGGCCCGCCGCGCTCGAGCCCTTTGCCGCGCTCGCGAGGCGGTGCCTGGCACGGAGCCCTGCCGAGCGACCCACCGCACGTGAGGCGGAGGCGAGCTGCATCGAGATCGCACTCTCGGTGCACGAGCTTGAAAGCTAGTGGACCGTGCGTGTAAACTGTCGAGTCAATTGTATTTGTCATACTCGCATATGTCAAACATTACACCCCCCACGCGCCCTGGCTCTCCGCGGCTCTGAAGCCTATACCGCCGCGCCGTGCGCGCGGCGGTGCGCGCCGTCGCGTTCTCGTCCGCGCGAAAACGGGTTTTTCCCCGGTCGGCGGCGCGCGACCGAGCGGTGGGAACGCGCTAACTGGAATCCGATCTCCGAATCTGCTCGTCGTCCGGTTTGTCACATTGTCACGAGGTATATTTGTAACGGACTCATAAAAACTCATAACAAGCCAAACAAACAAGGTCGCGATCGGCGATGCGGCGACCTCGCGCGTCCGGTCATGCGCTCGACCCGGGCGTGTGCGTCCGATTCGAACTTGACCTTTTGGCGAAACAAACGTCACCCGGTCACCCTCCGACTACCGCTCGTACAACACTTTTGAGAGGGGGGCTCGCTTCCCCTCCTTGGCCCCCTTGAGAAAGGCTGACGACTCGATGGCGGCCTGGTTGCTGCCCGAGGCGAGAGAGAGCTGCGAGTGGAGCAGGTAGTCGATGAACTCGTCCGCGGTGACGCTCCCGTCGCCGTCGGCGTCGAGCTGCGCAAAGATCTTATCGAAAGCATCGGGCAAAATCTCAAAGGGGCAGACGGCCGAGAACGACTTGAACAGCTCGTCCTTTTCGAGCTTGCCGTCGCCTGAGGTGTCGAAGTAGGCGAAGGCGTCGTTCATGGTCTGGCGGAAGAGCTGCTTCTGCTCGCGGAACTGCGCGAGGTACACTGACACGAAGAGGTCGTACGGGAGCATCTCGTCATGAGAATGGATGTCGAAGGACGTCCCTGCCTTGGCCGCAGCTCTCGAGAAGGCCTCAAGGACCTGATCAAGCTTGTTGCGCAGCCCAATGTCGCGAAGGCCGGCCTGCAGGTCATAGACGGAGAGGGCGCCATCGCCCTGCAGGTCGAAGAAGCTAAAGGCTTTCTCGAGCTCGAGCAGCGCGAGTGGCTGCCATGCGGTGCAATGAGGGGCAATTAGGGGCAATCAGGGTCGATGAAGGGTCGATGAGGGGCAACTAGGGGCAATTAGGGGCAATCAGGGGCAATCAGGGTCGATGAGGGGTCGAGTAGTGGCGAGTAGCCAGTAGTAGCACTCACCTGTGCGAGGGACAGGTCGTCGCCCGCGTCGTTCGGCCGGCTGCTGGCTCCAGAGAGCACCACGAGCGCCCACGAGCGCGCGAACATCTCCATCAACGCCGCGTTTTTGGTGAACGCGATCGTGAAGACCAGTGGTAGGTGATCCGACGGGTGCTCTTCGTTCGGGATGGGCTTGTCCATGGTCAGAATCGGCATGTCTGCCTTGTCGGTCACCTGGAGGGTCGACTGCACGAAGGAGACGGCCAGAGGCCATCAGAGGACACCAGAGGCCATTCATAGGCCATTCTCAGGCAATCAGCACGCACTTGCACGAATAGGTAGTCGATGCACATCTTGCGTGTGGTGGTGACCGAAGTGGGCAATGAGCGTGGCGCCGAGGCGGTGAAGATGAACGGGTGGACTGCCTCCGAGCAGAGCTCAAACACAACACGTGCGATGTTGGCAATCTGCTGGATATTAGTCGTGTTCAGGTCGCCCGCGAGGATCACCGGCGCCTCGAGCGCGTGGTTCGCTTGCGCAAAGTCAGTGAGCCCCTTGAGCAGCTGCGCCGTCTGCTTCGCACGCGAGCTTGTCTGTTTGGGATCCTCAGGGTTTCGTGCGAGATGCGTCGAGATGAAGATGACCTGGCGGCCCGACGTGTGCTGGAGCAGCGCCACCAGACCGACGCGGTCCTTGACCTCGCGTCCTTTCGCGTCCAACCGGTCAACGAACTCAAAGCAGTCGGAGGCGATCAGAGAGAAGACGCCCACCTTGTAGAAGATGGCACAACCGTCCGCGGACGACTTGCGAGGGCGTTGCTTGTACAGGGCCGCGTAGCCCGCCGCCTTGAGGTTGGGCAAGAAGAAGCTCTCGTAGTTGTCGCACTCGACGAGCGAGATCAGGTCAGCGTGGCAGCTCTTGATGACCGTAATCAGCTTGTCCTTCCGGCCGTCCCACCGAAAGTGTTTCTCGTTGTACTTCTCGACGATGGCCTGCTCCTCGTCGGTCAGGATGCCCTTGACGTACTTGGGCCAGCCCGCATTCGCGTACGTGCCGTCCTCCCCCTTCTCGTAAAACTTCTTGAAGATGGCCTCGCGTCGCTCACTTGAAAGGTCCAGCCCGTACAGGAACCACGGCTGCGTGTTGTCGCCGAGGTAGCCAGCGAGGATGTTGTACTGCGCGACGACGAACTCGTGGGCGCCGCGTGCGCCGCCCTTACCGCGCAGAACGTCGATTTCCTCCTGCTGCCGCAACACCTGCGTTTGCAGCCTCGCCACCTGCTGCTGCAGGTCGTGGACATCCGGGGGGCTGATAAGTGGCTGCTCCTCTGCAAGGCCAGCCTCGAGTTGCTGGTGGAGCTGCTGACGGATCACGGTGATGTCCACGCCTGCGGTGGTGATGCCAAGCTTCCGTGCAGCGACCGCGAGGAGCAGCTCCATGTCATCCTTCTGCTGCAGTGAGTCGTCAGCAGGCCCAGTCTGAGTTCCGACCAGCTGGGAAGCCGAAGAACCTCGCTTCCGCTTCGACATCGCCTCCGCGATGAAGGCCTCCGCGATGAAGGCGACGGGCGCAAAGCTCACCTGCATGACAGCAAGAATGGCGGCGGTGCATCTCAATCGTGTCCATCGAGGCGGTGGGGCCGGCGAAGAGAATGCGGTCGGGGACCACGTACCTGACGAGCACGGCGAGCCGCGCGCGCTTTGCGTCAGACCAGGCCGACGGAGGCTCCTGCTGCTGCTGAATCATAAACATTGGCTGTGAAACACAAACATTTTTCCGAAACTACCCCCCCCATCGACTTCCCCACTAGAAAAAGCGGAAAAAGGGCCAGCATTCCTGTTGAATACCATACACTCTACGGGGTAGACCGTACCTGACTCATCACACGACTCCCTGTTACCGTATTAGGAAAGGACTCCCAGTATGGAAGGATCGTGTGTGGAATGTGCTGTGAGATGAGTGGCCCGGAGCGGTCCTCACGGCGTCAGTGAATTCAGCAGTCGTGCACTGCACCTTACAAGGGTTCATCGCCCGGCTGTTTGTGAGAGCCGATAAAGGCCGGAGAGCCGTCTGGAACTATCGAGTCCATGACGTCTACAACGCCACTCACGAATTCCTAGTCGACATGCAATTCCGAACTCGCTGGTGCTAACTGCCCGGCTAACTGTCATCCTCGATTCCTCGTACCTCGACACGTCTGCAGGGGTGCCCACGACAGCGCTCGCCTAGGGGCCGCGATTGATCGACGTCGGCGAGGCGGCCTTGAGCGCCGTGCCGATCGTCGACTACGTAGGCACGCCGGTGATCACGCCGCCCGAGATGTTTCTCGGCGAGCCACACCACTTACACCACAGCGCGGCGGACGTGTGGGGATTCGGCATCGTGTTGCTATGGTGCTTGCTCCTTGAGCCCTCCAACGTCGGCCCGATGGGCTCCATGTCGATGCCAGAGTGGGAGGCGTGCGTCACCGCCTCGCCGCACGCGTCGCTCGCCGTCTTCGAGGAGCCCACAGGCGGCGGCCGACCGTGGCCCGCGGCCTGCCCGCGGCGCTCGAGCCCTTTGCCGCGCTCGCGAGGCGGTGCCTGGCACGGAGCCCTGCCGAGCGACCCACCGCACGTGAGGCGGAGGCGAGCTGCATCGAGATCGCGCTCTCGGTTCACGACGCTTGAGAGCTGGATCGCGCGTGTCATTTTCCATACTCACATGATTGTCATACAGATTACAACCCGCAAGGGCCCAGGCCCAGCACGCCCCTGAACGCTGAAGCACGAGGAGTCGGAATGACCTCCACAAGGCTGACACAACAGAAACAGGTCCCGGGAGTGGGCGGTGGTGCTATTGCGCTGCAACCCACATGCCCCCAGTGCCCCCCTGCTGGCCTGGCTCCGCCGGCGTCATGTTGATCCTCATGCATGCATCTCTCTTACAGACGACGTGCCGTGTTTGACGGGCTCCTTATGTGGCCCGCATACTGGCGCGTTGTAGCACATAGAGCTCGCAACTGCGGCACCGGGCCAACACCCGTCCCCTGCCCCTCCCTGGTCGGCCAATGTGTTCACACCTCCCCGGTCCGCCGCGGCTTTCCCTCTTCGTTCGCGCCCCCAACCCGACGGTCGCGTACGGCGGGGCTGAGCGGCCCCGCCCAGCTCCATCAGCAGAGCACGCCCAGCTCCGTGAGCAGGAGATCAACTTGCTGTGCGAGCGTGCCTTGGCCCTCGATGCCCATGGCCGCATTTGCCTCTGCGACTGCCTTCGCCACCGGCAGCGAAGGGTCGAGTGAGAGCTCCTCCTTGACGCGCGCCACCTTTTGCGCCATCGTGCGCTCCGCGGCCGGGGAGCCAAGCGGCGCCGCGGCGGATTTGGTTGCGGCGCTCGACGGTGCCGCCGCGGAGGCGGAGGCGGCGGACTGCGCGGACGGGCGAACCGCACCTCCACCACCACCGACGGGGGACATAGCGGCGGACGGGCGAACCGCACCTCCACAACTACCGACGGGGGGCTTAGCGGCACCAGCGGTGCTGCTGCTACTGTCCTTGTGTGACGCACCCCCGGCGGGCGACGAGGCGTGTCGTGTGGTGGTCTGCTGGCTGGTCGCCTGATGGACGTTCACGCCCACGGGCTGACTCGTCGACGGCAGGCGCGCCGCCATCGAGCCGACGGTCGAGGCGATGCGCTCGCTCGTGAGCGGCCTGCGATCCGCGCCGTCGTGGGCATGCCTGGCCGACTCCGTTGCATGCTCGAGGGCGCCGCGCTGCGACTTGTTGCCAGCGTTCAGGTTGGACATCGACGCGCGTGCGAGGTTGGCGGTCAGAACAATCGATGTCTTGTTCGCGGTGGCGGTGGAGGCCTCTGCCTTGCCGTCGAAGGTGCGGTTTAAGGCGGCGAGCTTGGCCTCTGCCTTGCCATCGAAGGTGCGGTTTAAGGCGGCGAGCTTGGCCTCTTCCTTGCCGTCGAAGGTGCGGTTGAAGGTGCTCTCGACGCTCTTCTCGGCCTTGCCATCGAAGGTGCGGTTGAAGGCGGCGAGCTTGGCCTCTTCCTTGCCGTCGAAGGTGCAGTTGAAGGTGCTCACGACGCTCTTCTCGGCCTTGCCATCGAAGGTGCTCTCAAAGGTTGAGCCGACAGAGGCCGCGGCACGGGCCGAGGGCTCGCCACGCGTTGAGGAGGCGCCAGCCGGAGCGTGCTTCGAAAGGTTCCGGAATTTGGCCTTGGACGCGTTGTGAGCGGGGCTGGAGCGGGGCGAGGGAGTGGCACAGCCGCCACGCGCCGAGGACGCGGCCACGGAGGCGTCGTAGGTGCCCTTGGACGCGTCGAACGTGTGTTCGCCCTCGACAGACGCTCGAGAGCGCTGCAGTCGCACGAGCGGGCGCGCGTCCTTGGCCCCCTTGAGGATGCTGCTCTGGATAGCGGGTGACGCGAGCGCGCCCGCGATCGCCGGCATGTCAGGGCGCTGCGTCGGCTCACGATGGCAGCACTGCTTAGCGAGGGCGACGATGCCGGCAGGACAACGGAACTCGCGGCGCTCGGCGTCGTCGAGGAGCACCTGCACCGGAGAAATCTCGCCGCGCTGCACCACGCGCACGATGTCCATCGCATGCTTGCACTCGAGCGCGAAGTATGGCGGGCTCAATGTGCCCATGTGAACGAGGAGGCAGCCAAATGACCACACGTCGACCGCGGCCGTTTGGTTGTTCTCGCCACGCGCCACCTCGGGCGAAATGTACGGCGGCGTGCCATGGATCCCCTCGCCCTCGGCGGCAGAGCCGGGCTTGCCGTTGGCAGACGAGCCGAAGTCGGCCACCTTGGCCACCCACGAGTCCGAGAGCAGCACGTTGCCAGGCTTGAGGTCGCGGTGGAGCACGTTGTTGAAGTGCAGGTAGGCGACGCCTTTGGCCACGTCGCTCGCGATCGAGAGGAGCGAGGCGCGCCACGTGCGGTACTCCTTGTACTCGGCGGTGCCGTGCAGCAGCTCGAGCAGCGAGATCTCGAGCAGCTCGAGCACGATGCCCACGCGCTGCACGTGGTCGGTGGCGATGCCGAGCATGAGCACAACGTTCGGGTGTCGCAGGCCCATCATCGCGTCGTGTTCGCGGAGCATGTCGGCCAGCAGCTGAACCGAAGACTCCTTGTCCTCACGCAGCTGCTTGACTGCGCAAGGCGTCGCCTTGAACGAGCACGCGTGCACGGTGCCAAAGGTGCCCTCGCCCAGCTTCTCGGCCATCTCGAGCTCGTTCCAGGGGATGAGCTTGATCTTGCTGGCGTGGCTCGCCTGCTCGACCATGTCGTTGAGCGCCGCGATCTTGGCAGCCCCGCGTGGAGTAGCCGAGGCGTTCGACGACGCGACTGGATTGTTCTTCTTCGCCGACACCGAGATCTTGTCGATGTCGATGGTTCCCTGGGAGGCGGCAGAGGGCTCGGAGGGCTTATCGCCCTTGCGGACACTGAAGTCCTCCATCTCAGTGGAGGGCCCGCGCGGGGACGAGCTGCCAGTCGAGGCTCCACCGAGGCCAATCTTTGCACGGCCGCGAACCGGGCTGCGGCCCTTGCCCTTGCCTCGGTAGCGGAAGAAGCAGCCACACAAGATCGCCAAAATGCCGGCGGCGACGGCGATGATGAAGATGAGAATATTGCTCGATGCATCGGCCGGTACGGAAAGCCCGGCAGTGTTTTCGGAAGTGATTTCGGGGGCGACGAGCCGAGTGACCGTCTCCACGGCGATGGTGGGCGCGTTCGTCACCTGGAGGTTTAAGAACTCGCTCGCCGCGTCCGCGTCTGCAAAGACGGAGGTGCTCAAGATTTCCTCAACGGCGGCACTCGCGGATGAATCCGTGGTGACGATGGTGATCTCAACCCGTGTGGACGCGGCATAGGCAACCGTGGTGACCGCGCTGGGGTCCACGCCCGACTCGGCGGCGACCAAGATCGAGATGTTGGTCAGCCGGGCGGGCGTGAAGGTCTCGATTGGCTCCGCAGCAACGAAGCCGATCACCACCTGGTACGTGGTGACCGCAACCGCTCCCGGCACCGACGGGGGCGGCGCGAGGGGCGAGGGCGAGGGCGTGGTGGACGGTGGGAGAGGCGAGGGCGGGGGCGAGGGG
>Ga0210245_101754_pt1 | contig 16071 bp, 20 predicted proteins | sample ChrtobMetaP3_4mM_FD_155450 | JGI IMG/M metagenome (GOLD analysis project Ga0210245, IMG submission 155450) | Chrysochromulina tobin associated microbial communities from unialgal haptophyte culture, Seattle, Washington, United States - P3_4mM | ecosystem: Host-associated > Algae > Haptophytes >...
CGAACCCATCGGGTATATCCCGCCTGCTGAGGCTGAGGCAAACTACTACCGGCAATTCGCCAATCAGGCCACTGCTGTGGTGACCTGACTTAAACCAAACAGCCTCCGCGGAACCCGGGGCGATTCAATTGACAACATAGTTGGTGGAATGGAGTCCACCTTGGAGAAGTACAGGTCAAGATGACCTCAAGGGGCGAGAGATTTTCTGTTCACCTGGCAAACAACGGCACAACGAACATCCCGCTTGACCACGCTTCGTGCTTGCTTCCTTCGCTCCGCGAGTCCCTACCCAAGGGCGAGGCCAGAGCCAGTAGGCGGGAAACGGCCGACCCGGAGGTGAAGCCATCGCTCACGATAGGCGGCGTTGAACGACACGTGTTGGCGATTGCTGCCATTCATGCACAGGATTGCGAGTGACTCCGATCAGCCTGAAGCTGACCCACTACAGGCAAGGTCGGCTCTGCAGCGTTATGCACAGTGCTCCGTTATGAGTAGCCTGCTGGGCGCTCGTGCGAGATCTCCCTGGTGCGGGGCGCGTGCATGCGCTACGAGGCTATCCATAGTTTCGTCATGCTCAGAGGTGCCAAAGACGATGAATCCTTGCTGCGGTTGCGCACCGCGGCTTCATCCCCAGCCGTGCGGCGAACTGTTCCAATCTCAGGAGTTTGATTGGCCGCTGTCGAGGGAATACCCGTTACAAACAGGCGAAGTCGGTTGGGGCGGTGTGCCATCGTCATCGCGTCGGCGGCTACCGTGTGACAAGACTGTTCGCCCTCGATCTCGCCTCGTCTGGGATCAAACGTTATGTGCAGCGCGTCCTTGCCTTTGACGCCGACAACGTCAGTGTTCATGCGGCCTGCAGCCTGACGGCGTCGGAGTCCTGCATATAACTGGGACCTGTGCATAACGCTGCTTATGTAGAGCTCTCCATAAGCGGCGTTTGCCGCTCTTCGCTTCCCCAAGCCGAATTAACGCTGACAGGCACCAAGCGGTCGCTGACGGCGGCGACCGTGTGCATCATGAAGGTCGCCACCTCGCAGAAGGTGACATACTATATCCATGCACGCCCCGCCCCCGGCAACTGGTGCCCATGTATGGCAAGGAGTGGATGAAATCGCTTCCGGACGTAGGCCCCACAACTCAAAAGCGCCCGCTGTAGTCAGATTCCGGGGAGTCGATCATCTCGGCCCGTCGAGCATCTATAGGTCAGCCACTCCTGCACCCATAGTTTCGCTCGCCACGTTTAGTGCGCGCTTCCGCCGCTTGGTTGAGGCAAATGCGCTGACGGACAAAAACCTAGACGAAGCCCTCTGGCTGAGCGCAGACAACTTTAGGCACATCTACGGCAGCCGGCGAACGCTGATCGAGCTAGGCGGGCAGAGGATTGACCTGCTCGCCTACTACTCCGCTCGGTCGGCCGAAGCCGCCGTTGACTACCGCAACTTCTGGCAACGTGTCCGAGCCCTTGTCAAGGCTGGACGCCTCGGTGACGACACCCTTGTGCATGCTGCAACCTTGTCCGCAGACGCTTGGCGCACCCACTATGGCGGAGGACGCCGCACGGGTTTTGTCTACGACGGCAACGAATATCCGGAGCATGCGGGAAAGCACTTCCACAGCATCACTGCGCTGCTGCGAACGATTGGCAGGTACGCTGATCATGAACTCATCCACTCTCGTCTGAAGGCCGGCTGGAGCTTGGATGACGCGCTCACGATTCCCGTAGCCTTCGCTAGCCGCCGCACCGGTTTGATCTATCGCGTAATCCGCCGCAAGACGAACGCCGTGTACGTCGGTCTGACAGTGACCTCCGTGGAACAACGGTGGGCCTTTCACATCCGTAGCGCGGCTGCAGGTTCGAGCACGAAGTTCCACGCGGCGATTCGCGAGGATGGTGCCGATGGATTCGACATCGAGGTTCTTGAATGCGGCATCAGTGACCCGGTCCTGTTGCCTGCGCGCGAAGCCTTCTGGGTTGAGCGTCTGGGGGCCCTGAGTACCAACGGCCTCAACACAGCCAAGCCAGGCGGTCTCGGCAGTCCCGGCGGCAAGCCTATCAGCCTCGGTGGGGAAACATTTCGATCCATCGAGGAAGCTGCCGACATGCTGAGCGCGCGGCTTGGCATCGCCCGACACGTCATTCGGTCCCGGCTTCAGAAAGGGAAGCCGCTGCCAACGCCTGACAGCGTCCGGCGCCAGAGCCGCCATCCCGAGGCTGGATCAAACCTCTTCCGGCGCTGGCTGGGTATGCGCAATCGACATGCTGGCGCTATCGTGGAAGCATGGTCGGACTACGACCAGTTCAAGAAGGACGTGTCTCCTGTCCCAGCCGATATGGAACTCATCCGTAAGCGGCCGGGCGCCCCCTGGGGCCCCGGCAACGTCGAGTGGGTCAGCACTCGGGAAAAGATCGAGAGGACGCACGGCAAGGAGTTGACAGTCCATGGTGTCCTCTTTCCCTCGCTGACTGCCGTCGCAAAGGCTCACGGTATTGGAATCAGCACGCTCAAAAACAGGGTCTTTCAACAGGGCATGTCGATTGAGCAGGCGATAGCAGTGCCTCTCGGCGCCACGTCACATAGACGCCTCGACGAACACATTACGGTGGACGGCAAGCAGTTCCGCTCGAAGCGTCAGGCAATCCTTTACATCGCAGAGACCCGTGGCCTCACTGAGCATCAGGCCAAGTACCGACTCAGTACAGGCTCGTATTGAGTGGCGCGGGAGACGCGTGGCGAGGGGTGCAATGGGCGCAAGGACGTAGCCCCGTCGCAGTAGGCAACGCTTCCTGTGGATGGGCTTCGCCCCTGCCATTCTGTTTATGGCCGCTCGCTTCCACCAAGATAGTCCGGTTTGGGCACACGGCTACCGCTTGTGTCGAACACTCGCGAATAACTACTTTGATGGCGTCATCTGCGGCGTTCGGAGATTGCACTGGGTGGGGATTTCCGGTCATGGAAGCGGACAAGAGTCGTTCAGAACCGACACGCCAGTCGGTGGGTTCGATCAACCGGTGCGGGAGGTGCCGCAGGCGCAAGCCCTCTTGCCATCCGGATGACTGGTCGGGGAAACAGCAGTCATTGGCCGGGCAAGAGTGACGACCCGCTCCCAGCCTGAAGCAACCCTCTGAAACGAGTCACGCGGCTCAAGAGCCCCCCAATACTGTGAGTGGTTCACAGTAGCCCGGGCCACTCCACTTGTTCAACAACAACGGTCCCCGCGACCCGTGGAGTTCCCATGCCATCCAGAATCCCCGTCCACATCGACGGCCAAGACTTTCCGAGCATCAACAAAGCCAGCCTCTTCTACCGAGAGATCCTGCACCGCCATCAGCCAGGCCAATCAGTATCAGACCCCGATCAACTCGAGATCAAACGCCTGATACACAGTGCACAGCAAACTCCTCAGCCTCCCGCATCTGACGCACAGATTCGTGTGATCCAGGGCAAGTACGGCCGCCATTGCTTTGCCATCCACGCAAAGGATCGATCCATGCAGACCATCTCCATCATGCGTTCCGTGCGGCAATGCATCCTCAGCGTGGAGGGGCCTTCATCGAGCGTCCAACCGCAGCCCACCGCGGCTTGAGACCCTTTGGCAATGCGCTTCAATGGCTCTTCACATCTCCCTGGAGGTGTCTTTTTCCTCGATCCTAAATTTCTTCAGTCACATATCACCCCAGTGACCTGACCACCATCTGCCCTTTGGCAGCGGCTCAACTTCCATAAAGCCCGGCACGCTCATTTCGAGCTGCCGGGCTTTATGCCGTCTTGGTCGGGTTTTTCTGTCTTTCTGCTTCTCGGCTCTGCGATCTGCCCCCTCTTCAGCCCCGTGTGTTCACGCACCCGGGGCTTTTGCTTTGGGGCTGCCGGTTGGTCTTTCTGTCTCGGTTCCCTGTTTCTTCAACACGCATGTTCTTTCAAGGAGATTTCCATGCTCACCTGTCCCCAATGCCAATCCCCGCGATTGGAATCCCGCGATCTCGGTCGCACTGCTGGTGGCGCTGTCGGCGCACTCGCAGGCGCTGCCAGCGGCGCAGCGAGTGCACTGCGCGGTGCCCGACTGGGCGCTACTTTCGGCGCATTCGCCGGTCCTGCCGGATCCGTCCTGGGCGGTCTCGCCGGTGCCGCACTCGGTGGCCTAGTAGGCGGTGCAATCGGTTGTGAGGTCGGCAGCAAGATCGGTGAAGCCGTCGATCAGAACTGCCTGGATAACTACCGCTGCCTGGAGTGCGGCCACACCTTTGGCCCTCCGCGCGACTGAGGTGCACGGGCGGTAGTCGTCCTGCTGATTCCTCGACCTCGCGCTTCTTTGGCTTTCCGTTTCTCTCTCCCTCTCCCTTTCTCACTCCCTGCCCGGCTCTTGGTCCTTGCTGTGCGCTCTTTGGAGTCACGCAGTGGCACAGCCGTGGGCGGGTGGTTTTCGTGTTGTCGGTCTTTCGTTTTCTTGTTCTTTCTTCCATTTCTTCAAGGAGTATTTCAATGGCACATCTCGTTCAAACCATGGCCTATGTCGGCGAGACCCCCTGGCACAACCTGGGTCAGCAATTGCCCGCCAAACAACCCATCGATGTCTGGGCCCGCGAAGCGGGCATGGACTGGACCATTCGCGAGACCCCTGTGCGCTACATGGCCACGGAGTCCGGCACTGGCGCCGCGCCCAGTGCTGCCTCTTCTGTCTCGGACCTCTATGGCGAACCCATGGAGTTCCCCGACCAGAAGGTGCTGTACCGCAGCGATACCAAGGTCCCCCTGTCGGTGGTCAGTGCCCGCTACCAGGTGGTGCAGCCCAAGCAGGTACTCGAGTTCTATCGGGATTTGACGGAAGTCTCTGGTTATGAGCTGGAGACGGCCGGGGTTCTCAAGGCCGGGCGCAAGTTCTGGGCCCTGGCCCGCACCGGCAAATCCTCAGCACTCAAGGGCAACGATGTGGTCAATGGTTATCTGCTGCTGGCCACGTCCTGTGATGGGACGCTGGCAACCACGGCCACACCGACCACCGTTCGAGTCGTCTGCAACAACACCCTCTCCATTGCCCTGTCCGGAACGTCGAGTGCGATCAAGGTGCCCCACAGCACCAGCTTTGATGCGCAGGCGGTCAAGAAGCAGTTGGGGATTGCCGTCTCGCAATGGGACGGTTTCATGTACAGGATGAAGACCTTGTCCGAGCGCAAGGTCAAGAGCCATGAGTCCATGAACTACTTCCTCAAGGTGCTCTGCCAGACGGATGGGCATGCGGATGCGTCTGCAGGTCTCACCAACGAACGTGCTCTCAAGAAGGTGCAAGCCATGTACGAGGGCCAGGGCCGGGGTGCCGAGTTGGCTGCCGCCAAGGGCACTGCCTGGGGTCTGCTGTGCGCCGTCACCGAGTTCGTGGACCACGAGCGCCGGGCGCGCAGTCAGGAGTACCGGCTGGACAGTGCCTGGTTTGGCCAGGGGGCCACCCTCAAACACCGGGCGCTGGAGCAGGCGTTGCAGTTGGCGTCGTGACGGTACCTCCCGTTCTGGCGGCACATCCTGGTTTTTGTCTCGCACCTTACCCATTCACCTCCATCGCCCTCCACGGCATAGACCCCGGCTCCTTCATTGGTCCGGGGTCTTTTGTTTTGGGGGTCGTGCTGGTGTTCGTTTCTTTCACATTCAAGGAGTCAGCATGGTTCAACCTGTTGTTTCACCGGTGGGTTCATCTCCCACCAAACCCCGCCCTGCCCTTCGGCTGGTCAAGACCCAAGACCTGGATCGCGATCAGTGGTTGCAGGTCCGCAAAGGAGGTATCGGGAGTTCAGATGCTGCGGCTGCGGTGGGGCTCAACCCCTACCAGTCGCAGCTGGAGTTGTGGATGGAGAAGACCGGTCGTGCGCCTGTCGCCCCACCAGGGGACGGCGGTGCGGACGATTTGAGTCCCATGTACTGGGGTTCGCTTCTGGAGCCCATTGTGGCTGCGCACTACACCCGCCATACGGGCAACCGGGTACGGCGCATCAATGCGGTGCTGCAGCATCCCGAGCATCCTTGGATGCTGGCCAACATCGACCGGGAGGTGATGGGGGCCCCGGATGTCCAGTTGCTGGAGTGCAAGACCGCTGGCATTCAGGGGGCCTGGCTCTGGCGCGATGGGGTGCCGGAGTATGTGCAGTTGCAGGTGCAGCACCAGTTGGCCGTGACGGGCAAACAGGCTGCAGATGTGGCGGTGCTGCTCGGGGGCCAGGAGCTGCAGATCTTCCGGATCGAGCGGGATGAGGAGTTGATCGCCCAGCTCATCACCTTGGAGCGGGAGTTCTGGGGGTATGTGGAGCGGGGCCAGGCGCCGCCGGCCGATGGGTCGGATTCTGCAGACCGGGCTTTGCGGGCGCTGTATCCCCGGGACACGGGTTTCACCCTGAACCTCAAGCATGACCTGGTGATGGGGGCGGTGTTCTCAGACCTGTTGGCGGTGCGGGAGGTGCTGGCGACCAACACGGCCCTGGAAGCCCAACTCAAGCAAACCATTCAGCAACGTATGGGGGACTCCAGCCGGGCGGTGTTTGAGAACGGGGAGGTCAGCTTCAAACGCAGTCGGGATGGGACGCAGCTCGATACCGCGCGGCTGGCCAAGGAGCAGCCGGAGATCGTGAAGGCCTACACGGTACCCAAGCCTGGGAGTCGGAGGTTTCTGGTGCAGACCTGAGGCTGGGCGAACTGGACGATTGGTGCCACAGGTTCGTTCTTTCATTTCATTTTCATACACGTATTCCCCAGACGGGCTTCATCGGTGACGGTGAGGCCCGTTGTGTTTTGGGGGGCATTCACATTCAACAAGGAGATTCACATGCTCAAAGGTTTGGCTTTGACACCGCCCGTGATCGGGCGCATTGCGATTGGGCGGGTGGTGGAGAAGGCAGGACGTCGCCTGCCTGAGAAGGACGATGAGTTCACACTGACCAGCCAGGTACAGAACAAGGATGGGTGGGTTCCCCATCCGGTAGATGCCCAGTTGCGCAAGGAGCCCGGGGCCAAGCTGCGCTGCATTCCGGTGCGGTTGCTGTTTGATGATCCGGACCTGAGTCTGCGGGCGAACTACACGATGTTTGATCGGGCCACGGGACGACCACTGTGTGTGGGAGATGGAGAAAGCTGCAAGCGGGTGACCCTGTCGGGGATGCAGTCCCTGCCCTGCCCTTCGCCTGCGGTGTGTCCGCTGGCCCAAGACGGGAACTGCAAGCCGTATGGACGGCTGCATGTGCGGGTGGAGGCTGAGGGGAATACCGAAGCAGGTATGGCGGGTATGAGTGGCGATGAACTGGGCAGCTTTGTGTTTCGGACGACGGGCTTCAACAGCATCCGGACGCTGTCGGCTCGGCTGCGGTATCTGTTTGCTGTGTCGGGTGGATTGTTGGCGGGATTGCCCTTGGAGCTTCGGCTGCGGGGCAAGTCCACGACGCTGTCACACCGCACGCCGATCTACTACGTGGATCTGACGCTGAGAGCGGGAAGCAGCTTGGCCCAGGTCGTGGCGTTGGCACGGCAGGAGCGGGAGCAGCAGGCTGCGCTGGGGCTGGATCAGGCGGCGCTGGATGAAGCAGCGCGGCAGGGTTTGGCGCTCGGGGAGTTCGAGGAGTCGGAGGAGGAAGGCGCAGAGGTCGTCGAGGAGTTCTATCCGGATTCCGATACGAATGGAGATGGTGGAACGGAGCAAGCACCCGCGCCGATCTCGCTGCGCGGCAAGCTGCATCGCAAGCAGGAGGCTCTGGGAGTGCGTTCCACCGCAACGGGTGATCCAGGGGCTTCCCATGCGGGGGCCTGAAGGGCTGGTTCGGCGCTATGCGGTAGGACTGGTGATGGAGACGGTGCCTTGCTATCGCAGTGGGCCCGATTCTGAATCGGGTGCCAAGGTGTTGCCGGGGATTTTGGTGAGACATCGAGCACCGCCCCATCGCACGGGGGCGGTGGTGCTGCAGCAGGCGGTGGCCTTGCTCACCGGCCAGCGGGTTGCGATACCCACTGTGACCAGTGCGGCCGGCGTGTTGCGCCATGCGCAGCGGCTCCTGCCAGGATTCCATGCTCAGCTGGTCTGGGAGCAAGCGCCTTCCGACTTGCTGGCGCTGTGCCACGCAGCAGTACACCGTGGGGGTCTGGTGCTGTTGCTCTGGCAGTCGATTGCCAGGGAGGTGCGGGGAGCCCCTCGCCGGCCCTGCCCTCCTCCTCAATGGATGCTCGTGGTCGGTGTGGAAGGGCCTTGGAGTCCGGCAGGAGATGGATCAGGCAGTGTGGTGTGCACAGAAGCTTCTGGCCTCTTGGTCTTGGATACGCAGGTGCATCCTGGATGGGGATTGGGGCACAACCAGTGTCTGGCTCCGGGGGCCTATCCGTCCCACGAGGCGGCTATGCGAGTGGCGGAGTTCCGTAGCGTGTGGTCGGCGCGTACGTTGGAGGGCAACCTGGACTGCGGGATGGTCCTCTCAGCGATCGCACTGTCTCCCGGCAAAGCCCAGAGCCCCCAGTGATCTGGCGGGAGCTCAGACAGTGCATCCGCACTGGCTGGCTCTCTTGCGATGCCGATCAGGCAATCACAAAGGGCGTGCGGTCCTTGCCCGCAATCCACTGGGGCGGCTTGCCCCGGCCGGACCAGGTAGCACCGGTATCGGGGTCGCGGTACTTGGCAGCGACCTTCTTGGGCTGGGGCTTCCAAGGGAAGACTTGCTGGGCGGTGAATCCGAACTCCTGAACGAGTTGCAGAACGGTTTGGAGGGCCTGTTCGGACTCGGCCTTCCTGGCGTTGGCGATTTGTTCGTCGAGGAGTTTTTTCTGGGCGAGGAGTTCGGCGTAGCTGGACATGAGGGTGCGTTGGGGGTGAGTGCTGGGGTGCTGGAGTGTTGTGATTGGGCCCAAGGAGGACCGTTTTAGGCACAGAGAGCACTCTACGCGAATTGGAGCCAACGCAAGCTCAGTTGGCAGTTGCAACGGGGGGAGTCGTGGATTCTTGGGTCTCACCCTTGCGCCAAACCTGCAGGTTGGCGTATTCCCGGCCGCAACCTGTGCAACGCAGGGCTTCGGTGTAGCGCATGACTCCGGCGTCATCGCGTGCGAGCACGCGGTGGTAGCTGGTGGCACCACAGTAGCCGCAGCAGTTCCTGGTGGTAGACGGGTTCATCGGGTAGGAGGCGCTCAGGTTCTTCACTCAGGGGATCTGTTCTTGGTGGGGGTCTTCGTTCCGTGCACTTGGGATCGTACCAAGGCAACGGAGTTTGTGCAGGTCCACGGGGGAAGCTGGTCACGGGCAGGGATGTTCTCGCTCCATATGGAACATCTCACACGGTAGCGGCTGAGCTGCGGCAAAGATCTCGCAGCCACTTCCCCATCCCTGCCCGTTCAGCAAACGGTCAACCGATGGTCTTTGGTTGGCGTTCAATTGATGTATTTGCATCACATATCATTTACTAACAGAGAGGGAGTTTTATGCAATCCATGGGAAGCAGGGTGCAGCTTACGCGCAGCCTGGTGGCGGGTTCGTTGGTGGCGCTGGGTGTGGCAGGCGTGCTGGCCGGCTGCCAACGCAAGGAGGCCGAGGCGCCGGAGTTGCCGGTGCAGACGGTTTCCGGGTTTCTGGAGATCGCAGGGGTGCTGGATCGCCGGGGTGAGCAGGGGGCAGTGTTCGAGGTCAGCCCGGAGACGGGGGATCTCGTGGCGTTTGTGTTCGATCCAAAGAGTGCTCTGGGCCAGCGGCTTTTGTCGCAGTGTGTGCGGGACATGCCGTGTTTTGTGGAGGGGGTACGGGCCAGGCCGCTGGACAGCAATGCACCTGCAACGAAGGTATTGACGGAACTGGGGTTCAGCGTGTCACCGTCGGCTTGGCTGGGGATGATCGAAGCAGGCCCTGCCCGGGTGGAGTCGGCGCTCGAGGAGCCTGAGAAGCAGGTCAAGACCCGGTTTGGGGTTGTGACAGTACAGGAAGGGGATTCTTCGGTTGTTTTGAACGGGCAACCCGTTCTACCGGCCCAAGAAGAGCCTTTGAGCATCGTGCGTAATGCCCCGGTGGGTGCAGAGGATGTGCTGTTGCTGCAAAGCGGATCGGGCACCGCCTGCCCTGCCCTGTTCCAGCTGCTGGCGGTATCGGCCCAGGGGGTGCAGGTGTCTCCGAAGTTTGGGTCTTGCTCCGACTTGGTGTTTGCTGTGGTCGAGGAGAAGCCCAATCAGGCTCCCAAACTGTCCATTCGGATGCTGTGGTTTGCGGGGCCGTTCGAGCCCGAAGAAGAGCAGCGCAAGGCGGCTCAGAAGATGGTGGAGTTTGTCTACCAGCGGGGGGCGCTCACGCGGGACGGGAAGCCGGTGACTTCGCAATGAAGGGGCTGGGCTCCTATCTCTCGTCCGAAGGATCAAACCTTGGCGGGATTCTTTCTGGCGGTTTTGCGCGCGGGCTTGATCGCTTGCTCTGGAGGTTTGAGCAGTGTCCAGGGCTCCACGCCCAGGGCCTGCGCCAGGCGCTCGATGTTGGCCAGGGCGATGTTCCAGCGGCAGCGCTCAACCGCCGAGACATAGGTGCGGTCGAGTTCGCACTCGTGAGCCAGACGCTCTTGGGACCAGCCTTTTTCTACACGCAGTAGCCGAATCCAGTACGCGAGGACTTCGCGCACGTTGCCCGGGTCGGGCAGATGGGTCGGGGGCGTGGGTTTGGCAGACACCGCGGGAGGATGCGGTTTTGCCTTCTTTGCATCTACGGAGTTTGCTTCACTCTTGAAGAACCTCCATCCGGTGACAGGGATTTTTTAGTGCTTCAACTTTAGGAGGAATTGCCATGAAGCGGTTTGCTTGGGGTCGTTGGGTGTTGGCGGGGTATTTCTTGATCGGGCTGCTGTATGCGGTGTATGCGAACAACTGGGGGGATGAGCCCTACCGGAGTTTTGCGTACCACCTGGGCCAGGGGCTGGTGTGGCCGGTGGTGGTCTTGCCGGGTCTGGGCAAGTTCATCGGGGGCTTGCTGATCGTGGCCATGGTGGCGTTTGTGATGGCCAGTTGATGCAGGGAAGGAGCAAGCGCCATGGCGTTTCTAGCCCAGCTGATTCTGGGGTGTTTGATGGTCTACCTGTTCTTCGACACGCTGGGCTTCTGGTTCGGTCTGGGAGTGATCGTGCTGTGGCTGCTGATTGGGATGGCCAACAGTGGCAAACGGTGAGGGGCTTTGAACGGGCATGCAAAACAACAGGCGCACCTGGGAAGCTGGGTGCGCGCATTTTTTACACAGGAGGAGATATGCGATCAGGGATGACTAGAGCAGAGGTAGTGGGTCTATCAAGCTGGACCCGTGGGCCCAGGAGTGCAATCACAGCTGTCACCTTGGGTGCCGCACTGGCTTTGGCCGGGTGTTCTGGCTCCAAGACCGAACGGATGATGGTCAAGGGCTGTACCGATGGGGGTAGCAGCAAGAAGACCTGTCAGTGCGCGGTGGACAAGATGGGCGAGCGCTACGACCTCAAGAACCTGGATGAGTTTGCGGAGAGTCGGGGTGGAATTCCGCTGCAGACCCTGCAGGCGGATTTTGTGAAGGCTCTGGTCGAGTGTGTGCAGAAACATGGGCGCTGAGGAAGCGCGGAAAGGAGATACGCGATGAAGGCAGTGAGGAATAACCAAGTACAAGGTCTTGGACTGGAAGGGCTCTCTGGGCACTTTCGGGGAGTCAGCCGCACTGCCCTACGGTTGGCAGCCGGCCTTTTGTGTGCGGTGCTGGTGCAAGGCGCATGGGCGCAGTCACCGCAACCACAGACGTCAGCCTGCGTGCGGCCGCTGAGCAAGGAGGTGAAGAACCGTACGGTGTTTGTGGGCACGCGAGTGTTTGACACGGCTGTGCCGCACGAGGACACCAAGCCCAAAATGATCCTGATGAAAGGGTTCACCTTGCGGGTGGTGGGACGGTTTCAGGAGTGGGTGCAGTTGAAGGGAGTCAATGACAAGGAATTCGGTCCGGACTCAACGCTCGGGTGGGTTCACGAGTCGGAGCTGGTGAAGGTGAACATGGAGTTGTGCAGGCTGGGGTGAAGCCTGGCGAGTGTGGCGTTAGCCACCAATATGGAAGGGGACTGGGCTGTGGCCTGGTCCCCTTTTTGTTGGGGGTTCTTTTTTTTTGGTTAGAAGCGGATGACAAGGCGGATCGAACGCACAACCGGAGCTTTTTGCATGTCATAACGGAAAGGTGGGCTTGCATGGTCTTTGCCGCTGAGACGGGCCTGTCCGAGTTTCCGTGTGTGAGGCTCACTGAGCCTTCACCGATTTGGCGAAGGTGAATGAATATCTTACGTGCTCGATTTCGTGAACCGGTCCTCGTAGAGGATCGCAAATTGGTTCATTGCTGACTTCCAGTTGTTTGCAGCCCGCCCCCAGTCTTCGGTGATGTTGCGCAGTGCCAGCCAGATCAGCTTGGTGGCTGCATCGTCGCTGGGGAAGTGCCCTCGGGTTTTGATGATCTTGCGCAGCCTCGCATTCACGCTCTCAATCGCGTTGGTCGTGTAGATCACGCGGCGCACCTCGGGCGGGAAGGCAAAGAACGGTATGACCTTGTCCCAGACCCTGCGCCAGGCGCCCACGACAGTGGGGAACTTCTGGCCCCAGGGCCCGGCTTCAAACGCAGTCAGCTCGGCCTCAGCGGCCTCGGCGCTCACCGCCGTGTAGATCGGCTTGATGGCCGTGGCCAGGCTCTTGCGGTCCTTCCATGACGCAAAGTCCAGGCTGCCCCGGATCAGATGCACGATGCAGGTCTGCAGCGTCGTGGCCGGGAACACTGCGCCCAGCGCCTCTGGCATGCCCTTGAGCCCGTCGGTGACGGCGATCAGGATGTCGTGGACTCCGCGCGTCTTCAGGTCGTTGAAGACCTTCATCCAGAACTTGGCTCCTTCGGTGTTTTCGATCCAGATGCCCAGGATGTCGCGGCTGCCATCGGGTAGTACGCCCAGGGCCAGGTAAACGGCCTTGGAGCGAACCACGGCTTCCTCGCGGATCTTGACCCGCAGCGCGTCAAAGAACACGACCGGGTACATCGACTCCAGCGGGCGACTCTGCCAGGCCGTGACCTCGCTCATCACGGCGTCAGTGACGCTGCTGATGAGATCGGGCGAGACGTCCACCGAGTACATCTCAGAAAGAAAGCCCTGGATCTCGCGCACCGTCATGCCGCGCGCGTACATGGCGATGATCTTGTCATCAAAGCCCGTAAAGCGGCGCTCATGCTTGCCAATGAGTTGCGGCTCGAAGGTGCCCTCGCGATCGCGGGGGACGTCGATGCGCAAAGCGCCGACATCGGTGAGAACGGTCTTGGCGCTCTTGCCATTGCGGTGATTGGTGGCAGCCCCTTCGGGTTTGGCCTGACCGGGCGCGTAGCCCAGGTGGTGACTCATCTCGGCGCCCAGTGCGCGCTCCAATACGGCCTTCTTGAACTGCTTGAAGATGCCCTCAAGCTCGGCTGGCGTCACCGGCCCGGGGATCAGTTGCTCAAGCGCTGCGGCTGAGAATTGCGGCTGCGCCGCCTTGTCCGCTGCTGCGGTTGTCTTAGTCTTGCGTGGCATTCATGCTCCTTGTTGACATGCTATGCCTCACACACAAAACATCTGACAGGCTCGCTGAGACCAACGCAGATGTCGATGGCACACCTTCTAGGATTTATACATAGGATTCCGAGTAGCCCTCTCCCCTTCCTAGAACGTGAAGTCCTGCCTGGCCTTAAAAACTTGCGCCGGACGTTGTGCCCCTCGCACAAACTCATCGGTCTCAATAATGTCGTCCGATGTCTTCAGGCGTCGTCGGAAAGAACTCTTGTCGAGTGGATGACCCAAGATGATCTCGACCACCTTCTGCAACTGCGACAACGTGAAGTGTTCGGGCAGCAGGTGTAGGGGAAGTACATCTGCTGTCACTTTGGCCCGCAGTTTCTGGACCGCTACCTCCAGTTGTTCCGAATGGTCAAAAGCCAGGCGGCGTTTTGGAGAGACAACGTCCACCCACTCCACTGCCTCTACTTTGTTACGGACAACGGCATCGGTCTTGTCCAGAGGTAGTAAGGCATAAAACAAGACGGCGATAGACCACCCTCGGGGGTCGCGGTCTGGCCCGCTGTATGTGCGCACTTCTTGCAGATGTGGCAATTCAATGGCCACCTTGTCGGCTAGTACTCGGCGCGCCGTCGCTTCAAGAGAGTTGTCCAGATGGGGTTTGAGCACGCCACCAGGCAATGCCCATTGTCCGACTTCGGGTTCTTGCGCCCTCTTCACCATCAGCACTCTAAGGCACTCATCGACCACGCTGAACAACGCGATATCGACACTGACGAGTGGGAAGAGTTCACGATTCTTAATCATAGTTGCAAATTGCCACTAACACATGCACAATAGTGGCATTATGCAACTAAGGGAGATCACATGGGCTACGACATCATCGGAGACGTACATGGTCAGGCGAGCAAGTTAGAGGCTCTCTTGGAGGGGATGGGGTATCGGCTGAAAGCCGGGGCATTTCAGCACCCGCGTCGCAGAGCCATCTTTGTGGGCGACTACATCGACAGGGGGCCTCGGCAGGTGGACACCTACAGGATCGTGCGCGCCATGGTGGAGTCTGGCAGCGCCCTGGCAATACTCGGGAATCACGAATTCAATGCAATTGCTTGGCACACCGCAGACCCTGCCACTGCGGAAGGGTTCTTTCTGCGTCCGCGCCACGGTGCAACCGGCGCTAAGAACCGTCAACAGCACCAGCATTTCTTGGCGGAGGTTGAGGGGACGCGACTGCACGATGAAATCATCGAATGGTTTCTCACCTTGCCGCTCTGGCTGGACCTGCCCGAATTGCGAGTGATTCACGCTTGTTGGCATGACGGCTACATCTCGGAACTCAAACCTTTGCTGGGGCCCTCGCAAACACTGACCACGGAATTGATGGTCCGGGCGAGCCGTCAGGGCGACGCGGTATTTGAAGCAGTTGAGGGTTTGACCAAGGGTTTGGAAGTCGCGCTCCCTGACGGGCACGCGTTTCTTGACAAGGACGGGCACGAACGGCGCAATGTGCGCATTCGCTGGTGGGACGAAACCAGTCATAGCTATCGAGATTTGGCGCTCATGCCGGATGAGGCGCGTATGGCGCTTCCCGCAGCAACCGTACCTGCTCAGAGTAGGCCTATCTACGACCAGCGCAAACCGGTTTTCATGGGCCACTACTGGATGCAAGGCGAGCCTGTACTCCAGAGCAGCAAGATTGCGTGTGTGGATTACAGCGCCGGGAAAGGTGGTCCGCTGGTCGCTTACCGATGGGACGGTGAATCTGAACTGAGTACCAAGAATTTCTTTGCTGAAGGAGGCTCAGATGCGTAAAAGGATCGAGACTCCACCAGAGATTGTCCTGCACGCGGACTCGCAACAAAAGAACCCGTCGATTGATGGAGTTGATTCGGTCACAAAATGGCAAAAGGCTGCAACAGGTGCCATCGACACTGCAAAGAAAGCTACCGCCTTGGCCAAGGCCCATTTGATCCGTGAATCACGCAAGCATGGCGGGAGGTGGCAATGGGTCGACTTTCCGGGGCCAAAGGGTCGAGAGTCTGCAGGCATCGTTGACATCCTGGCCATCCGAAAGCGTTGGGAACTATCAGACTCCCCCGAGGACGCCGACCTCAAGCACCTAGACCTCTTCGACATCATGCTCATCCAGGTCAAGGGCGGCGGTGCAAAGACACCCACGCGCGAAGAAATTGCCCGTATGGAACGAGTGGCTGATCTTTACCAAGTGTGCAAGGTTTTGCTGTACCAGTGGAATACCAAGAAAAAGGCGGAGACGGGCTACCGTCTTCTCAATCGTGAGACTCATGAATTTGGTCCATTGGTGACAGACGGCAAGGAGCTCTTTGGCAAGAAATGGGCTACGTCTTGAATTCGACCAGCGCGCTCATAGTGACAAGCCTGCCTGCGTTTTCCGCCAAGGGTCTGAGGCGCTGCCTGGTACCCGGAGTGGGCTGTACGGTTCTGGGAGGCGTTTCTGGGTCCGGTTCTTCCGTCGCAGACTTTTGGCGTGGGAAGGATGGTGACGTGTGGCTGCGAGTCACTTGGATGGGCCAGGTGTGGAG
>Ga0210245_101764_pt1 | contig 15994 bp, 8 predicted proteins | sample ChrtobMetaP3_4mM_FD_155450 | JGI IMG/M metagenome (GOLD analysis project Ga0210245, IMG submission 155450) | Chrysochromulina tobin associated microbial communities from unialgal haptophyte culture, Seattle, Washington, United States - P3_4mM | ecosystem: Host-associated > Algae > Haptophytes >...
GGCGGAACTTTAGTTCACCTCTACCTTATAGATGATCGGCTCCACGTTGACTTGGGCGGTGCTGCCCACGGCCCGACCTGCCGTTTTGCGCACGGCGAGCGGACGACGCTCGTAAGCGCCAACTTGACGGACTGCGGCGGCTCGCGTGCATGCGGTGGTGGGCATCGCTCGCTCACGTGCGTCGCTCCGCGGTATGTCGGCGTCGTCGACGACACATTCGTGGACACAAGGGTGGAGGTGAGCATCAACGGACAGCACTTCAGCAGCAGCGGTCTGACGTTCCGACAGTACGACCCGTCAGCGTGGCGCGTGTTGTCGCTCGCTCCTCGTGGCGGGCCGCTGACGGGCAACACGTCGGTGGAGCTGCGTGGTGCTCTGCTGCAGCCACTTGGCGATGTGCGCTGCCGCTTCGGGAACGTGACCCAGGACGAGCTTGTGGCGAGCATGGACGCCGACGCCAGCGTGGAGGCGACGGTCGACCAGACGGGCTCGCAGGTCACTTGCGTCTCGCCTCCGCACTGGCGGCGGACTCAGGGCACGCAGCATGTAGAGGTAGAGCTTACCCTCAACGGGCAAGACTACATGAGGATGGGTGCGTTGGGCATTTTTACTCTCTATGCCGTCGACGAGCCTGAGTTTGGCTTGAGCGTTCAGCAGCTGACCCCGAATGGCGGACCAAGCGATGGTGGGACGATCGTGACGGTGCTCGGCTCGGGTTTTGCCAATCTGGGTGGTCTGCTTTGCGTCTTCGAAGGCGAACCTGTCGTGACTGCCACTATCTCATCACAGCCCAACCTCATCACGTGCAAAACTCCATCCATCTCCGTGCTGCGAAGCGACGCCTCAGAGTTGCGCACGCTTGAGGTCACACTCAACGGACAAAGGCACGCTTCAACCTTAGCTGGTGCCGTCTTTCGCTTCTACAATAGCTCATCCTTTCATATCGTACGTCTCCACCCGCTCGGGGGTCCCACCTATGGCGGAACTTTAGTTCACCTCTACCTTATAGATGATCGGCTCCACGTTGACTTGGGCGGTGCTGCCCACGGCCCGACCTGCCGTTTTGCGCACGGCGAGCGGACGACGCTCGTAAGCGCCAACTTGACGGACTGCGGCGGCTCGCGTGCATGCGGTGGTGGGCATCGCTCGCTCACGTGCGTCGCTCCGCGGTATGTCGGCGTCGTCGACGACACATTCGTGGACACAAGGGTGGAGGTGAGCATCAACGGACAGCACTTCAGCAGCAGCGGTCTGACGTTCCGACAGTACGACCCGTCAGCGTGGCGCGTGTTGTCGCTCGCTCCTCGTGGCGGGCCGCTGACGGGCAACACGTCGGTGGAGCTGCGTGGTGCTCTGCTGCAGCCACTTGGCGATGTGCGCTGCCGCTTTGGAAGGGCTTTCAACGAGGAGGCGGATGGAACGGTCGACCAGACGGGGCAGGTCACTTGCGTCTCTCCTCCACACTGGCAGCAAAGCCACGCCCCGCATGAGGTGGAGGTAGAAGTCACTCTCAATGGACAGGACTACTTGAGGATTGGTGATCATGGAATCTTTACGTTTTTCGACGTCAATGCGCCTGCCTCTGGACTGAGTGTGCAACAGCTCACACCGAATGGTGGTCCGAGTGCTGGAGGCACACTCGTTATAGTGCGCGGGTCGGGATTTGTCAATTTTGGTAGGCTACTGTGCCTATTTGAAGGCGAGCATGCAGTAAATGCAACGATGGTGGACGGCGAGGCTCTCATGTGCCAGTCGCCTCCCACCTCACCTACCACTGCGTTCGAGCCTCGCTCTCTCGAGGTGAGCCTCAACGGACAGCTTCAAGCGCGCACCAGCGCAGGCGTCAGTTTCACCTACTTCCGTTCAGGCGTTGATGTCCGCGTCTCGCGCATTTATCCTCGGGGTGGCAGACCTGAAGGAGGCACGCTGATTACCGTGACTGGCGTGGGCTTTCGAGACTTGGACCACGGGCGCGGGCTGGGCTGTGCGTTCGGAGCTGCGCCGCTGACACCTGCGCGCTTGTCCTCTGGTACCGAAGAGGCCTCAGAGCTCCTTTGCGAGAGCCCACCAGTTACGGCAGCAAATATCGACGGCGTCTGCGGAGCTGTCACGCGCGTGGCATTCCGCGTCACTCTGAATGGCAACAACTCAATTGCAGTAACGCACAATGGTTCGAATGGCTCTCAGTTGGCCTTGACGCAGGACGAGGTTGAGTTTGTGTATCACGAGTTGTAGATGCGAATGATTGGGGAGGTTTGGCGTCGCGAGGTCTCCCCGACGCCCATCCGAGGCATATCCGAGGCACCGCACGGGACCTCGGCACGGCGCGCCGCGTTCCGCGATTATCTTTGTATACGATAGACTGTAAGCAAGTTTTACAACATGCCCTAATAACCGCCGTAATTGAACTTATCAGAGTTCGACTCGTTGCGACGAACAGGCTCGTTTTCACACCTCAGAAACAGGGCGTGCGCCGCTGCTCAGTTGGCCAGAATAATCGACGGACGGCACGCGAATCACGTTGCTGCTCAGCACCGGCGCCGGCCTGGGGACGGCTGGCGTGTACATGGGAGCCGCAGCCAGTGCTTCTGCCTTGGCCTTCTGAAAGGCCGACTTCAGCTGCTTCTTCGGCACGCTGTTGGGCGTCGTGGTGGGCGTGGGCGTGACAGAGCCAGAGCTAGACGCGCGATCGGGCGGGTCCCCGCGAATGTAGGGCGAGTCGGGCTTGTCCACCTTCATCGACGACATGTAGAGTTTCGAGCGTGCCTCGCTTGCGGGCAGCCATTGCAGCGCCTCCTGCTGTAGCTCGCGCAGATGCGTCACGCGCGCCTGGAGGGTCGCCGTCTCGGCCACTCGGCGCGTCTCGCTCTGCATCAGGGCCATCTTGGCGGCTTTGGCCTGCTTCTCCTTCTCGACCCGGAGCCGCTCGACCTCGCCGCTGAGCGTCGTCTGGATGTGCACCTTGAGGCTCGACTGCTCCTCAACATCCTTCTCGAGGCGCAGGCGCGTTCGATCGGCCTCCTCTGCTGCCTCGCGTAGCTGCCGGCGCAGCTCGACGCGAGAGGCGCTGGCCGTGGCCGTCGCGTCCTCGAGCTCGCGCCGCGTCTCACTGAGCACGACTTGCAGCCTCTCGACCTCGGTCGTCAGCTGATCGCGCATCAGCTGCTTTCGCGCCTTTTCGTCTGCCAAATCCTCTTGCATTTGGCAGAGAGCGTCCCTGAGGTGCACGACCTCAATCTGCAGCGTCCCTGTGGCCTCCGAGCGTTCTGTGTTCAGTCGGTCGATCTCACGCTGCAGCACATCCGCGTGCCACTCGTGCGCGCGCTCCGCATGCCGGATCTCGGGCTTGAGAATCGCCCAGATGGTCTTTCCTTGGACGGACTCGGACGCGTAATTACGCTGCATCGTGATGATGTCCTTGGTGAGCCTCGTCACGGCCGCCTCCTTCTCCTGCTGCTCCTTGGCGAGTGCGCGCTCGAGCCGCGCCACCTCCTCGAGGTGGCGCTGCCGGTCGGCTCGCCAGCCCCTCTCGCACGCGTCAAGCTCGCCCCGCAGCTCAGACGTAAGCCGCCAACGCAGTGCGAGTGACCAATCTGGCTTCGCTTCGCCGAGGCGAGCAGCGTAGGCGTTGATGGGAGCGCCCGTGCCGCCTGTGGCGCTCGCGTCGGCCGGCATCGCTGCAAGGTCGCTCGGCAGTGCCACCGCCGCGCGCCGTTTGAGCTCGTCGCGGCACAGGTGGAGCGCCTGCAGCGCGGCCCTCAGCTTGAACTGCAGCTCGCGCTCGCGCGCCGTGCGCGGCTCGATCCAGCCGGGGTCTTCTACGGCCTCAAAGTCGTGGTGACAAAGCGCGCGCGCCGCCGTTTCCGAGCCGCCAATGTCTTTCATCGGTACCGACGCCGAGCGGTGCGACGAGGCGGGCGGTGCGCCGCGACGCGAGCTGCGTGGCGAATGGTGCGATGAGGCGGCGGCTGAGCCGGTCTGTCGATGGCTCGGCGTGGCAGAGCACGAGTCGAAGCGCGAGTCGGGTCGTTGCCGCAGCCGCGGGTCGTCGAGGTCAAGGCCCGCTGCCGCGAGCGTCTCGCGGAGTCGAGGGTTGGCGGCAATCTCAGCATCTAATCGACCAGTCGCGAAGGCCGCGGCCGCGGCTGCGCAGCGTGACGCCACGACGGAGGCGCTGTAGGGCGATGTGGGGGGATGTGGCGAGGCCGGGTTACCCACATCCGTAGCCTTGGCGGAACGCGGCGTGCGTTTCGACGGAGGCGGCTCAGGAGGCTGCATGGACTGGACTGACATCACCATTCGTGTACCCACACAAAGTGCACGCGCATCAGTTGCAACCACGCGAACTTTTTGGTGAGCGCAAGAGGTCTTCAATTCAAAGCAAAAGTGCTCGCCGCCCTCTGTCTGATGCGAGCACAAACTTGCCTTGCCTTGCCTTGACTGCTCAAAACCAGTCCAAGCACTCCGCTTTGAGCCTTTGCTCTTCAGGATGAGCCAGACCGCGATTGGATCTCCGACCACAGGCGGCAGCAAGGCGGCCGCCGCACCCTCCTCAGCAGCTGGGCAGTCCGTCAACAAACGGTGCGTGCCCCGCCCGCCCGCCTGAGCTCGACCCGATGGTCCTGTCGTCCGAGCATCTGCGGACAGCTCGGCGGCAGCGCCTGCCTGCTGCACCCGAGCGCGCCGTGCGCGATGCTTGGCCTGCCCCACCCGAGCTCAGACATCGGTCACGCTCACCCGGAGGCTCCCTTGTGCTCCCACCCCCAGGCTGCAAACGGAGCTCATGACGCTCATGACGGCAGGCGATCCGTCGCTGTCAGCCTTCCCGGAAGGTGACAACATCTTCCAGTGGACGGGGACGATCACGGGCGGCGCGGGCACGGTATGCTGCGCGGAACGCTGCTTCGGCGCAGCGCGCACCGGAGCCGCCGCCGCGGCCTATGCCGGCTCCTCTCCCTCTTTGGCTGCTGCTGCCGCCGCTGCTGGCTGCCGCCGCTGCTGGCTGCCGCCGCCGCCGCCACCGCCGCCGCCGCTGCTACCAGGGTACGACACGGCGGCGACGACGATGGGAGGACATCAACCGCTCACCATGCCTACAGTGGCCGCCGCCGCTGCGATGCGCACGCCGTGCGTGCTGGTGCCGTGTACCTGCCGGACGCAGCCGGCGGCGCCTCCTGCCTTGCTGGCTACGATGCGTGCTGACCTCGCGTCCCTCCCTGCCATCCGTTCGCAGGTGTACGAGGGCTTGACCTTCAAGCTCTTGCTGAAGTTCCCAACGAGCTACCCGTTCGAGGCGCCGCAGGTGACGTTCAGCACGCCGTGCTTCCACCCGAACGTCGATCAATACGGCAACATCTGCCTGGGTGCGCAGCCATCCGAAGCTCTCCCCCCCCCCCCCCATCCCCCCGGCGCGGTCCAGAGAGCCTGTCCGCAGCCTGCTGCTCACGCGTGTGCCGGCATCGTGCCTCGCCGCGCTCTCAGATATTCTGAAGGAGAAGTGGAGCGCGGTGTACAACGTGCGCACCATCCTCCTCTCCATTCAGAGCCTGCTCGGCGACCCCAACCTGGACAGTCCGCTCAACGGCCACGCCGCCTCCATCTGGCACAACGTGCCCGAGTATAAGAAGGCGCTGCTCAAGCACAAGAGCGCGCACACTGCTGAGCCGCGGCGGCCTTAGAGGTCGATGTGGGCTGGTCGTCAGACGGCCGCCCCCCATGGCAAGCGCTCGGACAACGGTCGCTCCGTAGAGGGAGCGGCACCCCGGTCCTCTTGGAGGCGCTCTGGGGGGGATGGCGGATGCGCGGTGATGAGCACGCAGCAGATGTGGAACTTCTTGATGAGCGAGCCGCAAGTCGTGTGTCAAACATGCATGATGGTGACGTGCGTCTCGTGTATGAGCGCTCTCGGGCCCCCGCGTTTGCGTGAGTACGCAGCGCGGGTACAGCCCCGGGCGGTGGGGAGCGACGGCGCGCCGGATGGTTGCGAATAAGATCCTCTATGATGTGGCATGTGAGCGATTCAGCTCAAGTTTTTGAGCGAGCAGATTATTTGTAATTTGAAACATGAAAGGCCCGGGCCCGCGCGCGCGGCGCCGTTCGCGGCGCGCGCACGCAAATACCCGGCCCGCCGCGCGCCGGACGCCCGGGCGGGGCATGCCGGCCCATGCCGCGCGCGCGGGGGTCGACACGCCCACATAGCACATTATCGTACGCGGCCGATACCGCTACCAACCCGGCATAGGTGGCGCCAAGCTGCGCACATCAGATCTCGTGGCTGGGGGCCTGATAGACACGTGACACGCGCGTGTCTTGCGACCACGCCGGGAAACGAATCCCGCGGATTCACACACAGACAGTTAACACAGACAGAATTCAGAATCATGCATTCAGAGTTTCAGACACGCCGGAAAGGCGAAGGGCGGGGGAGTGCACTCCCGACTCCGTTCCGGTCGCGTCGCAGACGCACCCCCCTGACCCGGTCTGGGGAGGGCTCCGGCCACCAACCGCCTCGTGATTCGTCCGATCAGAAGCTCACCTTCGAGCGCTTTCGCCCGGAGTACTTAGAGTCATGTGTCACCTCCTTGCCGTGCCTCCTTGCCGCTTCCTTTTTGAGAGCGATCCATTCGCGGCTCTTTTTGGCAATCTTGCCGTGGCGCGACTTCTCGCGTGAGCCCATTGCACGCCGCGCATGCCGCTTGCGCCCGTCATTCCGCACGCTGCTGCTCGCACCCGCGTCCGCCGCGCCGCCGCCGAGACCGCTCGCCGCTGACGAGGCACCGCCCACGCTCATCGCGTCCGACTCGCCTAGGGCGGTGGGCATGCTGAAGCCCGCGTCGGGCGGCCCCGCGAGCAGCACCAGAAAGTACTTTTTCGCCTTCGTCGAGTGTGGGAAGTCGATCACGAGCCCGCCGCCGAAGCCGGCACGCATCGCGCTCGCGGTGATGAGTTGCAGCTGCTCGGCATTCTGCGGGTAGAACTGGAGCACCGCGCGCGCGCCGCGGCGCAGCACGCGGTACAGCGATTGGAAGAAGCGGTGCAGTCGCAGTCGCGGATTGCCCTCGTCGTTCGAGTAGCACAACCACTGGATGGCCGAGATGGAGATGGCGCCATCGAAGGCGCCTTGCCGGAAGGGCAGCCCAGTGCCCATGTCCGAGTGGATGAGCTCGCCCTCGACCTCGCGTTGCTGCGCGACGCCGAGCATGTCGCGGCTGATATCGCAGCCCATCCATGCGTGGCCCTCCTCCTCAAGAACTTCGCCGCTCAGCCCGGTGCCGCAGCCGACGTCGAGCAGAAGGCACGGCGTGTCCTCAGGCAGGCAGAGCATCTCGACGGCGCGCTCGGCCATGCTGGTCTGCACCTCGATCATGCGGCTCGAGTGCAGGTACTTGTTCGCCTCCGTTTCGTTGTAGAAAATGTCGGCCGGCCCGCTCTCCTCGGGTCGCGTACGAACTTTTGTCGCCATGTTGCTCCGCGCGGACGGGGAAGGTCCGAGCGCGCCGCCGCGTGCCAGACAGCCAGACCGTTACCAAAACTTTATTTCGAAAATTAAAGGTGAGGGAAGGGCCCCCAAACAGCAACAGCAGCCATAATCGAAATTCCGCAGACTCAAGAAACTGAACAGAAACGAAGCCCAGAAGAATGGAGGGCAACGCATCCGACCCGTTGGCGGACGACGAGGACGACGTTGCCTCGAAGGCGAGCGCGGAGCCGATCCGCGTGGTGGTACGCGTGCGCCCACCGCTCGATGACCGCGCCGGCCCGGCCTCGCAGCTCTCGATCCAACCGCCGAACTCCATCTGCGTCCACCGAGGCGGCCGTCACCAGGGCGATGTGGAGGCGCAGTTCGACGCCGTGCTCGGCTTCGAATCTTCGCAGCGCTCTGTGTATCAGCACGTTGCACCCGCCGTCGACGCCGCGCTGGCTGGCATCAACGCCACCGTCTTCGCGTACGGCCAGACGGGCTCGGGCAAGACCTACACGCTCTTCGGCGGGTTGCTGCCCGGTGACCCGCAGGCGCGCGCGGACGTGGGCTCATCGGAGTGGGCCGCGAGCACGGGTGGGATGTCGGAGGGCATGGCCGCGCGCGCGCTGCGCCACATTTTTGATCGTGCCGACGCGCTCGCCGCCGAGGGCACGCGCCTCGCGCTGAGCTGCTCGTTCCTCGAAGTTTACAACGAGCATGTGTCGGACCTGCTGCTGCCCTCGGGCGCTAAGGCGGCGTGGGGGACGAGCGGTGCGTGGGGCGGCGGCGGCGGCGGTGGCGGCACCGCCGACGGCGGCAGCGGACTCACGCTGCGCGAGGACCACGGTGACGTGCGCGTGATCGGGCTGACCGAAGTCCCGGTGCACCACGTGACGCAGGCGCTCGCGCTTGTGCGGCGAGCGCTGCGCGGGCGCGCGTCGCGCCAGACAGACATGAATCAGCGCTCGTCACGCTCGCACGCGGTGCTCCAGCTCACGCTCGAGCAGGCGAGCCTCGCGGGCTCACCCTCCCCGGGCGGCCGCGGCGCCAACCGCACCGTGTGTGCCAAGCTCAACCTCGTCGACCTCGCCGGCTCCGAGCGGATGGCGTCCGAGAGCGGCAACGCGGCCCTGGGCGAGCAGCAGCACAAGCGCGAGATGGTCGCGATCAACAAGAGCCTCTCCGCCCTCGCCAACTGCATCTCCGCCCTCGCGCAAGGCGGGAAGCGCTCTCACGTGCCGTACCGAGATTCGGTGCTCACGCGGCTGCTGCAGGCCTCGCTCGGCGGACACTCGCGCACGCTGCTGCTGGCGACGGTGGCGCCCTCTGACAAGTGCGCCGATGAGACCATCTCGACGCTCCGGTTTGCCGACCGCGCGAAGCACGTGATGCTGCGCGCCGTGCCGAACGCGCCCGCCGACCTGGGCGAGACTCTCCAGCAGCAGCGGCGCCGGTTCGAGAGCCGCATCGAGCGGCTGCAGCAGCAGGTTCTTGGGCTCAAGGAGATGCTCGCGCGCCGTGATCGCGAGATGCACGAGAAGGACATGCATGAGAGGGAGCTGCGTGAGCGCGACTGGCGCGAAGGGCGCGAAGGGCGCGAGGGGTGGCGAGGCGCCCTTGCAGGGCGCGGCGATGAATCGGCTCGCGCTCGTCAGCTGCGAGCGATGGTGAGCGACGCGGCGACTTTGAGCTCCCCCGAGCGCGGCGGCGGCTTGGGCGCCGCCGGCGAGCGCGCGCTCGAGATTGAGCGAGAACGCGCCGCCGTCGCGAGCGAGAACGAGGCGCGACTGCGCACCGCGCTCTCGGAGGTCATGACCGAGCTCGAGCGCGAACGCAGCGAGCGTCGACGTCTCGAGACGCTGCTGGCTGAGGCGCGCGCTCAGGGCTTCGTCGTCGGTGGCGGCGGCGGCGGCGGCGGCGGCGGCGGCGGCGGCGGTGGCACGGCGCGCCAGCGCCACTCAGAGTCGGCCGAGCAGAATTCCGCACCGAGTGCGCGCCCGAGTGTCGTGAGTGCAGAGGAAGACGCGATGCTGCGCGAAGTGATGGCGGAGCTGCAGCTGCAAGAGAGGGAGCTCGCTCGCATTCGGCAGGAGGAGCGTGAGATCGAGGCCCTGCTCCGCGGCGCGGGCGGCGGCGGGGGAGGCGGCGGCGCAGGAGGCTTACCGGCAGGGGGAGGCTTCTCGTCACGTGCGGCCGTCGGCTCGGTGTACGGCGCCGGCCATGGCCGCCTAAACATGGTGTCCCCACGTGAGCCGCCGCCTTCCGAGAGAACCAAGGCGCAACAGCATCCTTTCGCCTACAGCTGGAACGACGCGGGCGCGCCCCCGCCCGTGCGCACCGGCTGGCAGCCTCCCGGAGGGGTCGGTGCGCCCCACCCACCACCGCTGCCCGCTGAAGCAACTTTCGGTCGCGGCTCCGGCAGCGGCGGTCGGCGCGCGCCCGCGTTCAACCTGCTCGCCGACAAGACCTCCGTCCATTACGACCCCCGCGCCGACAAGAATTCGCGCTTCTACGACCCTGAATGCGATCCGAACTCGAAGTGGTACCGTGGCGGCGGTGATGGTGGCGGCGGCGGCGGCGGCGGCGGCGGCGGCGGCGGCGGCGGCGGCGGCGGTGGCGGCGGCGGCGGCGGCGGCGGCGGCGGCGGCGGCGGCGGCGGCGGCGGCGGTGGCGGCGGCGGCGGCGGCGGCGGCGGCGGCGGCGGTCTTCGTGCCGGCAGCGGCGGCTTTGGTGGCGGCGGCCCGCCACGATCGGCAGAGCCACCCCTCGAGTACGGCGAGACGAGCCCGAGAGACCAAAGCCCTCCGCATGGTCAGCATGGCCGCCGTGGTGGCGCCGCCAACGGCCGGCGAGAGCGCCGTGGCAACAAGCCGGCGGCGGATAAGGAGATCGGAGCCGCGCTCGCCGCCGCGCAAGGCCTCGCCTGTGTGGGCAAGGCCGATATGGGCTCGCTCTACTATGTGCTCGGCTCCCAAGCCTCCTCGTCGCGGGTCAAGCAGCTACACCACATGCTCCAGAGGCGCCGCGCACCCTCGTCCGACGAGGTCATGACCGGCTGGAGGCCGGAGGCGGATGGGCACTTGCCGCTCGGCGCGGCTGGCGAGCTGGGAGGAGGTGGCGGCGGTTAGTGAATCCCCGCGTCTCACGTTAGGTAACCCCGGTTCTTCGCTGGCATTCCGTGACCTAGAAATCGTGTTCGGCTACAACGTGTACAGCCGGAAACACAGGATAAATTTCGATTGTCTAGGGTTTGGCTCGAAACGGAGATAATTTTTCCCGCTCGTAACGGCGCCTTCCAACGGTCGGCCACAAAAGTTGCCACAAACGTCTGCCGTCCCTGTCGCTTCTATGCCCGAGACAGGCCGCCGCCCCGTGAGCCGAATGCACCGGCACGAGCCGCAGTCGCTAGCACTTCGAGCAGCAGCCGGGCTCTCCACAGGCGTTGAGTGCTTGAAAACTCCGTGGGGTTTCGATGACGAGGAACCGCGGCGGCGCGCAGCACCTGCACAGCCTCTGGCCCCGGCTGGCACACGGCCCATCCACCCGAGGCCAGGCGGCCGACGTGCCTTTGGCCACGATTGCTCCGCTCTGGTGACACGTGTTGGCGAAGCGCTCGACCACGGCGAAGATTACAAGGAGCAGCTACAGGCCAACCGCGTGCAGCCATTGTCGCCACCATCCCCCGAGCCGTTGGCCGCGCCGCCACGCGTTTCGTCGCCTGTTGCCGCCAGTGCGCACCCTAAGCGCGCCGCTATTGGCCACCAACCTTTGCTAGCCGTTGCGCAGCCGAAACCCTCTGCTGCAAGGCGACCACCACCCTTTGCTGTGGACAGCTCGTACGACGCACGTCCCAGCAGTGCCAGGGAGCCACGGCACTTGCCCGTCTCTCACGGGCCTAGGAGTCCTCCTCGGCGGGAGCCGGATGCTACGAAGCACACGATCCTTGAGGCGACCAGAAAACTGAAAGAGGCGGGCGTCTCTACTCGTGACAGCCCCGTACGCCGCCACAGACTCGGCTGAGACGACGTTGTCTACGACTTAGACGACGACCCGCCCAATGGCATCGTGCGCGCAACCGCGCATTGGTAAGTCAGTAAGTAAGTAAAAACTGAATTTCGTCTTCAGGCAGCTGATAACGTTCCGATACAATATGAACGCTCGACCTTAAAAGCTCGACACGGTGATTGAATGCCTGATTGTTTATTCTTGCAATTTCGGAAATTCAATTTCGACCACCGCCGTACATGTGTAAGTTGTTTCAGTTAGAAGTTACCTACTTATCCGGAATTGTCACGAATACACGGTTCTCACGATCCGATGGTCACGATATGAAATATGAATTTCGAATGTAAGTTGTAAAACGTTCCTCGTTCGGGACACGTTCAAGTTCAAGTTCAAGTTCAAGTTGGCGAGGGCATGCGGGGCTGCGCGGAGCGTACGGCGGCGATTACCAAAGGCACTATACCGGCGGGCACGGGCGCGTTCTCGACGAGCAACTTTTCGGCACGTTTTATCCGGCCAATGGCAGCGCGGGCGTGCCGATGAGCGAGGCCGACTTTGAGAAGGGCATCGCGGCGGAGCTGCAGCCGGGGCGTTTTGTGCGCGTCGTGGGCGGCGAGACGCTCGTGCGTACGCACGGCACGGCCGACGCGCGGCGCGAGGAGCTCCGCAAGAAGAGGGACGAGGGCAAAGAGCGAGAGCGGCTGAGAGCTGAGGAGGGCCGGTTCAGGTACGCTCGGCTCGAGCAGGAGCGGGAGTTGGGCGAGCTGCTCGAGAGGCGCATCGAGCGCGGCTTCGAGGGTCTATCGGAGCCGGACGAGGAGGAGAGTGCGCTGCTCGCCGACGGTGGCCGAGAAAGGGCGCTGCGGCTCATGCGCGAAGCGTCGGCGGTGGGCGCGCGCGCGTGGCTGATGCCGGATGGCGGCGAGGCGATGAGGGCAGCGCGGGCTACTGGCGGCGCAGATGAGCGCGCAGAGGAGGGCAGCGCTGGCGCGGCGCCGGCTCACATGGATTGCGATACTGACGAAATGATCGTCCATGACGTGGCAGCGCCTCTGCCTCAGGCGACGCAGTTGTATGGCGCGGCGAATGAGGACTACGAGGAGGAGCCTGAGATCGACGAGGCGGTGCGCCGCGCGCCCATCTGGCAGGCGACTCAGCAATATGGCGGGTCGCTGGCTGGCGATGATGCTGAGGGCGATGACGATGAGGCGGTGCGATTGCGCGGTTGGCCCGACGCGCACATGGCAATGAGCCCGAGAGGCCTCGCTGCGAGATGGGTGGCGTGCGGGCTTGAGATGGACGATGAGCTCACGGGCGAGCCGAGCGCGGAGAGAGAGGAGGCTGAGTGCATGAGTGAGATGGCGCCTGACGACGCTCATGATGAGCTGATGTGTAGCATGGATGTAGTAGCGGAGGTGCAGGCACAGGATGCAGAGAGGGAGCAGCAGAGAGAGGGGGTGTCTGTTGGGTGCGTCAGGCTGGACGACGACGGCGCGGGCGGAGGCAGCAGCGCTGACGGACGAGGGCTCGAGGGCGAAGACGGCGGTGTCACGGGCTGCGAGGGCGTCGACGGCGTCGAGGTGGGGGCGTCGATGGCTGCGCGCGAGGCAGAGGGCAGCGACGAGGACGAGGCTATGACGGGCAAAGAGAACGCGTCGATGCAGCGCGCAGAGGGGTGCAGCAGCTCGATTGGCGGCATCAAAAAGGGGAAGCGCACGCGCGGCAAGCAGAAGAACGGTGCTCAGCGGCAGGCTGCGGCAAGGGCTGTTCGACGACTGGCGGCGGACGGAGCGAGCGGGAATTGAGTTGAGTAGCACGAGAGAAGGGTATCCTTGCCGCGTCATTCAGTTGGCTGCAGCACGGGCCTCTCTCTCGCACTGGTCTTCTCGACGAGCGTGACGCGGCGCCGATCGGCTTCGAGTTCCTCGGTCGAGCAGGCGTCTATGTCCCCCGCTTTCTCTTCCACAATCCCCCCTCTCTATCTATTCTCTTCGATCTCTACTCGTACTCGAGGGCACGCAGGCTAGCACCCTGTGGCGTGTCTCCTCCTGGTCTCCCTCCCGTTCGTGATCCTTCCGTTGTGTCTCACCATCTCCGTCGACTCTCACCCCCACTGCTAGCCCCGAGAGCACATTCGATAGGCTTCCGTAGAGGTTGTCTGTTGTTTATGAAGTAACTTGAACTTGAACTTGAACGGGACACGCACGGGAAGTTGGGATGGTTGTGAGGTTCGTCTGTGTGATCCGTGTGCCCGTGTGCGCCCGTGTGTCCAGTGTGTGTCCCGGCTCCCCCCGGTGTCTTTTTAGTTTTTACCAGTAGGAAATCTGAATGTGCGATGCGGAAAATATTTTAGACGGTTGAAGAAGCGGCCCGCGTTTTTGAGGCGTCGAATCTTGAAAAGTCAACATTGGCTTCAATGGGGATCCTCTCGCTCAGTGGCTGCTGGTCAACCTGCGCTGCGGTCAGGACCCCGAATCCGCGTCTGCAGCCAGGCTGGGGCGAGCTCGCGACGTGGATGCAGACCTGGGAGCCGGCCGATGCCACGCAGGTCTGGCTCGTGCAAACCAAGTTCTTGGGGTTGCTCTGGATGATCGCGGTCGTCACCTTCGGGACCTCTTATGTGTCCACGTCGATCACGGCACTCTTCTTCGCGTCAGTCGAGTCCTTCGCATTGGCCGTCTATGGCATGTTCCTCGTCTATGGTCTGCAGGAGCATCACGGCCGCGGCGTGTGCCGTCGCATTGCATCGTCCGTGTGCATGGGGCTCATGTCCGTGTTCCTTACGCTGGAACTTATCGATCGCTCTGTTTGGGACTACCATGCAGTACACGACGTCAAGCTCCCCACCCTCGAGCGCGGGGCGAAGCTGGCGGCGCATATGCGGATACGGCCGCAGGATATCGTCCTCATTGGCAACGGGCCGCTCAGCACGCAGCAGCGCCACAGGCTCATCCGGCCGGCTTCGCCCAGCCAGGTGTATCGCTTCAACGGACTGTCCAACCTGCACCCGGGCGAGCCCCTCGGGCACGTTTTCGCGCGACTGATCAATCCCGACAGCGCCCCGTTTGGCATCCCCGCTGGCGCAGTGGGTAAAGATCGCGACGCCGTGCCATGGTACTTTTGGGGCCTGGAGCCGCCGTTGCGACTGGACACGTTCACCCTACAGCTGCCTATCCTCCGGCAGCTCTCCACGCATTGCCATCGACTTCCCAACGAGGCGGTGTCCATCACGCTCGTCAACGGCCGGGCCGAGGATGCGGACTGGTATGCGAAACATCTCGGGATACCCGTAACGTACATGCCCTGCGATGCCGTGTGTCGCTCGCCGCCGCCGGGGAGCAAGCACGGTTGGACGACTGGAACGAGAGCCCTGTTTCATCTACTCAATCGCACCTTGGAGGCACGATCGGGCCATGAGGACTCTCATCATAATGCCACCCGACGTGCGGCTGCCAAGCGCGCTGCCCCTCGAATTCACGTGCTTGGGATGAACTGGGCGAATAAGAGAGGGAGCTCCCAGGATAGTTACCATTCTCGGGAAAGGGAGAAGCAGGTCGTGCTGCGCGAGCTTGGGTCCAGTGGCCGCATCGTCGTCCACCCGACGCCAAGTTTGGCATACCACACCCGCATGAGCGTCAGCCACCTTGGCATCAAGGGCGAATGGCTGCAATTCTTCCCGTGTGAGGTCTGGACCGCACATTATAACGGCGATTCCCTGGGCGAGTGGCCGCCGCCGCACTTGGTAGAGTTCGCGATCACCCTTCCAGTTGTGGGCGTCGCCTTGGGTATTGCACTATGGTGGCTGTGCAGCCCATACGGACGATACGCCGCGCACCACTCTCACATCGTGATGATGGTGTTGGCAATCACAGGTCGTGCTGCGGCGCTGATGGCAGCGCTGCTGGTGCTGAGCTGGCTCCTGCCCGCCATGTTCTCAAGCATAGCGCTCGTGGGAAAGGTCGCCGAAGCGCTGTGCCATTGCGTCTGGATCGCGCCTTGGAAGTAGACCGGACGTGAAAGGACGTGATCGTGATTTCGTGTTGCGTTGTATTCAGTATTGAGTATCAGTTCAGTTTCAGTATCGCTCTGTCCGTCGGTGCGGAGTACCCGGGTAGCGTCTTTCTAACTTTCAACGTTCTGCGCTCTCGCGGTCGTCTCTCGCATGAACGACGTTGGTGAAAGCCTTCCGGTATTTTCCAAATCTAAGAATCCTGCCGTTTCAAGGATTTGACGAACCCGTGTGGAGATGCGGCGGGCGAGGAACTTGTGGTCAAGTCAAGTCTATACATAAACAACAGACAACCATACGGAAGCCTATCGAATGTGCTCCGGTAGCCAGCAGGGGAGGACGGGAGTAGGCGGAGATGACGGAGGGGGTCCATCTAGAGGTGACACGTCATAAGTGCTGACATACGTGCCCTCGGAGAACAAGTAGGTGAGAAGTAACGGGCCGATCTCGAGCCGATGAGCGCCACTCTTACGCCGAAGAGGAAATCGGCTCGAGATCGGCCGTGGCGTCAAGCATAAAAT
>Ga0210245_101765_pt1 | contig 15993 bp, 14 predicted proteins | sample ChrtobMetaP3_4mM_FD_155450 | JGI IMG/M metagenome (GOLD analysis project Ga0210245, IMG submission 155450) | Chrysochromulina tobin associated microbial communities from unialgal haptophyte culture, Seattle, Washington, United States - P3_4mM | ecosystem: Host-associated > Algae > Haptophytes >...
ACAGCTACATATCAGCTATGGACATGCCGGATCTATTGTTGAAGGTGCCACGACCGCTGGGTTACAAAGGCTTTGCAAGCAGGAACAAGGTCGTGCGCATTTGCGTGGGGCTCAAGTTCAAGCTGCATGGCGGGCAGGTTGCGTTTCATGAGGTGCTCGTCGCGCTCATCAGGCACAACTTCAACGTGGTCATGTCGCGCGATCCCGCCAAATTTGGTGGCGGCGACCCCGAAAAGATGATGGAGGAGCTGAAATCCCACATTCCTGCGACGGCAACGCCACCGCCGCCGCCGCCGCCGCCGCCGCCGCGGCGGGGGGCTAAGTTCTCCCCCGCCGAGAAGTTTGCGCGTAATATGCACGAGGGAGACGCCAGTCTGGTCTTTGCGCTCGACGTGATCTCGAAATATACGCCCCAATTCCGGCAGTGGAAGAAGCGGGCGCTCACCGCCGACAAATCGGAAAGACGCGTGAATCAGAGATTGAATAAGGCGCGTAAGACTATCGACGGGCTCGCGCGTGATGCTACGCCGCTATTAGACGCTAGCGCTGCAATTGAGCTGGAGGCGCACCATAAGACGGAGGAGTCCCGACCTCGGGAGCCTTGGAGCCTACCTTTATGTGCATCTGGGCAAGTCACGCACAATTTTAGCGACCTGACGTACATCGATAGGTTTGCGCGTGCTGCTGCTGCGTCACGGACAGACTCTGTCAAGAATGAGGCGGAGCCCCGGGAACAGTGGGGTGGAGCGCTCCATGGATCGCGCAACAACTGGCGAGGTTCACACATGGATATGTTCTGAGTAGACACGGCTCATATGTTCACGCCGCCAGCGCTCCCGCCGTTTAGATAGACAGATGTCCCGTCCGCAACGGGCCCTTCCGCCTCACACTCCAATAGCAATACATAGCACATAACGTAGAGTACGCTTCTAGGGCTTCTCTTTACTGCCGCGACACCAGGTTTGATTCGTCAATGGTTTTCATGCGCGAGTTTTGATCAATACCATGATCAATACCTTCGTGCTTCGATTGTAGTTTGTACACACGTAAGCGACAAGCGACCTCCTTGTGGTCTTAGGCTTTCGGCGTGTACTACCTTAGCTTACTTACTAAGGCCCCCCAAATATTCCGCAAAAGCGCTGGACGAAAAAGCGCTGAACGCGTTCACAGCCACGAGGAGGAAGAACACACGCGGGCAGTAACAGTGCCGTAGCACCCAAGCACCGGTTGTTGCGTGTGTGTACATGTAACCCTGGAATGTAATGTTCACGCGTCGTTGGTCCGACTCATCGAGCATCGGGTAAATATTCGTGGACGTTCGCACCGCGCGATTGAGCGTCTGTCGTGTTAACGTTCACACGGGACACATGTCATGCATTTGTATCATGAATATATCTGTATATCATGTGTCGACGAGGGACATGATATATGAGATACATGATCATGATACACATGATACACAATGATATAATCAAGATATATGTTGATATATAATGATATCTTGTATTGAAAATTCCCTTTTCTTGTATTGAAAATTCCCCCAATACCAGCACACAGAGACGAGCCTCCGCATGACCGCGCACGTTTTTCCCGCCCGACCAAATCCGCGGCGGACTCAACAGCCATACCGGTACCCGTACTGTACTTATACTGACCGTATTTCTGTATACGTAGACCCCTGGCTGGCTGAGCCCTGAGGGTTTTGTGACCATCCACACGCAAATATTAGTCCCAAATTGGGCTTCTTGTTCAAGTGCGATGAACACACGTGTATGAACGTGACCTTTGGAATGTTTTTTGTGAATTTCGACACACAAGAAGCACCGGCTGTCGCGTCTGTCGTGTTAACGTTCACACAAGACACCGGACTGGCGTACAGCAGCAGCAGCACGGAGCATTTGGACCGAACCGAATGGGCCAGCAGACATCACGAGGCGTTGGACGCGCGCTGGCAGAGGAGCAACTTCGCGCCGACATAGGTGTGAAGCTCCACCTGGCCATCCAGGGCAAGGCCTCGCACCGCGCGGTGCTCGAGAGCGCCTTTGCAAGAGCCGACGGGGACAAGGACGGCATTTTGCAGTTTCATGAGTTTTGCAGCGCGGCCGCGGCCATTGGACTTGGCGTTTCGGAATACGAGCTTCGCCAAGCATTCGAGCGCTTTGATCGCAATCGCGACGGCACGGTCGAGTTTGCCGAGTGTGTGGACTTCATGTGCCCGGTGATCCGCTCGCACGCTGACGCGCAGAAGGCCGTGGCCGTGGGCCACCTTGAACGGATGGCAGCGAACCGCGAGAAGCTCGAGACGACCGAAGATATCGAGGGTGCCGTCTTCCGCGTGGCCGAGACCGTCTTCGCCAAGGAGCTCAACGTGCGCCGGGCCTTCCAGACCTGGGACGCCAACGGCAGCGGCGATCTCGATGTGAGCGAGTTCACAGCGGCACTCAACTCGCTCGGGTTCTCTCTGGACCTGCTCGACGCGAAGGCGCTGTTCGAGGTCTTCGACATCGACCGCGACGGTCGCATCAAGTGCTGGGAGTTTATCCGCACGCTCGGCCACTTCGAGAGAGAGTTAAATGGAGACGACGGCACTCGACGAGTGCTGGGGCACAATACCGGGCGGGGCGGCGGCGGCGATCGCGCCGAGGGCGGCACAAGGCCCGTGATGGCGGACGTCATTGGCGCATCGGGCGGGAACACGATCCGCAAGCTGACGATGGCGGAGCGCTCGCGCATGCAGCAGGACATGGAGCGCCAGCAAAAGGAGGAGGCGCTGCGCGCGGCGGCGGCGATGTCGTCGCGGGAGGAGCAATTGCATGCAGGTGAGTGCCGCTGATTGCCACTGATCGCCACTGATTGCCACTGATTTCCTCTGAGCGCGCACCTCACTTGCATGGTCGTCCCCGCAGCGCTTCGGGAGTTGGAGCTGATTGCCACTGATTGCCACTACTGATTGCCACTGATTGCCACTGATTGCCACTGATTGCCACTGATTGCCACTGATTGCCACTGATTGCATGGTCGTCCCCGCAGCGCTCCGGGAGTTGGAGGAACAACGGCTGGCGCTCGCGCAGCAGCAGGAGGCCTTCGCGTCTCAGATGAGCGAGGCGCAGCGAGCGGCGCACCTCGCGGCGCAGCAGCAGTATCAGGAATACCAACGCGCCCTTGCACAGCAGCAGCAGCAGCAGCAGCAGCAGCGGAGGGCAGCGTCCGAAGAGGATCTCGAGCGCGAGAGGGCCCTGCGCCAGGCCATGCTCATACAGCAAGACGCGATGGCGCGCGCGCAGGCGGAGGCGCGGGCAGAGGCGGAGGCGGCCGCGGAGAGGCAAAGGCAGAGTGGCGTGCTTGGGTGGATGCAGGGCATAGCTGGTGGCAGCGGCGGCGGGGGGGGCGGTAGCACCGCGCGCGCACGCGGCGACGGCGGCTCCGTACGTGGCGGCGGCGTCGGCGACGAGGGTGACCTCAGCTCGATACTGCAGACAGGTCTCTCACGCTTTTCAAATCCGACATCGAAGACGGACGTCTTTGAGCGTGCATGCTACGCGTGGCAGGTGATTGCCTCGGACTGCCTCGAATTGTGATTGCCCAAGTTAGCCTCGGAAGGCCTCGGATGGCCTCGGATGGCTTCGGCCGTCGTTGAGTTTGCATGCTACGTGTGGCAGGCGAGTGAATTAGACGATCGGATCAGTGACGAAGCTCTCATCCATGCTCTCAAGGCGCGGCTCGAATACGTGCACACCAGTGCCGCCCAGGCGCTCGCTGCTTGTGTGCATGAGCCTAACGTCGCGAAGAAGCCGGGCCATTTCGGAGAGCATGGCGTGGACGTGGCGGTGCTCAAAGCATTCGCGGCCCAGCTGCTGTACTACCTGTCGGACGCGCGCGCGGCAGCGCTGCTGACGTCGGCGAGCGGCAAAGCCCGGCTGCCTATCCTCTCGGTCCCCCGATTCCTGGCCTTGTTTGAGGGCGGCAGCGACGGCGGGCGGCGTGGAGCTCAGACCTCCAGATTAGATGAGGGCCGTATTCAGCCGATTTCGGGGGTGGAGAAGCTGACGGCGCGCGAGCAGAAGCTGCTGCTCACGATGCGAGATTATCTCTTTGAGCAGCACGCGCAGATGAAGAATATGTTCCGGCGGTGCGACCCGGACAACAACGGCTACGTGAGCATCGAGGAGTTTTTGAACGCGATGAGTCGCGCGGGCGTGCCGATGGGGCACGGGCTCGATCGGCAGGCGGCCAGCATCTCGGAGGAGGAGGCTGCCCGGATCGTCGGCTTCTTCGACAAGGAGGGGGATGGGCGGCTGCGCTACCACGAGTTTATGACGATGCTCCAATCGACCAAGAACTCGGTCCTGACCAAAAGGGTACTGCAGTCGTCGCGCCCATGAGCCTGGATCGATGCTCGTGGGGCCCATGTAGGTGTACAGCTATCAGCTAACGGTAGGAAGTCCCGATGCAGGTACGATGGCGGTTGGCCTATGTGGCCACGTCTGTGCGTCGTTTGGTGTTGCTACTCAGAACATGCGTACGCAACCATGGCGGCATGCGGTCGGGTGAGGGGTGACCTCAATCACGTTCGGGCCCCGTCCACTGTTTGCTTATGCACTTAAACCAGCTACCGTACGAGTCGGGGCCGGTGATAAAACCAAACTGTCGGTCTGACTCTCCGGCACCTCCGGGCCGCGGCGACCGATCGATCCTATCTTCGCGGTCCGGGATTGCGTAGATAACGTAGCTCAAGTCAAAGGAGCGTTCACCCGACCCGGTTTCATCTACTTACGAGTTGCGTCTTAATTGCGGAAATAGGTCCACCCTCACCAGCCACTCCAGCTTGAAGTCGGAGCGAGGAGCGAGCCCCCGCCCGCATGATGCACGCCCCCGCCTGGGCGCCGGCTCACGTCCACTCAGCAACTAGGCCGTGCCGAGCACGCGCTGCTGGTACTCCTCGAGCCACGGCCCTCGCAGGGGCTCCTCGAGCGTGCGCATGGCGCGAGCATGTACGGCACTCGCTGCCGCGTACTCACCCGACGCCGCGTGCGCCGCCGCGTAACGCATCCAGAGCTTGGTTGCATGCGTGCCGTGGTCCGCCAGCGCTGCCTCGAAGAGATTCCGCACCTCGCGCGTCATGGAAGCGCGCGCCGTCGTGGGCGCACGTGGCTCGGCGAGCATTTTGGCGACGAGAGTCTCGTAGACGCGCAGCGGCGTGTAGCCCATGGCCAGCAGCGTCGGCGAGAGCTGAAAGGTGCGCGCGGCGGTGCTGTGCTGGCACAGCCATCCCGTGCCCAGAGCCTGCAGGCTGGCGCTGCGCTGGCGCGTCTCGGCCACGGCGCGACGCAGCAGGTCGAGCATGGCCAGTCGGGCGGCTGCGCGTCCGCCGTCGGGCGGCGGCCATGGGCACTGCACGCACACGCGCACGCACGCCAGCCAGACTGCAGCCACGTCATCCGCTGCGGCGCTCAGCCGCAGCAAATGGCCGCTATTGCTGCTGCTGCCGAGGCCGATGGTGGCGAGGCCATTGGCGCCGAGGCCGTTGGTGCCGCCGTTGGCCGGTAGGGCGCCGTCGTGGGCGCCGGCTCGCGCGCTCGCCGCTCGCACGGCACTCAGCGCCTCGTCGACGATCGGCCGGAGTGCCAGCATGGTTGCTGAGGCGCCGAGGGCAGCGGCACGGAGCTGCAGCCGCCAGCATAGGAGGTCAACATGCCCATGGCAGCGCGTGAGGCCCACCTGGCAGATGCGTAGGGCCGGTGCGCTCGTGACGACGCTGCTTGCTAGTGGGCTGGCTCGAGAGAAGATCGTCGGTCGCGAGGGGTTATAGACGTGCGACGTCGCCTCGTCCTCGTCGTCCTCGTCGTCCTCGTCGTTCTCATCGTCTTCATCGTTCTCGTCGTCCTCGATTTCAGCATCCTCCTCGTCCTCGTCCTCCTCGTCCTCCTCGTCCTCCTCGTCCTCGTCCGCCTCGCCGGCCGCCGCCGCGGCCGCGGCCGTGGCCGCGGCCACGGTCAGCTTCGATGAATCTCGAGCGAGCTCCGATAGCGAGGGCGCCGTGACGAGCAGACTCGCCGCCTCGCCGAGTAGACGCAGCATGGACCAACGCAGGTATACGCTGGCGGGCGCACCGCCCGCGGCGTGCGCGGCCGACGCCACCCTCACCGCCCGTCGACGAATCCTTTCCCGCCACTCCGCGGGCAGCATCGGCCGTCTCATGACCGACTCCAGAAAGGCCGTGTAGCACTCCCACAGCTCGACAGGCACCCGTCGGGCATCGCGCGCGTGCACGAGGCCCTCGAGGCGCTTGAGCGCGTCCCGGAGGGTACGCGCGTGCGGCTGGCTCCATGCGGCACCTCCTAACCGCTCGAAACGAGACGTAGCCAGCCGGCAGAGTACGTCGCCGTCTGCCGTGAAGGAGCATTCGATGGCGGCCGCGATCGCGGCACGCAGCGCGCCGCTCTTCTCGAAGTCATCGCACGTGCTTAGGCAGCGCAGCTGCAGCGCCGCGTCGGTGGGCAGCGCCGCCGCCGCGTGCGAAAACACAACCCACGGGATGGCCAGTTTGCCCAGATGCGTGGTTGGACTGTCCATGAGGGCTTCGCCATTCATGCTGCTCGAGGACGGCAGCTTGCCGGTGGCGAGAGCAATGGCATCATCCTCAACCTCCTCGCCCTCCTCCTCGCCCTCCTCCTCCTCCTCCTCCTCCTCCTCCTCCTCCTCCTCCTCCTCCTCCTCTTCCTCCTCCTCCTCATCTGCCATTACATCTTCGTCGCCGAGGTCGTCGTCGTCGTCGTCGTCCTCGTCCTCATCGTCGTCCCCATCGTCGTCTCCGTCGCCCGCACCGTCATCGGCCGGCACGAGACCGAGCTTCTCGCGGCGCACGCGCACCTTGTGCAAGAAGAGCAGCTCGAGACGAAAGCAGGCATGCCACAGCGCCGGATCACGTTCGTTGGCGCGCAGAGCACGCTGCAGCAGCCGACGCGCGGCGCTGAAGTTGTGCTTGGCCTCGAGCTCGAAGGAGGCGGCGCGTATCCAGAGGACCGCCGAGCCGGGCAGCAGCGCGAGCGCGCGCGCGAATATGCGGCCCAGCCGCGTGTGCGCGCGCGTCTTCTCGGAGTATGCCACCCACTGCAGCCACAGCTGCTCATCGCCCTTGAAGCGGCGGAGAGCGCGGTCGAAGATGAAGTGCACGCGCTTTCGGACGGCATGGTCGGCACTGCCACGCTTGGGCAGCCCCATGCGGCGGCGGCGTACGCGCAGCAGCGTCTCGAAGTTCATCTCGAGCTCTAGCGCGCGCAGGAAATCATCGCGCGTTGGCTCGCGCCGGTGCAGCAGGTACTCAGCCTTCTCGCGGCGACGAATGAGGGCCTTGAGCTCCGGTTGCGAGCAGAGGCCGCGCTTGCGCAGGTCCTCAAAATCGGGCACCATGGCCTCCATCAGGGCCTGCACGCGGTCCGCCATGGTTGGGCAGCCGCCGACCGATCGGGCTTCAGGACGACGTGGCCCCCGGGTACGCCCAACTTGAAAGCCGAGCACGTCGATGACGGGGGCATTCAATAGTGGATTCCGAGCAGTGGAAACCCTTTCCACGCATCGCTCGCGACCCGCATGCAACATGTTTTGTGTGTGCACAAGATTCATGAGAGCGATGCCAAATGCAAATCGTTTCCATGTTCTGCTGCTGGTCGCGAGGGCCACGTGTTACGATGTCCGGCACGTGCCAGACCCGGTTTGCGTAGCGTGTCACGGCGATATCGTGCACCCGACCACCGCCGAGCCCACCTCTGTGCACCTGCCGTGTTTCTCTGCTGTCGAGGAGGCTTGCTCAGGACCCACGGCGGATGCTTACAGCTTCTGCTACATGTGGAATCAGGGCTCGCGCATTCCGAGCGATGCCGGTACCGTGCATGTGATTCAGATTGAGAACTGGAAGAACAAGAGGTGCTCGTGGGAGGACGTTTACAAGCACAAGGACAACCACGTGGAGCGCGAGTACACGCGCCGCCTTGAAGAAGCCCAAACTGAGATGCGGCGCCTAGCTGAGACGCGCAGTGCCGAGATGGCCGAAGACGAAGATGACCTGGTTAATGCGGCAGCCGAGGCGAAGGCGGCAGCCATGAAGATAAAGGCGGCAGCCGAGGTTTCATATGGGTACGAACCTGTTCCTGCAGATGAGCAGCAGCAACAGGTGGAAGCGGCTGACATGTGGACTGACAAAGTTGAGACCACCGGCGAGAAGGCATCGGACGGGGATGACGACGCCGATGTATTTGACCCCGGCGCGCAAGGGGAACTCATCTAATCAGCATCTAATATTCCTGTGGTTGGATCGCGCCGACTTTCAACCGCTCGCAATACTGGCACCTGGCCGCTTCTCCCTTCTGGCCGCACACGAGATCCACACGAGATAGTTGCGATAGAAAGACGCCGTCCCTCAGTCCCTGGACCTCCGCTGCAGCCGGAGCGCGTCCAGCGCGCAGCGGTCAGTGCGCGCGGCTCGCGGTTCACTCCACGACGCGGACTCTCGGAGCTCGTACGACCCTCGACCGGATTCGCCATTCGCGATTCGGGTTTCGACTTTGCACTTTCGTAACGATTCCATTATGGATTAATTTCCGCTAGCCGCGCGTTCTATCACCCACTATTTCACTCCAGGATCACACGCCATCCATCGAACACCCTGATCCCCGTGCACCAGCCCCGTGCGCCAGATGACGCGACTGTTACTGTACCCCCCCCTGAAGCCTGAACCGTGACCAGCCGATCATGCAGCCGAAAGGTCCGAGCCAGCCCGACATATGGATGCATGCGACATGTACCCTACACACGGTATCGATACAATAGTCGCTCAGGCTCCACGCCCGAGCGAATGATATCCGCATAGGCTCGCGCTCATCAACATCACATGCCATGCCATCATCCTCCAATGTGCCAGCACACCCGCCTTGTCGCTCGTGGGAAGAGGGATAATAGGACTCCTCATCTCGAGCACCCTCGGTGGCAGACTCTCAGCACACCCCCGCCATGGTCCACATCGATCGTCACCGGCCGCCTGCTCGTGCCTTCACGCGGCGGCGATCGGCAGACACGCGGGCAAACACGAGGAGTACGTGTTCTCCAGCTGCATCGTCACCCCCTTCGGCGACGATCCCTCGCGTGCCTTCTCGCCACGGTGCGTGCCGATGCCCAGCCCTTTGAGGGCCATGACCTCGGCCTTCTCCTGCGCCTGCTCCATTATGGCGATCACGTCCGCCTTGCGAAAGTGGATCGCCAGCTCCTTGGGCGTCTTGCCCTCGGCATCCTTGCGCAGCGGGTCTGCGCCTGCATTGATGAGCAGGTGGATCGCATCCAATACGCCGTTCGAGACGGCGCAGTGCAGCGGCGTCCACCCCGCATTATCGGGCGCGTGCAGGTCCGAGCCCGCCTCTATGAGCGTGCGCAGCACCTCGGTTTGCCCCTCCGAGCGCTCGTATGATGCGACGTGCAGCGGCGTGCGGCCCTCGCGGTCTTTGATGTGCAGGTCGGCGTTGGCCAAGAGCAGCCGCCGCGCGACGTCCGAGTGACCGCAGAAAGCGGCCCAATGCAGCGGGCAGACACCGATTGAGTCCTTGTGGTTGATGTCCACCCCCGTCTCGAGCAGCACCTCCACGGCCTCAACGTTGCCCTGCATCGCCGCCATAACCAGTGCGTCGGTGTCGTCATAGTCCTCAACTTCCTGGGGACCCTCCTCTGAGATCAGCTGCGGCTCGCCCACATCCTCTTCGACTGTACCCATCTTCTTGTTCATCTTCTTCTTCTTGGCCTTCATCGCCTTGGGCGTGCGTCGCGCCGAATCGCTCATCGTGCACACACTTTGGGCCACGAAAAATGCGCTTGGATTTAGGTTTCGGCAATCTTTGTTTTCCGTACGCCGTTCTTAGGAAAGCCTTTCCAATCACAAGGGTAAAGGTGGACCTCACTTGTCATTTTGGGATGCTGCGGCAAACTTGTTCACACTCGCGTGGCGGTCATGGGATGCAGCGGCTCGAAGCCGGCGACCGAGGGTGACCGAACAACAAAGAAGGCCTTCACTGCTGCCGCTGTGGACGACACGGTCAATGCGGACGGCGTGCGAAAGGTCTGCTGGCCCATCGCCCCGCTTCCCCCAATGCTGGCGCACCTCGCACACGGATGCCATCGAGCGCCTCCAGCTGCAAGCAACGCTGCGCTCACCGTTCCACGCGTGCCTTGGATTTGGCAGGCGATCTCTTTGATCGGCGGCGAGCCACCGCCGTTTGACATGATGCCCACGCTCATGAAACGGTTCGATGGCAACGGCGACGACCGGCTGACGCTCGATGAGTTCATGAAGCTCGTCAGCTTCATCCACACTCACGGCATGGAGAGCATAGATGCGTTACCTGTGCCAGCAGTTTCGCCGACGTCAGTAGTACCGCCGGCTGCGCCCACGCCTACACCTCCGGCCGCGCCCGCGCCTCCAGCAGCGGCCACATCACCGCCGCCTGTGATGCCTGATCCCTATTACTCCAGCAACTATGCGGCGGCTACGTCGACCGCCGAACCCGCTGGATCCTCCGCCGGCGCTGCCGCGGAAAGCGCGGCATCACCACCGCTCGCTCCGCCGCCGCTCGCCCCGCTGCCGCTCGCTCCGCCACCGCTCACCCCGCCGACGCTGACGCCGCCGGCGCTCGCCCCGCCGCCGCTCACCCCGCCGGCGCTCGCCCCGCCGGCGCTCGCCCCGCCGGCGCTCGCCCCGCCGGCGCTGACGCCGCCACCGCTCGCCCCGCCGGGGCTGACGCCGCCACCGCTCGTCCCGCCGGCGCTGACGCCACCACCGCTCGTGCCGCCGCCACTCGTTGCTGCTGCCGCTGCCGCCCCTTCGTCCGCAGCAGCCGCGGCGGCCCCCTCATTGCCAAATAAGGCACTGCCGGCAGGCTGGGAGGCGGTCAACGACAGTGTCGGACGTACATATTATTGGAACTCGGACACCGACGAGGTTTCCTGGGTGGTGCCAACAGCGCCAGCAGCGAGCTCCAAGGGGAAACCGACGGCGTCCGACGCCGCGATAGTGGCGCGAGCACTCGCCGCCGTCCCCGCAAACGCGGCGACGGTCGCCGGGGGGGAGCGACGGCTGTTTGCCGCGGAGGATGACGACACGGTCGACGGCGGCGCGGCGGAGGGCGCGGCGGAGGGTGAGGGCGGGACCAGTACCGATGAGGTGCGAATAGACGGTATGATGGAGGGCGAGGCGGTCGAGGCAGATCAGACTGAAGAGGACGCCGTAGCGGAGCAACGTCAGCCTGAGAGCCATCTCCGGAGCGGCAACCTCAACCTGAGACGCACCCAGTTCTTGCAGGCGGCAGAGGACGCCGCGGCAGACCCCCGGGCTAAGGAGGCAGCTCAGCAGACGCGCACCTCGATTGTCGATAAGGGTCGAGGCATCTTCTCCGCCGGCAGCGAGGTCGTTCCCGCGAGCGCGCCCAGGGCCTCGAGCATGCCGATGAGTATCTCGGAGAAGCTCAAGGCACTCGAGCGTGGCGGTGTCACCGACAAGCCGCAGGGCGAGCCGAGTGCTCACCAAGGCGCGTCCTCGCAGCATAAGATGGCTTTGGCGGCTCTCGAGCGCAAGGCGGCCAAGGCGACGGAGACGAAATCGAGCGCCACGCAGCGCGCGGTCGCTCTCCGCGGGTTGGAGCAGGCGAGTGACGCTGAGTGACGCTGATGACGCTGAATGACGCTGAGTGACGCTGAGTGACGCCGAGTGACGCTGATGACGCTGAGTGACGCTGAGTGACGCTGAGTGACGCTGAGTGACGCTGAGTGACGCTGAGTGACCTTCGTGGGCTCGAGCAGGTCGCGACGCAGGCTCAGCGCGGCGAGAAGTTTGAACGGCGCGTCTTTGAGGTGAAGGCTGAGGCGCCCGCCTCCGCCTCGAGCGTCGCCACCTCCCCCGCCGGTTTCGCCAAGGCGAAGCAGCTGCTGAAAGCGAAGCAGGAGGCGGACGCTCGTGCCTCGATGCGCGGCTCCCAAAAGGAGGAGGCGATGCGCAAGTTGCATGCGGCCGGCGTCGTCTCAGCCAAGCAGGCGTTCGGCACCAAGTCGAAAACAGGGACGCAGCATGCAGAGGCCATCAAGGCCCTCGCGCAGAGCGGGGGCGACGTGCAGGTGGGGGCGTCGGCCTCTGATGGCCTCTGATGACCTCTGATGGCCTCTGATGGCCTCTGATGGCCGCTGATGGCCGCTGATGGCCGCTGATGGCCGCTGAATGACGTTGATTGCCTCCCTCATCAGGTGGGCTTCCTGAAGAAGGAGCCTTCGGCGAAGTTCAAGCCTCCTCCTCCGAAGCCATCCGCGCCCGGCGGCCCCACACAGCGCCAGCTAGCGATGCAGGCGCTCAATGGTGGCAACGGGCGCGAGGACGAGGGTGAGGAGGAAGCCCGTGCATGCAGCAACTATGAGCTGGACGTGACAGCCGAGAAGTTTGGCAGCTGCAAGTGCGGCTTCCCGCGAAGTGCGCACAAGCTCTGAGTCAGGGGCGAACACGGGCCTCTGGAAAAGACAGGTGGGGTGGGCATGGGGCCGGTCGAGATCTGGTCGAGATGGATCACACTGTGACTGAGATCTGGTCGAGATGGATCACACTGCTCGAGCCGCGGTGAGGGTGACGGCCACGAGAGACGCGAGATCACTGCGAGAACACAGGGAGTCACAGAGCGAGAGTAAACGCTCGTTGTGCGCAAGCGCGGTGTCTCGAGGTCTCGAGGTATGGAACTACATGGTTACGTAACAGTACACTGTTGGTGCCCCACGGGGCTGTTTCGTATACCGCCGCGAGGTATACGCTGCATGAGTGAGATCCAGTGATACCGTACGCTAGACGTAGACCCGCCCCGGGAGGCGGTGTGGAAACGGGATCCTCAGTAGTTCGACGTACTCCTATTCCATCGGGTCGGAAACCTCGAGGACCTTTAATTATTGCGCTTTCCGCTTTGGCTTCATCGTGCACTGGGCTCCCGGTGAGGGCCCGGACCGACCGAGGTCGTCCTCTGACCGATCTCTCCCGTCGTGTTTTCAGTCGAATCAAGTTTGAAGTTACGACACAATCACAAAATGTTGACGTCGTGACATGCGTCGTGAGCGTTGAAAATGGGGGGGGTGAAAGGGATGTAACTAACAAAAGCGGAAAGTTTGAGGGAGTGTGAACGTTACTGTAACACGACAGACGCGATAACCGGTGCTTAGAAGTCACACATACACACATTCACAGTCACACATAACTTTCACACCGGGGCCTGAGCGCTCGTGTTTTCATGCGGATCTGTCTCCCAACGTCGGTGCGCCCTCACCGCAACACCGTCGCCTTCTTCTTCCTCGGCTTGCTCAATAACCTCACGTACGTCGTTAACAACGCTGGTGCTGGCGACATTCTGCCCGACAGCATCGCCGTCATCTACATAATCAACACCTTGCCCGAGCTGGCGCTCAAGGCGACCGCGCCTTTCTGGTGGCACTGCGCCACATACAAGACCAAGGTGCGCATCACCGGATGCTGCTTTTCCATCAACCTCGTGCTCGTCTCGGCCGGGCTCGGCTTCCCGGTCTGGGCCCAGCTGCTGGGCGTGGCGCTCTCCGACCTTGGCGGCGGGCTTGGAGAGGCCTCTGTCCTCGCGCTCTCGCAGTTCTACGACCGGCCAGGCGTCATGCTCTCGGCATGGTCGTCGGGCACGGGCGCCGCGGGCGTCGTGGGCTATCTGCTCTCGATGTTTGTGTTGCCGCTGCTGCCGGTGGCCGGCCGGCTGGTGCTCGCGACCTGCATTGTGTGTGGGTATTGGACAGCCTTTTTCTGGATGCTCGAGGCGCCGTGGATTGATCGGGTGCGCGCCGGCCGCACTAGTCGAAACGTTGTGCTGCCGGTGGCGCTGGCCACGGAAGCAGCCGAGGCGATGGAGGCGTGCGATGGAGTCGATGGCATGTCCAACGGCGGCGGCCTCGGGCGCCAGACCGCCTATCTCACGACGCCATTCGTGCTGGCGTTGCCCACGCCGCCCACCACAACGTCCGATGCACCCATTACGGCGCCCATTGCTGCCGGCTCGTCCGACCTCGCCGCGAGCCTTTGGCCCGCCGACGACAAAGGCTCGCAGGCCGACGTTGGGCTCACGCACGGCGCGGGTAGCGACGCGGCAGACCCGGCTGCGGAATTCGACCTGGCATCCAAGTGTCGGATGCAGCGCGGTCTGCTTCGGTACGTGATGCCCCTCGTGCTCGTGTATTGGGCCGAGTACGCCGCTCAGTCTGGCGCTTGGACGGCGTTCGCACTGCCGCCGAGCGCACCGCTCGACTCCAGCGCCGCGCGCCATCGAGCGTATCAGTACTTCAACCTCATGTACCAGGTGGGAGTGTTCATTTCGCGCTCCTCGGGCCGGCTGTTCACACTCTCGCTGGGCTGGCTCTGGGTGCTTGCGTGCTTGCAGGTAAGCTTGCCTCTTGCTTGCCTCTTGCTTGCCTCTGCTTGCCTCTTTGGTTACTTCTTGGTTGCCTCTTAGTTGCTTCTTGATTGCCACATGGTCGCAGGTGTCTATGCTGGTACTCTTCGTGGCAGATGGCGCCACGCAGCTGGTTGTCGGCTACGTGCTGTTGCTGCCCGCGATGGTAGTTGGGCTGCTTGGCGGTGTGAACTACGTGCAGACCTTTATGGCCATCGACCGCGAGCTGCCACCTCGGCTTCGCGAGCTCGCGCTCTCGACTGCCTCCGTTGGCAGCCCCGTCGGTATCCTTCTCGCGAACGTGAGCGGCCTCTTCATCCAGTGGTGCCTGTGGCAGAGCCTTGGCATCAGCAAGGAGGGCAGCGCTGCCGGCCACCAGTGCCCACTACCCATCAAGAGCGGCAACCTGTCAACATACGCGAAATATTGACAGTGATGAGATGACTGGTTTGGGAATATTGAAAGCGTGACGCACACGCCTCCTTCTGGCAGTAGTTGGTGTGTGCTCACCTGCTGCCACACTCGACCGACGTCGCCCTCGACTTTCAGCTACCTCCAGTCCAGTTCATTTAAACGTCGCGAACCCGAGCGAACCCATACATTCCCTGACGCTGTATTATCATGTTAATACACACAACACGAAAGCAGCACAGCCGTGAAGACAAAACAATACAATATTATCACACCATCATTCAACAACATTCGCTGTTAACATGAAAGCCCATTAAACAACATTCATAGTCGCGAAATGAGAAGATGACGTCCCCTGGGACTCAGAAACCCCCACGGAAGCGGAGGGTCGGAGCCACGCGGCAACAACAACAACAGGTGAACACGACGGTGGACGAGGTGGGCTTTGTACGCTGAGCGAATCGCGTCGCTGTACACAAGGGGCGACACACCCGGGGCGAACCTGTGAGTCTGTGGGATTCTCGGACGAGTGCACGAGAAAGTTGGCCCTTTCCACATATGGAAATGGAACCAAATGCGTTCATGCTCGGCCGGGACGGTTGGCTGGCTTGCCCGGGGTATGCCCGGGGATCCCTCATTGCCTCATTCACACCCACACATACCGCACAAGTTGGGGTGAGCTTGAGCTCAGTCGTCAGGCTCGTCACAGTTCTCTATTGGGCTCTGTTTAGCTTTGGGTCTTTGGGATATGATAGTATACGAACAAGACGTCCCCGCCCCCCATTACCCCCCATGCCTCAGAAACCCCATTGTAGAGTCAGCCCGGATATCAGCGCGCCCGTGCGCGGCCATACAGGTGTAGCCTGTCCGCTCCTGATCCCTGATGGCCATATGGATTGTGGAGTCCTCTCAAGTGCGGTGAGTGGACTCCTCTGGTACGTATAGGGCATCGAAGATGGGCATCCGGTATGGGATCACGTGGCTGCCGTGTGGCATCATGCATGGAGATCCGATTGATGAACAGCGAAAACGCTCTCTCTCTCGGCGTCGGTCCATCTCAGAGACCCCCGCCTCCCCTTGCCGCCTCCCCTCCGCCCCCCCCCGCCCCCCCCCG
>Ga0210245_101772_pt1 | contig 15916 bp, 9 predicted proteins | sample ChrtobMetaP3_4mM_FD_155450 | JGI IMG/M metagenome (GOLD analysis project Ga0210245, IMG submission 155450) | Chrysochromulina tobin associated microbial communities from unialgal haptophyte culture, Seattle, Washington, United States - P3_4mM | ecosystem: Host-associated > Algae > Haptophytes >...
CAGATGTCATGCAGGCGGTTCTCGGGTCCGCTCCCAACCGCGGGCCCCGTGATGGCGCACGGAGCCAGCCCCAATTCACGGTCCTCGGGTCCGTTCCCCTTTGCGGTTCTCGGGTCCGCTCCCTCAATCGCAGACAGATGTCATGCAGGCGGTTCTCGGGTCCGCTCCCAACGGGCTGCCATATGAGGCGCCAAAACCGGCGACGGTACTGCGACCGAGGCCGGCGCCGGCCGGGGCACGAGGCCCACAGCAAGACTTGGAACCGGCGTGGGAACACTGCCCATGGCCGGCCGCGCCCCCCCCGATGAGAGAGGCGCGTATATGGGCATGGCGGGCTTGACCCGACGGCACGTCCCCCGACTGCGCTTGAGCCAGCGCTGCCAATGACATGCCTTCCATGTGACGGCCGCGCGTGCCTCGCGCGTGCCCCTTGAGTGCTTGAGACCGTCGCCGCGATGTGCGCGACGGCAGCGGCGAGGCAGAAATGCCACGCCGAAGATCAGAAAAAGACAAGGAGTGTGAAGTGGCGGTGTGGTTACACCGTCCCCACGATGTTCGTTGTGTGTCTCGTGAAGGGTGTGAAGACTTCTCGAAAGAAACCGGTGCCGCACTAACGTGCTTACCGCCATAATATGGAGCACACAAAGAAATGAAATCTGCCCCCAAAAATCAGCGAAACTTAGAACTTTGCGATAATCAACCAAGTCTCGGTGGTTTCGTCTCAATGATGGTTCGCGAAAAGGATCGCGAATATGCGTTTGTATGCCAACTCAAAAGGGTCTAGCAACAGCTAGAATGCCCCGCGCACATGCGAACATCTACACATCACGCAATCGCCAAACAAAAACGCGTAGTTGACCGCGCCACATTTCATCATCTCGCGGGCTCGCTGCTACGTTTTACTGGTCCGCCGTGCCGCGTACGCGACGGCGTCGCCATCCGCGTCCTACTGCGGCGGTTTGATCTCCATGTGGTCGACAAGCTTGAGCCAGCCCGCCTCCCATCGACGCGCCTCGGTGAGCGCAGTGTCGCACGCGGTACGAATCTCGCGTACGCGCCCGGCGTAATACAACCGATAGCTCTCGTACACGCGATCGCGCGCGGTGATGACGGAGCGCTGCGCACGCGTCTGGTTCGCCTGCAGCTCGAGCGAGCGTGGGATCGCCTCCTTGGACTCAGGGGGTGCGTCCGCGCCGACAGCACGCGTCTCGCACGTGTCTGGCGTGAGCTCGCCCAGCGGCAGCCCCGGCCACGTGTATGTATAGAAGGGGCGCCCCGCCTGCGGCTGACCCGGGTGAGGGAACATCTCACGCGTCTCCATGCGAAGCTTCTTCTTGATACCGTGGTGGATGTCCGGCGGCGGGTCGTCGTTAGCGATCAGGTCGTCCTCTGTAAGCTGCGCATCGAGGAGCTTGAGAATCGAGCCCGAGAGGAAGACTAGCCGGCGCTCGAGTACCTGGGCCTGCTCGGTCTCAACCGCGAGCAGCGCGTCCCGCAGCTCTGTGGCTGCGCTCACCTCCGCCGCCGACCGGTCCGCCTCGGCCATCGCGAGCGCTCGCAGCTCGGCCTGCGCCCCCGCATTGCGCATCGTCGGCTTGAGGGAGGCCTCATGCAGCTGCCGCTTGGCCGCACGGTCCTTGGCCAGGGGCGCGTACGCCTTGTGCAGCGTGCGGCACCCATTGTACGCGGCCTTCCGGCACGCGCGGCTCAGATCGTCGAAGACGCTTGGCCCGACCGAGTTGAGCACGCGCCAGATGACGAGCAGCTGCTTGCGCAGCGTCTTGCCCGCATGGTACCAGTCGTCGTGCGCCTTGTGGACCATCTGATCGAGCCGCGCGCGCACTTTGTCCGCCTCGAGCTCAGCGTTCTCGGGGATGAGCGACGGGCGCGTGATTGGCCGCTCGCCGCGCTCCTGGTGGTACTTGGCGCACATGGCGATCATCAGGCCCTCGTGCTTCGCGCGCGCGGCCGTCACGAGCTGCTTGAGCGGCACGGGCGGCTTCGCTTCCTCGCCCATCTCGGGCTCATTCGGATCGGGCGCGGGCGGCGGCGGCGGCGGCTCCGCCCCCTTTTTGGCCTTCGGGTCCGGCGGCGGCGGCGGCGGCGGCGGCGGCCTCGTCGACGGATCCGGCGGGTCCAGGCTCACCTTGGGCGCCGTCTTGGGCATGCCCTCCGACGCGAGCATATCGAGAAAGAGGGCGCGGTGAAGCAGCTTCGCACGCATGTCTTCGGACGACTCGAGGATGGCTCGCGCCAGCTTCGCCTGCGCCGCCGCGCGCGCCGCGTCCGTGTCGAACTCGGCATTGTCGGCCTCGGACTCGCCCGGGCGCGTGACCGACTTGACGAGCCGCGAGAGCTCCTCGGTTTGCGCATCGAGCGCCGCCTCTTGCGCGGCCGACTCGGCGAGCACGATGCGCACGTCAGCCGTGCACTTGCCCGACTGCATCTTGAGCTGCTCGATGTGCACGATGTCCTCCTTGTTGACCGCGAACGAGGCGCGGAAGCCCTCCTGACCCTCGTGCGCGCGCTGCAGCTGCGCCTCGCGCAGGGCAGCGAGCCGCTCCGCCTGGGCCACCGCCTCGGCCTTGGCATCCTCGTCCACCTTGGCGAGCCGCTCAATGAAGCGAGCCTGCTCGATCGGGTTGAAGATGCCGCCCTCCGAGAAGAGCGTCCACGAGTCGCGGAACTTGGTGTTCACACCGAGCACCTCCTTGAGTTGAGCCTTGCTCGCGGCCTCGAGCTCGTCGAACATCTCGCGCGTCACCCTGGTGTAGGCCGCATGCAGCGCCTCCGCCTCGCGACTCAGCCGATTCAGCGTCGCCGAGTGGTTATTTTTCTCCGAGCCGAGCGCCCGCTGCAGTGCGCCCAGCTTGTCCTTGTGCTGCTTCTCGGCCTTGATGACGGTCTCCAGCTTGGTCTCCAGAGCCGCCGAGAGCATTCCGCGTCGTGAGGTGACCGACTTGACGTGGCGCACGAAGCGCTCGCGATGGGCAAGCAGCTCCTGATCACGCTCGGCCGCCATGTCGGTCTCGACGGCGCCCGCGCGCGGCTGGTGGGACATGAGCCGCTCGTCGAGCTCCCTCGTGAGCTGCTTCACGAGCACGCCGCACTCGTGCCGGGCGCGCTTGCCCATCGCGACCGCGTGGGCGTCGTGGTAGTTGAGGCACTCGCACGCGAGCTTGACGCGCAGCTCGATGTCCTGCGGCAGTGACGACCACGAGGTCAACGGCATGAGCACCGGTGTGCCGTCGTACGATGCCGGGATGAGCTGCGAGATCTTCTCGGCCGCGCTCAAGGTAGGCAGCTCGGGCGGCGGTTCGGCCTCCTCCGCCGCGGGCGGCTGCGGCGCGGCCTCGGGCGGCGCTGGTGGCGGGGCTCCTCCCTTCTTGCCCTTTGGATCCGCGGCCGCCGCGGCCGCGGCCGCCTCCGCCTCGGCCGCCGCCGCGGCCGCGGCCGCCGCCTCCGCCTCGGCCGCCGCCTTCGCCCTCACCACGGCCATCGCCGCCTCCGCCACCTCCAAGTCCGTCCTCATTCGGTACTTGGCCCCTTCGCGCGTCTCGAGCAGATAGGGGTCGGGTGGCGGGTCGTTTCGGTTGGCGGCGTCGAGGCCCGCCTGCTCGTCCTCAAGGGCGAGCTGAGCCTCCATCTTCTCGTCGAATTGGAAGCCGAAGGTCGCCCACAGGTTCTGCTCCCCGTCGTCAAGTACCTTAGTACCACTCAGGTCCTGGTCCTCGTTCATCAGTGGCGGTGGCGCGCCGTCGGGGGCACCAGGAGGCGCGCCGTCGGGCGCGGCGACGGACGCTGCGGCGGGCTCGGCGTCCTCCTCGCCCTCGCCCTCCTCCTCCTCCCCCTCCTGCTCGTTGCTCACGAGCTGGTGGTACTCGATGAGCTGCGTGTGCACGCTCGTCAGCTCCGCACGCATCAAGTTCGGATGCTGCTCGGCTATGTCGAGCGAGGCTCGGTGGAAGTTGCGGTAGCCCATCTGAATCTGCGCGAGCAGCTCCATGGCCTCCTCCTGCTTGAGCATCAGCTCGTTCTTGTCCGCCGCACGCCGCATGTCTGTCAGCACTTTCTCCAGCTGCATCTCATTCGCCTTGTCGGCCTCCTCATGCTCCTCGCGGCAGGTGTGGAGCTCGTCACGTAACGTCTCGTACAGCTCGGACGTGCGCCGCACATGCTCATCGAAGAGGCGGCCCGCCATCTCGAAGCGCTTGACCAGCTGCAGCGCATCCTCGTGCAGCCGCAGCCGCTGCGTCGCTTCGGCCGCCTCCACCCGCTCGAGCAAGTCCTGCGCCTGCTCCGCGCGCAAGTCAACGAGCGGTACGACCTGCGCCGCAATCACCGATTCGAGTGCCCGAGGCTCCAGGTGAGCAAAGTGGTAGAGGCGCGCGCGCAGGTACTTGCACGCCTCGGCCACCTCGGCCGCCACCGCCGCCTCGGCCTGCTGCAGCGCGTCGTGCGAGGCGCGCGCTGACGCCTCCTCATCAGCATCGAGCTGCTCGAGCTCCTCACGAGATCGGTTGGCAGCGGCCTCGGACAGCTCCGGCGGGCGCAGCTTGCCCAGCTGCACGAGGACCGAGAAGCGGCGCTCATTGAATGCCTGCTGCTTGCTCGCCAGCTCGCTCAGCAGCAGCCGCTGCGACTGCGGCGCGAGCACCTCGGGCGAGTGCAGGTAGCTCTTGAGGGTCTGCAGCGCATTCTCGTGGCGCAGCCGACGCCACTCAAGCTTTCGTGCCTCCCATTCCCTCAGCGAGCTCTTGTGACGCTTGACGTCCTCGACGCGCAGCTTTGCGAGCAGCTCCGCGTGCACCTCGCGGTTCGCCAGGATGAGCAGGTTGACGCTGTGTGTCTCCGTCTCGACGAAGCGCTCGAGCGCCGGTGGCAGCAGGTGCGCCGTCGCCACGAGCAGCTCAAGCAGCGTCGTGAGCTCGGCCTCGACCATCTCGCGCCGCTCGTTCTCCACCTTGGTCAGGTCGCGCTCAAATTGGTCCACCCAGCCGCGCCGGCGCGTCAGCTCCTCGTCGATGCGAACCCACGCGGAGTCTACCTCGTCCATCTCCATCTGCAGCAGAAAGTCGTCGGCGAGCTCATCGAACATGCTCTTGAGCTCGGCGTCGTTGAGCACCATCAGCGCCTTGAAGGAGCGCGCGACCGCTCCCGTGCGCGCCTCGAGCTCCACCTCCATGGAGCCCATCCGCTTCTTGAACGCTTCGATCGCGTTCTCGTGCCGCGCCTTGCGGGCGATGAGCATCTCCTTCATGCCCGCGTGGTTGGTGGAGGAGACGGCCGGCATCATCTTGCCGTGATTTTGCAGCGTTTGGGACTCGCCAATCGCCACCTCCTGCTCCGTGAGCGGCGGCACGGACTGCCGCTTGCGGCCGGGCATGTCCTTGACCTTGGGTGGCGCCGGCAGGGAGGCGCCATCCTTGGCATGCGAGATCTTGGGCGCGACGAGCTTGGTCAAGAGGCCGAGCTCCGCAGTGAACGGGTTGCTCGCCATCTGCCCAGCCATCCGCGGCTCGGCCGCCGGCTCCTTCAGCGCCGCCGGCATGTTGCTGTGAGGCCCCTCAGCGCGGCGTCGCAGTCCCCAGCCAGCAAAGGACCCTGCGCTGAAAGTCAACCGATCTCGCCACGACGGCGCTTCGAACGCCGTGTTGTGCAGCCAGAAAAAACGTCATGCACGCTGTGCTTTAGCACGGTGTTTTGGCACGGTGCAGGGCATTTTACACGGCCAACGAATGTACGTTAACAAACAGCTTAGGACGCAAATATCGGGTTCGAAAGTCGCACAATGTGCGCGCGGTCGCGTTGAGCAGCATCAGCAGCCCTAACATCTATCCACGCTCTCATGACAACACCCCTATTTGTGCTCCTGACATTCAATTCCCAAACAGGTGTAGGGTCCCGGCCCTTACAAACATGAAAAATAGTGACCACTCCTCCTTGGGTCATGAAGTGAACCTTGTTCAGTTGTTCTACTCTCATCTCACCAGCGGCGTCGCCAGCCCTAGTGGTTGCAGCATGGCACGCACATGGCGGTTTGGGGTAAGGTAGCCCAGGCTATAAGCATTGCACAGCGCGCAGAAGAGCACACCCACAAAAAGAAGAAGCGTGCTCGCACTGCTGTCGCCCGCGAGTAGCTGCTCGGCGGCGGATCGCGGGTCGGGGCACCCTGAGGCAGGATCGTTCAGGTGCAAGTGCATTTGGAAGTCGCGTGCGGGGCTGCTTGCGTTCAAGCCAGGATAGAGCGCTGTGTAGCGCACTATACCGACGTGCTGCGCCCACGAGACAGCATCAGCGCAGGCCGGGTTGATGACAGCATCAGTGGCGGCAGCGGAGACGCCGCCGATGGAGGTGCCATTGTCCATGCCGCCGCCGCGACCAGCGCCGCGCTGGCGCGGTGGTGGTGGCGGTGGGGCGGACAGGCCTGCTGCCAAGCGCAGCTTCGCCGAGGACTCCTGACAGAGCCCGAGCTGTTTCTCAACGACCTGCAACCGAGCCTCGGCTGCGCGTAGTGCGCCCCTGACGCGTGCGAGTTCCTGGACATCGGACAGCGAGGTCGCCGAGCTGGTGCTCATCGCCTTGATCTTCGTGCTGTTGCTGTTACTCGACTTTGCATTGGTGCTCGTCTTGGTCGTATCGTGTGGCGTGGCGCCCACCGCCTTGATTTGTGTGCTGTTGCCAGCCGACTTTGCACCCTTCGTCTTGATGGTATCGTGCGGTTTCGCCAGTGTCGTCGGCGCGAGTGTGGTCGACTTGCAAAACGAGCAGGTCTGGCATTTGCACCACGAGCAGTGCTGCTGCGCGTGCTGGGTGTTGCAAAACGAGCCGCACAATTTGTAGCTGGAATCACCCGAGCGGCTGGACTTGCAGACCTCCTTGGTGCTGCTTCCCACCATGAGCTTCGCGATTTCGGCGGGCGCCGCCCGCCTCGGTGAAAACTCGACGCGGCGGGCGTGAACTCTCACGAAGTTACGTCACCTCGAAGTGGGAGGTGCCGAACTTGTGTCTGTTACATGTATGCATGTCTGTTTCATGTTGCACGGCATATTTCAAGCACCGCTTTTCCCCGTAAAACGAAAGCATGCGGTCCCGTGCGGCCCCTCGAAAATGAAATTTGGTAAGACCAGTATGAAAGCCTACCAACATGCCTACCAAGGAGGAAACATCGTGAGCGGAGAATTGCGTGACGGTGACTGTGGAGCGACGCCCAAGCGTGTGGTGGTGTGAACGATTGCGCGCAAAGACGCACGAACGGAATGGCAACGGGATGACTCATCAGTATAAACTCAGCAGTACATGTCACAAGACCCTAAAGGCCTTCGAGGTGCTTGAAGGCGTTGCGCTTCCTGAAGGCAGTTACGTCAGGGAAGGTCAGCCGCAGCTCGCTCCGAGCTACAAGAGTACTTGTCCTAGATGGACCGCTCATCTGGCGGACCATCCACGTGAGAAGATGCTCGAGCGCGCGGTGGGCCGGCTGCCGCGCGAGGCCACCCCACAACGGGCCAGCATCTTCGTCCATCATGAGGCGGAAGCTGCTGCACAAGGTTAAGTCGACGCGGCTGAAGAATGCAGAGTAGCCCTGGGTCTGCAGCATGATCATGAACTCGCCGCCGTCAACCACGTTCGCATTCTCGCACTCGGCATCTGTGGGGAGTGCCTTGCTTGCGGCAACGCGCACGAGCGCCTCGAGCCAGTCTTCGTAGCTGAGTTGGAGCATCTTGATGCGTCCCTTGAGCTCTGCCTCGACGCACACGCGTAGGCGCGAGAATACGAAGCACAGGCTGGCGAGCCTTTCGCCGAACTGTGCGTCGAGCCATCCCAGATCTTCGAGGAGCTCAAACCACTCATCCATCCCGAGCAGCTTGCGGTCGTGCAGCTTGTCGCCCACGCCTTCGTTGGCGCCGCACGCGTAGCTCTGGTAGATGATCCTGAGCGCGGGCGTGAACTGCGAGATCACGTCGTGCGTGTCTTCAGTGTAGCATGCCAAATCACGGAAGTGGTCGGGGGGGGCGAGCCCCGGATTGAGCGCCCGCACCCGCGGCAGGAGGTCGTGGACCAAGAGCTGTTCGATGGCTTCGGGGACGTCCGAGAGTGTCCCGAATTGAATGTGGCGCATGATGGCCGCACGCACGATAAAGGAGACGAACTCTTGCCTGTTGAGCCCCTTCATGTGGTTGTACTGGTCGTCTGCTGCCTTGACTGTCTCTACAGCGTTGATCGCAACAAACAGGCCATCCCAAACGCCCGCATTCAGCTCCTCGGCGCCCTTTTCGATCCACTCGACGTCAACCAGCAGCTGCTTATAGAAGTTCTGCTGGATGTGGGTGAAGTCGCCGCCACCTTGGGCCGCGTAGATGTCGAACGTCACGTAGATCATCTCATGGTGCGTCCACAGCGCGGCGAAGACCTGCTGAATCAGGCTGTCCACCAAGGCCGCGGGCGCGCCGCCCTTGCCTGCCTTCTGAGCAGCCTCGTAGGTGGGCAGATGGTGGCGGCACATGAGCCGATCGAGGCCACCGCCAGTCCTCGCCATCGTCAGGTCCGCCTCTAGCGCCCGCCGCATGCTCGGCTCCGAGTCCCAAAAGGTCCCCGAGTCAGCCCATCGACGGCGCTCGCTCCAGACCGACGTCTCAAGCTTCCACACGCGCTTCGCCACCGGCATCTCTGGGTCGACATCACGTGCCTCCGGCTCCACGCGCGAGAGAGGGCGCCAAGGGCCGCCGAGCTGCTCGCCTGCGAGGGCGTAGGTCTCTGAAAAGTGGCGCTGCGCAAAGCGAGTCGGAGAGAGCAGCACGCCCATCCGAAGCGGCTGCACGGTGATACGGTTCGCCTGCATGCCGTCAAGGGTCCGCGCCAGCTGGCGCTGGTCCGCATGTTCGCTGAACCGTGCTACCTCGTTTGATGTTCGGAGCTTCTGATGGAGCGAAGCTGCCTCAACTGAGAGCGCCGCCTGCCGCGCATCGAAGCGGGCAGCGAGCTCGAGGGTTCGCACGCGCCTCGGCCCTTGCCATGCATTCGGCACCTGTGATGAGGGAGGCAATCGGGGTGTGGCGATGAGGGAGGCAATCAAGGCACCTTGCCATGCATTCGGCACCTGATCTGCGAGTCGAAAAGTCCGCTCGAGGCGCTCTGCCTCCCGGCGTACTGCTTCGGCACAGAGCTCGGCCTCGAGCCGATCCCGCTCGAGGCGCTCAGCGCGCTCCATATGCTCCAGCCGTGCTGCTGCTTCAGCCGCAGTCGCCTCGGATGCAAGCCGCCCCCGCTCGAGCCGCACCGCCTGCAGGCTGCAGAGGCCGCGAAGCTTACTGCGTAGCGGCATCGTGCTCCGTACAATTTCGAGGGCGGACAACAACCCGGCGGACTCGGGCGGAGCCGGCGACCGCAGTGCGGGGGGCACCAGTGCAGAGGGCGTACGAACTCGTCGTCCCAACAGTGTTGCTGCATCGTCTGCATATCCATGATTCCAGAGTGGTAGTGCTGCAAGTTGTGCCGCTGCTGGCTCGAGGGTCACCAATCTTGGACTAGTCTTTGGTTGTCGCGGACTTGCATCGTCGGCCGATCGCTGCTGCTCTTGCTCGCTCGCCATGCGCTCGCGAACCCATGCGATTGTGGCTGCAACGATCTCGGGAGTCAACTCCGCGGACGTGTCAGGTCGGTCTGTGGCAACACGCGTTCGGCGGGCAGTTGCCGCCGGCGCTACTGGCTGGCCGCGCTGCCGGCGTGATGTTGAAGGCGCAACGTAATGGTGGCGGTCCCGTGATGCCTCGTAGAGCACAGTGCGCACGCGGTGGCCTCCTGGATACTCCTCTGCATACTCGCGCCCGGGCGAGACGGTGTGCAGCATGAGTGTGGTATGCGTGCGGCCCTCTGTGCTGTGGAAAGAGAGAGGATGAGGAGAGCCGCGGGATCAGCTATCGTAGGCGCAATCGCGCCAGCGCGGCTTGAGCGTTCCTATGTCTCCTATGTGGTTGTTGCGTGATGCGCGGCGAAACACTTCTAATTGATCAGAATAGAAACTGAAATGCATGCTCGGTCGCCGTGCAGAAGCATTCAGCCCACGTTCCGAAAGTGAAAGTCTGAAGATCCGTTCACGGTCTGACGTTCACACACCTCTTCCACGGGTCCCATGAAATGAGACCTCTTGGCACTCTCTTCCGCCAGCCTGCCTTCTGGGACGAGCGTAATGTGCTCAGCGACGCGTGCCTGCCACTCTCCGCGTTGTACGCGGCGGTGACACGGCTGCATGAATTGAGCGCCGCGGCATCTTACCGTGCTCCAGTTCCGGTCGTTTGTGTGGGCTCTGCGCTCGTCGGCGGCACTGGAAAGACGCCAGTCACGCTCGCGATTGCAGAACGCCTTCGCGCTCGTCGCCCGGGTCTCTCGGTGCATGCATTGTCGCGAGGATATGGCGGTGCCAGCAACGCTGCTGCGCTGCGAGTGAATCCGCGTGAGCACACTTCCGAGTACGTCGGCGATGAGCCGCTTCTGCTGGCCGAGCTTTCACCTACGTGGATCGGTGCGCGAAGGTGTGATACGGCGAAAGCTGCGTGCGCTCAAGGCGCCGATTTGCTGCTGATGGACGATGGGCTGCAGCACACGACGCTGCATCGCGACATCAGCTTGCTATGCCTCGACGCCCGCTACCTGATCGGCAACGGGCGAGTGGTGCCGTCGGGCCCGCTGCGCGAGCCGATCGCACGGACGGCCGCGCGCTCGGATGCGGTGCTGCTTGTCGAGCCTGCCGCTGTGGCCGCCGGCGGCCGCAAATCCACCGCCGATGAGGTCGAGGACGATTCCAGTGGCGTTGCGGCAGAGGCTGATGAGAGGCTTCGCGAAACGCTGGCACTGCCTGCGTCGATGGTCATCTTGCGCTCGGCACTCGAGCCGTCACCGACGGTTGCTGCCGCACTCGCCGGCCGGCGTGTCCTCGCCTTCAGCGGCACGGCACGCCCGCAGCGCTTCTTCGACACTCTCCGAGCGCTAGGCTGTGAATTCCCGTCGCACCCTCTGTCGCTCGCGGACCACGCTCCGCTCTCGGCGGCCTTGCTCGAGAAGCTGCGCGAGCAGGCTGCATCGCATGGCGCCCAGCTCGTGACTACGAGCAAGGATGCAGCGCGTCTCGCTCCCTCGCAGCTCGAGGGCGTCAGTGTACTCCCGGTGGCCCTGCGTCTGCGTGCAGGCAGCGCGGAGTGGCTCGACCGCGCCATTGACGAAGCGTTGATCGCGTGCCAGTCTCGCAAGAATGAGCAATTCTAGCAGGCCGCTCAAAGACGTGTTGACCCAAAGGGGAGTGGTCTTCTATTTTTCCTGTTTGTTTCTTACAGAGGGCTTACAAAGGCACACAGGGCTTCCCTCCGCCGCTCCCCACCTATGTTTGGTTTGTGGGAAACGAATGGGCCGCCCTAGCTTGATTTCAGTGTCGTCACTGTCTGTGGTTCTACAGTACCGTTGTCCATTTTTTTCTTGCCCCACCACGCCGGAGGTCCGCCGATATATCTCATATGGCCCTTGGTTCTGCATGGTGGATACGCGACAAGGAGCGAATTTCCCTCTGTGGGGAAACGACTCTGCGCGCGAAACGGCGCGCTGCGCGCGCCTATCGGCACCAGCTCCGGTCATGCCCCATGCCCCCCCCCCCCCCCCTCCTTGAGTGTGGGCGCTCCCCACCGTATCTTCGGCTGGTGACGGGGGTACGCCTGGTGCACCCTGGTTCCTCGCTCGCAGAAGCTACCTTCGCCCCGGCCCAACCGCCCTTCATTGTTACCGAACTCCTCGGCGAGAAGACAAATCTGACACAGAAGAAACCTTATCGCTTATGTATGTCCGCGCTGCCAGGGCCGCTGCCCCTCGCCTCAGGAAGCCGCAAGACCCGACCTCTCAGTCCATGTCTCAGTCTCAGACCTTTCAGAGTATACATCTTACATGTAAAAGTGTGCCTTCCCGGAACTTACACAACGCACTGGCGCTTTGACCAGGCAGCACGCGCTCGCCGCTGCTCAACACGTTGGCGCTCGCGCTCGCAGGAGAGGGAGTGACGGTGACAGCACTAGGACCAGCCATGAGCTCGTGTGCCTGCCGCTCCTCCATTTGCTGCGTGCCTGCGTGGAGCAGCTCCAGCGCCGAGCGCAGCCGCAGCTGGTGTCCCACCAGAGGATCCCCACGCCATGAATCTCCGCATGCCTCCGGTCCCGAGGAGACGCGCTTAGGAGGGCGCAGACTTCCGATATTATTTCACATAAAGATCATCGCATCTTGTACGATGGTGACATCTTGGCCTCGTCGCCCTGGTCGCCGTGGAAGAAGCGCACCCGTTGGCGCACCACATATGGAAGCCGCATGTAGACTGGCCGGAAGCCCTGTATGTTGTGGATCAATCGGATGCGGCGCCACTCGCTCAGGTTCATCGCGAGGCCCGTGTGCGCGTGGTAGCGCAGCGGCAGCTCATACAGCGGCCGGTAGAAGCTCCTCCAAAGCTCCTGATCCCCTCCGTCATAGCACGAAATCGACCGTCCACCTTCCTTATTTGGAGGGTTGAGCTGGTAGAGGTGCGCGAGCACACGCGCAAATTCGCGTGCGGAGGGTGAGAGCACGATGAGGCCGCTCGTCGGCGCGCAGCGCTCCTTTTGCGGCCGCACCGTCGCCGTGTGGAAGACCTGCGGCAATCAGTGGCCATCAGTGGCCATCAGTGGCCATCAGAGGCCATCAGTGGCACTCAGTGGCATTCAGTGGCTTACTCAGTGGCACTCAGTGGCACTCAGAGGTACTCAGTCTCGAGCGCCATGTGAACACAGACCATCGCTGGCGTCTCCGCCGCCGCCAGCTCGTCGATGTTGCGTATGAGGGTCACGTCGTTGTCGAGCACGATGACCTTGGCGAACTGCGTGAGCGCGAGGGCCGAGAGTTTGCTGAACGAGTGCATGTGGAACGCCGAAGTCCAACGGGGTGGGACGACGGCCGGGCTCTCGATCGTCGACGCGGCGCCGAGCTGCGAAAAGGTCTTCTCGAGCGTGGCGTTGCGCTCGCTGCCGCGTGCTACGACGATGTGGATGGGCAGCGTCGTGTTCACCGCGCGCGCCGAGCGGAGCAGCCACGTGATGCGATTGATCTCACGGGTGTACGCCATCCAAGGCACATTCGCGTACTTGTGTCGCACCCAGCTTCGGTTGAAGTGGAAGAAGAGGAGCATCGCGACGTCGCTGCTCGTACTGGCGCGGCTGCCACTGCTGCTGCTGCAAAAGGCCGACGCAGAGCATTCGAATGTGGAATGGCATCCATTCGAGCACATGCAAGCATCGGCACGGAGCTCGCAAGGGCCGAGCTGGTCTGCTGGCGGCGACGGTGGCATCGTGTGCAGCTTGCTGCATTGGTACACCACAGTGCTGCCGTTAAGTTGCGCGCCTGCCATGGGTTGTCACTGTGCTGATACGTTGTAGATAACAGTCGGCTCCGCACCGTACACACCTCCTAGTACGGCCGCTTGCTTGGCGGTGTGGTGAGGAAGACTGCTGAACAAAAACTCTCGTTAGTTCCGTAAATCGGCCGCCTCGTAAATCGCGCGAAATAGGTCGTTTCAACGATACGTACCGGTAAAAAGACACCGGGGTGCCGGTACCCCGGTAAAAAGACACCGGGGGGAGCCGGGACACACACGGGACACGCGGACACCACACAGACGAACCTCACAACCATCCAAACCCACGAACAACACACATCCCGCACTCTACAAGTACAGCGCGACGACCGTCAGATAGAGTTTCAGAGTACAATAGTTAGAACGCCTGCCTGAGGCAACCGGTGCATTTGTTGGGGGGGTAGGTTCGGGGTTTCCTCTTGTGCATCTCCCCATTCCCATAAACCATTCACACCGCGGCGAGCGGTCACGGTGCTGCTGCGTGACGCCCAAAGTTACGCAGCTGTGAACTCAACGTGAAGGGCCAGGTCACAGGGACGGTCCCCATCATGGAACCAGATCGGGGGGGATACGGAGAGCCCTGGGTATGGGGCGTCTCCGCCGTTTGGGGGGATGGGGCTCCCCAGGGGAAAGCCTCATAGGCACCCTGTGGGAAAAACGGAATGAGCTTGTATGCTGCTCACGCGGTATGGGCACCAGAGGAAACTTAACTCGCCGACGGTCCGTCGGCGTCAGTTCCTTCTCGGCGGCTCCGTTCCGACGATCGATGCGCACAGGCCAGATGTACATGAGAGAGATGATCGCGTACGTGCTCACGTTCCGCACGAGCCTAGGCGGGCCCTCCCGATGCGCCTCATTCTGGCCATGCTCGTGACGGTGGACATGGACGTGTTTTGGGAAGTCCAATTCGCGTTCTTCCTCATCATCTTGCTGGGCACCTTTTCCCGCTCCGAGTGCCCTTGCCCGAAGACCTTCACGGGCAAGGACCGGTGGAATCCCGACAAGCATTGGATGGTGCAAGACATCGCTATCCAGCTCGTCGCCAGTGATGGCGAGGTCGAGGACGACGAGGAGGACGAGGAGGACGAGGAGGAACATGAGGAACCCGCGCTAGTGGCTATGCCAACGCCCGGGGTTAACCTGCAGCCTGAGGGTGCGCTTGTCGGAACCGCGGCCATCGCGTCGCCTATCGGACGGGCGATTCACCGTGTTAACCGTGAGTTGCAGCGGCTCCTCTATTGAGGCGCAAATTCTACCGGCCGGCTCAATCGGGCTTCGGGGGTACGTTCAGCCCGCAGGGTCTTGGGGTCGTATTTGGGCTGGATCTTCGATCTTGGGATGTCGCGCTCACCAGGCTGCCTTTGTGTAGTTTGATGAACCTGCAATCACCAACCTACGCGACCAAGTTTACTGCTGCGTGACGCCCAAAGTTACGCAGCTGTGAACTCAACGTGAAGGGCCAGGTCACAGGGACGGTCCCCATCATGGAACCAGATCGGGGGGGATACGGAGAGCCCTGGGTATGGGGCGTCTCCGCCGTTTGGGGGGATGGGGCTCCCCAGGGGAAAGCCTCATAGGCACCCTGTGGGAAAAACGGAATGAGCTTGTATGCTGCTCACGCGGTATGGGCACCAGAGGAAACTTAACTCGCCGACGGTCCGTCGGCGTCAGTTCCTTCTCGGCGGCTCCGTTCCGACGATCGATGCGCACAGGCCAGATGTACATGAGAGAGATGATGTGTTCCCACCCACCCACCGCGATTCAGAGCCTGGTCTAGCTTTAGCAGGGACCGGGATGTCGCGCTCACCAGGCTGCCTTTGTGTAGTTTGATGAACCTGCAATCACCAACCTACGCGACCAAGTTTACTGTGTGGTGACCCGAGCATGCAACCCGAGCATAAGGGATGGATGGGACAGCCTACGAGCGGCGGAGATGTGCGACTGAAATGCGACTCGTCGGCATCGCGCGCCACGCTCGCTGGCGTGGGCGACTTCCAGATCCCCCGGCACTGCACCACGAACGATCCGTATGGCGGCTTCGAGCTCCAACGATGCGTCGGTGAAGCGATGGGCCAGAGGATCGCCATGAACACCTCAGCGAGCACAATCCGAGCTGCGACGTGCGTGCTGGCACAGCTTCACCGGCAACGAGTCATCGATGATTGCCACCTGGCCGCGCATGATGTGGGCGCGCTGATCGTCGCCACCCACTACGGCGGCCGCACAGGCCCAGAGGAGGAGGACGATCTCGCCGCGACCACTCTGCTTCTGGTGCCCCACTGCCGTCCGTTTGACTGCTCCGATGGCTGCATGCATGCTGTGATGACGTCGCTCATCGGCGTCGCGCACAGCAAACTGAATACCCGTCTGCAGACGGTCTGCAGACCCCTCAATGGTTAGTCAGCTACCGACCCCTCTGCCGACCCCTTACCGACCCCTTCTGCCGACCCCTTCTAACTAATCTGCCGACCCCTCTGCCGACCCCTTCTAACTAATCTGCCG
>Ga0210245_101807_pt1 | contig 15649 bp, 11 predicted proteins | sample ChrtobMetaP3_4mM_FD_155450 | JGI IMG/M metagenome (GOLD analysis project Ga0210245, IMG submission 155450) | Chrysochromulina tobin associated microbial communities from unialgal haptophyte culture, Seattle, Washington, United States - P3_4mM | ecosystem: Host-associated > Algae > Haptophytes >...
TGACTCGCCGCAGCTGTTTGAGCGTAGCTGCAACGCAGCGCAGCGAGTTCTGCGGCGCACCCCGCCCGCGAGCACCACAGGTTGCCCCGGAGCGAAGCGCAGGGGACGCAGACAGTGGGGTCGCCCTTTCTTTGGTGACTTTCTTTCGGCGACGCGAAAGAAAGTTACTCGCACGCCGGGCGACTCCCGGCCTCCGTCTTAAACACAAGCATGCGGTAGCCACAGAAAACGGCGCCGCGACGACCCCGGGCCAAAAGCAGCCAAAGCAATCCAGCTAGCGCCAACCAACATCAAACGCTATAAAAGTAATAGCAAAAGAGGCAATCAAACCAAGCGCCACCAGCCCAAAACGGCAAAAACCCCTTGGGAAACCCCCTCAAAGCCACCGAAACGCCAGCGGCATCAACACCGCCGCCAACACCACCTGCAACCCCAACGCCAACCCCGCATACGCCCCCGCATCCGCATGCACCTGCAACGCATGCGCCGCCCCGATGCCATGCGACGCCGTCCCCAGCGCAAACCCGCGCAGCGCCATCCCTTCCGGATCGGTCGGCAACCGCAACAACCCGAACAGCCAGCGGGCAGACAGCGCCCCCACCATCCCCGTCAGTGCGGCAAAAACGGCAGCCAGCGCAGGCACCCCGCCAATCTGCGCCGCCACACCCATCGCCACCGGCGCGGTCACCGACTTGGGCGCCAGCGACAGCAGCACATCACCCGGCAGGCCCAGCGCCCAGCCCAAGCCCACGGCGCTGGCCGCCGCCGCTGTGCCACCGGCCAGCGATGCCACCACCAGCCGCCCCCAGCGCGCACGCAATGCCGCGCGGCGTTGCCACAGCGGCCAGCCCAGTGCCACCACGGCCGGGCCCAGCAAAAAGTGGATGAACTGCGCGCCCGCAAAGTACGTGGGGTAGGCCGTGCCCGTGGCCAGCAGCAGCCCGGCCAGCACCACCACGGACACCATCACCGGGTTGGCCCAGGGCGCGTGGCCGTAGCGCACCGACAGCGCCTGCGCCATCACGTACACCGCCAGCGTGGCCGTCAGGCCGAACAGCGGCGCGGAGGAGAGGTAAACCCACAGCTCAACGAAGTTGTTCGCCACCAGCGCCCCCTTCCGTCTTGCCCGGCCTTTGCAGCCAGCGCAGCACCAGGGCCGTCACCGCCATGCCGATCCAGGTCGAGAGCACGATCACCAGCAGCAGGCGCAGGCCGTAGGCGCCCAGCAGGTCCAGGTGCGTCATCATGCCCACGCCCACGGGCACGAACAGCAGCGACAGGTGGTTGAGTAAAAAGCCCGCCGCGGGCGCTACCGCCTGCTGCACCGGCGCCCAGCGCAGGGCCAGCAGCAGCGCCACCATGCCCACCACGGGGCCGGGCACGGGCAGCTTCAGAAAGTGCGACAGGGCCTCGCCCGCCGACTGCATGAGCAGCAGGAAGGCCAGGCCCTGCAGGGGTTTCATCGGCTGCGTCAGAAGCGCGGCAGGTCGGGGTGCTTGATCTGGCCGCCGCGCACCAGCATCTTTCCGTATTCGGCGCAGCGGTGCAGCGTGGGGATGACCTTGCCGGGGTTGAGCAGGCCCGCCGGGTCGAAGGCATGTTTCAGGCCGAACATCTGCGCGTTTTCCTCGGGCGAGAACTGCACGCACATGCTGCTGATTTTTTCGATGCCCACGCCATGCTCACCCGTTACCGTGCCGCCCATGGCCACGCTGGTCTCCAGAATGTCGGCGCCAAACAGCTCGCAGCGGCGCAGCTGGTCGGCATCGTTCGCGTCGAACAGGATCAGCGGGTGCAGGTTGCCGTCGCCGGCGTGGAACACGTTCAGGCACTTGAGGCCGTACTTGATTTCCATGCCCGCAATGGCTTCCAGGATGTCGGCCAGGCGCTTGCGCGGGATGGTCGAGTCCATGCACATGTAGTCGGGGCTGATGCGGCCGCTGGCCGGGAAGGCGTTCTTGCGGCCGCTCCAGAATTTCAGGCGCTGGGCCTCGTCGCGGCTCACGGCAATGGCGGTGGCACCGGCGCCGCGCAGCACCTCGGTCATGCGGCCGATTTCTTCCTCGACCTCTTCGGGCGTGCCGTCGCTCTCGCACAGCAGGATGGCGGCGGCGCTCAGGTCGTAGTCGGCGTGCACAAAATCCTCGACGGCAGCGGTCATGGGGCCATCCATCATTTCGAGGCCTGCCGGGATGATGCCGGCGGCAATCACCGCGGCGACGGCATCGCCGGCTTTGCGCACGTCGTCGAAGCTGGCCATGATGCAGCGGGCCAGCTGCGGCTTGGGCACCAGCTTGACGGTGACCTCGGTGGTCACGGCCAGCATGCCCTCGCTGCCGATCACGGCGGCCAGCAGGTCGTAGCCGGGGGCATCCAGCGCGGCACTGCCAAATTCCACCGGCGCCCCTTCCACCGTGAAGCCCTTCACGGCCAGCACGTTGTGCACCGTGAGGCCGTATTTGAGGCAATGAACCCCGCCCGAGTTCTCGGCCACGTTGCCGCCGATGGTGCAGGCGATCTGGCTGCTGGGGTCGGGTGCGTAGTACAGGCCATAGGGCGCGGCGGCCTCGCTGATGGCCAGGTTGCGCACGCCGCACTGCACCACGGCTGTGCGGCTTTCGGGGTCCATCTTCAGGATGCGGTTGAACTTGGCCAGCGACATCGTCACGCCCATGGCGTGCGGCATGGCACCGCCCGACAGGCCCGTGCCCGCACCGCGCGCCACCACCGGCACCTGCAGCGCATGGCAGGCCTTGAGCACGGCGGCCACTTCGTCGTACGTCTCGGGCAGGCACACCACCAGCGGGCGCTGGCGGTAGGCGGTGAGGCCGTCGCACTCGTAGGGCGTGGTGTCTTCGGCATTCCACAGCAGGGCGTGGGCCGGCAGCACACGTCCCAGGGCCTGCACGACCTCGGCCTGGCGGGCGGCGCGCTCGGTGGACGACATGGCCGCAAGGGCGGAAGGGCTGGCGTTGTTCATGCCTGCCACTGTAGGGGATGGGGACGGGCTGGGCGTGAGGTTTTCTGCAGGTGTTTGTGAAAAACACCGTAATGCTCACAAATTTATAGCTGCTAGCGCTGATTCATAAAGCGCCAGCAGCCTATTCTTGCCTGAATCTGGTAGGGGGCACGCCTCGGGCGAGGGCAGCCGAGCAAGGGCCTATGGGGGGATGCCCCTGCTACCCCATCGTCTTTTGCAGCCACTCGGCGAAGGCGGCGCATTCCCAGCGGTCCATGGTGCCGGTGCGCCAGCACAGGTAGTGCGCGTGCGGGCTGGGGGTGTCCATGGGGAACAGGCGCACCAGCGTGCCGTTTTCCAGCCAGGGTGCGCCCAGCTTGTGGCGCACCAGGGCCACGCCCATGCCGGCGGCGGCGGCGTCGCACATCAGGCCGATGTCGTTGAACTGCGAGCCCTCGACAGGCTCCGGCCAATCGAGGCCCGCGGCGGCAAACCAGGTGCGCCAGGGCTCCAGCGGGCTGCGCAGCAGGGGCACGCCCTCGAGGTCTTCAGGCCGTTCGAACGGGCCCTGCTCGCGCACAAAGCCGGGGGACGCCAGGGGTGTCACGCTGTCGCGGGCAATCTCGACATGCTCCACATCGGCGTAGTGGCCCGGACCAAAACGCACCATCAGGTCGGCGTCTTCGGCCACCACGTCCAGCAGCGGGATCGAAACCTGCAGGGCCAGGTCGATCTCGGGGTAGGCCTCGGTGAACTGGCGCAGGCGCGGGATGAGGATGGTGCGGGCAAAGGTGGGCGTCACCGCCAGCTTCAGGCGCCGGCGGCCGGGGGCCGTGGCCTGGCCCGGAAAGCGCTGCAGCGCGCCCAGGCCCTCGCGCACATGGGCCAGGTAGGCGCTGCCTTCGGTGGTCAGCGAAAAGTCGGCCCGGCCGAACAGCCGCACGCCCAGGATCTGCTCGAGCTGCTTGACCCGGTGGCTTACGGCGCTGGGCGTCACGCACAGCTCGTCGGCCGTCTGCGTCACGCTGCGCAGGCGCGCCAGGGCCTCAAACGTCAGCAGGCACTGGATGGGCGGAATGCGCCGGGCGGCGCTGCTGAGGAAGGACGAGGGGGCTGCAGTGGCCATGGCGCTCTGGGACTGTGGGCTACCGGAAGATCACGGTCTTGTGGCCGTTCAGGATTACGCGGTGCTCGCTGTGCCACTTCACGGCGCGGGCCAGCACCTGGCTTTCGGTGTCGCGGCCGATGATCGGGCCTTCGTCCAGGTCGGCCGTCACGTAGTGGGCCGTGGCGCCAATCAGCTTCACGCCGCGGTCATGCGCCTGGTAGTAGGGCTTGGCGCCCTTGAAGCTGGGCAGGAAGCTGTGGTGGATGTTGATCGCCCGCCCTGCCAGTTTTTGACACATGTCAAGAGAAAGTATCTGCATGTAACGGGCCAATACGACCAGTTCGGCCCCCTCGGCCTCGATAATCTCCAGCTGTTTGGCCTCACCCTGGGCCTTGGTGGCTGCGGTGAGCGGGATGTGGTGGAACGGCACGTTGTAGCTGGCCGCCAGCTGGTAGAAGTCGCGGTGGTTGCTGATGATGGCGCGGATGTCGATGGGCAGCAGACCGCTCTTCCAGCGGAACAGCAGGTCGTTCAGGCAATGGCCTTCCTTGCTGACCATGAGCACCGTCTTCATCGGCGCGGCGGTGGCGTGCAGGCTCCAGCGCATGGCGTAGGGTTCGGCAAAGCTGGCCAGGCGGGCCTTGAGGGTGGCGGTATCGTGCTGGTCGCAGGCGAACTGCACCCGCATGAAGAACAGGCCGGTGGCGTGGTCGTTGTACTGTGCGGCTTCTTCGATGTTGCCGCCGTGCTCCAGCAGGAAGCCCGAGACGGCGTGCACCAGTCCTAGCCGGTCGGGGCAGGACAGTGTGAGGATGTAGGCATTGGTCATAGCGGCACGATTGTCGCAGGATGGCCCCATACGCGTGGAACAGGAAACTCGATGGCCAACCCGGGCGCTGCCCCGTTGATTGCCCCGTGGCGGGGCATGCTGCTCTACCTGGCGGTGGGCGTGGCCTGGGTGTTTGCGGGCGATGTGCTGCTGGCGCATTTCGTCACCGACCCGGCCACGCTGACCCGTCTGCAGACCTGGAAGGGCTGGGGCTATGTGGCACTGACCAGCCTGCTGGCGGGCTGGGTGCTGCGCCGGGCGCGCCGGGCAGACCAGGGGCGCCGCGCCACCGCGCAGGAGCTGTCGCTCATCGTCCGCCATGCGCCAGCAGGGGTGGCGCGGGTGGCGCCTGATGGCCGCCTTCTGTGGGCCAACGCCCGCTTGCAGGCACTGCTGGGCGTGCCGCTGGCTGATGTGCTGGCGCTCAATTTTCGCGAGGTGATGCGCCCGGCCGACCCTGATGTGGCGCAGGCCCACCTGCAGCGGCTGCTCGCGGGCGAGATCGACCATTTCATTGACGAGCGTGTTTGTCGCCGGCCGGGCGACGGGCGCGAGGTGCCCGTGCTGTGCACCATCACACTGGCGCCCGGCACCGACGGCGATGCCGAGCACCTGGTGTGCATGGTGCAGAACCTCGACGAGATCCAGGCCGCGCGCGCCGCCCTGCAGCGCAGCGAGGCGCGTCAGCGCCTGGCTGCCACGGTGGTGGACAACACCCTGGAGGGCGTGGTGGTGACCGATGCGCAAAGCCGCATCCTGTCGGTCAACGCGGCGGTGACCCGCATGCTGGGCTACACCGAGGCCGAGCTGCTGGGCAAGACGCCGCGGGTGTTCCAGTCGGGCCGGCATGGGCCTGCCTTTTATGACGTGATGTGGGACACCCTGCGCCAGACAGGCCACTGGAAGGGCGAGATCTGGAACCGCCGCAAGAACGGGGAGGTGTTCCCCGAGCAGATGTCGCTGTCGGCGGTGCGCGACCCGGCCGGGGAGATTACGCACTACGTGTGCATGTTCACCGACGTGTCCGAGGAAAAGGCCCAGCAGCAGCGGCTGGAGTTCCTGGCCCACCGCGATGCGCTCACCGGGCTGGCCAACCGCAACTGGTTTGGCGCCGAGCTGGAGCTGGCCGTGTCGGAGGCGCGCGAGAGCGGCGAGATCGTGGCCGTGCTGCTGATCAACCTTGACCGTTTCAAGGACGTGAACGACAGCTATGGCCACACCACGGGCGATGCGGTGCTGCGGCACATTGCGCGGCAGGTGCAGTCGGCCCTGCGGCCGGGCGACGTGCTGGGCCGCCTGGCGGGCGACGAGCTGGCCGTGGTGGCCCGCCACCTGCGCCATGCCGACGGCGCCGCCGCCGTGGCGCGCCACCTGATTGCCGCCGTGGCCGAGCCCTGGCGCTCTCCCGATGGCTTTGAGGTGGTGGCCGGGGCCAGCGTGGGCATCTGCATGTTCCCCGACCATGCGGAAACCACCGAGCTGCTGCTGCAGGGCGCGCATGCGGCCGTGTACGGCGCCAAGGCGCGTGGCCGCGGTGCCTGGTGCTTCTTCCACGAGGCCATGACGCAGGCAGCGCGCGAGCGGCTGGCGCTGGAGTCGCGGCTGCGCCTGGCGCTGGCGCAGGGCCAGCTGGAGATGTACTACCAGCCGCAGATCGACATTGCCACCGGCCGCGTGCTGGGTGCCGAAGCCCTGGTGCGCTGGAACGACCCGCAAGAGGGCGTGGTCTCGCCTGCCCGCTTCATCCCCGTGGCCGAATCCTCGGGCGTGATCGGGCCCATGGGCGAGTGGGTGCTGCACCAGGTGTGCCGCCAGGGCCAGGCCTGGCGTGCTGCCGGCCTGCCTGACATGACGCTGGCGGTGAATGTGTCGCCGCGCCAGTTCCACCTGACGGACCTGGTGGGCTGCGCGTCGCAGGCGCTGCACGATTCCGGGTTCCCGCCCGCGCTGCTGGAGCTGGAGATCACCGAAAGCGCGCTGGCCGAGCGCACGGAAGATGCGCGGCAGGTGCTGGAGCGCCTGCGCGCCCTGGGGCTGCGCATTGCCATCGATGACTTTGGCACGGGCTACTCGTCACTCGCGCAGCTCAAGCGCTTTCCCATCGATGTGCTCAAGATCGACCAGGGCTTCATCCGTGACATCCCTGCCAGCGACGACGACATGGCCATCAGCGCGGCCATCATCGCCATGGGCCACAGCATGGGCATGGCGGTGCTGGCCGAGGGCGTGGAAACCGCCGGTCAGCTGGCGTTCCTGCGCGAGCGCGGCTGTGATGCCTACCAGGGCTATCTGTGCAGCCGGCCGCTGCCGGCCAGTGAGTTCATGGAGCTGCTGCAGACAAGCCACGGCTGGGGCGCCACGCCGGCGGGTCTGCAGGCCTCGCACCGCTGAAAACCCCCGGCGCGTTGCCGGGCATGGCGGGATGCGCCAGTGCGCCAGTGCGGCAGGTCAGGGGCGGGTCGCGTCGGCCGGCGGCCGCGGGGTAGGCTGGGCCTGCCATTGCTGGCGCAGTTCGGCACAGGCATCGCGCGCTGGCGCAGCGGCAGTTTCCAGCACGGTGTCGGCATCGCCGGGTTCGGGCGCCGGCGCGGACGCACCGGCGCGCGCCACCACCACCTGCGCGCGCACGCTGGCTGGCCAGTGGGTGGGGACTCCCATGCTGCGGTGCACGTGGCCTGCCCCCGCTATCAGCACCACGGTCTTGCCCGGCTGCATGGCACCCTGCACGGCCTGGGCCATGCTGGCATCGCGGGCCATCTGGATGCGCGCCATGGGCGCGATCTGCGATTCGGGCAACAGGCCGCAGTGGCCTTCGCGCAGGGCGGTGTACTGGCGCTGCAGGGCGGGTGTGGGCAGGTGGGCGTCCCACGCGGTGTCTTGCATGGCCGCCCGCATGGTGCTGCGGGGCAGGTTGCCGCCCAGCACCGGCACGCCAGCCTGCACCGCCGCCATCACCACCGGGCCGTAGGCCTGCCAGGGCCAGGCCGCATCGTTCCACTGCAGTGCAGCCTGGGCCTGGGCGGGCGTGGCGCTGGTGGGCAGGCCGGTGGTGCCGTGGCCGCGCTCGGCCATTTCCATCACCACGGCGGCCAGCTGGCCGCGTGCGGCCAGCCGCTGCACGGTGTCGCGCTGCAGCCGCTGGTGTTCAGGGGCATCGTGCTGCTCGCCCAGCAGCAGCACGTCGGCAGGCAGCAGGGCATCGATCTGGCGGCCCCAGCCGCGTGCTGAATCGGCGGTGGTGTCCGCCGCAGGGTTGGCGGCACAGCCGGTGAGCGCGGCCAGCGCAGCCAGCGCCCCCAGCGCGAGCACGGCCTTGGCCAGGGCGCCGCGCCCTGGCGCGGCAACGGGTAATCCGGGTGTTTGCATGGCGCCATGCTACGCGGCCCCGGCTTGACGCAGGTCAAGAGACCGGAGCGCCATCGTGCCTACACTGCGCCCATGCGCAACAAGCCCACGCTCACCACCAAGCTCCTTGCGCTCGGCGTGGGTTTTCTCGTGGTGGCGCTGGCCTCCATCAGTCTGACCCTGTGGGTGACCTGGAAGCTCGAAGGCGGCGCGGCGGCCGTGAACGAAGCGGGCCGGTTGCGCATGAACATGCTGCGCATGGTGCTGGTGCTGCAGACCGAGCCGCCCGAGGCGGTGCAGGAGCGCGTCCGCCTGTTCGACGCCAGCCTGGACCTGCTGCGCACCGGTGACCCATCCCGCCCGCTGTTCGTTCCCTGGAGCGACGAGACCCGCGCGTTGTTTGATGCGATCCGCGTGCGCTGGGCGCAGGCGCGCACCGCGTGGGTCAGCCCGCTGCCCCCCGACCGCGCTGCCACGCTGGCGCAGGCCGATGAATTCGTGCGCGAGGTCGATGCCTTTGTGGACGCCATCGAGCTGCAGATTGCCGGCTGGACGGCGGCGTTGCACCTGTTCCAGCTGTTCATGATGGCGCTGGCCGTGGTGGCGGCCGTCACCTTCATGGCGGTGAGCTACCTGCTGGTGATCAACCCGGTCTCGCGCCTGCAGCAGGCCCAGGCGCGCCTGCGCAAGGGCGAGCTCGATGCCCGCCTGCCGGTGGACACCGACGACGAGTTCGGCCAGCTGTCGGCCGGCTTCAACCTGATGGCGCATGCGCTGCAGACCTCGCACGACGGGCTGGAACTGAAGGTGCGTGAGAAAACGGCCAGCATCGCCGTGCAGAACCAGCGGCTGGAAGCGCTGTACCAGGTCAGCGAGCTGGCATCGACTGCCGGCAGCCTGGAGGTTCTGGCCCAGGGCTTTGTGGCACAGATCCGCCGTGTGGCGGGCGCAGCGGCCGCGGCGGTGCGCTGGTCGGACGAAGCCAACGAGCGCTACGTGCTGCTGGCCGGGGACGGCCTGCCGCAGTCGCTGGTGGATGGTGAGCACTGCGTGCCCACGGCCAGCTGCCTGTGCGGGCAACCGCAGGCCGAGGCCCGCACCCGTGTCATCCCCATTGCCTCGGTAACCGAGCTTGCCCTTCCGCACTGCCGCGACGCCGGCTTTGAAACCATGGTGAGCATCCCCGTGCAGATGCAGCAGCGGGTGCTGGGCGAGGTGGACCTGTTCTTTCGCGCGCCCGTGGAGCTGACGGTGGAGCTGCGCGACCTGCTTGAAGCCATGACGCGGCACCTGGCCAGCGCCATGGAAGGCCTGCGCGCCACGGCGCTCGAGCGCGAGGCCGCGGTGGCGCAGGAGCGCAGCATGATCGCCCGCGAACTGCACGACTCCATTGCCCAGTCGCTGGCCTTCCTCAAGATCCAGACCCAGCTGCTGCGCGATGCCGTGGCCAAGGGCGACGACGCCAAGCGCGACCGCAGCATCGGCGAGCTGGATGTGGGCGTGCGCGAGTGCTACTCGGACGTGCGCGAGCTGCTGGTGCATTTCCGCACGCGCACCAGCGATGAAGACATTGAATCGGCCTTGCGTGCGACGCTGTCCAAGTTCGAGCACCAGACCGGCATGGCCACCACGCTGACCATGACGGGCCACGGCCTGCCGCTGGCGCCCGACGTGCAGATCCAGGTGCTCCACATGGTGCAGGAAGCGCTGTCGAACGTGCGCAAGCACGCCGGCGCCAGCCGGGTGGAGCTCACGGTGCACCGGCACCCGCGCTGGCGCTTTGAGGTGCAGGACAACGGCTGTGGCTTTGATGCCGCCAGCGTGCCGCCCGATTCGCTGCACGTCGGCCTGGGCATCATGCGCGAGCGTGCCCAGCGGGTGGGGGCTGTGGTGCAGTTGGACTCGGCCCCCGGCTGCGGCACCCGCGTGTGCATCGAGCTGCCCACCACCCCGCACGAACCGCCCGCGGCGGGCGCACAGCCCGCATCCGGCGACGCCCCGGCCGCCCCTGCCCTGCACTCCCTTCCTCCTGCTGCCCTGGCGCGCGCGCCAGCCACCGCCCAGTACGCCGAAAGCACCCCATGACATCCATGCCCCCTGCGGCAGATTCCACCCCGGGCGACCAGCCCCCGGTCACGCTGCTGGTGGTGGACGACCACACCCTGTTTCGCCGCGGTCTGATTGCCCTGCTGGCCCAGGACGACGGGCTGCAGGTGGTGGGCGAGGCCGGAGACGCCGCCGAGGCGCTGCGGCTGGCGCCGCAGCTCAGGCCGCAGGTGATCCTGCTCGACAACCACCTGCCCGGCGTGATGGGCGTGGACGCCATCCAGGGGCTGCGCGAGGTGTCGCCCGGCTCGCGCGTGCTCATGCTCACCGTGAGCGAGGAGGCCCAGGACCTGGCCGCCGCCCTGCGCAATGGCGCGCAGGGCTACCTGCTCAAGACCATTGACGGCGACCTGCTGGCGCAGGCCATCCGCCGGGCGGCACGCGGCGAGCCCGTGGTGAGCCCCGAGCTGATGGGCAAGCTGGTGGCGGCGTTCCAGTCGCAGGGCGCACCCGAGGCGCCGCTCTGCGCGGCCCTGCCCGCGCAGGGTGGGGCGCCCGAGGTGGCCGATGCAGCCGGCGTGTCGCCCCTGTCGCCGCGCGAAGAAGACGTGCTGCGCGAGATAGCGCGGGGCCTGAGCAACAAGGAAATTGCACGCGTGCTCGACATCGCCGAAACCACCGTGAAGATCCACGTGCAGCACATCCTGCGCAAGCTGGGGCTCAGCTCGCGCGTGCAGGCAGCCGTGTACGCCTCAGACCGCCAGCGCTGAGCGCGCCAGCCTGCGGGCACCGCGCGGCTCGGCCTCGCGTCTATGGCTGTCACTATAAAAATAATAGCAATAAAGGCAATCAGAACCTGCCTCAAGGGCCGATTTGACTCGGTTTTGGGTGGTCACGGCACTCGCGGGGGCTTGCGCATGGCGTTGCAAGCGCTGTGTTTGCGGCAGCCTGGCACCCGCTGGCCTGCGTGGTCCACGCCGTTTCCTCCTCGCCTCCCCGAATCCCCCGACGGTTGCCGCACCGCAGGTACTGGCTTGTCCTCCGCGATCGCCTGATGCACGTCCGCACCGGCCCCGCCAGGTCCTGGGCCATACCCCGGCGCGCCGGCCCTAGTTCTTTCGGACGAGGGCGCTTCGTTCCGGTCTAGTCCTTTTGCTGCGGCGCGGCTGGTCTACAGAAGGATGGGCAGAAAGCCTGTCCGACGCGACCATTCCTCTCATGCAAAAAGAGAGGAACCGCGCAATGGCCCACACCGCATTGCCCCCGGGCGAAAGCCCCCAGCGCACCCGCCAGGCGTGGTCGGTGCTCATCGTCAGCACCTTCGCATTCACCGTGTGTTTCATGGTCTGGATGATGTTCGGCGTGATCGGCATCCCCATCAAGAAGATGCTGAACCTGAACTCCACCCAGTTCGGGCTGCTCATGGCCATGCCCGTGCTCACCGGATCGCTGGTGCGCGTTCCGCTGGGCATCTGGACCGACAAGTTCGGTGGCCGCATCGTCATGGCCTGTGTCATGGCCACCACGGTGCCCGCCATCTGGATGATGGGCTACGCCACCGAGTACTGGCACTTCCTGACCATCGGCCTGTTCGTGGGTCTGGCTGGCGGGTCGTTCTCGGTGGGCACGCCGTATGTGGCGCGCTGGTTTCCCAAGCACCGCCAGGGCACGGCCATGGGCGTGTACGGCGCAGGCAACTCGGGCGCGGCGGTCAACAAGTTCATTGCGCCGGTGCTGCTGGTCGCCTTCGGCTGGACCATGGTGCCGCAGGTGTACGCGGCCATCATGCTCGGCACGCTGGTGCTGTTCTGGTTCTTCAGCTACAGCGACCCGGCCCACCTGGTGCCCAGCAACGTCAAGTTCACCGACCAGCTCAAGGCCCTGAAGGACCCGAAGGTCCTCAAGTACTGCCAGTACTACAGCATCGTTTTTGGCGGCTATGTGGCGCTCTCGCTGTGGATGGTGCAGTACTACGTGGGCGAGTTTGGCCTCGACATCCGCGTGGCGGCGCTGCTGGCCGCCTGCTTCTCGCTGCCCGGCGGCGTGTTGCGTGCCATCGGCGGCATGCTCTCTGACAAGTACGGCGCCCACAGCGTGACCTGGTGGGTGATGTGGGTGAGCTGGATCTGCCTGTTCCTGCTGAGCTATCCGCAGACCGACTTCACCATCCTCACGGTCAACGGCCCCAAGACCTTCCACATCGGCCTGAACGTGTACCTGTTCACCGGCCTGATGTTCCTGCTGGGCATCTGCTGGGCCTTCGGCAAGGCCAGCGTCTTCAAGTACATCAGCGACGACTACCCGCACAACATCGGTGCCATCAGCGGCATCGTGGGCCTGGCCGGTGGCCTGGGCGGGTTCGTGCTGCCGATCCTGTTCGGCGCGCTGATGGACCTCACCGGCATCCGCTCCAGCGCTTTCATGCTGATGTACGGCGTGGTGTGGGTCTCGCTCATCTGGATGTACTTCACCGAAGTGCGCAACACCCGCCTCATGGGTTCGCAGGGCGCTGTTGCGCAACCTGCCACCCGTTGATTTTTCAAGGAAACCTCACCATGTCTGCCACCACCACCAGCGGGCGCCAGGGGCGTCTGCTCACCCTCTGGGCCCCGGAAGACAAATCGTTCTGGGAGCGCGAAGGCGAAGCCGTCGCCAAGCTCAACCTGTGGATCTCGGTGCCCGCACTGTTCCTGGCCTTTGCCATCTGGCAGGTCTGGAGCGTGGTCGCCGTGAGCCTGCCCGGCCTGGGTTTCAAGTACTCGACCAACCAGCTGTTCTGGCTGGCGGCAGCGCCCGCGCTCAGCGGCGCCACGCTGCGCATCTTCTACTCGTTCATGGTGCCGCTGGTCGGTGGCCGCCGCTGGACGGCGATCTCCACCGCCAGCTTGCTGATCCCTGCGATTGGCATCGGCTTTGCGGTGCAGGACAACACCACGGCCTACCCCACCATGCTCATCCTGGCGCTGCTGTGCGGCCTGGGCGGCGGCAACTTCAGCTCCAGCATGGCCAACATCAGCTTCTTCTTTCCGAAGGAGCGCAAGGGCTCGGCGCTGGGCGTGAATGCGGGCCTCGGCAACCTGGGCGTGTCGGTGGTGCAGTTCCTGAGCCCCCTGGTCGTCACCGCAGGCATCTTCGGCATCTTTGGCGGCGAAGGCCAGACCATCGTCAAGAACGGCCAGACCCTGCAGGTGTGGACGCAGAACGCCGCCTTCATCTGGGTGCCATGGATTGCGCTGACGGCGCTGGCCGCATGGTTCGGCATGAACGACATCGCCGATGCCAAGGCATCGTTTGCCGCGCAGGCCGCCATCTTCCGCCGCAAGCACAACTGGCTGATGTGCGTGCTGTACCTGGGCACCTTCGGTTCGTTCATCGGCTACGCCGCGGGCTTTCCGCTGCTCATCAAGAGCCAGTTCCCCGGTGTGAACCCGCTGGCCTATGCGTGGCTGGGCCCGCTGGTGGGCGCTGTCATCCGCCCCTTTGGCGGCTGGCTGGCTGACAAGCTCGGCGGTGCACGCGTCACGCTGTGGAACTTCATCGTCATGGCGATTGCCGTGATGGGCGTGACGGTGTTCCTGCCCTCGGCAGGCAACGAGGGCCAGTTTGCGGGCTTTTTCGTGTGCTTTCTGGTGCTGTTCCTCACCACCGGCATCGGCAATGGCTCCACCTTCCGCATGATCCCCGTGATCTTCCTGACCGAAGCCATGCGCGGTGTGGACCCCCGCAACACTGCGGCCGTGGCCCAGGCCAACAAGGAAGGCAACACCCTGGGCGCCGCCACGCTGGGTTTCACCGCCGCCATGGCGGCCTACGGCGGGTTTTTCATTCCCAAGAGCTACGGCAGTTCCATCGCCCTCACTGGCAGCCCCCACGCCGCGCTGTGGACGTTCTTTGCGTTCTACCTCGTCTGCATCGTGCTGACCTGGTGGTACTACGCCCGCAAGCACGCCGAGATGCCCTGCTGAGCAGGCACACCCGACCAAGACAGCAGAACAAGGAGCCTCTGATGAGCCACTTTCTCGACCGCCTTTCGTACTTCTCGCAGCCCCGCGAGACCTTTGCCCAAGGCCATGGCGAAACCAACGGCGAAGACCGCACCTGGGAAGATGCCTACCGCGACCGCTGGGCACACGACAAGATCGTGCGCAGCACCCACGGCGTGAACTGCACGGGCTCCTGCTCGTGGAAGATCTACGTCAAAGGCGGCATCGTCACCTGGGAAACCCAGCAAACCGACTACCCCCGCACCCGGCCCGACCTGCCCAACCACGAACCCCGTGGCTGCGCACGCGGCGCCAGCTACAGCTGGTACCTGTACAGCGCCAACCGCGTGAAGTACCCCATGGTGCGTGGCCGCCTGCTCAAGCACTGGCGCGCTGCCATCGCCCTGGCCAAGAGCCCGGTGGACGCCTGGGCCAGCATTGTCGAGAACGATGCCTCCAAGCGCGAATGGCAAAAGCAGCGCGGCCTGGGCGGCTTCGTGCGCAGCACCTGGGAAGAAGTCAACCAGATGATCGCCGCGGCCAATGTGTACACCATCAAGAAGCACGGCCCCGACCGCATCATCGGCTTCTCGCCCATCCCGGCGATGTCGATGATTTCGTACGCTGCGGGTTCGCGTTACCTGAGCCTCATCGGCGGCGTGTGCATGAGTTTTTACGACTGGTACTGCGACCTGCCCCCCAGCAGCCCCCAGACCTGGGGCGAGCAGACCGACGTGCCCGAAAGCGCCGACTGGTACAACAGCTCGTACATCATTGCCTGGGGCTCCAACGTGCCCCAGACGCGCACGCCCGACGCCCACTTTTTGACCGAGGTGCGCTACAAGGGCACCAAGGTCGTGTCCATCACGCCCGACTATTCCGAAGTCGCCAAGCTGGGCGACTTGTGGATGCACCCCAAGCAGGGCACCGATGCCGCCGTGGCCATGGCCATGGGCCACGTCATCCTGAAGGAGTTCTATTTCAAGGACGGCGGCAAGGGCCGCTCGGCGTACTTTGACGACTACGCGCGCCGCTACACCGACCTGCCGCTTCTGGTGGTGCTGAAGGAAAAGACGCTGCCCGATGGCCGCACGGTGATGGTGCCCGACCGCTATGTGCGCGCCAGCGACTTCCCGGGCCAGCTCGACCAGTCCAACAACCCCGACTGGAAGACCGTGGGCTACGACGAGCTGGGCCAGGTCACGCTGCCCAACGGCTCCATCGGCTTCCGCTGGGGGGCAGACGGCCGCGCCGACCAGGGCCTGTGGAACCTGGAGAACAAGGACGCGCGCACCGCCAATACCGTCAAGCTCAAGCTGTCGGTGATCGAGGATGGCGCACAGGCCCATGACGTGGCCGATGTCGCCTTCCCGTACTTT
>Ga0210245_101822_pt1 | contig 15490 bp, 8 predicted proteins | sample ChrtobMetaP3_4mM_FD_155450 | JGI IMG/M metagenome (GOLD analysis project Ga0210245, IMG submission 155450) | Chrysochromulina tobin associated microbial communities from unialgal haptophyte culture, Seattle, Washington, United States - P3_4mM | ecosystem: Host-associated > Algae > Haptophytes >...
GTGAGGACGGGCTGCACAATGACGACAAGGATGTCGTCGCGTCGGATGCAGATCGGACGCGAACCAGTGATCCGTGGGACGCGAGGGCACCCCCGACCAAAGGCCAAGAAGTCCCCCCGGCGGACATGGATTTCGCGCTAAGAGGTCTCAACAAAAAGACAACGAGGTGCCTAACCCGGACTTCGGAAGTCCGGGTTAGGCACCAGTCCCAAGTGCCTAACCCGGACTTAGCCAAATGAGGGCGGGAAAACGTCCGGGAAAGTTGCCTAACCCGGACTTAGATAACGTTAACGGTGCGTAACCCGGACTTCCGAGCAAGACCCAAGTCCGGGTTAGGCACCGGGCACAAGTCCGTAACCCGGTCTTCACACCTACAAGTCCGGGTTAAGAACCCGGCACAAGTTCGTAACCCGGGACAAGTTGAATTTTCAAATCTCCAAGTCCGGGTTAGGGACCGGGCACAAGTCCGTAACCCGGGCTTCACACCTCCAAGTCCGGGTTAGACACCCGGGCACGGGTTCTTAACCCGGACTTGGCCAAGTCCGGGTTAGGCACCTCTGGCCAAGTCCGGGTTAAGAACCCGTGCCCCAAAGAAGTCCGGGTTACGCACCCCACTCCTTAGGAACTATCTGAAAATTTCATTAGAAAGTAATTTAATGAAGGGATTTTCATTTTGGGAACACTCGCCAGCTGACGCCTAGCACACCTCGGCCCGCGAAGCTGTGTCGAGTGATACCGGTAGACAAGGAACAACTAATTTCCTTTTCACAGCCCGAAGTTTTCGGTCACTATGGCGCGATCGCAATCCAGTCCTGCGCGCCCGCGAGTGGTGATCATGTAAGCCGTAGAACTGGACTCGAGTCCAAGCCGAATTGAATCATCCATACCTGAGCGCCGCAATTTGCTCCCATCCGCTCTCCGTTTCGCAGTAACGGCGAGATCGTGCCCGACAACGACCCACGCGCCATCGCCCTGCGTAACCCAAAACCTGCCCCATCGACGGCGCCAGTCCAGTCCAATGTACGCAATTTACATGGCGGCGGCGGCGCAACACAGCCCAGGCCGACCCCCTCTGGCATGCGCGGCACTCAGCGCCGTGGACAAAGTCGAACCTTCTTTTACGCCGCTGCTGCCAGCATCGCCGCTGCAGCGTGGGTCCTGACACCGCTGGCGGACTCAATTGCCAGTGTCATCGTCGATGCCATCCCGCTCGCTGAGGATGTCGCGCTGGGAGAGCGTGGCGTGCAGCAGGCCAACTACCGGCTGCTCGCGCCATGTCGCACGGGCCGACGCTGCGTCGACGAGATCGGCAACACGGTCATACGTACATTGCTCAAGAATCACCCGCAATTGGCACCAAAAATCCACTCGTACAACTGGAAATTCGGGGTCACGAACCAAAGGTTTGTCAACGCATTTGCGTATCCCGGTGGGCGCATTTTTGTCACCGATGGGCTGCTCGACCTCTGCACCGACGACGAGCTACTCGCAGTCATCGGCCATGAGGTGGGGCACGTCCTTCATCGGCACAGCCAGAAGCGTATGGTGCGACAACGCCTCGGCAGCGTGCTTCTCTCAGCCCTCCTATCCGGCGATGCAGACAACGATGGCCATGGCGAAGGGTTCGGCATCGAGACGGCTGGCCTCCTTCTCCAGCACGCATCTGCGCTGAGCTCAATGACGTACAGCCGCACCAATGAGTTCGAGGCGGACGAGCTTGGATGGTATCTGTGCGCGGCCACTGCTCGCGAGGGCCGCGGCTGCCACTCTCGCGCCATGCAAAGCTTCTTTCGCAAGCTCGACGGCGGCACGGGCGCGACTGAGTGGGACTCGACACACCCAGGTACGCTGATGACCTCTGATGACCTCTGATGACCTCTGATGACCTCTGATGACCTCTGAGTGGGACTCGACACACCCAGGTCGAGATTGATTGCCACTGATTGCCTCTGATTGCCACTGATTGCCAATAATTGCTTCTTCGACTCGTGTGGGACTCGACACACCCAGGTACGGCGGATCGCATCAAGACCCTCGATGAAACGTCGAGAGCGCTCGAGCGAGGGAAGCGAGTCGACCACTTCGCGCCCGAAATCCTCAAGCACGGCGCCACCTCGGCGGGCGAGACAGGGCTTCAGACCGCTGGTGCCCTCCTTGTGAATGCTCTGCCCTCTGAGGCGTTGAGAGCCCTCGTCGTCGGCGCACTCTGGCAAGGGGCCGCGCTCCTCGAGGTGCTCTGGGGCGCGTTCGTGGAGGAGTCTCCTCCGCCTCCACCCTACTCTCAGGGTCGTCGTCCAGGCCATCATCTGTGATCGTACGTGAATCTGCGTTGTGCGGGCTTGCGGGCTAGGTGGCTTCATACCGGTACCTGCAACACGTTAAAACTCTTCATGCTTGTGAACGAGGGGTGCGGAGCCGTTTGAAGTGGATCGAGTTTCAAAGTTCTTTTGGCTTCGTCAATTGCGAACTCAAACTCCGAGGGCGGCGACGCCGAGCGACTCATCTCTTGCCCGAAGCTCGGCAACACCGATGGGGCTCACCACCTGCGCCGCATGCGGCATTCTCCTCTCACTTGGACTCGAGCCGAAGCAACTGGGCGCACTCCTGTGCGACGAGCACGACAAGCAATGCATGACGGCTGCTGAGGCTGCAGCAGCGGAGATCAACTCCGGCGCGGAGTCACCCGACGAAATCTGCGCACGCATCGGCCTCTGCCCCACCCATTGTGCTCTCTGGACTTCGCCCGGCTGGCCTCCAGGGAATCTACCTCCTGCGCCGAAGCGCGATCCAGCAAACACGCGTCGTCTGAGCGATTCTCGAAGCACGGCGCCGGCCTATGGCGCCCTTCGTAACGCCTTCCAGATGGCCGTGCCCGCGGCCTCTGCCGGCTTCTTTGGACTCGCTAACGTGCTCAGCGTGCTGCGGGCACGTTTGGTGCCGCACGGCGTTGGCAAAAGCCTGCCGGCGCCGTGCACCCACCGCAACATTACATGCATCATCGCTCACTTTACCGACCTGCACCTTCCCTTACTCGACTCCGACCAAGACGCTTTCGCCACGACGGCGAACCGCGGGCTGCGTGGTTCACACTGGCGCGGCGCGGACTGCAACGACCTCGATGCGTCGGTGTATGCGGGCCGGCGGCTGCCGTCCGCGACGGCGTTGGCCGACGTGGACCACGATTGCAACGGCATCTCGGGCGGCAACGCGAGCGGCACGTACGAGGAGCTGCTGTGCTCGGCGACGGCGCGACGGGGCTTCATCCACATCGGCGACAGCGCCACGGCACACTTCCACCTGCCGCCGGCGTGGCTCACGAGGGCGGGGTGGACCCTCGACGGCGCGATAGCGGACGTGCTCGACGAGCTGGACTGGCCCGCGTGTGCCTGGGGCTCCGGGTACAAGGACGGACGAACCCAATGCCCCCCAGCCTCGGCAGCTAGCGCTTCGTACCGCCCCGCACGGGTCAGCCTGGCCGATCGGCTGCGCGAGCGCAACCGGTGCAACCACCGCGACTTCCAGAACATTGGCGTCAACGGCGCGCGCATGACCTCGACACAGCCCCTGATCGCTTCCATGGCACGTAATGCAAGCACGGACTATCCCGCCCTTGTGGTGCTCTCGCTCATCGGCAACGACGTGTGCAGTGGTCACGAAGGCACCTCGCACATGACGCCCCCGGAGGAATACCGGCGCTCCTTGCTCGACGCGCTCGACGCGCTGCAGCCTAAGCTGGCGCCGGGCTCTTTCGTGCTGCTTATTGGACTAGTCGACGGTCGTGTACTCTGGGACGCGATGCACGAGCGCCAGCACCCGATTGGCGCGACGTACCCCGAGGTCTATGATTACCTCACCTGCAACCAATGCAACCCGTGCAACGGCTGGCTCACCTCGAACGCCACCTTCCGCAACGTCACTACTGCGTGGGCGCAAAGCCTCAATGAGGTCCAGCGGCAGGTGGCGGCGAATGCGAGTTTCGTCAACTTCGAGGTCGCCTTTTACAACCCCGACTTTCAAGAGATCATCGAGGAGTACGTCAGCGCGACCGGCGGCCTGGCATCGGACCTGATCGAGCCTTCGGACGGGTTCCACCCGAGCCGTACGCTGAGGCTCGGGACCGAACCGTCCGATATACAGATCTCCACAGCTGCCCTTCGCCCTCAACTCCACCCGCCCGGCACCTCCATTCCCCACAGCTGCCCGGCACCTCTATTCCCCACAGCTGCCCGGCACCTCTATTCCCCACAGCTGCCCGGCACCTCTATTCCCCACAGCTGCCCGGCACCTCTATTCCCCACAGCCGCCCGGCACCTCTATTCCCCACAGCTGCCCGGCGCGTTTCCTCGCGCGTCCCTTTCGCGCCTCTCTCGTGCCCGCTCTCACTTTGCCTCGCCTGCGTGCCTTGCTTTTACAGAGTTGGGCAACGAGCTGCTCGCCGACAAGCTGTGGCAGATGCTCGAAGCGAGCTACCCGCAGGCAATCGGCGACGTCAACCCGCACAACGAGGAGATTACGAAGCTCTTCGGCGACCAGGGCGGGTTTTGAGCGCGGCGCTGGGGGGAGGGGACGTCTTTGGGCGGGGAGGAAACGTCTTTGGGCGGGGACGAGCAGGGATGGTTCGCGGAAATTTCATTTGTCCATCTGACCCTCACTTGTTCGCACTCCGGCATTATTTTAATTCTAGATTCTACTGGAGCACTGGGCTGTTCAAGCCCGGAGACGGCCGTGAATTCACATTCACACTGGCACAAATGGGCGACGTCGCGATCGGACTGACCGACCTCAACGCGGCCGCGGCTGATTGATAGACCTCGACGCAATGGCTCCACCGGCAACGTTCCGCCTGCCCGACCTCGAGTCACAATCGTCACCGGTCTTCATCACGCCCGAACACCCGTCCTTCTCCGCCTGCATGAGGACTTCCTTCGGCGGATTCGTGCACGAGCCTTCAAGCGCGCTGCCCGCCAGCTTCCATCGGCGCTTCCGGCACTGTCTCTCTGGGTTGAATGCAGACGGCGTGCTCGCTCGGTACGACATTACGCAACCCATGGGCCCAGGCACTGCGCTGGCACGCACTCGCGTCACCCGCTGCCTCATAGGCAAGCCCGGGAGCACGTACAAGTACCTCGGGCTGCGCATGTTTGCCCATCCATGGAGTGGCGACGAGGCGAGCGAGGCGTGCAAGGAGCTGCGCAAGCTGTCCAAGAAGCTTGAAGATCGAGCGGTCACTCAGGGCTGCGCACGCGACGGCACGAGTCGCTTCAACCTCGTGCTGCTCAACCGCATGGCCCCGGAGGAGGTTCGCGCTGCCAAGCGAGAGAAGGTCTACGGCATGGGGCCGCTCTCCGTCGCGTGGCATGCCGATTCGAGCCTGCAAGACTTCACGGCGATCTCGGTGTACGTGGCCCATCACCCGGCGTCGCAGCCCACTTTTGACACGCCAGCCCCGGCGCCGCAGCCGTCCGCCGCACCTCAGCGAGCGTGGCGTGTGGCGCTGCGCGTGGTGCATGACGTCGAAGGGCCGACGATGCGCGCCACGCTGACGGCCGGCGGTGAGGGCAGGCGAGAGGAGAGCAAGCGCGACGACGACGTCACACCGGCGGTTCTCATCCCGATGAACGATGGCGACTGCTATCACATGGTCGACGACTTTAATCACCATCATCAGCACGCTGTCATCCAGCCGGAACCGACCGCGGCCACCGACACGTCCGCTACCGAGGCTGCCGAGGCCGCCAGCGCTCTCGAGGTGCGATACTCCTCCACCCATCGCGTCGCGCTCGAGGATGGGCACAGCTTCAGCTCCGTGCGCCAACGCTGCGTCGCCGCCGTCGCGGCGGCAGGTGTACCTCTCGGCATGACTGCGGACGACGCTGACGCTGAGGCGGGCGCTGCCGGCGCAACCGGCGCATCGTCAGCCCCCGCCGCTTCCGCCCCCTCCGCCGCCTCGTCAACCACCGCTTCCGCGTGGTCCGCGGCGCGCATCGGGAGCGCGGCTCAGTGGCAAGAAGAGCAATCATGCCTCTCGGAGCTTGAGTTCGAATGGATACGGCAGTGGTACGTGCAGGGCGCCGCCCACCGCGACGAGCACGGCTGGTGGGGGCCACGCATCGCCAAGCTTGAGGCCCTCTGGTCACAACTCGAGAGACTCACATTCCAACGGCTGCTCTCACTTCGCCTCGCCGTCGCCGCTGCAGACGGCGCGCCGGACGGTGTGGTTCCGCTGCTGACGGCGCCCACGATGGCGCCTCCGACGGGTACGGAGCTCGCCCACCTGCCGCCCACGGCAGCGCCTCCGACGGGTACGGAGCTCGCCCACCTGCCGCCCACGATAGCGCCTCCGACGGGTACGGAGCTCGCCCACCTGCCGCCCACGATGGCGCCTCCGACGGGTACGGAGCTCGCCCACCTGCTCGAGCTCGGCACCATCCTCAAAGGCGCGCTCACCCGTCGGCACCGTCTGCGCGCGGCATGGGCGCAGCGTGTGCGTGACCCGATCTTCACGGACCTACCCGTAGGCTACTGGCCGCTGCCATGCCTCTTTGGGGTGGACGGCCCGCAGCGCCTCGCATCCCTCGGCGAGCTCACATTGCCAGAGGACCTCGACCCCGCGCTGGGGGAGCTCGAGAGGTTGCAAGCGCGCCTCTCGGCTCAACGCAAGCTGCGTAAGCCCTGCTACCAGTTTGCCAAGTTTGGAAACTGCAGCAAGGCCGGTGCATGCCCTTTTGCACACGAGCGGCCGGCCGCGGTGGCGGCGGCGGCGGCTGGTGCAGGTGCACCAGCCGGTGCACCAACGGCACAGAGCGCCGTGCCGAGCGCCGTGCCGGGCGCCGTACCGAGCGCCGTACCGGGCGGACCGGCCGCCTCAGCACCTCCATCTACCTCGCTGTCCGTCGCCGCGCCACCCGCCGCCACACCGAGACCGGCCCCGGCGCCAGCCCCGCCCCCGGCGCCCGCGCCGGCGCGCCGTATCGAGCGCGTGGCCGATGACGAGAGCGCCCGGCGCGAGTGGCCGTTTGACGAGACCGAGTTTGGGGACCACTTCGAGACGCCGAAGCGAGCCTATTCCGATGTGAGGCCGGTGCTCCGTGCGGCGTGCCGAGCGCTCGGGACGACGCCCGAGCTCGTGCGCCTGTATGATCCTTACTACTGCCGCGGACGCACGAGTCGGCTGCTAGGGCAGCTCGGCTTTGCCAACGTGCTCCACCAGAAGCGCGACTTTTATGCGGACATAGCCGCGGGCCGCGTGCCGCCGCATGACGTGCTGCTTACCAACCCGCCCTATAGCCATCAGCACAAGGAGCGCCTCTACCGGTACATCCTCGAGGCGCAGCGGGCTGCCGTGCTGTCCCTCGCTGGCAAAGGTGCCCAGAAGGGCGCTCCAGTGCCCGTGCCCTTTCTCGTGCTGCTGCCCGCGTGGAGCGCCGCGAAGCTGGGCTGGAGGCAGCTGCTCTGGTGCCTCGCCAGGCTACGCGCAGGCCACCACTCCGTGACGTTTGAGCAGGCCGCCTCGGGCGAGCGCGGAGTGCGGGTGGGTGCCTTTAGCGAGCGCCTCGAGGAGCAGGCCGGCTGCTTCTACATAGTGCCCGCGCGCAAGTACAAGTTCGTCGCCGCCGTCGAGGCGCGCGACGAGGCTCCCTTTGACGGAATCTGGTTCTGCGGCGGGCTGCCGTCGGCGGATGGTGCGGGCGGCGGCGGCGGCGGCGGGGGCGGCGGCAGTGGCGGCGGCAGCGGGGGCGGCGGCGGCGGCAGCAGCGGCAGCGGCAGCGGCAGCAGCGGCGGCGGCGGCGGCGTGCAGGCGTTGCGGGCCGCGTACGACAAGAAACGAGCCAAGAGCCAGGCCAAGCGCGCAAAGGGTGCCGCCACCGACACGGCCGTCGCCGCCGTCGCCGCCGTCGCGTCGTCCTCGTCGTCACCGACGCTCATTGGCTCCCTCGCCGAGCTGCGCGCAGCCGGCCTCTTGCCCCCCGAGGAGCTGAGCGAGGAGGAGCAGATGAGGAGGAAGCGCGCGCTCGCGGCGCTCGACGAAGAGCGCCGGGCCGCCCCGCTGCACGCGCTGCGCAAGAAGCAGAAGCTTCTCGAGGCACGTGAGGCGTCCAAGGTTTCGTTTGGGCGCGACCTGTCGCCGGCGGAGCGTGCGAGGGTGGTCGAGGAACGTGCATGCCAACACTTCTTCCTCGGGCTGGGCTGCACGCGAGGGGCCAAGTGCCGGTTTGCCCATGCCTTGGAGGGGATTTGACAGGAGCGGTTTGATCACTTCACGATGCACTTTCTCATGTTTCGGTACTTCACATGCACCGGTTCAAAAACACCGGGGGGAGCCGGAACACCGGGGTGAGCCGGGACTGGCGCCCTTGCAGCCTCGTTCATGACCATGAGCTCCCATCCTCCGCCTACTCGCACGCCAAACCTGCGCCAAACACGCCTCCCCGGCGCCACCGACAACACGCGGTACGGCGAGGGGGCCGCGTCCCCCCACAGCTTCCTCAAGATCTCTACCGCCATCCAAGCTGCCGACGCCCAAACCATCCTCAATGCCGCGAGCTCGCGCGTGGGGATAGGCTCACGTCTGTGAACGTTCACACTCATCACGAAGAGACCTCTCTCCTGTGCATCTCTCCTGTTCAGTACTCTGAGCCGAACCAGCATGGCGGCCAGCAGCGCAGCTGACCCGTGGGCCCTGCCCGAGGACGCTGCCGCTAAGTACGATGCCTTCTTCACTATCTGCGCAAGTGGCGGCAGCCACGTCAATCGTACGCAGGCAGGGCCGCTCTTCGAGCGTGCGGAGCTGCCGCCGCAGCAGATGGCCATCATCTGGTCTCTCTCTGACATCGACCTCGACGGTCGCCTCAATAGTAACGAGTTCCGCGTGGCCATGCATCTTGCGACGCTCGCCGTGGCAGGGCAGCCGCTTCCTTCGCGGCTGCCTCCCGTACTTGAGCTCATCGCCCGTCCCCGACGAGCGAGCGACGAGCGATCCACGAGGATGACGACGCAGCCGCCCCATAGTCCCGAGACCAGTTCGGGCACGAACCTGATCGCTGACTCACGAATCACCATGTACAAGGTCGTGACCTCCGCGTTCGTCAATGCACAGGACTTGCTTGATCCGGGCGTGATTTTGATGTGGATGGACATTGCGGCGTGCTTGGCAGCCGAAAGGCACACAAAGACGAGCTCCGTGACGCTCTCGATGGACGATCTCCACTTTGACACGATGGTGCGTCTCGGAGCGACCGTGCACTTGGAAGCGACGCTCCACAAAGTCTTTGGCACATCGATGGAGGTCGGATGCACCGTGTCTACATCGCAACCATCGGGCCGCGACAAGTTCGTGTGCGCCGCATGCTTCACCTTCGTGGCGCTCGGTACCGACGGCAAGAAGATGCGCGTCGCCGAGGCGCTTGCAGTGACGCCCGAGGAGAAGTTTTTGTCGACGATTGCGACTGAGCGTCGCGCGTGGCGGCTGAAGCGCTCGGCGCTGGAGCTCGAGGCGCGCGAGGGCGCCGAGTCGAGCCAATCGCTAGACGTGGCCATCGAGGAGGATGCGGTGCTAAGCGGCGGTTGTGCCGCCGGTGGCAGCTGCTGTGAAGGCGGCGTGGAAGAAGCGGCGCCGACGCCCTTGGTGACCTACTCGATGACTCAACTCGTGCTGCCTAATATGGCCAACCACCACGGCAATACCTTCGGAGGTCAAGTGATGGCGTGGATGGCCGAGGCCGCGACAGTCGCCGCCAACCGCCAGGCGTTCGAGTCGGTACCCGCCTCCCACCTCGGCGCGATCTCGCACGTCGAGATCGCGCTCGTGGATGCGCTACAGTTTCATGCCAAGTCAGTCGTAGGCGATCGCGTCGTGCTGCATGCAAAAGTGACACGTGTCTTCGGCTCGTCGATGGAGATCTGCGTCACCGTCGAGGCGTACGGCGCGACCAGCACCGAGGTGCGCCAGCCCCAGCACGGCCTATTCACAGCACGGCCTATTCACAGCACGGCCTATTCACGACGACGCATGCGACCTTGAACCCTTCGCATGCCAAACCCAGCCCTCGTCCGCATCCAGGGGCGCCTTCTGATGGCCACTGATGGCCACTAATTGCATCCAGGGGCGCCTTCTGATGGCCACTGATGGCCACTGATTGCCTCCCTCATTGCCTCCAGGTGCGTCACATCAACACGGGCTACTTGACGATACATGTGAAGGCCCAGAGGCGCCGAGGTGGGCGCTACCTCGACCTGCCCCTGCGCCCGTCGCGCGCGCCACCCGCGACGGACTTGGATGCGCATGCGGCACACGCGGGGGCGCTCGTGCGTCTCCGCGTGCGTGTACAGCGTCGCCAGATGCTCTCGTTACGCTCGGACGCAATGACGTGGAGCCCGTTGCTCACAGGTGCGCCCTGCGTCCGAGTGCCTCTAAGTGCCTCTCTAAGTTCCGCTGATGGCCTCTCTAAGTGCCGCTGATGGCACCTCTCTAAGTACTCTGCGCGATTGCTGACTCGCAAAGGAGCCCTGATGACCGCTGATGACCACTGATAACCGCTGATGACCTCTGATGACCGCTGATGACCGCTGACTCGCAGAGGAGCTTTGCATTTGCAACGTGCTCGGGCTGCTCCGGGTGGTGGGCCAGCAGCCACCGGCCGTGCACTGGGAGGTCCTCTCGTTGACCTTCCCCGGGCAGGTACTCACCTGGACTCGAACCTGGACTCGAACCCGAACCCTAACCCGAGCCCGGAGACCCTGCCTGGAGACCCCCCTGCGGCAAATAGTTGATGGCCGCTGATGACCTCTGATGACCTCCCAGGGCAGATGGTGCGCCCTGATGACCGTTGATGACCGTTGATGACCGCTGATTATACCGCTGATGACCTTCCCCGGGCAGGTTGTGCGCCGAGGTTCGCTACCCTTTGACGGCTCGCTCAGCGCAAGCGACGTGATTTGCGTCGCGCATGCAACTGATCTCTTCGGGCGTGGCACGCATGCGCTCAAGGCGGTCACTGTCGTGCAGGCGAGCACGACGCGCACCTTCGCGGCGGTGACGGACCTGCAGCAGCGCGTGCGCTGGGATAGCCTCCTCGAGGCGGGCAAAGTCCATCGCACCCTTGATGAGAAGAACGCTCTCGTGTACTTCAAGATGAAGCCCCTCATTACGGGCGGCCGACCACATGACTACACGTTGCTGCAGTCTTGGCGGCGGGAGGCGGACGGCAGCTACGTGATTGCATCTCGCTCGGTGGTGACTCCCGAGCTGCCCCCCGTGCGCGGCTGCACGCGCGGAGCGGTCCTCCCCTCTGGGTTTCAGTTAGAGCCTCTGGACGACGGGCGTACGCGGGTGACGTACATCGTCCAGATGCAGCAGCAGCGCGGCATCACCGGCGCCTTCGGCTCGGCCATCCTGCGGCGCGGCGCCGAGCTCATGCGGCGCAGGTTCGTGCTGCTCGAGGAGCTGCTGCGCACGGAGGCGGCGCCCAAGACGGCGCCGACTGCGAGCTGGGCGCCGCGCTGGGGCGCTCGCGGCTCGGGCATTTCGGCCGTACCCACGCCCGCGCCCGTGGCGCTTGAATTGATGATGCCGGGCGCGGCCGCGAGTGCGACGGACCAGTAGGAGGCACATACGATGAACCGAGGGGCTGGCTCACGGGTCGTACCAGGGGGACCGACTGCGCCAGACAGTCTGGAACCGTCTGGAAGCTCTACTTGGCGGCTTTCGGTCGCCTGCTCTCGTCTCTTTGTATAGCTGTGTGCGAATGTCTGGTTTTCGATATTGTGCTGATCCGATCGTGCAGATCAGGGGGGATCGGATGGCTTGTGACGTGAAGCGAGACCCTAGCGAGACCCGTCAGACCTGTGAAACGCTCCTTGAATCCCACATAGGCGACCCGAAGGGAAGAACAGACTGCATCAGTGTGCCGCTGACACACACTCTCTCACACAAACCCCAAAGAAGGGACACATTCGACCCAGCAGCAATACGCCAAGTTATGGTACGAAAGTGTTCAACAGTGCGTGCAACCATCTCTGCAGATGAGTAGATGCCCAACTTGAAGCACAATGTGTTTGCATGCATTCATTCCTGAAAGAGCTTCCAGATCACAAAGTTGGACATGCGCGTAGCGTTCATGGATGCGTTGTCGCTGCGGGGCCGCAAAGCCAAGGCTTCACCACCACCAGACATCGCTCTGCCGGCGACCACGCCAGCCTGCGCCGAGCCACAGACCATGGCATCGCAATTGTTACAAGGCGCACTGGATAACGAGTTGACCAGCACGCTCGTCCTTGCGCGGCAGCACTCAACAATCATGGACGAGTCAGTCGACGAGGCTAGGAACCTCGCGCCGGATCCGCATCGGCGCGAAACAGGAGTGGCCGTGGAGGCCGCGAGATGGGTTGCCGCACTCACGGGCGCTGCACTGCCCCAGGCGGTGGAGGATGGCGACAAGGTGCTTGATAGCCTACACGAGTGGCTGCGCGACGGCGTCATCCTATGCCGCCTCGCTCATCGGCTCGGCGCGATGCCGAGCCTGCTGCGCGCAGAAAGCAACGGCAGCAGTAGCAGCAGCGGCGGCGGCTGCAGCAGTAGCAGCAGCGGGAGCGCCAGCAGCAGCGGCAGTGGAAGCGGCAGTGGCAGCGGCAGCGGCAGCGGCAGCGGCAGCGGCTGCAGAAACGGGAGCGACGCGCTGCACAAGGCCAAGAGCCTCGACCGTATCTCCCAGTTCGTTGAGGCGTGCCGCAAGCTAGGGATGCCTGAGCCTGACCTCCTATGCGGAGCCGACCTCGCCGAGGGCAAGAACATGCAATCGGTCGTGCGCAGCCTCCACTCGCTCGGGCGCGTCGTGCAGCGGCTCGACAGCTACGAGGGCCCCACGCTTGGCGTCAAGCTGGCTGTGAAGAATGAGCGCTCCTTCACAGCGCAGCAGCTCGCCGAGGCGCGGGCGATGCCCACGAGGCTCGGGCGCGACCAAGCGGCCGCGGCGAAGGCGGCGGGCGGGCCTGGCCTCGTCTCCGCCCCTAGGCAAGTCTCCTCTGGGGTCGGAGGCTGGGGCTCACCATCCTCGTCCGTATCGGAGGTCATCTCGGAGGTCATCTCGGGCTCACCATCCTCGTCGGTACATGTGGTCTCACCGTCAGTCATCAGTCTGGAGCCGCCCTCATCGCCGCAGACAGCTGCGCCGGGGACGATACAGAAGCTGCACGGGCACAAGGGCAGCCGGTCGGTGGAACCAGCGGACGTGACAAAGCAGTCGGAGGCGATACAGATGGGCCGGAGTCAAAAGATGGCCTTCGAGCAGAAGCGCGCGGCCTTCGAACGCTCGATGGAGCCAAGTGGAGACGAAGCAGGCGCCGTGACGGGCGCGCCAGAGGCCGGCGCGATGCCGCCGCCGAGCGGCGGTCGTATGGCGCTCGGTACGGCGCGCAACTGTCGAGGGACGGCCGAGCCCGCGCCGTACCGAGCGCCCACGCCCACCCCGGCCGTCCTGTACAGTCGTCCTCATATGTCGCCCATGGAGCGCAGGGAGATGCGCCATGGGGCAGAGGCGCTCGCCGGGGAGGTCTCCGCCAGGGCGGCGCAGCTGCTGCAGCTCAGGCCGGCGACGCTCGATGAGCTGCCCGAGCCGCGAGAGCCGGCCCCGCTCAAAGTCTACTCGCGCTCCATGCATGGCGCCATGCATGCACGGGCCCTTCCGCCGGTGGCTGCCGTAACCTCAACGGCTGCCGTAACCTCGAAAGCTGCCGTAACCTCCACGGCTGGGACCCCATCGCTGGCGGCGCCCCCGCCCCGTGCAAGAGTGGATGTGACGCCTTTCTCAACGAGCGCGCCGGTGGCTGCAACGGCGGCGCCGACTGCGCCGGTGGCTGCAACGGCGGCGCCGACTGCGCCAGCGGCTGCGACTCTTTCGCTCGAGGAGGAGTCCGCGGCGGTGGAGGGGGCAGCGGAGGCACCGGCGGCGGATACGGAGGTGATGATGGCGCCGGCGAAGCACCCTGCCGAGGCGGAGGCACAGATCATCTCGGAGGTAATCTCGGACCCTGCCGAGGCAGAGGCACAGATCATCTCGGAGGTAATCTCGGACCCTGCCGAGGCGGAGGCACAGATGATCTCGGAGGTAATCTCGGACCCTGCCGAGGTGGAGGCACAGATGATCTCGGAGGTATTCTCGGGGGCGCGGGAGCGAGTGGACCGGATGCGAGCAGCCCCAGTCCCGGCTAAGACGCCCACGACGCTGCAAGCCATGAGCCCGTGCAAGGATTCGCGCTCGGTGCTGCGCTTGGAGCTCGAGATCGTAGCGAAGGAGGCGAAGGAGGCGAAGGAGGCGAAGGAGGCGGCGGCGGAGGCGGAGGCGGAGGAGGTGGAGGAGGCAGAGGAGGAGGAGGCGGCTGCAGCTACTACAGCCTTGCCGCCGCCAACTGCCACCTGCAATGCAGCACCCTGCGACTCAGAGCCTGCCAAAACCGAGGCCATCGCTCCATGGCTGGTCGTGTCGGCGGAGGCGCTTGAGACGGCGCCCGACGCGTCCGACGCGCCCTTGCGGCCTTCGGCAGCGGAGCGACAAGCGCCGTCTCAAGCGCCCTCGGGGGAGGCAGGCCTGAAGCGATCGCCAGTGCTAGCTGAGACGGCAGCTACGAAGGCCACTTCAACGGCGGATCAAGTGACTGTTGAAGCATCAGAGGTTGCTCCGAGAGCAGAAGACGCTCCGAGATTACCTCCGAGATTACCTCCGAGATTACCTCCGAGATTACCTCCGAGATTACCTCCGAGATCACCTCCGAGAGCAAAAGACGCCATCGACCTCGCCACGGCCCCCAAAACTTCAAGCTCCGCTGCGGCAGATTCTCGTGCCAACGCCACAGCTTTGTCAATTGCTTCGTCGGTGAGCACGCCGCCGGCCGGCCCCGCCGCTGCTCCGTCGTGTACCGGTACGCTGCCAAAGACAGCCCCACAGCCATCGCCGAAGACGCCCCCGCAGCTGCCGCCGGACGTGCAGCAGCCAGTCGCTCGTCAAGAGAGCCCTGCCGAGCGCGCGGTGCGTCTCTCTGGCGAGCGGCTTGAGTTGCTACACTCGTCTCGCTCGTCACGGCGCTTGACCCGTAGAGCTTGTGGGGACTTGAGCAGCCAGGGCAGTGGGGACTTGAGCAGCCAGGGCAGTGGGGTCTCGAGCAGCCAGGGCAGTGGGGTCTCGAGCAGCCAGGGCAGTGGGGTCTCGAGTGGCCAGGGCCTGGGCTCGCCGCGGCGGCTGCCCTTCAATCTCGTGACCCGAGATCGCCCCTCGTGGAACAATCATTCGACCCAAGATCGCCACTCACCGAGCTCTGAGCAACTTGAGTCGCCGACGGGACGGCCCTCGCTCCCACCGCCGGCGGGACGGCCGCTCTCGCTCAAACCGCCCTCGCTCCCGCCGCCGCTGCCGACAAAGGTGCTCCCCTCGCCAGCGGCAACGCCACAGCCGCCAACGACAGCTTGGGAGCCGATACTCCCCCCACCGATACTCCCCCC
>Ga0210245_101839_pt1 | contig 15384 bp, 15 predicted proteins | sample ChrtobMetaP3_4mM_FD_155450 | JGI IMG/M metagenome (GOLD analysis project Ga0210245, IMG submission 155450) | Chrysochromulina tobin associated microbial communities from unialgal haptophyte culture, Seattle, Washington, United States - P3_4mM | ecosystem: Host-associated > Algae > Haptophytes >...
CGCCGCCGCCCCCCCCGCCGCCGCCCTCCCCGCCACCCTTCCCGCCACCCTCTCCGCCGCCCCCTCTGGAGCCCCCATTGATGCCGCCGCTGCCGCCGCCCTCGTCACCGCCGCCAGAGCCGCCGCCGCCGTTGCAGCCGCCCTTATCACCGCCGCCCTCGCCCCCGCCCTCGCCGCCCCCGCCTTCGCCACCTCCACCCGCACCTCCCAATCCTCCAGGCTTCCCTCCCCGGCCGCCGCCCAAGCCGCCGCCCCCCAGGCGGCCGCCGCCCTTGCCGCCGCCCCCCTCGCCGCCGCCCTCGCCGCCGCCCTTCCCGCCGCCCACGCCGCCGCCGCCCGCGCAAGACTGCCGACGCATGTGTCTGTACGCCACCGACGTTCGCTCGTCGATGCCAACGTACGTGCACCCTCCCATGAGTTTCGTCGATGCCATCTCGTCAATCTCGTCGATGCCAACATACTTGCACCCTGCCGTGACCTAGCATGCAAGTGCTCATCACGGCGCCTCGCCCTTCCCCACAGGTACGTGCACCCTGCCATGACCGACGAGGTCCTTGGCGCTCGCCACTGGATCTATGCGTCGCGCCCTGGCATGGCCAACGCGCCCATCTCCGACACCATCGTGGGCACGGATGCGCGCGGTGCGGCAGGCTACGTGGGCGCGCTCGATGAGGAATACCTCGGCGTGAGCACCGAGGCGCGCAACGCACGTCGTGTGCGGGTCGATTCGTACTATTCCCTCGGCACGTACGCCGTCTCCGAGCGGGGGCATGGCTCTCATTGGGTGAGTCGTAACGTCACAATGGTCGCCTCATATCAGAGCGGGGGCATGACTCTCGAGCCGCGCGCCGCGAGCCTCTCGCTCCACTACGGCTTCTCGCGCTGCCTCGCGTTCGGCCGGTGCGCCATCCATTCGAACCGCAGCGCCGCAGAGTACATCGGCTCCCTCTGCCACGGAGGGCGAGGAATCTGTTACGAGTCGGCGGAGGGTCAGGTTGAGTGCGGCACCACCATCGCGACCTACCCGCGCAGCGCGACGGGCGCCCCGATCAACACCGCGAATGCGCCGCGAAGGTGCCCCCGTGGCAGCCCCGTCCTACACGGCGGCGCGACGGGCACGGTGGTCCACACGATTCGCCTGCCCTTCGCCGGCTGCCTCGTGCCCACCGATGCGCAGTACGAGCCGAGTGCCGACGTGCACGTGCCCCAGTTGTGCGCGGTGCCCGCTCCGTTCTTCCCCGGCTGCCTCTTCCCAGGGGCACTCAACTACCAGCCCGACGCGCGACAGTCCTCCTTTTGCCGGTACGCGACGCCGGGCTGTACGAGCGCCACAGCAGTCAACTTCAACTCGCGCGCTACGCACGACGACGGCTCTTGCGTCGAGGCCATCGCTGGGTGCACCCTCAAACCCAGCGCCAGCCAGAGGGCTGTGTTCAGCCCTCTGATGACCAACGCGTCGTCGGCGGTTCCCATGGGACGGCCGGGGGAGTTGGGTTTGGAGTCTCCGGCGCTCAACTACCTCGACTTTGCCACCGTGCTCTCCGGCTGCGTCCTCCGCATCGAGGGATGTACCGACTCGAGCGCCGCCAACTACGACCCTGACGCGACGCTCAACACACGCACGTGGTGCGTGCCGAGCGTGCGCGGCTGCATGATGCCTGGTTCCGGGGCAGGGGCGGCACGCAGCAGCGTCGGCCGTAGGGTCGACTTTGGGGGCTCCGCCACGTACAACGCGGCGGCGACGGTGCATGTGCCCTCGATGTGCCGGTGGGAGCGGTACGGATGCACGACGCCGTCGGCGATCAACTTCGACGCGCACGCGACCGTGAATGACGGCAGCTGCTACGCGCGTGTGTATGGTTGCCTCGACCGTGCTGCTGTCAACTTTGGGTGCGCTGGCTGGGAGGGCGATGCGGCGCGGTGCGCGGCTGCCGTTGCGACACGCGCAGAGCCGCCTGTGACGATCCATGAGCCGATGTATTGCCGCGCGGCGGGCGAGGCCAGCCGCCCGACGACAACGGTGGCCACGCTGCCGCCCTTGAGAAGCTGGGAGACGTTACGCTCCGTACTCATCCGGCTGCGCGTCGTGTGCGACGCCGAGCTGAGCGCGTTCGATGAGCTGCGGCGGAGCGACATGCAAAGCACCATCGCCACCACCGCTTCCGTGCCAAGCGATGCCGTCCAGCTGAGGTTCGGCGCTGCCTCGATGGTCATCGACGCGACGATCACGGTCTCCTCGGTGCCGGCGGCGGCGCTTGTGTATGGGGCCCTCGCCCCGGCCGTCGCGAGTGCGAGCGCGGCCTCCGCGTGGCTATTCCCTGGGGGCGAGAGCGCCGTATTGGGCATGCCCCTTTTAACGGCCGAGTACGGTCAGATCGACGTAGCTCCCGAGGAGCTGCCGGCGAGCGTGGCGGCGATCCTGGGCCTGATCGTCCTCCTCGCTGTCGCTTTCCTCTCGTGGTTCTTTGTGTCCAAGCGATGTCGCAATCGGACGAAGAGCGTGGACGTAGTGGACGGCGACGACGGCGCTCACGACGGCGCATGGACAGCTCCGCCGTCGATCACGAGAAAGTACGCTCCCTTTCAGATCGTGCCGATCGCCTCCGACGGCACGCCCCTCGACCTACCCCTCGGCCACGTGCACGGCGGCTCCGAGGGAGTGTACCGCTCGCCACGCATCCTCCCGCTTGCCTCCGAGATACACTCCCGCTCGTCACGCATCCTCCCGCTTGCCTCCGAGATACACTCCGAGATTCACTCCCGCTCGCCACGCATCCTCCCGCTCGTGCTGCCAATCAGCACCGCGCAGGCGGTGGCCACACCCGCCTCCGCCGCAGCGGCCCTTCGCCCCCCCGCGCGGCAGCTGCCTAAGGGATCCGCCGCCGGCGCCGCGCCGGTGGCCGTAGCACCGTCTGCCAAGCCCAAGGGCGAAACAGAGCCTGTTCCACCCGCCTCGGAAATGGATCTTCTGGTCGCTGAGAGTCTGTTCAAGGTCGTGGCCGAGGGATCGGCCCGCATCCCGATCGAATCGATGAAGGAATACCTGCGCCAGCGCGGCGACGTGAAGGAGGAGGTGCTTAGCAGCCTCGACGCCGAACTCGACATCGACGACAACGGCGACATTGACCTGGATGAATGGAAGCGAGGATGGGCGATCATGCAAGCAGCTGCGGCGCACACGGCCGTGGAAAGCACCGCTCGTCTTCCGGAAGCGGTCGAAGCTCGACCAGAGCTACCCCCCGTGCAGACGCCCGCGCGGGAGCTGATGGGTCTCGTCGGAGTTCTTCGGCTGAGCAGCAGCAGCGAGGCGGACAAGGGCAAGGCGCTGCACCAGCTCGCTCTGCTTGCCAACGGCAGCTACGGCGACGATGCGATCGCGCTGTGCGAGGGCCTGCGCGCCACGGGCGGCGTCGAGCTCATCGTCGGGCTGCTTGGAAACCCCTCAGCCGAGGTGCATCGGATGGCCCTCATGCTCGTGGCTGATGACCTCTGATGATCACTGATGACTCACGATTGCCTCCTTCATCAGGTGCATCGGATGGCCCTCATGCTCGTGGCCGACCTTGCATGCGAGGCTGTCGACCCGCACGCCGAGGAGACGAAGGCGCTACTCAGGGCGGCGGGCGCCTTCGGCCTCGTGTTGCCGCACCTCTTCGCTGATGACCAGGACCGGCTGACCCTGGTGTACGCCCTAGGTGCCCTTCAGAACCTGTGCACCGAGATCACGTGTGTCGAGCAGCTAAAGCGCTGTGGCGGGCTCGAGCGGCTGCAGGCGATCATCGAGCTCAACGACCCGATACTTGATCCGTTTGCGCGCGGCTGCCTTGCCAACGTGCAGCACTTTGCCGACGCGCAACACTTTGCCGACGCGCAGCGGCTTGCCGACGCGCAGCGGCTTGCCAGTAGCAGAGATGCGAGGACCGCCGCCCCAAATCAGGCGGATGACGCCCCTAATCAGGCGGATGAGGGTGGCAATCAGGCGGATGAGGGTGGCGCGGGGATGGACGAGAAGGAGGCAGCGGCGACGCGTCTGCAATCGCGGGCGCGCGGGCGTTCGAGCCGCGGGGATGGCCGCAACGATGGCCGCGCGGACAGGGTCGACAAAATTGCACACTCCGCTTCAAGGGTTGACGTGATCGACCTTGAAGCGCACGCGACCGAGCTCGGCGCAGACGTTGAAGATGTGGATGGTGCGTCGGATATGGCGGGGGTGGATGACTCGGGTGCGAAGCACGTGGCGGCCGCGGCAGACGTGCAGAGCGATGTCCCGGTGCAGTGCGCGGCGGACGAGCCGACTGACATGGCACTTTCTTTTGCAATTGACGTGGCGACTGACGAGCCGACTGATGTGGCGACGACGGCGGTCAGACAGGGTGAGACGCCGGCGCAGCGCGCGGCGGCCGCAACGGCCGCAAGGGACGCTGCTGCAAGGCGGCGCAACGAGCAGCAGGCGATTGCCGAGGCGGCCGCGAAGGAGGCAGCCGAGGCGGCCGCGCGCCTGCGACAGCAGGAGCGCACACGGCAGGAGACGCTGAGCAAATTGCATGCTCGCATGGCGGGTCGCTCTATCCGCGCACAGCACGCAGAACAGCAGGCTCGCAAGTTTGCGGTGCGCTGGCTGCAGCGTACGATCCGTAATCGCGAGCGGCGTCAACGGGAGGTCCAGGCCGCAGCAGCAGCCTAAGGCGCGATGGGCGCCATAGCCAGGGCGCACGCAAGTGAGAAGTGTGGGCAAGAACCGCAGACTGAGGGGGCATGGTGAGGTGAGCAAGGGGAGTAGAACTTGGCGAATGTCGTGCGATGGCTGTGAACATCTGTGTAGGGTCTTTCTGTGTTAAATAGGAGAAACCAATCGACACGACGTTCCCATTGACAATGACATTCACACAGCACACGGGTTCATCGCAGTTCGCACATCGGTGTCATGTCGGAGGCGCTTTTGACCAAACTTCCCGTCACCGTCGTCCCGAAGGATCCGAGCGTCTCCACCACGGTCTGGCGCCACCGCCACCACCGCCACCGCCACCGGGGTGCACGCCCTAGACTTCTAGTGCTCGAGCCTCGCATTGAGCTTTGAGGTCGCGCTTCCGCTCTGCGCCGGCGGCAGCGCCTCAGCCTCCGCCGGCGCCGCCACTGCGACCGCCTCCGCCGCTGCCAGTGGCCGCCTTGGCCGACAACGGCGCGCCTCCCGTAGTCGGTTGGAAAGGCTTCGCGTGTGGGTTGAGGGGCGAGTCATTTGCGGGCTTGGACGTGCCCACAACGACGCCTATCACGGCGGCGCCGTGCTGCACGAGCGTCGCGGGCTCCAGCTATACCCCGCCTCACCTGCTTTGCAAGCAAGCTCGAACGAGCAGATCAAGCACATCATCAGGAAACTTCATGCTGTACTTGTTCAGCCACAGCAGCCGCAAGACAAATCGCTGGGTGGCGATGTTGAACATCAAATGATCTTTGCGAGACCACTCGACCATTTCCCAGACTTTGATCGTCCCGTCGTTCGATCCCGACACGATCTTGGTCCCATCGGGCGAAAACGCCACCGAATTAACGGTGCTCTTATGGGCTTTCGACTTCTTGCTCATCAGCACCAGCTCCAGCGCATCTGTGCCGGACAAGCCAGCAGGCATCAGTGTTGGCCAAGGAGGGGCGATTTTGAGGGCTCGGCGCACCCAAATTCCAAACTTTGATCGTCTTGTCGGCCGATCCGGACACGATCTTGGTGCCATCCGGGGAAAACGCCACCGAGTGGATGTAGAGACTGTGCGCGTTCGGCTTCTCGCTCAACAGTCCCGGCGCATCTGCCGGACAAGCCAGCACAGGCGTCAGTTTTGGCCAAGGAGGGGCGATTTTGGGGGCTCCGGCGCACCCGAATCCCATACTTTGATCGTCCTGTCGCCCGATCCAGAGACAATCTTGGTCCCGTCCGGGGAAAACGCCACTGAGAAGATATAAGTGCTATGGGCATTCATCTTCTCGCTGATCAGCTCCAAAGCTGCCAGACAAGCCAACAGTCGTCAGTTTTGGCCAAGGAGGGGCGATTTTGAGGGCTCCGGCGCACACCTGAATCCCAGACTTTGATCGTCTTGTCAGCCGATCCAGACACGATCTTGGTCCCGTCCGGGGAAAATGCCACTGACATGACCCGGGCGCTGTGCGCGTCCGTCTTCTCGCTCAACAGCCCCAGCGCATCTGCCAGAGAAGCCAGCAGGGGTCAGTTTTGGCCAAGGAGGGTCGATTTTGAGGGCTCCGGCGCACCGGAATCCCAGACCCTGATCGTCCCATCGGACGATCCTGACACAATCTTGGTCCCGTCCGGGGAAAATACCACCGACCTGATGGAGTAGCCGTGCGCGTTCGTCTTCTCGCTCAACAGCCCCAGGGCATCTGCCAGGCAAGCCAACAGTCGTCAGTTTTGGCCAAGGAGGGGCGATTTTGAGGGCTCGCGGCGCACCCAAGTCCCAGATTCTGATCGTCCTGTCAGCCGATCCCGACACAATCTTGGTCCCGTCCGGGGAGAACGCGACCGAGCTGAGGTCCGCGCTGTGGATAACGCTGTGGACGTTCGTCTTCTCGCTCAACAGCCCCAGCGCATCTGCCAGACAAGCCAGCAGGGGTCAGTTTTGGCCAAGGAGGCGCGATTTGAGGGGACAGCGCACCCGAATCCCAGACTTTGATCCCGGGACACCTACTGTATTTCCCTCTAGTGTCATCCGATCCCGAGACAAGCTTGGTCCCGTCTTGGGAAAAGGCGACCCAATCGATTGATGCGCCGCTGTGGGCGCTGGTCTTCTCCGTTACACATTTGATGAGCGTCGCGATCATCCTGCGAACAAGAGAGAAGAAGAGATGCTTAGGCTGCATGCGTGCATTTGGCAGCGTGGAGATATGGGATCACAGCACAGCGCGGCTGCAAGTTCCGAAAGGCGCAGACATGCAACAGCCAACAGCGTGCCGCAAGGATGAGTGCGGCATGTGGCTCCGAAGCTCTTCGCGAACGAAGAGTCACATGCCCTTGAGAGAGGCAGCCCAGCTCGGGGTCTCAGGACTGGGCAGTCAAGTGGTAGTGAAGCGCACGTGGGTGGAGATGGTCGAAGCTGCGGCTTCTTCCCTGGGTTGTGCTGCTGCTGCCCTGTTGTGTTGAGAGTCAAGTCTCGTCAAGTCGAAGCTTACAGGGGCGGCGTGATACCTCACATGCGTGCTTCGAGAATTTCCGCTGGGGTACCGTACCCGGTGGACCCTTGGCATGGAAAATCCGAGTGTGAACGGTTTGTGAACACGAACTTGGAATGCTTGCCATCCCCGCCAAGGTGCGCCGCACGCCGCCGCGACCAAGCCCACCGCCTCTCCCAGCCCCTTGTGCTCGTCGTCCGCCCACGGGCCACCGTGCATCACCGCCACCCGCTGCCGCAGAGTCCCGATCGGGGAGGCTTTGCACAGGACACGCTCACCCTAACGAAACGGTTGGACTGGGAGGCATCGTTGTACAAGTACATCAAGCGCAAGTACTCGGCCGAGGAGGCGGAGCAGCACCGCGAGCAATTTGCGCAGGTGGCCACGATGCGCGCCACCACGCTCGGCGAGGAGACGAGCTCCGACCGCCGCGCCACCACCACCACGACCACGACCACGGTCGGCAGCGAGGCCAAGATGCGAGCGCTCGCCGAGTACTTTCGGCTGCTGTGCGCGATGGAGTTGCGGTTCGACGCTGATGAGCTGCGCATGCACTTCGTCTGGCGCGACGCGTACAGCCACGTCGTCAAGCAGGGCGAGTCCGACATCAAGTTCGAGGCGGCAGTCGCGCTCTTCAACTATGCGGCCGAGGTGTCGCTCTACGCGGTGCGGAGCCACCAGCTGGTCGCCGAGGGGCTCCGAGTGGCGTGCAACCTGTACCAGCAGGCGGCGGGGCTGCTCGAGCACCTGAGCGACTACATCAGGGGCTGCCCTTGGGCCGCTCGCACGACGATCGACCTGAGCCCGCAGTCACTCTCGATGCTCAAGAGGCTCATGCTCGCGCAGGCACAGCTTTGCTTCTACGAGCGTGCGAGCCTGGACGGCATGTCGCCCAAGCTGCTCTCGCGCATCGCCGCGCAGCTCGCCGTCGCCTACGCTGAGGTCGCGCATGCGCTCAACACGACGCCTCTACGGGAGGTGACGCCGCCCGTGTGGGCGCAGGTGGTGGGCTGGAACCGTCGGACCTATGCGGCGCTCTCGCAGCTGCATGCGGCGGCGATCGACGCGGACGAGTTCCGGTACGGCAAGCAGGTGTGCCGGCTCGCCCTCGCGCACGGCCTGCTCCAGGGCGTAGTGGACGAGTCCGAGCGCCGTGATGAGCGCTCTCGGGGCGCCACCGAGACTATTCGCGCCAACTACCGCGACTCGTTCGCGAAGGTCGCGTCGGCGTACGCGCAGGCGTGTAAGGATAACGACGTGCTGTATCTGGAGGTCGTGCCGGCCGCGTCGACGCTCGAGCATATCCAGCCGCTCGTAGTGTCCAAGCCGACGCCCACGACGGCGCTCACCGCGCCGCTGCTAGCGACGGAGGATCCGTTCGTTTTCATCGTGCCCCAGGCGACGCGCGCGCTGCTCGTCGAGTACGATGAGCTCGAGCGCGCCCTCGTGAGCGCGCTGCAGGAGCAGCTCGCACAGGCGGTCGCGCACGGCGAGGGCGTGCTGCGAGACAACGACCTGCCGTGGGCGTTGCAAGCCGTGGAGGCCGACACAGGCGAGGGCTCACCACGGCGCCCCGCCTTCCCCACAGGCGAGGGGTCAACAAGGGAGCTTCGCGACTCAATTGGCGTGCATGCAAGTGCTCACCACGGCGCCCCCCCCCTCCTCTCCCCACAGGCGAGGGGTTGCCAAGGGAGCTTCGCGATTCAATTGGGGCGGCGCATGCCAACGGCGGCGTGCCTGCGCTGCGAACGGAGGTGGCTGATGAGAAAATGGCCTCTGATGACGCCACTGATGGCCTCTGGTGACGCCACTGATGGCCTCTGATGACGCCATTGATTGCGAACGGAGGTGGCCGATGAGAACTGATTGCCTCTGATGACGCCATTGATCGCCTCCATGATCAGGTGGCCAAGGCGTCGCTCCTCATCAAGCAGTGCGCCACGCGCGCGGCCGAGGTGAGCGAGCTGCTGACGAGCGATGATTGCCGCTGAGTGTGCCCGATTGCCTCCCTCATCAGACTGGTGAGTGTGCCCGATTGCCTGCCTCATCAGTGGGCGACACTCTCGAGATGACCTCTGATGACCTCTGATGACCTCTGATGACCTCGGATGACCTCGGATGACTTCTGATGACTTCTGATGACCTCTGATGACCTCGGATGACCTCGGATGACCTCTGATGACGCGATTGATTGCTTCCCTCATCAGGTGGGCGAGCTTCTCGCGCTCGAGGACGAGCGCGAAGTCCAAATGCGGCGCGAGTTTGGACCCGAATGGGAACTGCTCGCATCGGACGGCGCGGCGACCATCACGGCCATTCGCGCCGTGCTGAGCGCGTCCGAGGACAAGGTCGCCTGCGCAGCGAGGTTGTACGCGGACCTGGCGAGTGGATTCGCCGAGGCGGCCACTGGTGAGTCGAGTGAGTGCTCTCGTGTGGGCAGGCGTCCAGCTTGGCTGCGTGCATCTCTGAGTGCATCTCGATTGCCTCCCTCATCAGGCGAGCTGAGCACCCTCGAGCTCAGCATGGCCTTTGATTGCCTCCCTAATTAGATGGATTGCCTCCCTCATCAGGCGAGCTGAGCATGCTCGAGCTCAGCATGGCCTTTGATTGCCTCCCTAATTAGATGGATTGCCTCCCTCATCAGGCGAGCTGAGCACGCTCGAGCTCAGCATGGCCTTTGATTGCCTCCCTAATTAGATGGATTGCCTCCCTCATCAGGCGAGCTGAGCACCCTTGAGCTCAGCATGGCCTTTGATTGCCTCCCTAATTAGATGGATTGCCTCCCTCATCAGGCGAGCTGAGCATGCTCGAGCTCAGCATGGCCGACCTGATCGATCAGCTGCCTCACGCGGGGGGCTCTCCTGTGGCCAAGCTGCCCGTCTTTCGCACGCTGCGCGAGCAGCTCGACCAGCTCGAGACGCTCAAGACGACGCGCGACGCGCTCACTCTGCGCGCTTCGTCAATGATCGGATTGACGAGATCGATTCGTATCGAGCGTAATGCGGACGGGCTCGTAGGCATGATCCTCGTCGACACCCCCAAGGAAGAGCAAGGCGTGCGTGTCGCCTCGTGCGAGCCCGACGGACCAGCGGCAAAGGCAGGTGTGAACGTCGGAGATATCATCCTCAAGATCAACGACGAGGAAGCGACCTTCCATCAGCAAGCCTCCGACCTCATCCGATCGCTCGCCCCCGCGCCCATCGACCTCTTCGTGCAGCGTGCCGCCCACGATCAGGTGCTTGCCTTCATGCAGGCTTGCACGGCATGGGCATGCACCCTTCCCACCCCTTCTCCCCCTTCCCCCCCTTCCCCCCCCTGAGACTGCCCCCCAAAGTGGATCCACGCCCCAAACTGAGACTGCCCCTCTCGCGGCCCTGATCTCCCCTGATCTCCTATGATCTCCCCTGATCTCCCCTGACCTCCGCCCCATCTCCCAGCATCTCGCCCTGCTCGCCCCGCCCCTGTGCCTGGGCAGTCCCTCATCAACGCGCTCATCTACTGTGGTGACACACCTCCAATGGACGTGGTGCGTGCACACCTGGGCAAGTTCGCGCCCGTGCAGGCCGAGGCCGCAGCCTTGGTGAGTGAGTACGAGCGTGTCCTGAGCACGCTCGTCGCGACGAACGCCGAGTTCACACAGGCGCGCATCAGCGACACAGAGTGCATGGAGAAGCAGGAGTACCTCAAGCGGCTGCGCCTCGCCGCCGACACGTACGCCTCGCTGCGCGCCCTCGCCTCGGACGCGGTGGCCAAGCTCTCACGTGAGCACGCCACTCTGGACGAGCAGTTTGAGCGCGCGAATGAGCACGCGGCGCTGCGCCAGAGCGAGCGCGATCAGCTGCGTATTCAAAAGGACGAGGAGGCGGCGCTCCTCACGGCGCACCAGGCCGCGCCCATGCGCGCGCCCACGCCCGAGATGCATGCGCCGATGCAGGCACCGATGCATGCCGCCGAGGGCGCGCTGGGCGCCCAGCATGGCGCGCTGGGCGCCCAGCATGACGCCGACCCGCCCGAACGGAAGCGGCTGATGGACATGGGCTTCAGTCGCGACCAGGCATGCGCCGCCCTCGAGGCTCACGCCAATGATCTGAGCAAAGCGGTCGCGGCCCTCATCGGGAGTGCCGACGAGGACGAGGATAGGACGGCCGGCGCGCTTGCACCCATGGCGCCCGGGACGGCGCCTGGCGCGCCCGCGGCAGCGCCGGTGCGCCTGTCGACGCGCAGCGGCACCTTGACACGTAACGGCTCCTTCCGCCTCGCCGGCTCCCCCCGAACGGCTCTGCCGCCCAAGGTCCAGCAGCTCGTCGACATGGGGTTCTCCAAGGAGAGAGCGGCCAAGGCCCTCGCGGAGGCAGATGGTCACGTCGACTCCGCGACGAACGCGCTCCTGTCCACGTTTGCGGATCCGACCGGTGAGTCGCCGTCCGCCGCGCCGCCGGCGCCCGCGCCGTCCGCCGCGCCGCCGGCGCCCGCGCCGTCCGCCGCGCCGCCGACCGCGCCCGCGGCTTCGGCTTCGAGGAGCTTCGAGGAGCTCTCGAGGAGATCGGAGGCAGATCTCGAGATCGCGATCTCGGCTTCGAGTGGCTTCGAGGAGCAGGCCCGCGAGCTCATCTCAATGGGCTTCGCGCGGACACAGGTCCACATGGCGCTCCGTCGCTCTGGAGGCCGCCTCGAGGCGGCGGCCCAGATGCTCCTGGACGCACCCGACGGCCAGCTACCGCCCGACGCACCCGACGGCCAGCGGCCGCCTGCAGCGTCGGGTGCTGCCTTGGGTGCGGGGGCACCTACAGCACCGCAGTCCCGCTGGCTCTCCGATGGGCCCCCCGCAGCGCGCGTCCCGGTGGCCACACAACCACCAGCACCGCCCTCGTCGGTGCCTCGGGTGCTCGCGCCGCCCCGGGCGCCACCGGCCGCCGTACCCGCCGTAGCGGGCACGAGCACCCGAGGCGCCGTAGCGGGCACCGCCGTACCCGCCGTAGCGGCACCGCCGCCGCCCGCTGAGGTCCGAGGCGCCAGCTCGGCCGTGTCCGAAGAGGTGCTCGAGCACCTCGTAGCGATGGGCTTCAGCCGTGGGCAAGCGAGGGTCGCACTCAAACAGACGTCGAACGACGTCGAGGCAGCCATCAATTTGCTCTTCGACCCTACCTTCCAAGCTCAAGCCGCCGCCGCCGCCGCCTCGATCGACTCGCCAGCTGCGCCCGTGAGCGCCGCGGTGAGCGCCGCGCCCGCTGCCGCGCCTGCCGCGCCTGCGGCGCCCGCCGTCCCGGTGCGCCCCTCCGGGCAGTCTCGCACCAATAGCACGGGCGTCGCCTACGTGCCGCCATCATTGCAACGGACGCCATCCGCCGGCGTCGCCGCCGCCCTCGCCGCCGCGGCCGCCGGAGGCCGGTTCGTCTTCTCCCCACAGCCTCTCGGCACGCACACGTACTCTCCCCAACTTGGCGACGACGCGACGCCCATCACGACGCCACGCGGAGTGGAGAGCGTGGGCGCCGAGTTGGGCAGGCGCGCCGAGTTGGGCAGGTGCGCCGAGTTGGGCACCCCCCGGGGCGGTGCCTGGATCGACGACTCGACGCCCATCACGACGCCACGAGGAGCGGAGAGGTACGCAAGCGTCAGCTCCAGCAGCCGAGCTCCGCCACCCGCGCCTCCCAAGTCCGTGTCCAAGGCCTTTACCCAACCCTACCGGCCGCCCGGCGGCGACCTAGATTGAGGCTTTGGCGGGGAAGGTGTGCGGTATGAAAGTACGGGAGCTCTTCCATCGCAACGCATGTACATGTAGGGGCGACCAGGAACCGTCCAGGTGTGTGGTGAGGGGGGAGCCCGGGCTGTGAGGACGAGAGGGGGGACGCGATGGGAACACATTGCGAGAGCTCGCAATCTCGAAACGTAACCACACCACACACTCGCCGGGGCTCTCGAGTCTCGAAGAGGTACGGTAGATTGAAGTGTTTAACGAAGTTCACACCTAGCAAATCTTTCGGGCGAAGCAGCCTTCTCATCAGCAAACAAAGGCCAACTCATCTCGTCTTTTCTCCACGGACCCCCAATTAGAGAACGCGGCGGGAACCCCAAATAGCTTTGAGTCGAGCTTATACACCCGGTTACAATGTAAGAGGTGTAAGAGGCTTCCACATTTCCCCACAGAGCTTTCCACATGGAACAAAGTGGGTACAGTAAAGGACACTTCTGCCTCGAATGGTGCGCACGGAGTTGCGGCAAGGCGGGGCGCCGCGCGCGGCGGGGCGGGTAGTCACGCGGGCAGGGCGGGCGGGCGGGAGAGTGCCGCGCATGCCGCACGCCTCGCCCCAAGTACTGCCCCATCTCACGCTCGGAGGTCGACTCTCTCTGCACCCGGACAGGACCGGCTGCTGCGGAACGGTGTGGGGCCTCTGTTTTGGTTGTGAACTTATCTCCCGGCCGAAGGTGCTTGTGGTCTGCAATCGATGCATCGAGGACTACTACACGGGATCGTCGCCGTGACGGCCTCGGCACATTCGCCTGTGCCGCCGCTCCTGACCGTAGTGCCGTCTCCGCCACTGTCTCCGCCACTCCCGCCCGCGCCCGACAATAGCGGATTCAGCCCTTTGCCGGCGCCGCGACCGCCTTCGACGGAGCTCGGACGAGCCCTGTCGAGCAACCAGCATGATGGGCGGCAGCTCGCGCACTCCACTAGCATCGTGGGCTCCGGGTCGATCGTGGGCAGCGTCACCTCGGCGTCCCTTGTGCCCAGCCATCGCCGTGAGCTGCAGACCGCGGTGAACACCGTCGCCGACCTGACAAGTGCACTCGCCAACACCGCCGTCGGCCGCATCGTCCTTGCCTCCGGCACCTACTACCTCACCGCCGAGCTCAGCGTCACCAGGAGCGTCGTCCTCGAGGCGGCGGTGGCAGGCTCGGTCGTGCTGCACGCACAAGCGAGCGACTCGAGTCCGCGCCGTGTGCTGTTCATCAACCCGGGCTCGTTGGGCGTCGTGCAAGTGATCGGGCTCAACATCACGGGAGGCTACTTGAGCTCTGGGGGGGGAGGTGGTGTCTACGCCTCTTCTGGCACTGTCACAATAACGTCTTCCTCGATCTACGGGAATAAAGCTTACACTGGCGGCGGTGTCTATGTCGGTTCCGGGACTGTCTCAATCGTCAACTCCCAAGTGTATTCCAATCAAGCTACCAGTCCTGTTGCAGGAGTTGGCGGCGGTGTCGACAGCGCCGGTGGCACAGTGTCCGTCTCATCAAGCACCATCAGTGGGAACACAGCTGCAAATTCGGGCGGCGGTTTTTCTGTCGGGGGCACAGTGACCATCTCTTCGTGCACCATCATTGGGAATACAGCTGGAGATGGAGGCGGTGTCATTGTCTTTTCTGGCACGGTCACGATAACGTCTTCCTCGATCTTCGGGAATACAGCTAGCTATAGTTCGGGCGGCGGTATTCGTCTTCAGTCCGGAGGCTCAGTCTCACTCATCAACTGTCAAGTGCATTCCAACCAAGCTTTACAAGCGTGCTCAACTTGCCGTGAAGGAGGTGGCGGTGTTGTTGTCTATTCCGGCACAATCTCAATCGTCAACTCCCAAGTGTATTCCAATCAAGCTACCAATGGCGGCGGTTTTGCTGTCTATGGAGGCACAGTGTCAATAGTGAACTCCCAGATCTACTCCAACACAGCTTGGACTTCAGGATCAAATGTCTATGCCAGAGGCCCGCCCTCAGGCAGCGGCGTCGTCGGCACCGTCTGCTTCTGGCCAACGACCCTCACTGACGGCGTCGATGGCACAGTCTCAACTTGCCCGGCACCGCCCCCCCTGCCGCCGCGCCCGCCGCCGCCGCCCTCGCCGCCGCCGCCCTCGCCTCCGCCTGCACCACCGCCCATCACATGCGGCCCTGGCACTTTCCTGAGCTCCAACACCCACCAATGCGAGATCGCGTGCGACCCTGCAAGCAACGGTCGGCGCATGGCGACCGAGGTGCCGCTCGACCCCGCCCTGTGTCGCGTTGCCCTCGATGGCGCACTCGATGACGTGCAGACCCTTGGCGACCGGGTGCAGACCCTTGGCGACCGGGTGCGCGACGTGAGCAGCTACCTCGACGAGCATCCGGAGGACTTTGCGAGCATCAGGAGCGAGGAGCTCCGCTCACGACTCAAGCAGCTTTTTGGGCAGCCGGCGCTCGCATAGGGCAAGCGAGCGTCGGCGTGTTTCCCTTGCCTACTCCTGC
>Ga0210245_101842_pt1 | contig 15358 bp, 12 predicted proteins | sample ChrtobMetaP3_4mM_FD_155450 | JGI IMG/M metagenome (GOLD analysis project Ga0210245, IMG submission 155450) | Chrysochromulina tobin associated microbial communities from unialgal haptophyte culture, Seattle, Washington, United States - P3_4mM | ecosystem: Host-associated > Algae > Haptophytes >...
CGCTGCCGCCTCCGCCCTCGCCCCCGCCGCCGCCGCCGCCCCCGCCGCCGCCGCCCTCGCCACCTCCGCCCTCGCCCTCACCACCGCCGCCGCCCTCGCCGCCGCCGCCCTCGCCCTCCCCGCCGCCGCCCTCGCCCTCGCCGCCGCCGCACTCGCCGCCCGCACCTGCGGGTGGCTGTTTGCCGCCACTACCCTCGCCACCACCCTCACCGCCGCCACCGCCACCATGGTCGCCACCACCCTCACTGCCACAACCGCCGCCCTCGCCGCCCCCGCCATCGCCGCCGCCATCGCCGCCGGCGATGAGCGTCGTCGGATTCGCCCTCGTGCTCGCCGGCGACGTCTCCTCGTTCACCCCGAGCGTGCGGAACGAGATGCAGGGCGCGATCGCGGCGCGGGCGGGCGTCGACCCATCGGCGGTGACGGTGACTGTGACATCGGGCAGCGTCATCGTCCTTGTGAGCATCCAGACGTACGCGGTGACGGCGACCTCGGTGCAGTCGACGATGGCCAGCGCGACGAGCAGCCCAAGCGGCGCGACAGCCATGCTCGCGAGCGTCACCGGCGTCTCGATCGCCGTGCTCGCGGTCGTGACGCCGCCCACCATCGCGAACGTCGCACCTCCGCCACCGCCACCGCCTTCCTCGCTCTCTCCATTTCCGCCCCCGCAACGGCCGCCAGGCGCGCAGGACAGCGCCGGTGGCGGCGCCATAGCCATCCTCGCCATCGCCGTGCCCGCGGCGATTGTTGGGCTTCTGTGCTGCCTGGCGATGGTCTGCTGGTGGTCGAGGCGCAGGGGAGTCGAGCTGCGGCGCAAAGACGTCAACAACTGGCTCCGCAATATGTCCGCGAGCACGGTCTCCGCAGAGCAGCTTCATCAACAGGAGCTGCCCGCGTGCAGCGTCTCCATGCCCAGTGGTAGCGGCGGTAGCGGCGGTAGCGGTGGCGGCGGTGGCGGCGTTGGTATCGAGATGTGCGATCGCTTCGACAGAGATTCCTCCAAAACGGAAGGCTCTTCACGAGCAGACAGTGCCGAGGTCGGCGCACGGCAGCAGGACATGTTGCGCCAGCAAAACGAGGAGGCGCAGAATGTGGCGGCGGCAAGGTCGGCGCGGGAGCGCGCGACGATCGTGCATCAGCCGCCTCGGGGGCGCTCCTCTGCAGGCTCCGCTGCCGACCTCTCCGTCGTTACTGACTCTCATGACGATCACGTCGACGCAGGCGAGCACCAGCTGAGCACCTATGAGCTTCGCAAGGAAAGGGGCGACGTAGGGGGCAATGGCGGGGGCCGCGCCTCTGGCATCAGTAGCGGCGCGTCGGGGAACATGGTGGCGCCCAACTGCAGCGACCCCGACGCGCCGCGCTCGGCCGTGCCAGGCATGTTGCACATCTGAGATACGCTCATCGGACGGTAACTGCCAAGGGTCAACGGATGAAGCTCCACCGGATCTTGAGCGAGCACTACCGGGAGGCAGAGGAGCTGCGCCACCAGTTCGAGCGCGAGGACGCGCGTGACAAGCAGCACAAGCTGCAGAAGCAGGGCCTGATCGAGCAGTAGCGCCGGCAAGGGCTCCAGGCATCCCTACAACGTCAGGAGCTGGTGGTGAACGGCAACGTGGCCATCGCCACCAAGGAGTCGTGGCCGCCGCAGAACAGCGACACGTGGATGGCCGGGCTGCGCGCCAGCTTCTACCAAGTCGACCCGAGCATACTCAGCGGCGCCAAGACGCAGTGGGCCGCCACCGCCCACGATTTCGTCACCCTTTGAGAGAGCGAGAGGCTCTCGCAGGAAACATGATGTTTGACAGTCATCCTACATCCAGAACGTGCCAGAATTTGAGCTGAGAATTGCGCGGACAAACTAGTTAGTCAGAGTTGAATGTAATTCACATGCTCCGCGTCTCACATGGGGTCATGTAAGGTGTGTGTATTCTGAGCGGGCAGTAACAGTGCCTGTCGTGTTAACGTTCACACCGCTTTACCTCACATTCACACACAAGGATCGAGGTGCGCCAGCATGAGGCGAGCGTATGGAGCCCTCGAGCGTTCACACGCGCTCGACGTGCGTGCCACGCAAGCGCCGCGACACCGCACCGGCCGCGTGCGAGTCCTGGTGCTTACCTAGCCATTGTGGCCAATGGTGCCGGTGCGCTGCTTGCACGTCCTGCCTCGAGGAGACCAAGGCGCTGCCACTCTGCCGGCTCCAACCTCGGCCGTTGCAGGGCCGTTGGTACCGAAAGCCAGCTGCCGGTTGGCATCACAAGGAGCCTTGCATCGACCAGCATCGAGGTACGCCCGCTCACTTTGTGCCCGACAATTGTAGCGTGGCACGCCACAGCGTAAGGCGCCTACGAGGGCGGCTCATGCTCATCGGCGATTCGCTGATGAAGTTCCAATTCGACGCGCTGCTCGCCTGGCTCCGACGCGCCGGGCGTACCATGCAGTGCACGGGGATTCACCGGCCAGAGACCTCACTGGCTCAGACGTCACGGACGGCGAGGCGAGGCGGTCGGCTGCGTGATCGGCTGCCTGAGCTCCTTTACGTGAACCGATACGAAGGCGCCGAGATGGACTGCGAGGCACGGGGTGCACCCGCGCTGACCTTGATGGTGCGCCGGCTCAACTTGCTCCCGCCGAGTGAGGCCGCGCTCGCCCGGGTGCTCGATCCGCTCTTCGCACCCGTTGGCCGAGACGGCACCGTTGTGCTCAACGTGGGGCTCTGGTACGGGCCTCTGGCGAGGCTCGGGGCGCTGCATGCAAGTGCTCACCACGGCGTCATTTCCCCACAGGTACGGCCCTCTCGCGAGGTTAGGGGGTCCGAACGCTGCCGATCGCAGTGCCGAGGCCGAGCACGGCGGCCACGGCGCCGTGGCGAGCATCTCGCGTCGTCCCGAGCGCAGCCCCCTCGCCGAACCAGCGGCAGCGGAGATTCGAGCTCACGAGGCGCTCGACACGGCGCTCTACACGGCGCTCGACTTACTCTCCACCGGTGTGCGCTCACTCGTCGCGCTCGCATGTCGCCGGACCCACTGGCCACGTGTCCTCTGGCGTGAGCACCTGCCGCAGCACTATGCCGGCGGTGGAGCCTTCCCAGGCCGCCCGCCGCGCGCCGCCCGTCACGCAAACGCGAGCGCCGGATGCATGCCACTCTCTGTGCATGAGGCGCGGCGCTTGCATGCACGAGTGGCTCGCCCCGCGATGGAAATGGTCGAGGGAGCCGCCACCAGCGCCGCCGCGGGCGCGCGGGAGGCGCGGGGCTCTTCACAGCAGGGCTCTTCACGGCAGGGCTCTTCACAGCAGGTCCCTTCACAGGGAGAGTCGTGCATGCGCGGCGCACGTGTGGTCGAGACGCTTCCCGCCTTTTGGCCTCTCGTGCATCGCCACATGGACCACCTCCCGTCACTACTCAGGTGATTGCATTTGATTGCATCTGATTGCATCTGATTGCGGGTGGACCACCCGGGATGGACGAGCCGACGCGGTGGTAGCGGCGGCGGCGTGGACGCCAGCGCTAGTCGCGCGACGCCGCGGCTCGACTGCACACACTGGCAGCCGTGCAGTGGAAGTATGATGTTGCTCAACCGGCTGCTTTTGGATGCAGTGGCATAGAATGGGCGAGGGTCAACATCTTGTGATCGCGGATCGAACGATCCACGAACCGTACGACCCTCTGGGGCCTATCGATCGTATCGTGGTCTTGTCCATCGTGCTTACGAAGCGGCTCTTCGTACTTCGTCTTCGCCCCCCAAAGCCATGCTGTCGGCGTCGCACAGGCACACGACGACACATCGTCACAGCTCACACACGGAGATCTCACATCTCTCAGGCCGGACGGTCACGCCGCCCGCGATCATGATTGTCCGGAGCGTTCTAGCGCTACGTCTTAGTCTCTTAGACCGAACGCGTCGGTCGGTCCGGATTGTTCTCGTCGTAATGACTAACGTTAGTTAGATCCTTGACGTACATGTACTCGCTAACCGCCGGACGAACCCGGAAACCGGGCGCGTCACAGTGCATCCCACGGTCCTAAGTCTTTAGCCGTCCCGGAGGAGGATGCATGCAAGGAAGCACTGCCCAAGCGCTGGTACACGGTATCCTTCGCGCCTCCTAAGAGGTCGCCATCGGGCTTGCGGCTGGCTGATGGTTGCCGTGCCCTTCTTTGGCTAGGCTGGCTCATGCTCGGTCTGCGTTCACGACTTGTCGTGCTCGGCGAAGTCGACGGCCGTGTTGCGTCGAGGGAGTTGTTTTGGGATCTGCTCGGTGAGGTTGACGGCCGTGGGTAAGACAGCACGGATTTGCGGCGTGTCGAGCTCGGTGAGGTTGACGGCCGTGAGCCGTGGGGCGATTGCATCAACAGAGAGAAGAGGACCGTCGGTAGGATGGCCGGGTTGGATGCCAAAGCCACCAGTCGCTCCTTAGAAAGCACACGCGGCAGGTTGCTAGCGCTCTGCAGTCGGCGGGCACCGCGGATCGTCTTGGGGAGCATCGTACCCATCTGGACGTGTGGCTTCTTGCCCGATGGAGGCATGATCACGCGTAACGTAAGAGCTTCAGCGGAGGCATCGGCCGAGAGGGACCGCTCATGGTGCACGCGGTGCCGACGAGCCGAGCGGGTCGGGGACAAGGGCAAGCGGTGCAATGATGACGCCGAGGTCAGGACGGGTCGTACCGCGTTGGTGCGCATGGCGCCGACCATCGTCTCACGCGCGAGCTTCATCGCCGTCTCGGTTTCCCACTGCTGTTTGTAACGGTGCTGATTCTGTTGCAGCGCCGTCTGCTTCTCGTGCCGTCGCACGGCGCGGTCTACCGAGTCCATGTGTGAGAGCCGCCCGAGGCGCTCCTGGTTCTGAATGAGGCGCGCAGAGCGCTTCGTGAACGCCCCATCTTCATCCGCCTGCAAGGACGTGCGCGCGCGCTCGAGCAACTCGTGCGTCGCATTGCGCGTCGCCACCGACAAGACCCGAACACCGACAAGACCCGAATCTGCCTTCGAGCCACCTATCGAGCCTGAGGTGCGTGGGCGATCCATGGCGCCGCGGTTGATGCTGATCAATGTGTTGCGCAGCTGAGCAGCGAGCACATCCCTTCGCAGGGCAGATACAGAGGCGCGAGCTTCAGCCGGTTTTACAGGTTGGCCCTTCATCTCCTTGGCCTTCTTTTTGGCTTCCTCCTTGGCTCTTCTACCGCGCTCGGCCGACTGCACGCGAGTCGCCGCGGCCGTCTCGATGGCGTCTTTCCGGATGATCTCATGTGCCGCCGGCTCCACTGTCGCCGGCCCCATTGCCGCCGGCTCCGCTGCCGCCGGCTCCGTTGCTGCCGCCTGGTCCTCGGCACTCCTGGCCCGGATCAGCTGCGAGACCGGCGAGCCGCGCTCAGCCGCTGCCTCCGCCTCCGCCGCGGCCGTCGCCGCCACCTCCTCCACCTCCGCCTCTGCCGCCGCGGCCGATGCTGCTGCCGCCTCCGCCTCCGCCGCCTCGGCCGCTGCCTTATCGGCATCCTCCGACGCGGTCGCCGCCGTGGCCGCCTCCGCCGCCGACGCTGCCGCCGCCGCCGCCGCCGCCGCCGCTGCCGCCGCCTCTGCGGCGGCCGTCTCGGCTTCCGCCGCCTCCTTTGCAGCCGCCTCCGCCGATGCCGCCTCGGCGGCCACTGCTTCAGCCGCCGCTGCCGCAGCCGCTGCCGCCTCAGCCGCCGCCGCCTCCGCCTCCGCCTCCGCCGCCTCCGCCACCGCAGCAGCAGCCGGAGCTGCCTCTGCCTCCGCCTCCGCCTCCGCCTCCGCCTCCTCTGTGGCTGCTGTCTCGGCCTTTGCCGCCTCCTTTGCAGCCGCCTCCGCCGATGCCGCCTCGGCGGCCACTGCTTCAGCCGCCGCCGCAGCCGCAGCCGCCGAGGGTGCTGCACGACCTGCTCGCGACTCGGGTGGCGTCAAATTCGACTTCACGACCGTTCAGTCGCGGTGTGGCTACTTCCAGGGGTGCCTCCTCTCTACCGAAAAGGCCAAGATTTTTATGGCCAGCCTCAGCGAGGCGATCGACACGCTGGTCGGCGGCGGCGGGGTTCGTCTGTGGAACGGCACTTTCCACGGGGGACGGCGGTACCCGAGCATTCTTTGCGCCGACGACCTGCTTGGTAGCTTGACGAGCTGGGTGGCTGGCATCGTCTTCATTCGCCTTCTGGACGAGTGGGCCGACGTCTCGGCTAGCCACTTTGGCATCGCCGACGACGCGTCCAAGACTACGTTCTCTGCCATCTTTGTCGATGGCTCCGGCGTGCCGCACGAAGCCCCGGCGCCGCCTGCATTCCTCGCCGCCGCGCGCATTGGTGGCCGCGCCATCCCGCGCCTCCCGTACGACGCCGAGTACGCACACGTCGGCGATCGACGCAAGCTCAATGGCGATCAGAGCCCCACCCGGGGCAAAGCGGTTGGCCTCTGCATGGCGTGGCTCAAGCGCGTTGAGCAGATGTGCCGGTGCAGCCCTCGCGAGTTTGCTCATGCCACGACCGTCGGCCTCGCTTCCATCATCGACGCGTACGCCCCGTTTGCGCCGTTGACTTTTGCGCAAGCCGAGGCAATTGAAAAGGTCCGGCGCGCCATTCATAAGCGACGCTTCCGCGGGCTGGTATCTGCAGCCTGTGCTGACCGGTATCTACCTGATGCTCTGCACGCGGCTCCACAGTACGGCCTCCTCACGGCAGGCCTTCTTGAGGCCTTGCGCGTTGGCGATGGGTGGATGCACTGCGCCTCTCTCAACGCCGCCAGCATCCACGCAGTTATCTCCGACGCCATCTCCGATGGCATCGACAGTCAGCTTCGATTCTGTGCCCGGGCGCTTCTTTCCCTTACGTGCTTTCTCTGGGGCAGCTTTGGTGCCCATCCGGCCACTTGGTCTTGGGTACATCTTGAACATCTTCTTGCAAACCCAGATCCGTCCGTTGGCTCCTCCTCGGTGGGCCGTGTCTACGCCACCGAGGTCTACATGAAAAACGTAGCTTTGCTTCGCCGACTCGCCGCATTGACCAACGGAGATCTAGCGCCCTCGTTCAACTTCACCTTCGAACACGTACCGCCCGCTGGAGATCCCTTTGATCGGACCGCCCTCATCTACTCTTCCAAGCTGGCGCATGATACCCTACGTTTGTTTGAGGGCGACCTTATCTCGGAAACCACGTGCGTGCAACTTGGGCGACGTCGTCGACCGGTGTGGCTTCTCCTCTCCGCAGGCATTGTCGTCCGGTCGCATGTATGTCGTGCGGACGGCTCCGACTTTATGACCTTTGCTGAAGCGGCACTGGTCGTTCCTGCGTTTGCGCGACGTGCGGGTACTACGCTCCTCGCCTCGCAACGCGCGTGGGATCAACTGATTACCGACCTTCGCGATCTCGACGTCGAGTCGGTCCCGAGAGAAGCCGTCCTCGACGCTCAGGCGATTTGGAGGGGCACGTCGTTTAACATGGCCGGAGCGCCTGACGGCTCCGCCGGCACTGGGCCTCGCGACGAGCTCGACGACCTCATCCAGCGCATGGCGAAAGGTGACGTCGCCGCCGCGAGCGAGTGGACGGCTGCTTATCGCACCTGGTCCGCGGCACCGCCTCCCCCGCGATGCGAACGGCCGCTGCCGTCACCCACCGCTGCGGAACTCTGCGGCCCCCACACTCGATTTCTCGTCCCTGCGCGCGGGGGCGAGATTGAGACCATTGTTCGAGGACGGCCCGCTCCTCCCTGCTCTGCGGCTGATGCGGCCGTGCTTGCGCGGTTCCGGTCGCAATCGTGGCGCGTCGCCCGCGACGGCCGCTCGATTGCCTGCTCACACGGCACCGAGCTCCAGCAGGCGTCCGTCATCGTACAACTCTACGCGGCCGCGCTCCCCATCGCCATCGCTGCGTTTGATCGAGAGCAAGCAGCCAAGGCTCAACGTCGTCTCAAAGTCAACGAGAAGCGCAACCTCGCTGGACTTGACCCGCTGCCGCCCGATGAGCCTACTCCCGAGGAGATTTCCTGGCAAGGGGGACCGGGCTTCTGTGTCGCTCTCGCCAATGCTACCCTCGACGAGATGCTCGCCGATGAACAGCGCCAAGGGTTCGCCTACACGGCCGCGGTCGTTGGCGACGGGTCGTGGGACCCTCGGCGGAAGCGCCTCTCTCGCGCCGCGCTGATGCACACCGGTGCATGTCTCGGCGGTGCTCTCGACGCCGACGACTTGATTGGAGGCACCCGCGACAATTACGATGCCGAGCTCGCGCACCGCGTCGATGCGCTCGCAAGGCTCGAGGGACAGCGCGTTTTCTATATCTTTGACTCCACCTCTCCCATTCTCGCAGGGGAGCACTTTCGCCGCCTGAGCCTCCCAGCTCGTTCACGCATGCTCTGCGACAACTGGCTCGCCTGGGCCATGGCGTTTGAGCAGCGCCTCGAAACGCTCACCTACTGGTGGTCGCACTCTCACTGCGGCCACTTGCCCGAAGCCGCCTTCGACGCGCTCGCCAAATCGTTTCTCTCGGGCGATCCGGTGCCCCTTCCTCGCCCTCTCGAACCTCCTCGCCACCGGTCCATTCGGCACTATGCCAAGGGCTCCGAGCGCGACCTCATGCTCCACGTGTACAATTTACACGTCGTGCGGACGCACTACACCACGCCCTCTTCGATGTTCGCACGCCCAGGGTGCCTCGAGTTTCTGCGGGTTGCCAAGCTCAACGACCAGCAGCGCTCCACCGTGCTGGCTGTTCGGGATGATCGAGTACGGCTCTTGGGCAGCCGCGTCTTTCGTGACACGGGTCCGCACTCCCTCGGAGCGGTGCTTACCAAACTAGGCTGCCCGTGCGGCAAGGGGCGACAGACTGTCGAGCATGTTCTCTGGGAGTGCGAGCTCTCCAGCGTCGTCACGCGGCGCGCGACGCTCCTCACTCCTGCCTGCACCGCCCTTGGTACCGCGCTCGATCGCTGCGAACCCATCACACGCGATCACGCCGTCTCCTCGATTGCGCGTCGTGCTCTTGAACGCGGACAACGTCCGGAGGCGTACCGTACGCTAACGGGTGCTGGGACACCCTTGAGCATCTCGCGAGACGAGGCGCGACAGGCCGCTCTCGCGCACGTGCTCGGCGTCGTTCAGGAGCCTTTGAACTGGTTTCGCCCGACCATCCAGCTCGCCCGCCCTCTCCTCCATGCCTCTCTTGCTATGATTGCTGCCGCGATTCAGGCCTCCACGACCACACTTCGGCACGCAATCCTCACCAGCCGTCGCCGAATGACACTCTACTGCGCCCTACAGCGGCTTCGGTATCAGACTTGGACCCACCCTAAGCCAGCAGGCACGCCGTGCAGGTGCTGTGCAATTCCCGGCTCGCCCGCGCCGGGCGTTCACGTCCTAGGGTCGCGCCGTCCGATCGATGGTGCCCGCGCCGTTCAAGCTGTTCAACAGCGGGAAGGCGTCCGCGCCCAGGGTCCCCCCCAGCTCTCGAGCATTCGCTCTTTCGTCACTCGCGCTCGTGAAGAGGCGTTTCAATCGAGCAGCGCTGCTCGCGAGGTCTCTTTTCGGCTACTGCAGGATTGCCTCGCACGGGACGACGACGCATCCGCCGCGCTTGCACGAGCCAACGACGCTCGGGCGCTTGCTGACGATGCTCGGGCGTCTGCTGACGACGCTCTGGCGCTTGCTGATGCGCTCGACGGGATCGACGAACTTTCTTCTACGCAAGCATGTGCAGACGCGGAGCGTGCACGCGCAGACGCGGAGCGTGCACGTGCAGACGCGGAGCGGGCATTCGCTGCGCATCGCGCGGCCGCCGTCGAAGCCGCCCATGCTGCTCGACTCTCGAACGCGGCGGACGCCCGCTATCGTGACCTCGATTCGCACGCCCATCGTGTCTCGGACTTCACGTATTTCGCCGCCCAACATGTCTCCGGTATTATTCTCGACAGCCAACGTGCAGCGGTTCGATCACATCGGGCTCAGAAAGCGGCCGCGGCGGCGAGGGCGGCGGCAACGCCGCGCCTCACCCCTGCGGAACGCCGGGTGCTCACGGTCCAGCGTAAGCGGCGGCGAAGGGAGGAGCAGGAGGCAGACTCAACCGTCCAGTTTCTTCTCGCTAAACGACGCCTCGATGCGTGCCCGGGAGCCGCTGACATGGTCGATCGGGCTCGCGCTGCTGCGCGCAGGTGTCGCGCGAACGTCTTGAGCCTCGACGATCGACTACGGGCGACCCGCCGATCGGCGATCGTGGCCAGCTACATGGCTTTGCGCCGCGAGGTGGCGGGCGCTAGCCACGCGGTGCAGGAGATCGTGCTGCGTATGCGCACGGCTGCGCGCGACATGCGCAGAGGGGTGCTGGCTCGGAGACTTCACGGGCCCACCCCTCGGATGGGGTACGAGTGGCGAGTGCGGATCCGGCTCACGGGGCTCACGCCGCCGCGGCGCTCGCGCGTGCGTGCGGCGGCAGCTGTGGCCGCTGCGAACAGCGGTCCTATTGGTTCCTCTGCTATACATTCGGGGGAAGGGTGGCACCAGGCTGGCGCAGATGCTAGTCCGGTATTCTCTCTTCCCCCAAGATCCGCCGACTAACGGCTTGTGTTCACACGAGTTATTTGTGTTAGCACGGGCTGTGTCGGCCACACCTCCGTCCATAGTGATAGTGGCTCCCGTGCTTGGGGGTCCGGAGAGTGTGCGCGTTGTGTTGAGCAGCAGCAGCAGCCCCTACATGTAACACTTGTTACTGTGTGCACGATTCATCCTTCTTGGTGTGCACCGGCACGCAGCTGCCTGCCCATAAGCTGCGCGCGCGCGCAAAGGTATCCGTCTGCACTACCGTTGGCCTGGCCCCGAGCGCAGACGCGTACCATCATCGCTCCCATGCCCAGCGCCGTGGCGCGTGCTGGCGCCAGCCCCGCAGCGCCCGCGCCGAGCAATTGCGCTGCTGGGCACGCCCGCGCCGAGCAACTTCGCTGGGCGCGCACGCGCGCGAGCCAACCCAGTGGCTGCACGCCGGCGATCGATAGCGCGCGACTCATCGCGCGCTACCCGCCCGCCTGCTTTCCTACGCAGATTTCATCCTGAAGACTTCAAGACACCGAACCCGTGAGCCTCAAGATTAATGCTGCGCCTTCTGCTCGTCGCATTACCACTCGTCGTCGCATCGCCGGCGGCGTTCGACGCACAGGAGATCGACGCCCTTCAGATCGAGGTGCAGTTTCCGCTGCAGATCGAGGTGCGATATCCGCCCGGGTCCCGCCCTCTTCGCCCTAGCCGCCACGCGAGATCAACACGACAGCCCTGCCACACACTCCACTCCGCAAGCACGACACCCGCCAGCCGCACACATCACAAGGGACGCGCCGCGGCACTAGAATGCGGGCAAGACGAACCACCCTTCGATCTACGTCGTCACCAACCTCTCCAGAGACCAGGGATACCAACCCACCATCCACAAGTGTGCCCCCAGCCCGGCCGGCTATCACGCATGCGGCGCAGCTTCGGTCGGCCCTGCCGCTGCGCGCGCGAAGCCGTTGCGCATGCTGCACGTGCACGCGCACGAAGCCACGCGCGCGCGCAATGTCCGCTCCCGCGCCTGCCCGACTCCGTAGACTCCGCGCCCGCCGAGGCGCGATGCAACTTGCGCTGGCCATCGGCTCGTGTGCGAACGCGCCGCCTCGCTTGTTTTGCTGACGGCTTGCGCGTTGCTTCCCCGGTGCAGGCAGCCGCGGCTGCGAGCGGTCGGGCACGACGGCCACCTCGCCCTCGACATCTCCGCCACGACCGGTAGGTGCAACGTCGACACCACGGTCACAAGAGGATCCGGCCGCCATCACGCCCGCGCTCTCCCGCATGGCCCAGGCGGCGCGGACCTGTGCCTGTGAAGCCAGTGCCTGTGAGCCGGGCGTGGGCGTCCTCGAGGCTGCGGCCCCGTCGGCGCACTGCTCGACCCGCTTACCATCAACAGCGGCCCCGTCGACTCCGTCCTGGTCATCGGCGCCATGCGAACCAAGGGCGTTGCCACGCCGGCGCCGCCTCTCGCCACGGGTCCACCACATCACCGCCTCTCGCACGACGCCAGCCTACACCCCACTCACCCGTGTAGCACTCGCCTGCATCTACACTGCACACACCACACCGCCACTCACGTCACCGCCTGCCACTCGCACCCCGCTTCCACTCCACCGACCGTGCCCCAGCTCACACGCTTCTCGTGCCTGCGCGCAGCCCTCACATGACAAGACCTTCTCGCCGCCCACCGCAGTCGGCGAGACCCCTGGTTCGTCCTACCAGCTTCATGAGGACAACAACGCCTCGGCCGCCGCCGGCCAAGGCGCCACGCACGATGAGCCGCTTGCGGTGCGCGCAATCACTGCACTGCACGAGTGCGAGCCCGGAGCCCGCAGCCTGCAGGCCCCGCCCAGTACGGCGCCCTTATTCCCAAGGGGACGCCTGTGGCCGCTGCGCCATGATCGCCCCTGCCTCGCCTCCACCTTCCGCATGGCATGTCCACGCCATGCAGTGCTCTCCGAATGAGCTGACGGCCGAGCGATGGTACGCTGCAATATCTCGCCTGCAGGTGCATTCAGACAAGACGACCACCACGGCGCTCTCGCCTTCGCAACCGCCTGTCTCCAGCCCACCGCCCCCTCCCGTGTCAACACCTCTGGCACCCGCGGCACCCTCTGCCCTTTGCACCAACACTGTCACTCGCATCGGAATGCCAGTTGATGCCTTGGGTGACTGCTGCGACAACGGCGGCCCGGGCGCCGAGTACCCGGATTGCCAGTACGACATCGACTGCGGCATGCGACAATCGCTGCCACTGCCGACAACCAGTTCACCCCCCTGGTTCACCCCCGGCAAGGACATCTGCTTGGAGACGTGCTTCTGCGCCGATTGCGACGACGGCGGCTCCAGCTCCGAGATGACGATGTGTGCGTACAGCCCCGACTGCGTGGGCTGTGGACCGCGCCAACCTTTGCCACCATCGCCTCCAAGGGCCCCGCCTGGGCCACCATCGCCAAGGGCCCCGCATGGGCCACCATCGCCTCCAAGGGCCCCGCCTGCGACCCCATCGCCTCCCGGCCTGTGCTCAACTGCTGCGTTCCTCGGAATGCACGCTCGCGGCTCCAATCGCGACGACGGTGGCCCATGCGACGAAGGTGGCGCCAGCACCGAGTTCTCTGACTGTAAGTATGGCACAGAGTGCGCGGACTGCGGCCCGCGCGCACAGCCGCCCCCGCTGCTGCTTTACAATACGTCAGAGCTGCGCTCAGGCAACACCGGCAAGGTCGTGCACTATACCGGCAATCGCGTTCGCCCCACCGTCGAGGAAGCGGCGCATGTGGTCAGCGACGGCAGCGGTGTGCCTTGGGATGCGGTGGAGTGGCTCGACTTTGGCAACGCACTCTTAAGGCTGGGGTCGCTCGTCTTCGCCGTAAGCTGGAGGCAAAATCGGTCCAACCGTAACCAGTGCCTCACCTTGGCATTCCTCATGCTCTGCATCCCGAGGGTGAGCGCCATGGAATCGACACGGCCTGATGGTGATGGAACTGCTGCGCATCAGACGGCGTCGGCGGCGCCGCCGAAGCCTCCGCCTCCTCCACCTCCGCCGCCTCCGCCGCCGCCGCCGCAGCCGCCGCCGCCGCCGCCGCCGCCGTTGTTTATCAAATTGTGCACGGATGAGTTGAGCAGTGGCGCCTTCAACTTAAATGGCGCACCCATGCCGTGCTCCTACTTCTCAGCAAAGCCCACTGCTTGCGCTTCCTATTCCATCGCGCGGACCACTTGCCCGGTCGCGTGCGGAACGTGTTCGCCTCCCCCGCCTGGCCCCTCGGACCTCATGGTCTTGGCAGGCGCCGTAACGAGCCACCCTGTTGCCATGGCGCACGAAGTACAGTCACATCTACCGATGCCACTCGCCCGGCCATCGCCGCCACCGCGATCGCCTTTGACGGAGCTCGGACGAGCCCTCCCAAGCAGCCAGCATCATGGGCGACAGCTCGCGCACTCCACAACCATCGTGGGCTCCGGGTCGATCGTGGGCAGCGTCACCTCGGCGTCGCTTGTGCCCAGCCACCGCCGTGAGCTGCAGACCACCTGCACGGAGACGTGCAATTGGGCCTTCGACTCCGATTGTGACGACGGCGGCCCCGGCTCCGAGTTCCTGAACTGCGCCCTCGGCACCGACTGCACGGACTGCGGTCCGCGCTTGCCCCTCTTTTATATATCAACCGTCGGCACGTGGGCGGCTGGGCGCGCAGCGTGCCAGGCTCTCGGCGGCGATCTCGCAAGCTTCCACAGCGCCGCGGATAATGCCGCTGCGTTTGCCGTCATCCCTCAATCCGCCACTGCCTGGATCGGTGCGACCGACGCGGTAAGCGAGGGCACCTGGAGGTGGTCCGATGGCACTCCGTGGGACTACTCCAGCTGGCACCCTGGTGAGCCAAACAACCAGGGCGACGAGGATTGTGCCTGGATCTATCCTAGTGGGACCTGGAACGATGGGCCTTGTTCAAATAGCTTTGGCGCCGTATGCCGCGCGTCTCCGCCGCCGCAATCACGGCCGCCGCCACCGCCGCCGCCGCTGTGCGCCGTCGACGGCGCGTACACCTTCACCGGGGCGGCGACCTCCTACTTGACGGCCACGTCGCGCACCGGACTCGTCGGCGGGGGGCTTGGCTTCACGCTCTGCGCGTGGGTCTACCGCACGCGGACAGGCTCTTTGTGGGATCGCGTCATCGATTTCGGCAATGGTCAACAAGCTGACAATGTCGTCGTGTCATTTTTGGGCTCACCGGGGTACGACGTGTATCATGGGAGTGCCTACGACCTATTCCATGCAAGCTCGGCGTCGTTCCCTGCAAACGTGTGGACTCACGTCGCGGTCGTGCAGTCGCGTGCGAGCCTCACCGACACCTACGGGCCCGCCCAGATCTACTGGAACGGTGCGAGCGTTGCGACGACGTCGTCGATGCGCTTCCCGCTGCCGGTGAGTCGCTCCAACCTGTACGTGGGCAAGAGCAACTGGGCCGGTGAGGCAACGTTCACGGGCCAGATGAAGGACCTGCTGGTGTGGGACGTCGCCCTCAGCCCGGCGCAGCTGGATGGCGTGCGGCTCGGCGGCGGCCTGCCGAGCACGCCAGCGCCGCTCATCTCGATGATGCGCACGTGGTGCGGGGCAGCGCCGCCCTCGCCACCGTCGTCGCCGCCGTCGCCGCCGCCATCACCGCCTCCGTTGCCGCCGCTGTGCGCCGTCGACGGCGCATACACCTTCACCGGGGCGGCGACCTCCTACTTGACGGCCACGTCGCGCACCGGACTCGTCGGCGGGGGGCTTGGCTTCACGCTCTGCGCGTGGGTCTACCGCACGCGGACAGGCTCTTTGTGGGATC
>Ga0210245_101850_pt1 | contig 15312 bp, 16 predicted proteins | sample ChrtobMetaP3_4mM_FD_155450 | JGI IMG/M metagenome (GOLD analysis project Ga0210245, IMG submission 155450) | Chrysochromulina tobin associated microbial communities from unialgal haptophyte culture, Seattle, Washington, United States - P3_4mM | ecosystem: Host-associated > Algae > Haptophytes >...
CCCTGCGCCTGGACACCAACAAAATCGGTGACGAGGGTGCCAAGGCCATCGCGGGTGCCCTGTCCTCGGGCACAGGGGTGCTGACCAAGCTGTGGCTTGGTAGCAATAGCATGGGAGATGCAGGAAAGCAAGCATTGCAAGATGCGGTGAAGGACCGCAGTGGATTTATGTTGCATCTGTAGCTTCAGGGCGGAGTCGTTCCCGCGTCGGAGGTTTCAAAACAGGTGTAGATGGTCAGAGCTGTATGTGTTCAGTGAATTTTCCCTAAGTTCGTAATTCTGCCTAGGGTGCTGAAAGATTTACGGAAAGGGCCAGCACGCGCTTCCACGCGCCTCGGCATACACAGTACTGTGGTATCATGTTGTATCGTATCCGGGCTTTCCGAGGTGCGAATGCGACGGTGCGACGGTGCACGGTGCACGGTCGTTCAGGTTTCACACGCGTCGCCCCGGTCCCGGATCCCACATGCATGCCCATGTGCACACACTCCTCCCGGACGGCGGACGACTGTTTCGCCGCGCCTCTTGCCTCAGGGTGAGGCAGGCTGCATCAAGTCGTGGGGCGCTTCCTGCGGCCACCCGCTCCAATCCACAGAAGAGAAGCACGTTCAGGACCCGTGCAAGTCTTCCTCTTTCTCCTTCGACTTTTCGCGCTTGGGGCGTTTGCCGAATCGCAGGCTCGAACCGATCAGCCCGCCCGAGATCGAGCTGATCATAAAGAAAGCATACCAGCCGGTTGGGACAAAGTAAAGCCAGCCTCCTCCAGTGCCGAGAATGAAGCCTGCCATGCCTCCGAGCGAGAAGCCAGTGACCTGGGACTTGGCGTGCGTGATGAAAGCTACGCCGACGAGGATGTAGTTGAACGCGAGCAACGCAATTTTGAACACACTCTCCCACATATCCGCAAACGTTGACAGATTCAAATTGGTTCTGTCTTGGGCGATGGACGTTGCGACGCTGTGATACACCAGCGCGCATAAGACGACGTAGAGAAGGCCGGTGATTATGGACGGCATCCACAGCACCTTGCCAGCCGCATCGAAACTCCTCGGATCGATCAGATCCATCGGCTGCGACCGTGTGGTGCGTGTGGAGAGCGGACACAGCGTCGGATGTGAACGTTACCCGTAAGTCAAGTCAAGTCAAGTCATGGTTGTCTGTTGTTTATGTATAGACTTGACTTGACTTGAACGTTAACACTACAGACGCGACAACCGGTGCTACGGCACTGTTACTGCCCGCTCATGGATGTGAGCTCATTCATATGAATACACACAACGTAACAGTGCCCGCCGTGTGTGTATTCATTACAGTGTGTGTATTAAGCACAACAGTGTGTGTATTAAGCAACTGTGCTTAATGACAAAATGGCGGTTACTGGCTACCTTCTCTCCAACGGCACACGCACTCCCGCGAGCCTAGGCGCCCTCGATCTCGGCAATCTTGGCCGCGAGAGGCCGCGGCGCCACGGGCCGAGCGTACAAGAAGAGCTCGCCCGACCGGTCCTCGACGATCCGAATGTCGCCATCAAAGTAGACGAGCTTCACGGAGCACGTGGGTGCGCGCCCCTGGTTCCACGGCAGCAGCTTCCACACAAACCCGACCGGCACTTTGAGGCTCCAGATTAATTGAGCAATCTGCTTGCCCAGGTCCCCAGGTAGAGGGCGCAGTCCCGAGAGGCCAGGGACAGGCCGACTCGTCGTGTAGAGCACCTCCATGTCGATCTTGTCGCCGTTGAGCGCCGCGGACGAGGCTGTGATCACGCACCCGCCAAACGTGGGCAGCAGCTTGAACCATCCCAGGATCGGAATCACGGTGAGGGAGAGAAGGTTGGTGTCGAACTCGGAATAGAGACGTCCAGTCGCGGCATCAATTGTCTGGGCGACGCGCCCGATCTTGGAGACGCCCCAGGAGCATGTCTGCAGCTCATGCAGCTTGAAGAAGAGTTCGGCCTTGTCGGGGGCGCCCGCGTTCGCGTATGCCTCCTGAATCGCTAGGAAGAAGGGCGACGAGCGAAAGATGCCGTGCGCGACGTTGGTGAAGACGAGCTCCCATTCGCCGTCGAGCGCCGCTAGGTTGGTGGGCAGCGGGGGAGATGCCGCGATGAGCTCGCGCATGAGCGACGTGGTGATCTCCATGCGCTCGCGATATGCATCCGACGAAGTAGGGTTGTACGACTGCCCGCGGTCCAACGCAGCGGCAGAGATGAGGATCTTCATCTTGAGCTCGGTGTTCACGCCCGTCTGCGTGAGGACCGGTGCGACGACGGTGGAAGCTGCTCGCATCAGCGCGGGTCCTGCGCGCGAGCTGGCCGTCAAGGCCGCGGTCGCCAACCACATCTGGGTCAGAGCCATCGATCGTGCAGGTTCTCGGCCGATAAAAAGACAAAAAAAAGACGCCGGTTGATGAGGGGCGGCAGGGAGCCGGGACACACGCGGGATAGCTCCCCGGTGTCTTATTTCCGGTTCTTGACTTGACTTGACTTGCCTAATTTGACGCATTTTTTCCAGAGCGCACTCAAGTGGCTGGACGCGCTTCACGCGGCCGCGGTGCCGGCAACGATTCAGTCCGGCGACTAGACTTGCCTAATGATTCTCGGCTGCGGCGGGCGTCGATCGATGTCTCTCTGCCTGGTCGCCTCTGTCATCGTCATCGGCGCACCGACGACCGGACCGACGACCGAGCCGTGCATCGACGAGGCGCCCCATTGCGGCGCGTGGGCAGCAAACGGTGAGTGCGAGAAGAACCGCAGGTACATGCTCGCCTCATGCCCAGTTGCGTGCGGCGTCTGCGACCTTCCGAGCCGGACCGCGCCCAGCAGCAGCAGCGCGTCGAATCCGGCTGCCGCGCCGGCAGCGTCGGCGGCGATACCCAAGGAACGGCCGCCACCTTCGCCACCACCATCGCCATCGCCGCCCTCACCGTCACCCGAGGAGCTGCCGCCACCACTGTCGCCTTCACCCGCTCGCGCCACCGCCAGCAAGACCGCTGCCAGCAGTACTGCTGCCAGCAGTACTGCTTCCAGCAACGCCACCGCCAGCACTGCCACCGCCAGCGCCGCCGACGTCGTCGTCGAGGACCTGCTCGCTCCCAAGCTCACCTCCTCCGGCGAGGACGAGCCCAAGGGACATGCCCGCTACGGCGCCGCACGGCTGCCCGGCAATATGAGCGCTCTATCGAGCACGATCCTGCAGCAGGCGCGAACCGGCCTGACGAGCGCGCTGCGCGAGGTGCGCAGCTGCCGCGCCGCGCGCCAGCAGTGCAACAACGAGCTTGAGGTGTGCCGAGCGGGCACTCTCGCGGAAGATAAGCGCCATCTGAGCGACGACCAGCATCTGCAGACGGAGGCACAGCATTGCCTGGTCCAGCTGCAGCACACGCGCGAGCAGCTGCAGGCACGCACGCAGGAGCTCGCTGACGAGAAGGGGCGCGCCGAGACGATCACAAACGCCGCCCAGAAGCAGCTCGCGACGGCGCGTTCGCGCCTGCAGCAGGCGACGAGCGCCGAGGCCGCATGCAAGACGCAGCTCGAGCAGGTGCGAGCTCGCTGATGGCCTCTGATTGCCACTGATTGCCTCCCTCATTGAGAGCAGGTGCGAGCTCGCTGATGGCCTCTGATTGCCACTGATTGCCTCCCTCATTGAGAGCAGGTGCGAGCTGAGGGTGTCGGATTGTGCGCTGAGGGCATCGGAGTGCGTCGGAGTGCATCTGAGTGCATCTGAGTGCATCTGAGTGCCTCTGAGTGCGTCTGAGTGCATCGGAGTGCATCGGAGTGCATCGGAGTGCGTCGGAGTGCGTCTGATGGCCACTGATGGCGTCGGATGGCCACTGATGATCGATGATGAGCTCGGATGGTGGTGCTCGACATCACAGACGGCCAGCGCCGAGGCGCATGCATGTGCTCACCACGGCGCTTCGCTCCCCTGCGCGACCTCACAGACGGCCAGCGCCGAGGCGCAGCAGCAGCAGGTCCAGGCGCAGCTCGGCGTCCTTCGTCGAAAGCTTGAGCAGAAGGAGCAGCTCGAGGACGCGATTGAGGGCAAGCACTCGAAGCTGACGGAGGTGCAGCCTTGCGTTCCGGATAGCCACTGACCGTTCCTGATGACCACTGATTGCCACTGATTGCCACTGATTGCGTTCCGGATAGCCACTGACCGTTCCTGATGACCACTGATTGCCACTGATTGCCACTGATTGCGTTTCGGATAGCCACTGACCGTTCCTGATGGCCACTGATTGCTCTTGTTCTTGATAGCCACGGATTGCTCGGCGGGCAGCTGTACCGTGCCGTCGAGGCCGCCGATTTCCAAACTGACTGCCGTTGAGTACCGTCGAGTGCCGCTGAATGCCTCTGAGTGCCGCTGAGTGCCGCTGAATGCCTCTGAGTGCCGCTGAGTGCCGCTGAATGCCTCTGAGTGCCGCTGAGTGCCGCTGAGTACCGTCGAGTGCCGTTGAGTGCCACTGAGTGCCACTGAGTTCCGTTGGTGGCTGTGGCTCTTGCAGGTGTACCGTGCCCTGGAGGCCGATTGCCTCTGATGACCTCTGATGACCTCTGATGACCTCTGATGACCTCTGATGACCATCGCAGGTGTACCGTGCCCTGGAGGCCGATTGCCAAGCGGAGCTTTCCAAGCTTCGAGCCGCCCAACACGACGCATCGACCGGTGCGCCGCCTCCACCGTCCAAGGCGACGAACGCCGGGACGGGCGCCGGGATGGGCGCCGTGTCGGGCGACGGACACGCCGAGGCCGAGGCGTCAATGCATGGCGGCGGCGGCGGCGGCGGCGCTAGTGGCGGCGGCGGCGGAGCGGGCGGCGAGGGCGGCAGCGCGGCGCCGTGCCGAGCGCCGTCGTCGATGCCCGGAGGATGCGATCCGATTGCACTGCTCATCAGCGGCGTGGGCGGCAGCCTGATCGGCTGGATGCTCCGCGGCCGAGTCAGCGGCGGCGCACGCCGGCCAGCCGCGCTGCCGATGAGCATGAACCACGGAGGATCGCGTGGGGGAGGCGCTGGGGCGGGCGGCTCACATGGAGCCGCGGAGGAGGTGGGGGGTTGGATGCCGTTGCCTACGTCACGCGACCTCAAGCTGTCTTAGCCGTTAAAAGCGTTCTTGTGCTTATTCGGTTCGGTTCAAATGATACAAGCGTAGCTCGTTCAGCGTCGCGCGTTCTGCACGATTGCGCGAACTCGTTATAACTCGAAACTGAAACTCTTCATATTCGGCTTTCGGGCACGCGGGGTATACAACTCACCATACGATACGCCACGATCGTGCGCGCGTCGTCGGCGTCGCGTGGTGAGGGTGGAGCGGAGACGGTGGAGGTCGAGGTGCGGGGAGGACCGGACTATAACGAAACTATAACGTAAGCGCTGGGCGTCAACATCTACCGCCACGTCAGATGAATTTTAGGAGATGCGCTCGTATTTGTCATTGTGCTCACAATGTGCTTGTGGCGTGGGCACACAGGGCGTGGATGCCGTTATAGCCCATGTGGTATAGCCGGGCCGTCCTCGATGGCGGAAGATGAAGGGGGTACGCCCAGCCCCCAGCCCTCGCCCAGCCCTAGCCCCACGGTGCAAGGTAGGTGCAAGGTGCACGGTGAGCTTCGCATACCCAAGGGGCTTCCCCTTGGCATACCCGTTTACTTACGTTTACTGTTGGCAGTTCCAGTGTTCAGCCCCGAACCAACGGCAAGATGAGCAGGTTGCCTACATTCGCGAAGAGGTGCACGCCACAGTGCACGAACGCGCCCGGCAGCAGATGACCACGCACCGTGAGCACTCGGCCGACGGCATAGCAGAGCGCCCCAAGTGCGTACCCGCCAAAGATCCGCGGCGCCCAGCCCGGTGCGCATGAGCGGCTTGCTAACCATATCTGGCAAGCCATGCCTACACGCACGGTGACAAGGTCGACAGCGCGCCGGGCGCTCTCCTTCACCTGATGATGGAGGCCATCAAAGGTCATCAGTGGCCCTCAGTGGCAATCAGTGGCAATCAGTGACCCTCAGCGGCAATCAGTGGCAATCAGTGGTCATCAGTGGCCACAAAGAGACGATCAGGGTGGAGGCGATCTCCCCGACCGGATTCTGCCAGTAGAGAATAGATGACAAGAGAACGAGGAGCGGCCCAACGCCAAAGTGCACCGCGCCGTGATGGCACGCGCTCGCCACTGACGAAACCGTGAAGAAGGACGAAATGAAGCACGGGTTGCGCCAACGCGACGAGGTGCGTAACGGCTGCCACTCATCGGAGCGTAAATCCGCAAGGACGTCGCTGAAGCCACTGATGAAACCATGAGGAAGGACGTTGCTGAAGCCGCGGCTGCCGCGGCTGCCGCTGATTGAGGTGATTGCCACTGATGACCCATGAGTGCCGCTGATTGAGGTGGTGCGAGTAGGCGCGATTGGAAGAGAGTAGTCATCGTCCGGCGGAGGGAGGGAGGAGTCGTCGTCATCTGACGAACCTGACGAACCTGACGAACCGGACGAACCTTCCAAAAGATGCGGAGGGAGCGAGTAGTCGTCGTCATCTCTTGGAAGGTTCGTCAGGAGCGACGACGACATCGTTGGGCCCCGGACGACGTGGCGGGCACTGCGCCGGGCACGTCCTCGTGAGCCACCTTCGAGCGTCGTGTCCGGCGTCTGGACGCGCAAGTGCTGCAGGATGCCGCGCACGACGCGAAGCTGCTGCACTCGTGCCGCCGCCGCCGCACCGTCCTCTGCCGCCGCCGCACCGTCCTCTGCCGCCGCCGTCTCGGGCGCCGTCGCAGGCGCCGTCTCGGGCGCCGTCTCGGGCGCCGTCTCGACCGCCGTCCCGAAAGCAGCGATCTCCTCCTCATAGCGCTGGCGTCCCGTGTCTTCACAAAAGGTGAGGGTGCGTTCGTCACTATCGGCGCACGTGGACTCGCGCACGAAGCCGCGCGAGCGCGCGGCCACGTGCGAGGCCGCGTAGCACCCGGTACCGTCGCCGGCGAAGACAGAGAATTGCACCACGTCATTGCCACGCGTCCTCGCCTCCAGGTGGTGCAGGAATAGCGCATCGAGGATGAGCTGCGCGCCGCGCGTCTGCAGATTGGGCCCCACGCCACTCTCGATGCTATCCGCGATCCAGCAGTCGTGCACCTCGTAGCCGAGCGACGAGCTGCGCCGCCGCACGAGGGCGCCAGCGCAGAGGAAGTGGTCCGAGGCATCAAACGCCTTGAGCGCGAGCGAGCAGGTCTCGCCACGCTCGAGGTTTTCGTGGTCGACGAAACCAGCCTCGGCGACTCGCACGACCACTCGCGGTGGTCGCACGACGCCATGCAGGCCCAAAGCCACCGAGGTCCACATCGTCGTGAGCATCTCGTCATCCGGTGTGAATTGGCTGGTAATACTGACGAAACAAAGGTTGTGTCGGCCACACCTCCGTCCATGGTGATACATGTAGTGAGGAGAAACGCGCGTTGTGTTGATCACATCGCTGCATCATTTTTGACGATTTTTGTGCTCACTTTCTCTTCGTCTCGACAATCTTCTCACGCACGATCACATGGTACGGTCATTGCAGATGGTGCTCGCCGTCGCTGCCGCTCTGCTGCAGGCTGGTTGCGCCTCGGCCTTCCAGTCAAGTGTGAGCTGCTCGACCACCACTACAGCGCAAGCACGGGCATATCCCATACTGCAGCAACGGTACTCCGCAGACTCTGCTGCTAGCAGGGCTGCTGCTCGAGCAGCAAGAAGCGGCGCGTCCATGGCCCCTCAGCACGCTGCCCCAACGCGAGACGCCTCACCTTTAGTGACCGCGCCTCCGCGGAGCTCGATGCCGCAGCAGCAGTTTGCCAGGCCGCCGCCTCCACAAGCCATGCCACCGCAGCAGTTTGCCAGGCCGCCGCCCCAGCAGGCCATGCCGCCGCAGCAGTTTGCCAGGCCGCCGCCCCAGCAAGTCCCAGCGCGAGGGCTGTCGGTACGCGAGCAGCTCATGGCCTCCCAGCGCAGCCGATTGCGGGCGGGAGTGGGCGCTTCAGATTCCGCATACGCGCCCGAGGCATCGATCACGAACCACCCGGGCGACCAGGGGGAGACCAGAGTGCATGGCGGCTCATCAGAGATGGAGTCCGTGTACGCAGTGCTGCAGGAGTTTGCGGCGAGCGACTACGCCAAAGCCATTTGCGAGTACTGCAACGTCTCGCCGTCGCAATGGGGCCAAGCTCGCGACATGTTTGCGGAGGTGCGGCTGGTCGGGGGGCCTGGAGGACCTGCTTCGACGGTCGTGATCGTGCTGAGCCGTGCCTTCGAGCAGCGCTCAGAAAAGCTCCTCGAGCGCCTCAAGCGCCACTTTAGGCAGCGGATGCCTGGCCAGGTCCAGCGCTTGCAATATGAGACCAAGTCGCCGCCCTCCACGAAGACGTACATCGTCTAAAGCCTGGCAGGGTCTTGGGACTTGGCACGTGCACCTCTGGTGGCTCCGCTGCCCAGCCCACAGCACGGGGTACGGAACTAAGAACTGGACTTATCTTGTGCATGCATGTGGAAGCCGATCGTGGAAGGCGGCGCGAGGCACCAGCCGGAGAACGATGCAAGTTCGCAGTGATTGGATTTCGTTCGGGGGGGATATGATTCGTCGTGTGGATATTGAAAGCTGGTCTCGTGTCTCATGCCCGATCTCATGCCGCATACCATCAGTTTCTGTCGCGTTGTCCGATTGCGTTCCCCACAGTCGGCCAGTGCTGGGAGGGCATGATGTTATGATTTCTCGCCGCCGCGCCTACCGCTTACCGGTTTTTTCTTTTACGGTTTTTTAGATTTATACTGCGCGCGGTACCGGGGGCGGGCCCGCGCCCGCGCGGGGCGCGACCGGTTCCCAAACCGAAGACCCTGGCAGGGTCATCTAGTCACTAGTGCTCTCCCTCATCAGCGATCAGGCGACAGAGGTCTCGAGAATGCGACGTGCAATAGGCAATGGCACGTCCAATCGCCCGCGCGCCGAGGGCGCTTCCCGCGCCGGCGCCACCACGCGGGATCCACGCGCGCCGTGCTGAGCGCCGTACCTCGAGATGGCGACATGGCTGGCGGGTGCCCCTGTGCATGCCCATGTGGCTGCCTCCGCCTGCATGCATGCGAGCCGCGTGACCTCGCGAGTGTAACGCCCGTCCGAGTCCGCGGTGCCCCGCCACGACGCGCGCGACGCCAGACTGGCTTCGATGGCGGCGACGAGCTGTCGCTCTTCCACAGCCGCCTTCGTGCGACGCGCCGTACTGAGCGCTCTTCCACAGCCACCTTCGCGCAACGCGCCGTACTGAGCGCTCTTCCACAACCGCCTTCGTGCGACGCGCCGTACTGAGCGCTCTTCCACAGTCGCCTTCGCGTAACGCGCCGTACTGAGCACTCTTCCACAGCCGCCTTCGTGCGACGCGCCGTACTGAGCGATTATCGTGCACGCGCCGCGGCGCTCGCGCAAACAGCTTCGAGCGCCGCCGCTGTGTGCCCTGCCCCCGCTAGGTGCCCTGCCTCCGCCGCCTCGCCTGGCGCCGCTTGACTGCCTGGCACTGCTTCGTTGCCTGGCGCGTCCTCACCGCTCCTTGTCGCCTCACTCGATTCCTCCGACGAAGACCTTCGGCCCGCAGCCACCGAGAGCTCGGCTCCATCTCTGCAATCAACTGCGATGCGTACGCGGCGTGCACTGCCGACGAGTTCGGCGCCGCCGCGTCGTCCAAGCTGCAAGCTCGCTCGCACCGCTACCTCGAGCGACGCCGCCTCCTCGGCAGCGGTGAGAGGCGCCGCCCGGTGCGCCACCGCGAGTCGCTCGCTCTCGCGGAGCGCTGCGGCAAGCTGGACCTCCTCTCGCGCGCGTGCGTGCACGTCGCATGCGCATCACGCTTCCATTCGGCGGCGTGGCTGCACAACCTCGCTTGCACACCTCGCCGCTGTGAGCCGCATGCCGCTGGACTGCACGCACAGGTCCGGTTTGGACGCACCCACCGGTGCCTTATTGAGCGCAGCCAGCGGCTGCAAGCGCGACTCCAATCGCTCCCAATCCACAGGCGGCGAAAACAACTGGTTGGGCCGCCCTCTCAAGGGTGGTGGCTGGATCGGAGTCAGTTGTGGCGATCCAGGTGGAGGCGTAAGCCGCGGCCGGGTGAGTAGCACATAGTCCCCACTTTCAGTGGGGAGCACGTGCGTCGGCGTGCCGATCACCCACTTGCGGCGCTGGCGAGGCGCAACGTCCTCCTCGCCAGGCAACATCAGAATGTGTCTACTATATGTAACGTCCTGGGCTTAGAGCGCCGCACGCCGCAGATTCTCTGGCGCGCCTCCGCACGTTTGAGCTTGGGCGTCACCGTGAAGCAGCCAATCGCGGCCTCCATGGGAGTGTCTGCGCAGCGGCATTCTCCGCGGTTCAACGTGCGTACGAGAAGGAGAGTTCCTCGTTGTCAGTACCGGTAAAAAGACTCCGGGGGGAGCCGGGACACACACGGGACACACACTCGTTGTCAGTACTACATCCTTCAAAACTTAGTGTGAATTTGGCGGCGAGATCGGTGTCAGACCGCTGTCATTACTTATTTAGGGTAAGTGTTGAACACCAAGGAAAAACACCTGTAAGCCCACAGGTCGTTTCGTCGTGTCTCGGGTCATCGCAGGCGTCGGCAACGCAACAGTGGCCAGTGCCCTGTCTGTCGAGACTGCCAATCAAGCGCCGTAACGGCATTGCGTAACGGGCACCTTACGGCACCATCCATGAGCCACTCGCTAGCCCAGTCAGTAATAGTACTTGATGAGGTGGCGCATGTCCTTCGGTATCCTATTCACCTCGCGCAGCGCCGAGATGGAATGGATCACGCGGATCTCGTGCCAATCTCGCGCGGGCATGTTGAGTGCTTGGTGCGCCTGGTATCGAAGCGGCAGCTCATACCAAGTGTAAAAGAGGCGCCAAAACTCCTGGTCGCCGCCGTCGTACGTGGACTTGTTGGACATCGAGTACAGATGCCTCAGCGCCCGCCCAAACTCCGCAGCCGACGGCGTCAGCCCGAGCAGTCCCGTGGTCACCGCGCAAGACTCATTATGTCGCCACTGCCATCGAGCCATCGAGGTATGCCACACAGCAGAGGGCGTCTGCACGAATGCGAGGTGGTCGATATTGTGGGCGAGCGCCATGTCGTTGTCGAACACGAACACCTTGTCGAACTGCGTCAGCGCGAGCGCACCAATCTTGCCAAACGTCAATCGGTGGTAACGGTTGGCCCACAATGGGGGCACTACAAACGGTCCCTCGGTCACGCTCACGTTGACCTTGTGCCGGTGCCCTTCCTGGATGAGTTTGCGCTCCTTGCTTAAGTCGCGCTCCGGCCCGACGATCACGTGCAACGGCAGCCGCGTCTTCACCTTGCCCGCCGAACGGATGAACCAGCTGATGCGATTAAACTCGCGGTCGTACGCCAACCAAGGCTTGTGCTGGAACTTGGTGCGGACGAGCGACCTGTTGTACATCAAGAAGAGCAGCAGCGCGACACGCGGTGGCAGCGGCCGGTCGTCGGCGCTCACATTAGGCGGCGACGGCGTGTTACACAATTCCGACGGCCTACAAAGCCACGAGGAGCCGCAGCCTTCGCTGCAGATGCACCGGCTGGCCGACAAGTTGCAATAGGTGCGGTACAGGATGTCGGGGGTGTCAAAGGCCACTCGTCGATGGCCGATCGCACATGTCAAGTTGCTGCGATTCTGCACGTATTTGATCATCGGCATGGCTGTGGCGCAGGACAGCGGTTGTCGCGTGAAATGGGAGAGCGTTGTGAACACGTGAGCGGGGGGTTCTCCCTGTAATCTCGGACCCCTTATCTTCAAGCGAGATCCGATCTGTCACAGGTACTCATCGGGATCCCGAAACCCGTACAGCGACAGAGGCCCCTCGCTGCGCAGCGCGCCGATCGCCTCGGCCTCCGATTCACTAAGGGCAAAGTCAAACAGGATTCGATTCTCGATCTGGTGCGCACGCGTGGCGGCCTTGGGGATGATGCAGAGGCCCTGCTCGATCTGCCAGCGCAGTGAGATCTGGTGCGGCGAGCGTGCGTGCGCTTTCGCGGCCGCCGTAATGGGCGCTCGGCCGAGCAAGTCCAAATTTGGGTCCTTCTTCCACAGCTGCCAGCCGCCGCCGCCGCCGCCGTACGCCTGCAGAGCGATGCCCTTCTCGCGGGCGTACTGCAGCCACGCGGGATGCTGACGAAGCGCGTGGTACTCGAGCTGCCACACGGCTGGCAGTGGCACATACTGCGAAATCTGCCGCGGAGAGTGGTTACACACGCCTATCGCCCTCACCTTGCCCGCGGCGCGCGCCTCGAGCAGCGCCTTCCATGTGGCCAGCCTGTTCTCAGCGTGGAGCTTGGAGCGCGGCTGCTTGGCGACGGGCTGGTGCACCGCTGAGTGCATGAGCAGCAGATCCAGGTATGTCGTCTGAAGCTTGGCGAGGCTCGCTTCGAGCGATTGCAGCGCGGCCGCGTAGCCGACGTTTCCGACCTTGGATGTCAGGAAGAGCTCCGACCGTGGCACGCCGCTGGTCGTCCACGCGCGGCCTAGCGCGGCCTCAGACTCGCCGTACTTGGGAGCTGTGTCTATCAGGCGGTACCCCACCTCGAGGGCGGATGCGAAGGCACTTTCGGCGTCCTGAAAGATGCCTCCTCCCAAGCCGACGATGGGCATCTCGCCGCCCTCGCGCAGCGAGAAGGTGCTGCTAGCGTTGAGTGTTGGCGCGGCCGCATTGCAGGCGGCGGCGGTGCCAGAGGGTACATCCATCGGCACCATTGCAGTTTCGTCGCTCCCATAAATGGACGCTTCCGGAACATGTACAAAGTGCGGCTCACCATGATGGGTGTGGAATTTTTACACGCTGTGTGCTGCTTACGTGTTGTGTGTTTTCATATGAAAGAGTTTGACTTTTTTCTCGAATGGCGATCCCAGCCGCAGAGCGCTCGGTGACGCTCAGTCTCTACCGCGCGATGTGGCGCTCGACGATGGCACCGGCCGTCCGCCACTCGCGCTTCACGGTGCCCCTCGGAAATCTCCCTGACAATGTGAGCGCGCTCGCGCGACGGCTCAAGCCCACGGACCAGCGTGGCTTGCAGGCGCTGCTGCGCGCGGCGTGGCGCGACGAGGGAGGCACCCTGGACGGCGCGTTCCAAGCCCTCCGCGCGCTCGGCGAGCTGCACAGCGAGTGCGAGGAGACGGTCAAGCGGCGCGTGGACAAGGCCGACAGGCGAGGCATCCACTACCAGATCGGCGAAGTTCTGAGACACAAGGTCTTCGGCTTCCGCGCCGTCGTGATCGGGTGGGACCGGCGGCCCGCGGTGGATGTCTCCTCGTGGGACGGCGTGCAGAACCTGCCGAGCGGCACCGAGCAGCCCTTTTACAAGATGCTCCCCGACCTCGCCGACTGCATCGAGCACCTCGGTGGCCCACGTGATGTTCGATACGTCGCCCAGGAGAATCTCGAGCGAGTGCCGCTCTCGCATCGACGCATCCTGCACCCGAGCCTGTCCGCGGCCATCTTCCCGGCGTTTGATGGCACGCACGGCCGCTTCGTGCCCTCCGAGCAGCTCGCATTCGCCTATCCGGGGAGCGAGCTCGAGCCTTCCAGACACGAGCCACCGCTGGCGGCGCTGCTGCGGCAGGTACCGCCCGCTGCTCCGCCTCAGCCGGCTCCCAGCCCTCGCCCCATGCCCAACCCTGATTGCATGCTGATTGCATGCTGATTGCATGCTGATTGCATGCTGATTGCCGCTGAGTGCGTCCCTCATCAGGTGGCGCCGCTGCTCGCCTCGTTCTCTAGCGTCTCCGCCGGCATGGGTGCCTTCGTGCTCGCGGCCACCGAACGGGAAGCCACGGAACTCGCGAGGCGGCGGCTGGCGGCGGCGGCGGCGGCGGCGGCATCGGCATCGGCGGAGAGCGCAGCGGCGGCGTCTGCTGCTGCAACCCTGGCCTCTGCGGTGGCCTCTGCCCGCTCTCCCGCCGACGCCGTGGATGCGCTCAACACAGCGCTCGTCCGCTCCACACAGCGCGAGCAGGCCGGCGGGATCGAGCTGCTGCACCCGCGCGGAGCGAGCGCCGTCCCGGGCGCCACCGCCTCTCCCCGTGAGCTGCTCGGCGAGGGCGTCGTGTCGAGCGCCGCCCCTGCCCGCCGCCTCGGGCCAAGCCGCGCCGTGCCGAGCACTTGCATGCTGCGCGACGTGCGCGCGCTCTCGCGGCGCGCCGTGCGCTCGTGCATGCAAGCCGAGGCGGCGATGACGCTCGCAGGGATAGCGATGCACGAGGGCGCGGCGCATGCAAGTGCTCGGCACGGCGCGGCGTCTGGCGCGGCCGGAGGGCCGTTGGCTCCGGCGGCGGCGAGCGCCCAGCACGGCGCCCCGGCAACCTTGGCAATGGATGCCGAGCAAGGGCACGAGGAGGAGGAGGACGACGACGTCGAGGACGAGGACGGCGCTGTGTCGGGCGCTGATGAGGCCGCCGCCGGCGACGATGCCGCCGCCGCGACCGTGAACGCCCATCGCAGCGCCGTGAACGCCCATCGCAGCGCCGTGAACGCCACACTCCGCCTCGCCGCCGCCGCGCCCGGCACGGCGCCCGACGTTGCAATGGCCTCGAGGGCGGCGCTCAGCGCCACGTACCGCGCCATCAGGCACGTGGGCCAGATCGAGAAAGATCGATGGCAATGGATGGCAACTGATGGCAACTGATGGCAACTGATGGCAACTGATGGCAGCTGATGGCAACTGATGGCACCGAATGGCACCGAATGGCAGCTGATGGCAGCTGATGGCAACTGATGGCAGCTGATGGCACTTCATGGCAACTGATGGCACCGAATGGCAGCTGATGGCAGCTGATGGCCTCCCTCATCAGGCACGTGGGCCAGATCGAGGAATATCTCGCGACCAACCTCGCCGAGCGCGAGGCTAAGTCGGGCCGCGAGGGCATCCAGTTCCATGTGGGCCAGGTACGGGCCGCTGATTGCAACTGATTGCAACTGATTGCAACTGATTGCAACTGATTGCAACTGATTGCAACTGATTGCAACTGATTGCAACTGATTGCTCCCCTCATCTAGTACGGGCGTGAGGGCCGCTGAGGGCCGCTGCTTTCATCTGAGGGCCTCTCTGAGGGCCTCTGATTGCCTCGTCGCGTTGATTCGTCAGGTGCGCCGCCCCTTGGGAGATTGCACCTGAGTGCGTCTGATTGCCTCCTTCATCAGGTACTCCGCCCCTTGGGAGATTGCATCTGAGTGCGTCTGATTGCCTCCTTCATCAGGTACTCTGCCCCTTGGGAGATTGCACCTGAGTGCGTCTGAT